>Ga0335076_10008665_pt1 | contig 10272 bp, 11 predicted proteins | sample Lox_Sample_25_FD_206717 | JGI IMG/M metagenome (GOLD analysis project Ga0335076, IMG submission 206717) | Soil microbial communities from Loxahatchee National Wildlife Refuge, Florida, United States - Lox_Sample_2.5 | ecosystem: Environmental > Terrestrial > Soil > Wetlands | place: USA...
AGGGCATGGAGTTCTGCATCGAGCGCGGCCTCGCGCTCTTCGAAGGCGGGGCGCAGGGCGAGCACAAGCACGCGCGCGGCTTCCTGCCCGAGGCCACGCGCTCGTTCCACTGGCTCGCGCATCCGGCCTTCAATCGCGCCGTGGACGAATTCCTCGCAGAGGAAGGCTCGCACATCTCCGCGTACGTGGACGAGCTGAACGAGCGCACGCCGTTCCGCCGCTCGCGCTGATCACTTCCATGCCGCGCTGAACTCCTTCCAGTGCGCTGCGTCCTGCGCGCCCAGCCAGTCGCGCGCCACGCGGATCTCGCGGGCATAGCCGCCTTCGTCCAGCACGCCGCGGATCAGCTGGAAGCGAAGGAAGAGCAGGTACGTGTTGGCCACGTCGGTCTCGCAGTAGGCGCGGATCGCGTCGATCTCGCCGCGCTTCCACGCGGCGTACACCTGCGAGCCTTCCATCCCGATCTTTCCCGGCAGGCCGCAGAGCTGCGCGATCTCGTCGAGGGGCGCGAAGGCGCGGTTCTGGTACCCGGCGATCATGTCCATGAGGTCCATGTGGCGCGTGTGGAACCGCGAGATGTAGTTGTTGAACCTGAACTCGCGATCGCCCTCGCCCAGGTCCCAGTACACGGGCGCGGGCACACCGTGGATGAGCGAGCGGTAGTGCAGCACCGGCAGGTCGAAACCGCTGCCGTTCCAGGAAACGAGCTGCGGCGTGTACTTGCCCACGCCGTCGAAGAACCGCCTCACGATCTCCGCCTCGGAATCGCCCGGCGAGCCCAGCGACCAGATGCGAAGGCCCTCGTCGCTTCGCAACGCGCACGAGATGGCGACGATGCGCTGCTGGTGCGGCGGCAGGAAATCGCTGCCGGAGGCCTGTCGCCGGCGCTGCGTCGCGAGGTCGACCACGCCATCGTCGCTCACGGATGCGGCGAGCCCCCAGAGCCTGCGCAGCCCCTCGGCGTCCGGGACGGTCTCGATGTCGAAGACGAGGACGGGAGTCATCAGGCGGGGAACACGCCCGTCGAAAGGTAGCGATCGCCGCGATCCGGGACGATGGACACGACGACCGCGTCCTTCGACTCCGTGCACACCTTGAGCGCCGCCGCCATGCCGCCGCCCGCGGAGATCCCGGCGAAGATGCCCTCTTCGCGCGCGAGGCGACGCGTCATCTCCTCGCTCTCCTCCTGCGAGACCTCGATCACGCGGTCGATGCGCGGCCGCTCGAAGATCTTCGGCAGGTACGCCTCGGGCCACTTGCGGATGCCCGGCACCGACGCGCCGTCCTTCGGCTGCACGCCGATCACCTGGATCGCGGGGTTCTTCTCCTTGAGGAAGCGCGAGCAGCCCATGATCGTGCCCGTGGTGCCCATGGTCGCCACGAAATGCGTGACCTTGCCTTCCGTGTCGCGCCAGATCTCGGGGCCCGTGCCCACGTAGTGCGCGAGCGGATTGTCGGGATTTCCGAACTGGTCGAGGATCACGCCCTCGCCCGCGTCGCGCATGCGCTCGGCGGTGTCGCGCGCGAGCTCCATGCCACCCTTCTCGGGCGTGAGCACGAATTGCGCGCCGTATGCCGCCATGGTCTGGCGGCGCTCGACGGAAAGGTGCTCGGGCATCACCAGCACCATCCGGTAGCCGCGCATCGCCGACACCATCGCGAGAGCAATCCCGGTGTTGCCGCTGGTGGCCTCGATCAGCGTGTCGCCCGCCTTGATGCGGCCGCGGCGCTCGGCGCCCAGGATCATGGAAAGCGCCGGCCGGTCCTTCACGGAGCCCGCGGGATTGTTGCCCTCGAGCTTCGCGAGCAGGACGCTGGAGGTCCCGGACGGAATGCGCTGCAGGCGGACGAGAGGCGTGTTGCCGACGAATCGTTCGAGGGTGGTCATGGCCGGAATGAAAAGCCCCGCGCGCGGCGGGGCTTCGCGTTGCACCAGGGACGATACTACTTCTTCGCGTCGTCCTTCTTCGCGTCGTCTTTCTTGGGCTCTTCCTTCTTGGCGTCCGCTTTCTTGGCGTCCGCCTTCTTGGCGTCCTTCTTGGGCTCTTCCTTCTTGGCCTCGTCCTTCTTGGACTTCTTCTCGTCGGCCTTTTCCTTCTTCTTGGGCTCTTCCTTCTTCGCCTCTTCCTTCTTGGGCTCTTCCTTCTTCGCCTTGGGCTCTTCCTTCTTCGATTTCTTCTCCTCGGCCTTCTTCTCCTCTTTCTTCGCCTTGGGCTCTTCCTTCGCGGCGGCCTTGTGCTCTTCCTTCTTCGCTTCGGCCTTCGCGGGTGCCGGGGCGGCGGCGGGCTTGGCGGCCGGGGCGGTTTCGGTCTTCGGCGCGACCTTGGTCTCGGACTTCTCCTTGGGCGCCACGGCCTTCACCACGGTCTTGCCGCTCGTGGAGATGTCGGGCTTCATCTTCTCGAAGGTCTTGTCGCCGATACCCTCGACGTTCTTCACGTCCTCGAGGGACTTGAACGGCCCGTGCTTCGCGCGGTAGTCGATGATGGCCTGGGACTTCACGGGGCCGATGCCCTCGAGCGTCTCGAGCTCTTCCTTGGTGGCAGTGTTGATGTTCACGGCGGCGAGCGCGAAGCCCACGTAGGCCATCAGCGCCGCCAGCAGCAGTGCGAATCTCTTCACGATCCTCTCCCTTCCAGCGAGTGTTGTAGTGGGGCTTTTCGAACGCCGCGTGGCCACGGCGGAAACCTGCAACCCGCGATTATACAGCCCCGGGAGGGGCGATGACCTCCAGGCGGGCGTCTCCCACGCAGATCCGGCCCATGCCGCCCCCGGAAGCGAATCCCGGTTTTCCCTGGAAGAGCACGCCGACTTCCAGCAGGAGGGTATCCGGCGGTACTTCCATCTCGACCTCCACCCGCTGCCAGCCCGCCTTGGGCCCCACGAGGCGATCGCCCTTGCGAAGCACCTGGCCGGAGCCGCCCTGGGCCACGATGAGCGGGCCGGCTTCGCCGAGCGCCATGCCGTCCAGCTTGAGCGAAAGGGACAGGCGCACATGGCGCCCGCGAAGCGGAGCGACCTTGCCCGCCTCGATCGCCTGGCTCACGCGCGCCCAGGGCTCGCGGCCGACCGATTCGATGCAATAGCCCTGCGCTCCCTCGCCTTGCTCGTGGAAGAATCGGAACGAACGCGGGTCGTCGTGCATGGAGCAGGTCCAACCCGCCGCGCAACGCTCGCCGGCACGCGCCGCCTCCTTGAAGGCCGGGTTCATGAGCGCCACGCCGTGAGGGGAAGCCGCCGCCGCGGCGGGCGCCACCGCCGGTTGCGACACGGCGCACGCCGCGGCGAGCACCGCGGCGCCGGCGAGTCCGATCGCGCGGGCCATCATGGGTTCGACGCCCCTTTGCGGGCCTGCACGTAGCGCGCCACGCCTTCATTCACGTCCATGAGCTCCTCCGTGTAGCCGGCGGCACGCAGCGCGCCGATGTCGGCCTGCGTGTAACTCTGGTACTTGCCCAGGAGCTGCGCAGGAAATGGGATGTACTCGATCGCCCCGGCGGCGCGCATCTCTGCCAGCGTGAGCGCCTTCTCGCCACGCGACCGGCGGATCGCGTTCACCGTGGCGAGCGCCATGTCGTTGAAGCTCTGCGCGCGGCCCGTGCCCACGTTGAAGATTCCCGAGGCCGACGGATGGTCGAGGAAGAAGAGGTTCACGCGGACCACGTCCTCGACGCAGATGAAGTCGCGCACCTGCTCGCCGGGGCCATAGCCCGCGCTGCCTTCGAAGAGCTTCACGCGGCCCTCGGCGAGGTACTGGTTGTAGAAGTGGAACGCAACGGAGGCCATGCGCCCCTTGTGGGCCTCGCGCGGGCCGTACACGTTGAAGTAGCGGAAACCCGCGACCTGCGTCTTCGGCTTCGCCGCGAGCACCCGGCGCACCGCCTGGTCGAAGAGGAACTTGGAGTAGCCGTACACGTTGAGCGGGGCTTCGTGCTCGCGCGACTCCTTGAAGACGCGCCCGGCGCCGTACACCGAGGCGGACGAGGCGTAGATGAAGGGCACGCCGCGCGCGAGGCACCAGCGCATCAGCATGAGGGAGTACTCGTAGTTGTTCTCCATCATGTAGCGGCCGTCGGTCTCCATGGTGTCGGAGCAGGCGCCCTGGTGCAGCACCGCCGCCACCTTCGAGCCGAAATCGCCCGCCGCGAGCCGCGCGGCGAGGTCGCGCTTGTCGATGAAGTCCGTGATCTCGAGGTCGGAGAGGTTCGCGACCTTCTCCGCGCGCGAGAGGTTGTCCACGGCGACGATGTCGTTCTCGCCGCGCGCGTTCAGCGCCTTCACGAGGTTGGAGCCGATGAATCCGGCCGCGCCGGTGACGATCAGGGCCATCTAGGCGCTCCCCAGGCTCGCCGCGAGCTCGTCGCGATGGACCACCGCGGTGCCGAGCTTGCCCACGACGATTCCCGCCGCCTGGTTGGCGACGCGCATGGCCGAGGGAAGGTCGGCGCCGGAAGCGACCATGAGCGAGAGCACGCCGATCACCGTGTCGCCGGCGCCGCTCACGTCGAATACCTCGCGGGCCTGCGTGGCCTCGTGGTGGCTTTCCTTCGCGGTGAAGAGCGACATGCCCTCCTCGCTTCGCGTGACGATGAGGGCCTCGAGGTCGAGGTCGATGCGCAGCTTCTGCGCGCGCCGCGCGAAGTCCGCCTCGTCGCTCCAGCGCCCCGCCACCTCGCGGAACTCGCTGCGGTTGGGCGTGAGCAGCGTGGCGCCCCGGTAGCGCGAGTAATCGTCGCCCTTCGGATCCACGAGCACCGGTTTCCTGCGGGCACGCGCCCTCGCGATCATCTTCTGCACGTGCTCGAGGCCGCCCTTGCCGTAGTCGGAAAGGACCACGGCGTCCGCGGCGTCCACGAGCCTGTCGTATTCGTCGAGCTTGGCGGAGAGCGCCTCGTGGGAGGGCGGGCGCTCGAAGTCGATGCGCAGCAGCTGCTGGTGCTGGCCGATCACGCGAAGCTTCACCGTCGTGGAAAGCTCCGGGTCGCGGTGCAGGGACGACTTCACCTTGTCCGCGGCGAGCAGGCGCTCGAGGGAAGCGGCCGCCTCGTCCTCGCCCACCACGGCGAGGAGCGTGGCGTCTCCTTCGAGCGCGGTGATGTTGCGCGCCACGTTGGCCGCGCCGCCCGGGCGCTCCTCGGTGCGCTGCACGTGCACCACCGGCACCGGCGCCTCGGGAGAGATCCGGTTCACGTTGCCGAACCAGTAGCGGTCGAGCATCACGTCGCCCACCACGAGCACGCGCACCCTTGAAAAATCCGGCAGTACCGTCATCGCGAGGCGAGCCGTCCGATTGGGAAGTACTCGAGGCCGTGGGAGCGGACCACCGCGGGCTCGTAGAGGTTGCGCCCGTCGAAGATCACCGGCGACTTGAGCGCCCGCTTGACCGCATCGAAATCGGGGCTGCGGAACGCTTTCCACTCGGTCATGATCACGAGCGCGTCGGCGCCGTCGAGCGCGCCCATCGCGGTGTCGGAAAAGCCCACCGACTTGTCCCCCGCGTAGATGTGCTTCGCCTCGGCCATGGCCACCGGGTCGAACGCGGTCACCGCGGCGCCGCGCTTGAGCAGCTCGGCGATTATCACGCGGCTTGGCGCTTCGCGCATGTCGTCGGTGTTCGGCTTGAAGGCGAGGCCCCAGAGCGCGAACCGCCGGCCCTTCAGGTCGGGGCCGAATCGCTTCGCGACCTTCTCCGCGACCACGCCCTTCTGCCGTTCGTTCGCGTCGTCCACCGCGCGCACGACCTTGAGCTCGAGGCCGTTCTCCTGCGCCGTGCGAAGCAGCGCCGTCACGTCCTTCGGGAAGCACGAGCCGCCGTAGCCCGCGCCCGGGTAGAGGAAGTGATAGCCGATGCGCGGATCCGAGCCGATGCCGATTCGCACGTGCTCGATGTCGGCGCCCAGCTTCTCGGCCAGGAGCGCCAGCTCGTTCATGAACGAGATGCGCGTGGCGAGCATGGCGTTGGCGGCGTACTTGGTGAGCTCCGCCGAGCGGATGTCCATCAGCTGCAGGCGGTCGTGGTTGCGCTGGAACGGCGCGTAGAGCTCGCGCATCGTGGCGATCGCATCCGGATCCTCGGCGCCGATCACGATGCGGTCCGGGCGCATGAAGTCCTCGACCGCCGCGCCTTCCTTCAGGAACTCCGGATTGGAGACCATCGAGAATGGAATCGACGCGCCGCGCTTCTTCAACGTGTCGGCGACCGCGTCGCGCACCTTGTCGGCGGTGCCCACGGGCACCGTGGACTTGTCCACGATCACGCGCGGCCCGTCCATGTGGGTCGCGATGCCGCGTGCGGCGGCGATCACGTACTGGAGGTCCGCGGAACCGTCCTCGCCCGGAGGGGTGCCCACGGCGATCATCTGCAGCTTCGCGTAGAGCGCGCTTTCCTTCACGTCGGTGGTGAACGAGAGTCGCCCGCTCGCCACGTTGCCGAGCACGATCTCCTTGAGGCCCGGCTCGAAGATGGGGATCTCGCCGCCGCGGAGCTTGTCGATCTTGCGCTTGTCCACGTCCAGGCACATGACGTGGTTGCCCACGTCGGCGAGGCACGCGCCCGTCACGAGGCCGACGTAGCCGGTTCCGATGATGCTTGCCTTCACGCCGGCGCTCCCTCGAGGGACTCGCGGATCTCGGCGAGCTTGGCCACGGGGTCGGCGGCCTGCGTGACCGAACGCCCGATCACGAGGTAGTCGGAGCCGTTGCGCACCGCGTCGGCCGCGGTCACCACGCGCGCCTGGTCCTGCACCGCGTCGCTGGCGAGCCGGATGCCCGGCGTCACGAGGACGAACTGCGGACTCGTGGCCTTGCGGACCATCTTCGCTTCCTGCGCCGAGCACACGACGCCATCGAGGCCGCAGGCATGCGTGAGGCGGGCGAGGCGCTCGACGTTGCGGTTCACGTCGCCTTCGAAACCCACGCGCGCGAGGTCGGCGTCGGCGAGGCTCGTGAGCACCGTCACGCCGATCACCAGGGGCGGATGCGCCGCCGATTGCGCCGCCTCGCGTGCCGCGCGCAGCATCGCCTCGCCGCCGCTCGCGTGCACGTTCAGCATCCACACGCCCAGGCGCGCGGCCGAGCGGCACGCGCCCGCGACCGTGTTGGGGATGTCGTGGAACTTCAGGTCCAGGAACACCTCGAAGCCGCGGTCCTGCAGGCGCGTCACCACCGCGGGGCCCGCGGCGACGAACAGCTCCTTGCCGACCTTCACGCGGCACAGCTTCGGGTCGAGGCGCGAGGCGAGCGCGAGCGCCGCGTCGGCATCGGGCACATCCAGCGCAACGATGATCCGCTTATTGTCCAATTTGCATCCTCGCTAGGTGGCGCCCCGGGCTGTCGAGCTCGGCCGTGCGGCGCGGGGGGAACGTCTCCCATCCGCCGCACGCGGGGCATTGCCAGAAGAATTGACGGGCCTTGAATCCGCAGTTCTCGCAGAGGTACACGGCGAGCGCCTGCGCGTGCGAATGCACGAGGTTCTTCATGAGCTGCAGGTCCTGCCGGCGATCGGCGCTCGCCCGCGCGAGCTCCGCGTCGATGAGCCGGTCCAGGCCCACGAGCGTGGGATTGCGGCGAACCTCGTCGCGCACGAGGCGGTAGGCCGCATCGTCGCCCTCGATCTCGGCCGTCGTCTGGTACACGACGTTGAGGAAGTCCAGGCCGGGGTATCGATGTTGCAGCCCGCGCATCAGCGCAAGGCCCTCCTCCGGGCGGCCCAGCGCCTTGTAGCTTTCGACCATGCCCTCGGCCGCGAGGCCGAGGTACGCGGGATCCTGCGACTCGATCGCCTTCCAGGCTTCGAGCGCCTCTTCGTGCCGGCCGGCGCGCGCGAGCCACTCGCCGCGCAGCAGGTTGGCGCGGACGCACTTGCGGTTGGCGGCGAGCGCCTTGTCCAGCATCGATCCGGATTCCTCGTGGCGCCCGTGGATGTGGGCGGTGATCGCGAGCTCGCAGTAGTAGTTCGCGATCTCCTTCTGGTAGTTGCGCCGCGCGCTCACCTCGAGCTTCTTGGCCGCCTCGACGGCCTTCTCCCAGTCCTTCTCCTGGATGTAGATGTCGAGCAGATGACGATGCACGTCCGGCGACGGATCGGCCTCGGCCATGCGCGCGAGCACCTCTTCCGCGTGATCGAGCAGGCCCGCCTTGAAGTAGTCCTGCGAGAGCTCGAAGGACGCGTGGCGGCGCTCCTCGGGCGGAAGGTCCTCGCGGTTCACGAGGTCCTGGTGCATGCGGATCGCCCGATCGACCTCGCCGCGGCGGCGGAAGAGGCTTCCCAGGGCGAACTGCAGCTCCACGGTCTGGGGATTCTCCTTGGCCACCTGCAGGAACGACTCGATCGCCTTGTCGGGCTGCTCGTTCAGCAGGAAATTCAATCCGCGGAAGTACGACGAGGGCAGCGCGCGCGACTCCGAGAGCAGCGACTTGAGGTCCACCCGCGCCGCGACCCAGCCCATGCCGAAGAAGACCGGCAGGGCGAGCAGCCACCAGAACTCAAATTCCATGCGGGGGCTCGCCTCCGGCGGATGCGGAAGACTGCGCCGCCGCCGCGGCCACGGCCGTGGCGCTGGCGGCCCTCTTCAGGCGCCCGATCTCGCGGCGCTGGCGGACGACGGTGGGCACCCAGGCGAGGAGCCCGATCACCACGCCGGCCACGAACACCGTGAGCAGCACGAACACGAGCGGGGCCTGCCACGCCTGCCCCGGCAGGCCCGTGAGGGTCACGTCCTGCGCGTTCTTCACCGCGAACCACACCAGCACCAGCACGATGAAGAGGCGCACGATCCAGACGAGGGTTTGCATGCGGTCGGCCGCCGTGGAATGTGCCCACATTCTACAGCCTCGGGTCGGCGCGAAAAAAAACGGCGGACCGAAGAGGTCCGCCGTCGTGGGTGGGAACGTTCGCATCAGCCTTCGTGGTAGTCCACTCGCTCGCGCAGCTCCTTGCCGGCCTTGAAATGCGGCACGTACTTGCGCGGAACCTGCACCTTCTCGCCGGTCTTGGGGTTGCGCCCCGTTCGCGGCGGACGGTAGTTCAACCCGAAGCTTCCGAAGCCCCGGATCTCGATGCGATTGCCGGACGCGAGAGTGTGCGCCATCGCGTCCAGCATCGTCTTCACCGCCAGCTCGGCATCCTTCGGTGCCAGCTGGCTATGCCTCGCGCTCAGCAGCTCGATGAGCTGTGACTTCGTCATGGCGCGTTCTCCCCCTGGAGTCACTATGGGTTTATTCCTTGTCCTTCGAGCCCGAGAGCTTGGCCTTCAGCAGCGCGCCCAGGTTGGTCGTGCCGGCGCTCGCGTTGCTCTCCGCGGCGTGCTTCTGCAGGGCGGCGGTCTCTTCGGCCGCGTCCTTCTGCTTGATGGACAGGTTGATGGAGCGGCTCTTGCGGTCGATGTTCACGATGACCGCCTCGATCGTCTCGCCTTCCTTCAGGTGCGCGCGAACGTCCTCGACGCGATCGCGGGCGATCTCGGAGGCGCGGAGGTACCCCTCCACGTCCTTCTCGAGCTCGATCACGGCGCCCTTGGACTCGATCGACTTCACCACGCCCTTCACCACGTTCCCCTTGTCGTGGGTCGCGACGTAGTTGCCGAACGGATCGCCTTCCAGCTGCTTGATGCCGAGCGAGATGCGCTCGCGCTCGACGTCGATGGACAGCACCACGGTCTCGACCTCGTCGCCCTTCTTGAGCGACTTCACCGCTTCCTCGCCCGGCTGCTGCCAGGACAGGTCCGACAGGTGCACGAGGCCGTCGATGTTGCCCGGCAGGCCGATGAACACGCCGAAGTCGGTGATGGACTTGATCGTGCCCTTCACCTTGTCGCCCTTCTTGTGGTTCATCGCGAACTCTTCCCACGGGTTCGGCATGCACTGCTTCATGCCGAGCGAGATGCGGCGGCGGTCCTCGTCGATCTCGAGGATCATCACCTCGACCTCGTCGCCGAGCGACACCACCTTCGCGGGATGCACGTTCTTGTTGGTCCAGTCCATCTCGGAGACGTGCACCAGGCCCTCGATGCCGCTCTCGATCTCGACGAACGCGCCGTAGTCGGTGATGTTGGTCACCTTGCCGAAAAGGCGCGTGCCCTGCGGGTAGCGGCGCGAGATGCCGATCCACGGATCCTCGCCCAGCTGCTTCAGGCCCAGCGAGACGCGGTTCTTCTCGGCGTCGAACTTGAGGATCTTCGCGGTGACTTCGTCGCCCACCGACAGCACCTCCGTCGGGTGCTTCACGCGGCGCCAGGCGAGGTCGGTGATGTGCAGGAGGCCGTCGATGCCGCC
>Ga0335076_10008667_pt1 | contig 10272 bp, 7 predicted proteins | sample Lox_Sample_25_FD_206717 | JGI IMG/M metagenome (GOLD analysis project Ga0335076, IMG submission 206717) | Soil microbial communities from Loxahatchee National Wildlife Refuge, Florida, United States - Lox_Sample_2.5 | ecosystem: Environmental > Terrestrial > Soil > Wetlands | place: USA: Florida...
ACGCCGACAGCATCAACGCGTCGGGCGGCACGGTGTTGTGGCAAGTGAGCGCCCTTCCCAGCGGCGAAACCACCAGCGACGATCATGGCTGTAGCCAGATCACCCCGGAAATCGGCATCACCTCAACCCCGGTGATTGATCGCGGCCGAAACGCTATTTACGTTGTGGCCATGTCCAAGGATTCCAATGGTGGCTATCACCAACGCCTTCACGCATTGGATTTGACCACCGGCGCCGAGTTATTCGGCGGACCAAAGACGGTACAAGCGACCTTTCCCGGCGACGGAGCAAATAGTTCCGGCGGCACTTTAACGTTCGACCCCAAGCAATATGCGGAGCGCGCCGGGTTGCTGGAGGTGAAGGGCACCATCTATACCGCGTGGACTTCGCACTGCGACTTCCAGCCGTACAACTCCTGGGTGATGTCTTACAACGCCGACACCTTAGCGCAGACTAGTGTGCTGAATCTCGTCCCGAATGGAACCGGCGGCGCGATTTGGATGGCCGGTGGAGCGCTTGGGGCTGACGCGTCGGGAAACATTTACTTCGTCATGGGCAATGGCGATTTCGATACCACCTTAAACTCCAACGGGTTTCCTTCGAATAGCAATTGCGGCAATTGCTTCGCAAAAATCAGTTCGTCGGCTCCGCTGACTCTGGTGGACTATTTCACCCCTTATAACACTGTAAGCGAATCGGATTCCGATACCGACTTTGGCTCAGGAGGAGAGCTGCTCTTGCCCGACGTCGTAGACGGCAGCGGGAATACGCGGCATCTGGCGGTAGCTTCGGGCAAGGATGCCGCCATCTACGTTGTGGATCGCGACAATATGGGTAAATTCAGTACGGCAAAAAACAACATCTACCAGGTCATCAGCGGGCAACTCGGTGGCGGGGTGTTCTCCAAGCCCAGTTACTTCAACGGAACCGTTTATTACGGCGCGGTGGGCGACGCCATCAAGGCGTTTCCCATCACCAGCGGCATGCTGGCGACAACGCCCTCCTCACGTTCGGTCCACACCTTTACCTACCCGGGGGCGACGCCGGTGATTTCCGCAAATGGAACCGCAGCTGGAATTGTTTGGGTGGTAGAAAATAGCGTGCCCGCGGCGCTGCATGCCTACGACGCCACGAATCTGGCGAACGAACTTTACAACTCGAACCAGGCGTCCGGCGGAAAAGATAATTTCAGCAACAACAAGTTCATCACACCGATGGTCGCGAATGGCAAAGTGTACGTCGGCACCTCCAGCAGCGTAGCTGTCTTTGGCTTACACTGATTGGTCGGCAGGAATCTGTGGCGAATTCTCGCGGCCTGATTTCGTGGTGTCCCTGGCCGTGTGCGCGAGCGCGAAATCATGGCAAACCGAAAGAACTGGGGGAACCGACCGTGGACTGTCGATTTCGTTCCCACCCGTCACGATCTCCCCGCGCAGTTGGATTTCGCGGTTATCGGTGGCGGCTTCTCCGGGCTGGCAGCTGCGGCATGGCTTAAGCGGTTGGCACCAGACAAAACGGTGGCGCTCTTCGAAACCGATGGCCTTGGAAATGGCTCCAGCGGACACACGGGTGGCGTGGCCCTGGCGGAATCTGCTGTCGGAGACTTGCCGGGCCTAGGCGATGTGCTTGCCGGTTATCAGGGCATTTTGCAGAAACTCGAAGTAGACGGCGATGTGCTGCTGCCAGGCGTTTACGAACTCGGCCGCGCCGACGCCATGGACGACAGTCCGATTCGCTGGAAAGATTCGGGCGACCTCTGCGTCGTCAGGCAAGTGCCAGGCGGAAGCGTGAATCCGGGCAAGGTCGTGAGCGGTTTGGCGCGAGCGGCGGAGCGCTCCGGGGCTCTACTATTCGAACATTCCGCGGTAACCGATATCCAATTCTCCGACTCGATCACGCTGCACACTGCGCAAGGGGCTGTACCGGCCGCCAAGGTTCTGTTCGCGACAAATGCCTTCGCCTTGGATTTGAATCGCATGCACGGACGGGTTCAGCCGGCTTTCACCACCGCGCTGATGACAGAAACTCTGGGCGACGACCTCATCGCAGGCATCGGATTGGCCGAACGCAAGCCCTTCTACACCGTCGATCTGCCATACCTTTGGGGGCGTTTCCTGGGCGATGCCATTATTTTCGGCGCCGGCCTGGTCTTCGTGGAAGAGTCCGAAGAACTGAACTCCATCGATGTTGATGAGGGCGAAACTCTGGAACTATTCGAAAAGCTGGAGCGACGCATCGTACGTTTTCATCCCCGTCTTCATCATTTACATTTCACCCATCGCTGGGGAGGCCCGATCTGCTTTGCCGAAGACTGGAAGCCCGTATTCGAATACCACCCGGAAAGCAAGAACGCCGTGGTTCTGGGAGCATTTGCGGGGCACGGCGTAGCGCAGTCGGTCTATATGGGCGCATGGGCAGCGGAGGTATTGCTCGGAAAACGAGAGGTACCCCACTGGAATTAATCCGATGCTCGATCAACGATGGGAACCAGCGACGATCTTTGCAGTGACAATGGCTTGACCCACATGCCGCTGTGTGTGATCGGCGATGTGCACTAGCAGCCCCCCGACCGTCGTCGGCAACATTTTCTTTCCGACCCCTCTGGGCATTTCCAAATCGACGCTCGCCAGCATCCGAACGCGCTCCTCACTACGCTTCAATCCAGTCTCCAATTCGGCAAATAACTCGTCGTGTTGTGCAGTTGGGTCCGCCTCAGACTTCAGCTGAGCCACTTGCGCCTCGCTGAGCGAAGAACCTTCGGCATAGGTAAGCAGGCGATCGAGGCTCCGCGCGATATGGCGCAATTGAAAGGCAACAGAAGCGAGCCGGCCGGGAGTGGCGTTGAGTTGGTCTTCCGTTAGCGCATAGCACCAGTTGCGAAGGTCCTCCTGGGCGAGCACCAGCGCGTGCAGCACCGCGCGGGGTACCGCCGGCACGTCGCACAAGGTGCCTCTCAACCATGGTTCGGGTAGATTCGGATTGTTGCTGCTCATGTATGCCGACCTCTGCGGTCTCGCACGGTTCTCCGGAAGATTGACAGTCATCCAGGCAGCACTTAGGATGGAAAAACTCGCTCGGAGAATCAATCACAAGTTCGGAGTGAAGATTGCCACCTGTACGACGCTTCTCTCGCTTTGGCTTTGCTTCCACATTTTTACTGCTGGCCGTATCACTCGGCCTAGCTGCCAGTACTTCGATACAGATTGCGCCAGCCGACCCGCAACGCTATCTGAATGACATCAAGATCCTGACCGCGCCAAACATGGAAGGCCGCGGCGACGGCACAAAAGGGCTGACCCGCGCCGAGCACATGCTGGTGGACAGGTATAAAAGTCTGGGGCTGGAGCCCGCGGGAACAAAAGGATATTTGCAGCCGTTTGTGGTGACCACCGGAGCGAAGCTAAAAGGCAAAAACCAGTTGCTCTCCGACAACGGCGGCACGAAAACAGCATTGAAGCTGAATCAGGACTATGTTCCTTTCAGTTTTTCGGAATCGGGAAGAGCAACGGCGTCCCTGGTGTTTGCGGGCTACGGAGTTACCGCGGAAGAATTCGGTTACGACGACTACGCGGAGTTGGATGCAAAAGACAAAATCGTCGTGGTTTTGCGTTACGAGCCCCTCGGATTCGCCGCGAAAACGGGAAATCACGGACTGACCGCGCACTCGCAACTGGTAACGAAGGCGATCAACGCCAGGAACCACGGCGCCAAGGGAATCCTTCTGTTGAACGGGAAGCTAGCCGATGCTGAGGAAGATTTACTGACGCGCTTTGGCAGCGTCGGCGGGCCCGAGAATGTCGGTTTGTTGTTTGCTCAGGTAAAGAACGACACGGGCGAAGATTGGTTCAAAGCTGCAGGCAAAACCCTGAAAGGGGCGCAAGATGCAATCAATTCCGTCACCAAACCCGCTTCGTTCGCTTTCCCCGACGGCCTGCGCGTCGATTTGACCATCGGAGTGCAGACCACCCACGCGACCGTGAACAACGTTTTGGCGTATCTGCCCGGTAAAACCGACGAGTACGTCATCGTCGGAGCGCATTACGACCATCTAGGTCGCGGCACGTTTGATTCTCTGGCTCCTTCGCAGATTGGGCAGATTCATCCTGGCGCGGACGACAACGCCTCCGGAACTGCGGGCGCGCTGGAATTGGCACGAGTTCTTTCCCCCCAAAAAGGGCAATTCCAGCGCGGTGTGCTGTTCATTTCCTTTGCTGGCGAGGAGTTGGGTTTGCTCGGTTCAGCAGCTTGGGTAAAAGAGCCGACCAAACCCCTCGACAAGGCTATCGCCATGCTGAATATGGACATGATCGGGCGCATCAAAGACAACAAAATCTACATTGGCGGTGTCGGAACCGGTTCCACGCTGAAGCAGGTCCTGGACGATGCCCGCGGCGATTCCAAGTTGCAATTCGAACTGTCTCAAAGCGGCTACGCTTCCAGCGACCACACTTCTTTTGTCACCAAGCGCATTCCCGTGCTTTTCTTCTTCTCGGGGCTGCATTCCGATTATCACAAGCCATCCGATACTTGGGAGAAAATCAATCCGGACGCGGCCGCAGACCTGTTGAATGTGGTGGGCCGCATAACCGAAGAACTCGCTTCCGCAGCGCAGCAGCCGGCGTTCATCGCGGTAGCAGAGAACAATCCTCACTCCGGTGTAACCGGCGGTGGAGGCGGCTATGGGCCATATTTCGGATCGATTCCAGACTTTGGACCAACCGAGAATGGCGTAAGATTTTCGGACGTCAAGCCCGGATCGCCCGCCGCGAAAGCGGGGTTCAAGGCCGGCGATATTCTGATCCAGTTTGGTGATAAGCCCATCAAGAATCTCTACGATTTCACGGACGCACTCCGCCGCAGCAAGGTCGGCGATGTGGTGCCGGTCACCGTGTTGCGCGATGGCAAAGAAGTGAAAGCCGACGTAAAGTTGGAGCAGCGAAAATAGAAGGCCAAAGTTGTTAGGCCTAGAAACAATCGTCAGGGGATAACGTGAACAAATCGAGCTGGCCTGGAATCTTGATCGCTGCGACTGTCAGTCTCGTCTGCCTCCATGGCCCGATTCACGTTCCCGCGACCGCTTCCGCCGAAGATGGATCTTCGCCTCTGCTCCCTGCGGAACAAAAGCATCTTCGCAACGCTCGGCAGCTAACCTTCGGCGGGCAAAACGCGGAAGCTTATTTTTCCATCGACGACAAGCAACTGATTTTTCAGCACCAGGGAACCGGGGTGGCCTGCGATCAGATCTACACCATGACCATCGATACGCCGGATGCAAAACCGCCCGTACCGAAACTGGTCAGCACCGGTAAAGGACGCACCACTTGCAGCTACTTTTTTCCTTCCGGTGATCGCATCCTGTTTTCTTCGACGCACGCCACTAGCGCCGATTGTCCACCTAAGCCGGATTATTCGAAGGGCTACGTCTGGCCCATCTACAACTCCTACCAGATATACACCGCGAAGCCGGATGGCTCCGACCTGAAACAACTCACGCACGCTTCTGGATATAACGCGGAAGCCACCATCACCCGCGACGGAAAGCACATTGTGTTTACGTCGACACGCAACGGCGATCTGGACATCTACACCATGGACGCCGACGGCGGAAACGTGAAGCAACTCACCCACGAACTCGGATACGACGGTGGGCCATTCTGGTCGTACGACGGAACCAAGATCGTTTTTCGCGCGGAACACCCCACGACGCCGGAGCAGATCAAAGATTACAGAGACCTGTTTGCCGAGGGATTGATTCGTCCCGGCAATCTGGAACTCTGGGTGATGGATGCCGACGGCTCGAAGAAGCACCAGGTCACGCACAATGGCGCGGCAAACTTTGCTCCGTACTGGATGCCTGACGGGAAACACATCATCTTTGCCTCTAACCAGGCAGACCCGAAGAATGGCAGGGATTTCGATCTGTATGTGATCAACGAGAACGGCACCGGGCAGGAGCGCATCACCTTCCACCCGGATTTTGACGGCTTTCCCATGTTCAATTCTACGGGAACGCGTCTGGTGTGGGCTTCCAATCGCAATGGAACAGTTCCGCACGAAACCAATATTTTTATCGCCGATTGGGTGAACTGACGCTTCGGAGGACTGCGCAAGTGGCTAAAACAAGCGCAAAATCAGCAGACAAATTATACCCAGGGCTTCGCCCAGGAGAATCGGTGCGGGTGTTGATCTCTGATGCGCGCATCAAAGCCCGGCTGAAGCAGTTGGCCAAAGAAATCCGGCGCGAGTTCCCGGAAGATACCCTGCATTTAATCGGAGTGCTGAAAGGGTCGGTATTCTTTTTGACGGATCTTGCTCGTCAACTGGGCGGCGAGGTTTCCTTCGATTTTCTATCGGTCTCGAGTTACGGACAGGGCACCGACTCCACCGGCGAAGTCAAGCTCATTAAGGATCTGGACGTCAGCATTGAAGGGAAAACCGTAATTGTCGTGGAAGACATTCTGGACACCGGATTGACCCTCAAATATTTGCTGCGTTTCTTCGAAGAGAAAAAGCCCAAGCATCTTCGTGTGGTGGTATTGCTGGATAAAGCGGAGCGCCGCATTGCCGACGTGCACGCCGACTATACGGGATTCGTCATTCCCAACGAATTTGTGGTCGGATATGGCTTGGACTTCGACGAGCGCTATCGCAATCTCCCCGACGTTTGCGTGGTCCAATTCGACTCGAAGACCAATGGACCATTCGTCTAACCGACCGGTTGTGGGGCTTGTCTTACGGTGCCCGCTGTTCTCCGCGCCCTGCTTTGGTCGGGACCACGTTCCGAGGCCGCCCGCAATCAACGTGTCTTGCACTTCATGAGAATGCGGCTGCGCTCCAAGGGGCATTCGCGCCCCTGTTATACTTAGAGGATTCATGGAAGCCACTGACCCTACAAAGCAGGCGGAGCTGACAACGAACAGTCCGGAAGTGCTGGCGACCCTGGCGGAAATCGGGCAAGAGGTGAACGCTTCGCTCGATTTGGACGAGGTGCTGGCGCGCGCTGCTGCGCTTATCAAGAAGCACATCGATTACGAATTGTTTGGCGTGTTGATGCCCGACAGCGAAGGTGCTTATCTTACTCACCGCTTTGCCATCGGATACCCGCCGGGCCTCGCCGAAAATCTGAAAGTGCCCATAGGGCAAGGAATAACCGGTACGGCGGCGCGAACAGGTTTGCCGGTGCGTGTCAGCGATGTCACCCAAGACGCGCGCTACATCAACGCGATAGACAGCGTTCGTTCCGAACTGGCTGTGCCGCTGATGTTTCGTGGCAAATGTGTTGGTGTGTTGGATATTCAGAGCCGCCATCTCGACTACTTCACCAAGGACCAGCAAAACATTTTGCAGGTTTTAGCGAACCGCCTGGCCATTGCCATCGAAAATGCACGATTGTTTCAGCAGGTGCGCGTCCAAGCGGAAACCTTGCTGGTGTTGAATGAAGTGAGCCGCGAAATCAGCTCGATTCTCGATGTGGAAGAGTTGCTGCGCCGCACTGCTGAACTCGTCAAACGTATCATCGACTACCAAATCCTCAGCATCCTGCTCTACGACGAAGAACAAAAAGTATTTCGCCACCGGCTGGACGTGAAACACGGACAGCGCGTGCAAGGGAAGCTGCGCGTGGCCGCCTCGGAGGGATTGGTCGGAGCTGCAGCAACGCTCCGCGAGCCGGTGCTGGTGCCCGACGTAACCGCCGACCCGCGCTATCTGATGGTGAATCCCGAGACCCGCTCGGAGTTGTCCATTCCCATGATTCATCAGGGAAGGGTCATGGGCGTCCTCGATCTGGAAAGTCCGCAACTAAACTATTTCACCGAGGATCACGTGCAGACACTGTCGATCCTGGCGGCCAACCTGGCGGTGTCGGTCGAAAACGCCCGCCTGTACGAACAAGTGGCGCAAGGTGAGGCCCGAATGGAGCGCGACCTGCAAGCTGCCAAGCGCATTCAGGGCGCCTTGTTGCGGGCCGTGCCCGCCGAAGATTACGGTTTAGACGTGGCAGCGCGCTATGTTTCCGCACGGGAAGTTTGCGGCGATTTGTACGATTTTCTGCGCTATGGACCGCAGCAGCTTGGGGTCGCGCTCGGTGATGTGAGCGGGAAGGGAACGGCCGCTGCGTTGTACGGAGCCGTCGCCATCGGCATCATGCGCAGCCTGGCACCGCAAAAGTTACAGCCTGCCGAGATGTTGCGCCAGATGAACCAACTCGTGGGAGAACGCCGGATCGAAGGGCGCTTCATGACCGCGTGTTTTGCCACGTGGCAAAAAGGACGGCAAAAATTGCGTGTCGCCAATGCCGGCCAGTCTCAGCCGTTGCTCTACAAGGGCGGGCGTTGCGACAAGATTGAGCTAACCGGTTTCCCGTTGGGGATTTTTGAGGATGTGCAGTACGACGAGTGGAGCGTAACTCTGGAATCGGGAGATATTCTGGTCTTCCATTCGGATGGCATTGCCGAAACAACCAACGCCGAAGGCCAGTTCTTCGGCACCACGCGTTTGCGCCGCCTGATTGAACAGAATCATGGACAGACCGCTACAGAAATCTCCGACCTCGTTCTGCGCGAAGTGGATTGGTTCACGCAAAGCGCGCCGCTGTCCGACGACCGCACCCTGGTGGTGTTGAAAGTAAAATGAGCAATTCCGGCGAAGGCAGAAAAAATCTGACTTATGTGGACCCGGCCACGTTTACCCCGCAATTCTCCTGGAAATACGCTCGCGGCGGACGCCAGCTGTTTTGCGAAGGAGTCGCGCTCGCAGAGATTGGCGCTCGCTTCGGAACACCAACTTACGTTTACAGTCAGCGCGCAATCGAGACTGCCTTCGACGAACTGCAGTCCGGATTGCGCGCCGTACCGCATCTCCTTTGCTTTGCCGTGAAAGCTAACGGCAACTTGTCGATCTTGCGAGTGCTGGCCACACGCGGCGGCGGCTTCGACATCGTTTCCGGCGGAGAGTTGGAACACCTGGGGCACATCGGTGTGCCAGGCGAGCGAATCGTCTTCAGTGGCGTGGGCAAAACGCGCGAAGAGATACGCGCAGCGCTGAAATACAAAGGCGCCCGCAAAACGCCATCGGGCATTCTTCAATTCAATGTGGAGTCTGGGGAGGAACTGGACGCCTTGCTGCAGGAGTCCTCTCGACTACGACGTACGCCACCGGGCGTATCGCTTCGCGTCAATCCCGACGTGAAAGCGGGCGGTCATCCACATATCTCGACAGGCCTGGCCCAACACAAATTCGGAATCGGCTGGCCGGAAGCGCGAGAGTTGTATCTGCAACATCGCGGGTCGAAGCACATCCGTTGGCAGGGAATCAGCGCGCACATCGGCTCGCAAATTATCAACCTATCCCCGTTCCGCCAGGCCCTCGATCGTCTAGGAAGTTATCTTCTGGACTTACGGCGCAACGGCGTTCTCTTGAAATATCTCGATTTCGGCGGCGGTCTCGGCGTGAGATATACCAACGAAAGGCCGATCTCCCGGAAGCAGTACGCACAAATGATCGCGAAGGTAGTTCGGGGCTTGGGCGTCTCTTTACTGCTGGAGCCCGGCCGCTCGATTATCGCTCCCGCAGGGATTTTGCTGGCGAAAGTGGTCTACACAAAAAAACACGGCCGCAAATCCTTCGTGATTCTGGACGCCGCGATGAACGATCTGGCGCGCCCGGTTCTCTACGATGCGCCCCACCCTATAACGCGAGTTCGTGAAACTACCGGCCAGGAGCCCCACGGCGCGGCACAACGCGTCGACGTAGTCGGACCGGTGTGTGAGACCGGCGACCGCTTCCTGCAAGGCTGGCCGCTCGGACCCGTACAGCCTGGAGACACCGTAGCGATTTGGACCGCCGGTGCCTACGGTATGGTTCAAGCGTCAAATTACAATGGCCGGTGCCGCCCCGCGGAGATTCTCGTGAGTGGAAAACGAACCCAACTCATCCGTCGTCGCGAGACCACCGCGGATCTGCTGCGCACAGACACTCTTGCTTAGCTCTAAGCTTCGCCCCACTTCAACTTGCTGCGCAAAATCTCAAAGTACGATTTGTTCGGTGGATGAATCAGCTTCAACCGTTCCCGCGCACGCGTAATCCGTAGATGATCGTTCGCCTGCAGCGGCACTCCGGTTTGTCCATCCAGAGTCAGAAACACCGAGTCGGATTCTTGGCTGATACGCAACTCCACCTTCGACGTGTCTGGAACAACGATCGGACGATCGCTCAGCGTATGCGGGCAGATCGGAGTAATCAGGATCGATTCCACCGCAGGATGAACGATAG
>Ga0335076_10008668_pt1 | contig 10271 bp, 6 predicted proteins | sample Lox_Sample_25_FD_206717 | JGI IMG/M metagenome (GOLD analysis project Ga0335076, IMG submission 206717) | Soil microbial communities from Loxahatchee National Wildlife Refuge, Florida, United States - Lox_Sample_2.5 | ecosystem: Environmental > Terrestrial > Soil > Wetlands | place: USA: Florida...
ACGATGATGACCTCATAGCGATCCCCGAGCGCCGGATCGAGTTGCTGCGCCAGCCGGCCGAGGAGCTCGGCAATGTTTCCCGACTCGTTATAGGTCGGAACGACGAGCGACAAGCGCAAAGGGTCAGCCGTGACGGCGGCGGCCGGCGCTACGCTCAGGGGGCCGCCAGGCACGGCGAGCGACACGCCCGACTCGCGCTGCCCCGCGCTCATCGCTGTGCTCGCGGGCCGGCGGCGCTGGTTGGCTCACGCAGCCCATCAGGGCGGCGCTCAGGGCTTCGCCTCGGGCGCAGCGTGGGTACGGAAGTCGACGTTGCTCTCAGCCGCCAGCCACACGAGGGCTGCCCACGCTGCGACGTTCTGGTCGAGCTGCACGCGATCGACCTTGTCGAGCGTGTCGTCGGACGTGTGGTGGATGTCGAAATAGTGCGTCCCGTCCTGGCTCAGCTTGAAGGCCGGCACACCCGCCTCGACGCTCGGCCCGATGTCCGCCCCCGCCTCGGTCGGCGGCCCCTCGGCCGCGAAAATGCCGATGGGATTGAGTATACGCAGCGCCGCCTTCGCAAACTCGGCGCCGCTCACCGCTTTCGGCAGCGCGAACGAGTAGACGCGGTCGGTGCCGAAGTCGCTCTCTCCGGCGAGCACGTGTCTGGCGAGCTCGTCGCGGTGATTCGCGGCGTAGGCGTGACCGCCGAAGACGCTCTGCGGAGGCGCCGGCTGGTTCACCTCCTCGGAACCGAACAGCACCACGCGCACCGTGCGTCGAGGCCGCTGCGGCAGATCGCGGATGAGCTTTGCCGCTGCCGTGACGATGGCAGTACCGGTACCGTCGTCGATCGCGCCGGTCCCCTGGTCCCAGCTGTCAAGGTGGGCACCGAGCAGCACTATTTCCTGGGGGAGCTCACGCCCACGCACCTCGGCGATGACGTTCTGCGAGTACGCGTCAGGCACGTAGGAAGCGCTCGAGAAGAGGTGTACGCGCACCGTTTGCCCGAGCTTCACGAGGCGTTCGATCTGGTCGGCATCCGGCGCGGAGAGGGCGAAGGCCGGAACCGGCACGCGGCCGTCGACGTAATGGGTCGTGCCGGCGTGCGCGATGCGATGGCTGTCGGTACCCACCGAGCGCAGCAGAAACGCGATCGCCCCGCGCTTCGCCGCCTCCTCCGGCCCATCCGCACGCCCCCCGACCGTCGCGACGTACCCGGCGCCATCCTGCGTGCGCACCATGCGCTCATTCACCATGGCGACCTTGCCGGCGAGCGAGCCGGGCGCCGCCGTCTTGAGCGCTGCGAGTGTGGCGAAGAGTACGACGTCGCCGTCGAGCCCCGCAGGCGGCGTGGGCGGGGACTCTCCCAGTGCGGCGACGGTGAGCGGCTGCGCGCCCGGAGCGGTAATGGCGGCATTTTCAGCGCCGCGCACCCAGGCGGTCATCGGGAAGCGCTCGATATGCACGTTCTCGAAGCCAAGTGCCTTGAGGCGCGCGACCGCCCAGTCGGCGGCCTGGTGCTCGCTCACCGAGCCCGCCGGGCGCGGACCGAAGCGCGTGGTGAGCTCGCTCACCCAGGCGTAAGCGGGCGAATGCCCGGCGATGGCCGCATCGCGCAGCTGCGCGGCCACGGCCTCGGACGGCGGCGGCGCCGCGCCCGCAGACGCCAACACACCGACCCACAGCGTGGTGGCGATGGTGCCCCGGCGTGCTGCGAGAAGAAGGCGCGAGTCAGTCGGCACCGGGCGTGGGCTTCCCTTTTTGAAGGAGCGCGCATTCTACGCCCTTGTGCAGGCACCACGCGCGCCGCGCGGGAGGCGCTACGCGGGCAGCTGTGCGACCGGAAGGGCGTGGGCCAGATAAAAACCCTGCGCGAAGTCAACGCCGATGCGACGGAGCTCGCCGAGCACCGCCTCGCTCTCGACACATTCGGCAACCGTCGCGATGCCGAGCGCGCGGCCGACCTTGCCGACCGCCTCGACCATGCTGCGGTTCACCGGATCACTGGTGATGTGGTTGATGAACTGCCCGTCGATCTTGAGAAAGTCGACCGGGAGCGTCTTCAGATAGACGAACGAGGATACCCCGGTGCCGAAGTCATCGAGCGCGAAGCGACAGCCGCGCGCCCTGAGCTCGCTCATGAGGTAGCGCGCATTGGACAGGCTCGTCACCGCGGCGGTCTCGGTGATCTCGAAGCACAGTGCGCCGGCAATCCCGGGGTCGGCAACACTTTGCAACACGAACTCGACGAACGACTGCTCGTTGAGCGAAGTACCCGAGAGATTCACCGCCAGAAGTGGCAGCGGCTGTCCGCGCCGCTGCCGCTCGCGCAGCAATGTGATCGCCTGCCCCACCACCCAGCGATCGATGACCGACATGACGTTGTAGCGCTCGGCGGCGGGGATGAACTCAGATGGTGGCACGAGTGCGCCGTTATCGTCGCGCAGACGCACCGTGAGCTCGTAGAAGGCGCGCTCGGCGGTGGCGGTGAGCGGTACGATCGGCTGGAAGTAGAGCTCGAGGCGATTGTCCTCCGCGGCGCGCGTGACGCGCGCCACCCAGTGCATCTCGCGATGGCGATGTGAAACGCCGTCCGCCTCGTAGAGGTGGATACGGTTGCGCCCCGCGTCCTTGGCCGCATAGCAGGCGATGTCGGCGGCGCTCATGACGGTGGTCGCGTTCTCGGTCTCGGCACGGATCTGCACGATGCCGATGCTCGCCCCCACCGACAGCGTGTTCGTGCCCCAGACGAAGCGGAACTCACGGATCGTCTGGCGCACGCCCTCGGCGATGCGCGTCGCCTGCTCGAGCGTGACGCCCTCGAGGAGCACGCCGAACTCATCACCGCCGAGGCGCGCGATAGTGTCCGAGGCGCGCACCCGGGTCTGCAGCAGTCCCGTGACATCGCGCAGCAGCCGATCGCCCGCCTGGTGCCCGCAGGTGTCGTTGACCAGCTTGAACTGGTCGAGGTCGATATAGAGCAGGGCGTACGAGCCCTCGCCGCGCTGCGCCGAAAGCAGCGCCGCGTGCAGACGGTTGTCGAACTCGCGGCGGTTGATGAGCCCGGTGAGGGCATCGTGGCTCGCCTGCCACGAGAGCGCCCGCTTGAGGCGTCGTTCGCGGGTGTTGTCGTGGAACACGACGACGGCGCCGATCACGCGCCCGCCGCGGTCACAGATCGGGGCGGCCGATTCCTGGATCGCCACTTCGCTGCCGGTGCGGGTGATCAGCACGGCATGATCGGCCGGCGCGCCGGTCTCGGAGCGGCCGAGCGCGCCGGTGAGGGAATTCTCGATCGGCTCGCGGGTGAGCTCGTTAACGAGCTTGAGCACCGCGGCGATCGGCTGACCGCGTGCCTCGGCCAGGGTCCATGCGGTGAGGGTCTCCGCGACCGGGTTGATGTACTCGATGCGCCCCTCCGCATCGGTGCTGATCACGGCATCACCGATCGATTCGAGCGTCACCTGGGCGCGCTCCTTCTCGGCAAAGATCGCCTGCTCGGCGCGCTTGCGCTCGGTGATGTTCGCGATCGTCCCCTCGTAGCCGATGATCAGCCCGGCGGCATCGCGCATCGTGCGCGCGTTCTCCAGCACCACCAGCTGCTGGCCGTCGCGACGGCGCATGAGGAATTCTGCATCGCGGATTTCGCCCTCTGCCTCCATGCGGCGGGTGAACTCGGCGCGATCGGCCGGGTTCCAGTAGAGCGCCTCGGCTGGCTGCAGGCACAGCTCCTTCACGCTCGAGTAGCCAAGCATGTCGACGAAGGCCGGATTCACCGAGAGCAGCCTGCCGTCCGGGGCGCTCTGGTACACACCTTCGGCGATGCTCTCGAAGAGCCCACGGAACTTGGCCTCGCTGCTGCGCAGCGCCTCCTCGGCGAGGCGCCGCTCGATGGCGATGCCCGCGAGCTGCGCGGCGCGCGCCACGATCTGCGACTCGGACGATGTCGGCAGGCCAGGCTCCGCGCGATAGACCCCGAGGGATCCGAGCGCATGGCCCGCGGCTGCCTTGATCGGGGTCGACCAGGCGGCACGGAGCCCCGCGGCGGACGCCGCCTCGCGCTGCTCGCTCCAGAAGGAGTCGGTGGCGATATCCGCCGCCAGCACCTGGCGGTCGAGGTGCACCGCGGCGGCGCAGGAGCCGCCGCGAAGACCGATCGCGCAGCCGCCGAGTGCGATGCGCAGCGTCTCGGGGAACTGCGGCGCCACGATCTCGGCGAAACTCTGCCTGTGCTCGGCCAGCACGCTGACCGAGGCGACCGTACCGACGCTCGCCGCCTCGACGAAGCGGGTGATCGAGGCGAGCACCTCGGGCAGCGGCGCGTTTCGCGTCATCTGCTCGAACACCTTGCGCTCGGCAGCGCTCATGCGCTCGTCGCGCTTACGTTCGGAGATATCAGCGATGCTGCCGCGCACCAGCCGGCGGTTGCCGCTCGGCAGACGCACCAGGCGCACTTCGCAGACGATCTCACGTCCGCTGCCGTCACGGTGCATCCATTCGAACACCGGCACCTTGCCCTCGAGCGCCTGCTCGATGAAGACGCGCGCACGCTCGGCGGAAGGCGAGCCGTCGGGCTGGCGGGGCGGACTCAGATCGACGGGACCGACGGTGAGGAGCCGCGTGCGCTCGAGCCCGAAGAACTGCTGGGCGTTTTGGTTGGCATCCACGAAGCGTCCGGTGTCGACATCGAGCACCACGATCGCCTCGGGCGCATGGTCGACCAGCAACCGGTAACGGGCCGCGCTCTCGCGCATGGCCTGCTCGGACTCGCGCCGCTCGGTCACATCACGCAGGCACAGGACGAACTGCACCTGCCGCGAGTGCGGCGCCTTGCTGACGGCGATCTCGGCGGGAAAGGAGTCACCGCTCTTGCGGCGCGCGATGAACTCGCGAGCGGCGAGATCGAGCGCGGTGTCCCCGGAGCTTGCGGCGAGACGCTGCAGGGCCTCTGGAATCGTCTCGTTGTCCGCAATCGTCGGGATCAGGAGGTCGATGCGCTGACCGACCACCTCGGCCTCGGCGAAGCCGAAAACCCGCTCACCGGTCGGATTGAAGGTGCGGATGACGCCGTCCTCGTCGAGGGCCAGCACCACGTCCTTGATGTGATCGAGGATGACCTGCAGATGCTCGGAGCTCTGCTCGTGTGCTTCGAGTGCGAGGGCCCGCGCCTCATCGGCCATGAGGCGCATCGACTCGACGATCCCGCGCCGCTCGCCGTCGATAGTGAGGTAGTGATCGTTGATCACACGCAGCAGCATTTCGACGTCGGGCGTCGCGCTGCCGGTGCGCAGCTGCAGCTCACGGAGCTGCGCGCGCAGGTGCGGATGCAGCTCCGCGGCGCCCTCGCCCTGCGGCCGCGGGTCCGCACGAACGAGGGTCGTGGTCGCGCCTTGAGCGGCGTCCGGAGGGGAACCGGGGCGCGTCCGGAGGGTCTGCGGCTTTGACATAAGCGAGACAGTGGAGCCCGACAGCGATCATACGGACGGCTGTCGGACTTCCCCGTGAACCCCCTCCCGATTCTGTCGGGTGGGCAGGATGGGACGGGCTGGGGGTTGCCGCGGAGCTAGTGCGCGGTCGCGCCAGTGGGGGTGGCGGTCGGCGCTGCGGGCGACGCGGCGGTCGCCAGCGTGGTCACGGGGGCCGGGGCAGTCCCGGTGAGGGGCGGCGCTGCACTCGCGTTGCCGGCGGACTTCGGTGCTGCATCGGGCAGCCCGGCCCCGGCGATGACGGGCATTGAATAGGTCTCGGTGCCGGACTGGGTCCCCGCGCTCACCGTGACCACGGCGCTGAAGGTGAAAATCCCATCGCGCTGTGGACGGACCTTGATGGTGTGCTCGATGGGCACGCCCTCGGCGGGACGGTCGCTCGGTGGGATGTCCGCACCATCGACGAGCTCGAGCCCATCGTCACCCTGTACCTTGCCGGAGATGCGCTCGACGCTTCCCGACATCGGTACGATGACGAGGTTGATCTCGACCGGCTGGCCGACATCCGGGCGCTGTTTCAGATCGAATTTCACCTGTACCGGCAGTGTCGCGTTCTTGCCGGAGGCGACAGCACTCACCAGCGTATCGCGGGGCTTGGCGGTGCGCTTCGCCTTTGCGGCAGCCGCGGACGTGTGGGTCCCCGGGCCGGAATGACTCCCCGACCCGCAGCCCCAGACAAGTGCCGCCACCGCGAGCGCCAGCATCAGGTTTCGGTTCAGGATCCACATTGGTGCGTGCGCCACCTCGCGGGCCGCATTAAGTCACATGGGATGCAAGAAATGCACAATAACGCGTCTGCCCCGCCTGGTGCAGGTACGCACTACGCATTTCGCTCAAGGTCGTGCAGCCGTCAGCCCTGAAGCAGCGGTGGCTCATCGATAGCCGCGATCTGCTCGAGGAGATCGAGCAGGTGCCCTTCCCAATAGCGCGGCTCCGCGGCCCACGGAAAGGCCCGAGGGAAGGCCGGATCCTCCCAGCGATGCACCACCCAGGCGGCGTGATGCAGCATGCGCAGCGCCCTCAAGGGCTCGATCAGCGTGACCTCCTTGAAGTCGAAGTCCGCGAACTGCTGATACCCCTCGAGCAGCTCCTGCCACTGATGCTGCTGCTCCGCGGGGGGTCCCGACAGCATCATCCACAGGTCCTGAACGCGCGGGCCCATGGCGCAGTCATCGAGGTCGACGAATACCGGTCCATGCTCATTCCACAGCAGGTTGCCGAGATGACAGTCGCCGTGTACGCGGATCTCGCGCACCTCTGGCGCGGCGTTGAATGCGGCCACCACACGCTCGAGCAGCGCCCCACTCACCGAGGAATAGCGCTCGCGCAGCGCCGCCGGCAACAGCTCGCTCTCGAGCACTTGCCCGCGCGCCTGCCATCCGAGTCGCTCGACGCCGATGCGGGGACGTACCCTGAAGGGCCGCGTCGCGCCGATCTGATGAATGCGCGCGATGGTGCGGGCGAGGAGCTGCCGCGCCTCCGGGGCATCGAGCTCGGGCGCGCGGCCCCGCATCCAGGGGAAGGCGGCAAAGCGGAACTCGCGATAGCGCGACAGCGTCACACCGGCGATCACGAGCGGGGCGGCTACGGGCAGCTCCGCGGCAGCCAGCTCCGCCGTGAACTGATGTTCCTCGGCGATCTGGGCATCGCTCCAGCGGGCTGGCCGATAGAACTTCAGCACCAGCTGCCGCTCGCCGGCTCCGAGCTGGTAGACGCGGTTCTCGTAGCTGTTCAGTGCGAACAGCCGCCCGTCAGGCTCGAGTCCGCACGCGGCCGCGGCATCCAGCACCACCTCGGGCGTGAGACCTGAGAACGGCTGCCGGTTGCTGCCGCGGGTTTTGTTTATCATCGCTGCCCCATGGAGCACGGCAGCATATTAGTGACCGGGGGCGCGGGCTACATCGGCAGCCACGTCGTTTTGCAGCTGCGTGAGCGCGGCGAACGGGTAGTGGTGCTGGATGACCTCTCGCGCGGCTTTCGCCAGGCGGTGCTCGATACGCCGCTCGTTGTCGGCAAGGTCGGCGATACCGAGATCGTGAGACGGCTGCTGAAGGACCACGGCGTCGATACCGTCATGCACTTCGCGGCCTACACCATCGTGCCCGAGTCGGTCAGCGAGCCCCTCAAGTATTACGGCAACAACACCTGTTCGACCCGCACGCTGCTCGAGTGCTGCGTCGAGGCCGGCGTACGGCATTTCGTGTTCTCTTCCACGGCGGCCGTGTATGGCATACCGGCCACGGGGGTGGCGGCGGAGGACACGCCCACGGCGCCCATCAACCCCTATGGGGCCTCCAAGCTGATGTCCGAATGGATGCTGGCGAGTGTCGCGCAGGCGACGCCCCTCACCTACGCAGCGCTGCGATATTTCAACGTGGCGGGGTCGGATGCGCGTGGCCGTATCGGGCAGGCCACACCGAACGCCACCCTGCTGGTCAAGGTAGCCTGTGAGGCGGCTGCCGGCCGCCGGGACGACGTCGCGATCTTCGGCACCGACTACCCGACCGAGGACGGCACCGGGGTGCGCGATTACATCCACGTCGAGGACCTCGCGACGGCGCATCTCGACGCGCTCAGCTGGCTGCGCCGCGGCGGTGCCTCCACGACGCTCAACGTCGGCTACGGCCACGGCTACAGCGTGCGACAGGTGCTCGCGAGCGTCGAGCGGGTGTCAGGCCAACGGCTGAAAGTGCGCGAGGTGCCGCGGCGTCCGGGAGATCCTCCGACACTCGTTGCCCGCGCCGAGCGTATCCGCTCGCAGCTCGGATGGCAGCCGCGGTTCGATGACCTCGACACGATCGTGCGCACCGCGTACGCGTGGGAGCAACAACAGCTGCGTCAACCGTGGTGAGGTCGCGGACGTTGTCGCATAGCAAGACGCCCGGGCCGCGCGCCCGGTAGAATGGCCGGCTATGCAATGGGGACGGCCCAAGTCATTGAGCGGATTGATGCTCGTCGGCCTGGCGCTGATGGCCGTGCCGCTCCTCGTCGCCGTCCTCACGGCGGTGCTGCAGATCCGCGATCTCGCCGATACGGGGCAGAAGCTCGTCGTCCAGGGCGTGACCGGTGCGCGGGCCAGCCAGGCGCTCTTCGGACAGATTGCCTCCCTCGAGCGCACCGCACGGCTCTATGAGGTCCTGAAGGACCCGAAGCTCATCGAGGGATACCGCAAGCAGGACGCGGCGCTCACCGCGACGCGCGAGGAGCTGCACCGCCTGTCGACCGGGGAAACACGACAGACGCTCGAGGAGCTCGGGCAGCTGCAGCAGAGCATCCGTAGCAGTGTGATCGATACGCCCCGGGAGTCCGGTGCGACGGCGGCACCCGATGTCTCCGCGCGCTTTGCACAGCTCTCGGCGCTCGTGGAGCGCGTGGCGCAGCAAAGCAATACGCAGGTCGATACCGAGGTGGCCGCGCTCGAGCAGCGCACGCTCGAGGCCCGCAAGCAGCTGCTCTGGCAGGCGGCACTCCTGGTGCCACTCGCCGTGATCGCGGTGTTCGTGCTCACCGTCGGGGTGGGTCGGCCGCTGCGGCAGATCGATCGCGCCATCAGCGAGCTCGGCCAGGGCGCCTTCACCAACCCGATCGCGGTCTCAGGACCACACGACCTCGAGCGCCTCGGACGGCAGCTCGAGTGGCTGCGCCAGCGGCTGCTCGAGCTCGCGCATGAGCGCAACCGGTTTCTGCGGCACATGTCGCACGAGCTGAAGACGCCACTTGCGAATATCCGTGAGGGGACGGAATTGCTGATGGACGGCGCCGTCGGGGAGCTCGATTCCAACCAGCGCGAGGTAGCGGCCATCCTGCGGGAAAACGGCATCAAGCTGCAGCGCATGATCGAGAACCTCCTGTCGTTCAGCGCCTGGCAGACCTCGAGTGTGGGACTCGAGGCCACCGAGTTCCGCCTGCGACCGCTGGTGAAGCAGGTGCTCGAGAACCAGCAGCTCACGCTCCTCTCGCAGCGGGTGCGGCTCGACGTGCGCGTCGACGACGTGACCCTGATGGCCGACCGCGGCAAGATCCGCCTGATCCTCGAGAACCTGGTCTCGAACGCGGTCAAATACTCCCCCAAAGGCGGCACTATCCATCTGCAGGCCCGCGCCACCGGAGCCCAGTTGGTGCTCGATGTGGCCGATAGCGGCCCGGGCATTCCCCGCGAGGACCGCGAGCACGTGTTCGAGGCCTTCTATACCGGCAGGGCCGCTCGCAGCATCCCGGTCAAGGGCACCGGGATCGGACTCTCGGTGGTGCTCGAGTTCGTCGCGGCGCACGGCGGCACGGTGCAGATCGTCGACGGGGAATACCCCGGCGCGCACTTCCGCATCACCATGCCGATCCGCGCCAGCAGCGGCGACCGTCCCGTCCGCAGCGAGACCAAGGCGCATGCGCATGCCGCCTGAGGCCCGCGCGGTCGTCGCCCGGGTGCCGCAGGGAGGAGTCAATTTGCCGGTACCCGTCAGCGGCCGTCCCCGGGGCGCGATAGCGGGTGCCCTGGCCGCCGCGGCGCTCGTCCTGCTCGCGACTGCCGGCTGCACATCCATGTACGGGCAACGCCCGCCGCCGCCGCCTCCAGAGGTCAACCCGGCAGTGGCTGGCTCGACCGTGCTCTCCGATTACCTGCAGACGCTGCAGAAGCTGGTGCAGGGTCCCCCCGCCGAGCAGGCGGAAATCCTCGCGAGCGCGCAGCACGACTACGACAGCGCGCCGACCCCGAGCCACCAACTGAAGCTCGCGTTGGTCCTCGCTACGCCCGGACATCCGGGGACCGACCGTCCCCGTGCGCAGGGAATGCTGCGCGTG
>Ga0335076_10008669_pt1 | contig 10271 bp, 7 predicted proteins | sample Lox_Sample_25_FD_206717 | JGI IMG/M metagenome (GOLD analysis project Ga0335076, IMG submission 206717) | Soil microbial communities from Loxahatchee National Wildlife Refuge, Florida, United States - Lox_Sample_2.5 | ecosystem: Environmental > Terrestrial > Soil > Wetlands | place: USA: Florida...
ACGATCGGCAAGGCGGCGTCGAAGTGGACGCGGTACTTGCCTAAGGCCGGGTCCCAGATGGTGAACGCGGGGACGACGGCGGCGTCGGTTTTCAGGGCGACGCGGGCGATGCCGCTGGCGGTGCAGGCGGCGTGTCCGAAGAAGTCCACGAAGACACCCTGAGGCGGGGTCATGTTCTGATCCATGAGGACGCCGACGGTCTCGCCGGCGCGCATTGCGGCCAGAAGGCCGCGCGCGAAATCGTCTTTGCTGGTGGTGGTGTTGCCGTGCAGGGTGCGGTAGCGCTCGACCAGGCGGCCGATGTAGGGGTTATCGAGCGGGCGTACCACGACGCGCAGAGGGTGACCGTAGAGCGAGTGCGCGAAGGAACCGATCTCCCAGCCGCCGAGGTGCGCGGTGAGAAAGAAAACGCCCTTGCCGCGGCGCTTGGCGGCTTCGTAGTTTTCGAATCCGTCGTAAACGGCGAGTTGACCGATGTTGTCGCGGGTCAGGGACGGGAGGCGGCAGAAGTCGGCGAGCTGGCGGCCGAGCGTTTTATAGACGCCGCGGAGGATGCGGCGTCGCTGACGTGGGGAGGCGGTCGGAAGAGCCAGCTCCAGGTTGCGGTGCCCGACGCGCCGCAGGCGGGGGTGGAGGGCGTAGACGAGAAAGGCGAAGGAGATTGCGAAGAAGCGGGCCAGGGTGCGGGGCAGGATCGCGAGGGTTTTCACCAGCAGCCACACAGGCGCGTACTCAAGTCGGTGACGCATCCGAGGTGCCTGAGCGTAGCGAAAAAAGGGTGTCAAATGCGAAGCCGGCGGGGCCAACAGCGCTGAAAAAGAACAAGCCGGGCGAGGACGCCCGGCTCGAAGTGAAACAGAGTTGCGAAACTACTTGGAGAGACGACGGCGAACTTGGGAGGCGATGCCTACCAGGCCGCTGCCGAGCAGCACCAGGGAAGCCGGCTCGGGAACCGTACCGTTGCGGTTGCCGTTGGTTCCGATGAGGTTCCAGTTGATGGACTCATTGCCGTCCCAGGAGTAGTTGACGAAGTCGTAGCCGCCCGAGTCGAGGATGGCGCCGGTGTCGCTGAATATGGTCGGAGTGCCATCGACGGTAACCGTGACGGTACCCACGTTGGCGGCGCAGAGGGCAGCCAGGTTCGAGCCGATGATGTGCGCAGCGGTGTAGGCATCGCTGAGGTTGTTGCAGCCGCCGATGGCGTTCGGAGCCAGCGCGAAGTCGGGCGCGGGCATGAAGTCATCGGAGTCGCTGGTGTCAAAGTTGTAGTTGCCGATCGGACCGGTCTGGTCAATGATCAGCTGCTGCCCAGGGTGCAGAACGCCGGGCGCGCCCCAAAGGTCGTAGTCAGCGCCGCTGGCCTGGTGATAGTCGATGTCGCCGATGTTGATATCGGTGGCGCCGGTGTTGACGATGCGGATAGCGCCGGTGTCGAGGTTGGCGCCATCGTCACCGATGAAGATGGTGTTGGGCGAGCCATTCCATGGGTTCGGGAAGAACCCGCTGGCGCGCAGGCTGTCCGCGTAGCCGACATAGACTGCATAGTCGGCGAATGCGGCGGTGGAGGCTAGCACCAGCATGGCCAGTACCGCCACCAGGGCAAGTTTTGTTCTCATTTTCGTCCTCCGGAAAGCTTCCGAGGCGTGTGTCCCGGGTCCCGTTAGGGGAAGGTAGCGCACTTTACATTCCAAGCAGAGAAGGGACGAACGGAACCGGCCGGCAGCTAAGTGCCGTTAATACTTAAAGTTAGGTGATCGCACGTAGACTGTAAGAATTTACAGCGGGTATGCCGAGTTGCAAACTTTTGCGCAATCTTGCATGTAATTTTCTTTTTGGGAAGGACGAGCATGGTCCAGACTAGACCGCTGAACAAGAGAGCAACTGAGCTCCTGAGAGAGCGGGCTCGTCACGAAAATGCGCCATCAACCTTGGGGTACGAAGCAGAAAGCCGCCCTTCCGGGCGGCTTTTTCATTGCCTCTCGTACGCTGCTATTTCTTGTCGGCGGCATCCTTGGCCGGGGCGGCACTCACGGGGGCGTACTTGTTGAGAGCCGAGAGGAACGGCTCGGTGTCGGGGGTGGGCGCGAAGCGCCCGGTCAGCAGAGTGCGGAAAGGCACCATGCGGCCATAGAAGGCGCGAGTTTCGTCTTTGTTTTGGGCGATCACAGCGCCATTCAGGGTGATACCGGCGAAGACGCCGCGAGCGCGCGAGTAGGTAAGGACTTCGGCGCGCATCTTCCAGTCGGTCTGGCCTTCGGCGTGGCGGCCGACCGGGCCGGCGGCGACGGAGGCATCGGCGCCGAGTTCGAACTTGCTGGAGAGCAGATTGCGCATGCCGCTGTCGTTCATGATGAGCATGACGAGGTCGACGGCTTGTCCGCCAATCTGCAGGCCGAAGCTTCCGCCCTTCACGCTGAAGAAGGCGGGCGAACTCCAGCCTTTGTCGGTGCGGCAACTGGAGACACCCTGGCCGTAGCGGGCGCCGACGATGAATCCGCCCTTGAGAAGCGAGGGCACGATCGCAACGCACTTGGCGGAACCGAGGATTTCTTCAGGGATGCCCTTGTCGGGAGCAGCCATGATTTCGTTGAGCACGTCGCCGGCGGCTTCGACGCGTTCGGCGGCCTTCTCGCGGTCACCTTCCGCGAAAAGCGGCAGAGCCGCACACAGCAACAGGAGGAAAGGGATAATTCTGCTCTTCATGGTAAGGACCAACCTCAGAGATGCCGGATTAGGATAGCTGATTTGGCTGAGGAAAAGCGAAGAGCAGGGCAGGTTTATGGCACGGCTGATCTTGTTCCCAGGCCAGCGCCAACTCATCGACAGGCTTAGGACAAGCTTCTGGGGCACCCGGTTGCAAGCGCATCGGAATTCGGACAAATGCAGGTTCCTTCGCCCGGCCCTCTCCCCGTCCGGTCGGGCCTCGTTCGGAATGACAGGCTTCTCACGACCGTTGTCGGCCTGCGAGCGAAGCGCCGGCGGCAGCAGGGTGCAGTTTGTGGTTCAGGCACGGCAGAGGAAAAAGAACGGGCCGGAATCGTTGACCCTCAGAAGTTCGATTCCGACCCGACTCCCAGGTTCTGTGGTAGGTGAGTGGAGTATGCGGCAAGGCACCTTTCCGCTCAAGATTACCGAAGTCTGATTACTCTGCTACTTCGTAACCAGCGAATGGGTAATAGCGTGGACTGACAAGGCGATACGGTTCTGCACCCCGACTTTGCGCATCAGCTTGGCGACATGGGCCTTAACGGTGCGCTCCTCGATGCCGAGGGTGCTGCCGATCTCCTTATTGGAGCGGCCGGCGACCAGCAATTCCAGGACTTCCTTCTCGCGCTCGGTAAAGGCGACGCGGCCGGCGGGGAAGATGCGGCCCGGAGAAGAGGTAACGCGCTCGATAAACAAGGACAGCACGCGGCGCGGGGCCCAGACGGAGCCTTGGTTCACGATGCGAATGGCCTGAATGAACTCCTCGGGGGTAGCAGCCTCGTCCACATAGCCCTTGGCGCCCGCAGCCAGGGCTTTGAGGATGGTTTCGTCATCGGCACCGGAGCCGCTGACGATGATGCGAAGGTCGGGTCGCGTGGCCTTGAGGCTGGCCATGACGTCGAAGAGGTTCTGCCCGGCGTGGCTGCCCAGGAGCACAAGATCGATGCCGCGCTCGGTGGCAATCTGCGGCAAGGTGGCGGCGACTAATTCAAAGTCCGTTTCCGAATCGAACAACGCCCGAAAACCGATAAACCTCAGGGGATCGCCCTCCACCACGGCAATGCGAATTTGGGGTTTCTTCGCGGGTGCTGCTTTCATTGGACAACCTCAACCCAGAGTCCCTGCCCGTTCGGCCATAGCCGGGAGAGCAGGTTGGGGCGTAGCATAATCGCAATTGGACAGAAGGGAAAGTCCCGAAGGACATTGTCCTAAGGTCAGGAGCATCGAATCCTAAGAGGTATTCATCATGCGAAACGCCTTAATCCCGGCAGTTTTTCTGCTTTGCGCCTCGGTTTTGATGGTCGGACAGGAGGCGCCGGCGTATCAGCCTAAGTACCCCGGCGATCCGGCGCACTCGGAGGCGGAGGCGATCGCGGTGGGCTATATGAGAGTGGTGGTCAATGCGCAGAAGAACTACAAGCACGCACACAATGAGTATTCCCCGAGCCTGGCGGGGTTGGTGGGCAAGGGCTCGTTCACGCGACGCATGCTGAAGGCCGACCGCGGCGACTACACGGTGCACTTCAAGGGTACGGCGGACAGTTATACGTTAAGCATGGTTCCGAAGAACTTCGATCCGCAACATCGGTCGTTTTTTACGGATGAAACGGGGAAGATACGGGTGGATGAGAGTAAGGAGGCGACGGCGGATTCGGATGTGGCGCGGTGAGGATTACTTGCGCGCATGTTGGCTGAACGCATTTTATTTGCAGATAAAGCACTCAGCCCACTTCACTGAAACTGCCCTACTTCACCCCGCTTGCCTTCGCTACGGCGGGGGCCTGCTGGTGGAAGTAGCCGTCGCCGTAGCCGAGACGATAGCCTGCCGAATAGCCGGAGCAGTACTGACCCCGGCTTATCGCACAAGAATGATCTGAGGTATCGAGGCGCACGCCGCTGCGCGCGTCGTTGAGGCCGCGCTGCACTCCGAAGCGATATCCGTCGGCGACCCCCTGGTCGAAGGTGATGTCAAGCTGGTCGCCCTGGAATTTGCTGCCTACTGCGTTGCGAACGGCGGCTACGGCGCGAAAGTCTCGGTTGTTGAAGCTGTCGATGTAGCCGACGAGAAATCCGCTGCGGTATCCCAGTTCGAAGTTGGCGCGGTCGCCGTACTCCTTTTTCCAGCCAATCGTCTTGTAGGCTTTGGCACGCGTTGGATCCTGCGGCTCGCGCGCCATCTGGTAGTCGTTGTCGGCTTCGTTGAAGCCAGCTTCGTAGCCGTGCAGATAGCCGTGATAGAAGGCCGACCGGTGACAGATCGCCGAGACACTGGGAGCGGCGAAGTGCGCGTCAGGTTTGTCTTCAGCAAAGAGCAGCGGGAGAAGAGCGAGTAACAGAATCGAGCAAGCCAGGGGCCGAGACACTTTGGAACCTCGTTCGAGAGGGTCAGATGTGAGGGTCTAGGGGGTGGATGTCAGATGTCCCAACTGGGCGCTCGTAGAGCCAAGCGCGAGTTGGTCAGCTCCGGCCGGAGTGGATTTCAGTGGCCCTGCCATTTTCGTAGGTCACGACCAGAGGCGATCCGCCGTTGGGATACTTCACCGTCTTCTCGTCGCCATTGCTGGGGGATGGCACACCGACGCCGACAGCGAACGAGGCCTGAATCTCGTTCATGCCCTTGGTGACCTGGTGGGCGGCAATGGCGTCCCAGACAGGCTTGGGCCAGAAGTTATAGAGCTGATGCGGGTCCTGGTAGAAGAACATCTCGTCGGCGTAGATGGTGTAGTCGCCGCCGGCTTCGAAACCTACCGGCACGGCAAAGCTTCTGGAGTCCTTCTGGAAGACCGCCATTACCTGCTTCTGTCCGGGGGCGCCGGGCGAGGGCTGGGCAATCATGGAGGTGATGTCGAGGCGCTCGATCGGTCCGAGCGTTCCGGCCTCCGATTTGAAGTTGACGCGGCGAGTAGCCGGATCGTAGGGGTAGTAGGTGTAGCGATAGCCCTCCTTGACCCACTCGGGCTGCTGGGTGAGCTGGCCGGCGGACTTCAAGTCGTGGGCATAGAGCTTCTTGGGGACGACGTAGTACTCGGCCGCAAGCGGCTTTGACCCAGCCTGACCGCCGCCATGGGCCTCTTCTCCCGGCCTGCGCTGGCTCAAGAGCCAGATCATGCGGGCAGCGGCCAGGGCAATCGCGAGGAGGAGGGCGAGTTGAATCCACTTGCGGGTTGTCGGGTTCATCGTGTTCTGCCCGTGGTGGAATTGGATGCCGGAGCTGGGTTGAGGCGGCGGCTGGCGACGTCGCCCCGCAGCGAGAAGCAAGCGTACAGCTTGAGGCAACTCAGGACCGAACGGCAAAGTCCTCCTTCTACTTACCTCTTCTACTCACCTTTAAGGTTTATTCCTTTGGTACTTAGGCTCTTCCCTGCATATCCCAGAGCAACGAACGGCTCCATACTCTGTTCACGCTTAACCCCACAACGTGAGTTCGCGAAGCTCTCGCACTAAAAACCTGGGGGAACTGGTGCGGGGAGGGAGCGAGTCATGGGGAGGCTCCCCGGCGACTAAACGGTTGCCGGGGAGTTTCGTTAGGCATGCAGTCCCGACGGAATGCGACCACTCGGGCAGAACGGGCTGCTGTATGCCGCCGCCGGACTGCTCCTGTGCGCGGCACCTTCCGCGCGAGCGCAAACCCCACCCGATCACCGAGCGCAGAACGCAGCCAAAGTTGAACCAATGCTGGCAGCGGCGAGGCAATGCTCCGACTCGAGCTGCAGGTTTGCCGCGCTGGCGGAGGCCGAGCGCGCCGATCCCACCAATGCGGACGTCTTGATCGCACTGGCCGACTACTACATCGGCCGAAATCAATCGTTGAAGGCGCGGGAGCTGCTGCAACGCGTGATTCAACAAAACGCGGGCAGTTACATAGCGCGCACCAAGCTGGCGGACCTGGACCTGGCCTCGGGAAGAAAGGGGGAGGCGCTGGCTGAATATCGGCGGCTGGAGAGTGAGTTCCCTGCCTTGCCCTGGCTGCAGAGAGAGCTAGCGATTCGGTACGAGAAGCTCGGCATGTCGGATCGCGCGTTGGAACTCGGCCGTCTCGCGCTCGCCCGTGACCGCGATGACAGAGCGGCGCGGGAGGTGCTGGTTCGGGTTTATCAGCAGCGTCACGACGCGAAGGCGCTACGAGAGCTGTACGAGCAGGAGCGAGTGCGTCATCCGGAGGACAGTGAGCCGCTGATGGAGCTGGCCGACCTCGATGCGGCCGCCGGTCGGTATGAAATCGCCGAAGCAGGGCTGCGAGAGGCCCTGGCGATGTCGCCGGGTGATGGAGCGATCGCCGAGCGACTAGCGGACCTGTTGGAAGAGCGGGGCGATGCGGCGGGAGCGAAGACTGTCGTTGAGGCCGCGCTAAGCCGGAGTCCGGGAGATGACAACCTGCGCCTGAGATTGGGCGCGCGTGGGCTGGACCCCGACGCCCAGTACGTAGTAAACGCGGCGGAATTGGCCAAGGCGGCGCAGAGTGCGGCGGATGTGAGGATCCGGAGGGTTGCGGAGAACGGCTTGAGCACGCTGCGGTGGCAGCAGGTGATCTATATCGGCAGCCAGCAAGCGGCGCGCGAGTATGGGTCGCGGTCGATCCAGTACGCGCCAGCTTCGCAACAACTGCATATCCTGGCGGCGCGCAGCTACAAACCGGATGGGCGCGCGATCGAGGCCGAGGTCGCGGGAGAGGCGAATGTCGCCGATAGCGGCGAGGCGATGTACTACGACGGCCGCTCGCGGGAGCTGCGCTTCCCTTCCCTGGAAAAGGGCGACGTGCTCGAACTGGATTATCGGATCGCGCCAACGCAGGCAAGGAATCCGTATGGCGCGTACTTCGGAGACCTGGTCGCATTCCGCTCCCATGTGCCCGAAAAGCTGCAACGGTATGTGCTGGTAACGCCGGCGGACCGGCATTTCAACATGCTGGCGCACGGCTTGGCGCCTGCTATGGCCAAGGAGACGGCGACGGAGAGGATTTACCGCTGGGAAGTACGCGACGCCGCGGCTCTTTCAGAAGAGCCACGTTCGCCAGCGCTGACCGAGGTCGCGCCGTATGTGAACGTATCGAGCTTCGCCTCGTGGAATGAGCTGGGCAAGTGGTATGCGGAGCTGATCGCACCGCAGTTCACGCTGGACGCATCGCTGCGGGCGGCTCTGGACGACCTGGTGGCACATACGAGCACGACCGCGGAGAAGATCAGCGCGATCCACCAGTTTGTACTGACCAACACCCACTATGTGGCGCTGGAGTTTGGAGTCTACGGGTATAAGCCGTATCCGGTGAGCCAGACCTACGCCCGCCGCTTTGGAGACTGCAAGGACAAAGCCAGCCTGATGATCGCGCTGCTGCGCGCCGCAGGGATTCCGGCGGAGTTGGCGCTGGTGCGGACGCGGCGACTGGGAGACATCGGCGAGCAAGCGACGTCGATCGCGATCTTTAATCACGCCATCGTGTACGTCCCGGGCGAAGATCTGTGGCTGGATGGGACCGCGGAGTATGCCGGTCCGCGTGAGCTTCCGCTCGACGACCAGGGGGCGATGGCTCTCACGGTGGCGGCCGACGGATCGGCGCAGTTACGTCGAGTGCCGCAAAGCCAGCCGCTGGACAACTACACGCGGCGAACCGTAGAGGCGAGGATCGCGCCGAGCGGCGCCATCTGGTTCAGCGGTTCGGCACTGACGAGGGGAGAAGACGCTCCCGGGCTGCGGCGCGAATACGCCCAGCCGGAGCGGCAGCGGGAGGCATTCCGCGACCACCTGGCGGAGATTCTGCCGGCGGTGCACGTGGATGCGGTGCAGGTGGAGGGCGCGAGCGACGTCGAGCATGACATCGCCATGCAGTTCCGTGGCGAGCTGAATTCGTTTACCGGGCGGACCGCGGTGACATTGCCGACGACGTGGATGCCACGGCCGTACGTGGAAACCTTGGCGCCGCTGGCCACGCGCACGGAGGCGCTAGTGTTGCCCGCGCCGTGGACGACGGAAGAGCAACTGCGCTTCGCTCTGCCAAAGGGCGCGCGCATCGAGTCGCTGCCGAGTGACACGGTGCTGGAATCGCCATTCGGAAGCGCTAGCTTTCACTACACGCCAAGCGGAAGCGAAGTGACGATCAGCAGCAGGGTGCAGTTTCGCCGGGTGAGGATCGAGCCGGGTGAGTATGCGCAGTTCCGCGAATTCTGCGGGCAGGTTGAGAGCGCCTTCCGCAAGGAGGTCAAGGTGGTGCTGGCGCAATGAGGACGATTCGATTTGCGGTGGCGGTGATGCTGCTTGCGCCTCTGTGGGCGTGGGGAGAACCACATCATGGGACGGTGAAGGTTTCGAAGAGCGAGCGGAGGGGAGCGGTTAGCGACGCTGCCATCGAAGAGGCGCTGGGCGGCGCCCGGAGGGCACTGTTCGAGGACTCGAACCTGGATGCGGCGCGCAAACAGGCTGAAGCCGTATTGAGGTCGCGCCCGGCGGAGCCGGAGGCGCTGTTCATCGTGATGGAGGCGGCAGCGCTGGAGGCCGACACCAGCGCAGAACTCGAAGCAGCGCTCCGGTTGTGCGAGTCGGCGGCGGCGCAGCAGCAGGACCCACGGGCGTCGATCGCGGCGGCGCGGCTGCTGGAGCTGGCGGGGAACACGGCGGAGTTTCGTGCGCTGGTGCCACGGATTCAGCAGCTCACGGGGGATGACGCCCACAACGGCGTGGTGGTGAAGGCTGCGAAGAAAGAACGCCGGCGAGCGGCGATTCCGCAGGCGAATTACTTGCGAGCCGCGCTGATCGCGGCGGCCTCGGACGGCGCCGGCGAGCCCGCTTTGCCGACGCTGGCGCGACAAGCCGGGCTGATCACCGACTGGACGATTGCTGGGCCGTTCGGGCGGCGTCCAAACCTGGACTTCGATCACGCCTGGCCCCCGGAGAGAGATGCACTGCAAGGGCAGCGCTACGGGGACCTGGCGGTCGAGAAACTCCAGTTCGATAACGGGGACTTCACGGTCCCGGAGTATTTCGAAGGAGACGGCGTTTTCTATGCGGCAGCGAGTTTCACGCTGAACGAGGCGGCGACGCGCTACGTGCGCGCGGAGAGCCCAGGGACGCTGGAAGTGCGGGTGGATGGGGTCGAGGTGATCTGCAAGGATTCGCGGCAGCAGGAGACGCCCGATATTGTCTGGCGAGCGGTGAGCTTTTCGCGCGGCGAGCATCGAGTGCTGGTGAAGTTTCTGCGCGGCGGCGCGCCATTCCGTGTTTCGGTGCTGCCGAGCGGCGGGGCACGGAATCCGATGACAACCGCGAACAGCATTGCGTACAAGCCGGAAGCCGATTACGTGCGCGCTGCCGGCCACTATTGGGAGGGCGACTACGCTGGGGCTCTCAGCGGCTGGCGGGAGTTGGAGGCGAGGCGCGCGTCGGCGGTAGCTGAATTTGCGATGTCGCGGGCGTGGTCACGGGCGCAGCCGGATGCTCCCGAATTGCCGGGGCTGCTGACGTCAGCAGCACAGAAGTCTGGGGCGGCGATGGCAGCGGAATACGAGCTGGCGTCACGCGCATTTTCAGCTGGACGAACAGAAGAGGCGCTATCACGCTTGCAGCAGGTAATGGAG
>Ga0335076_10008670_pt1 | contig 10270 bp, 7 predicted proteins | sample Lox_Sample_25_FD_206717 | JGI IMG/M metagenome (GOLD analysis project Ga0335076, IMG submission 206717) | Soil microbial communities from Loxahatchee National Wildlife Refuge, Florida, United States - Lox_Sample_2.5 | ecosystem: Environmental > Terrestrial > Soil > Wetlands | place: USA: Florida...
TGGCGCGGCGCTCGAGGCTCTCGAAATTCGTGATGTTGCGCTCGTCGTAGACCGCGCCGCCGAGTGGCGGGAAATCGCACTGAGTCCGCCGGCGGCGATGAAGACGGCTTGGGCCGCCACGGCGCAGCTTTCTTCCGGCATCGTTGATTTCACCGGCTTCCTGCGTGCTTTCCGCAACAAAATTCAGCCGGATGGAACACTCGAAGATCGCGCTTCGCCCGAATTGGCGCGCATTCGGCGCGAGATCGAAAAGCAGAGACGTGCCATCCAGGACTCGCTTCGTGGCTACTTGCGGCGGCTCACCGAGGATGGCGCGGTCCAGGACGAACTGATCACGATTCGCGGCGAACGCTTCGTCATCCCCGTCAAGACCGAGCAAAAGCGGCGCGTGCAGGGCGTAGTCCATGGAGCCAGTTCCAGCGGACAAACGGTTTTTGTCGAACCCCTTGAAACCATCGAGCAGAACAACGAATTGGTGCGGCTGCTCGATGAAGAACAATCCGAAGTGCATCGCATTCTGCTGGAGATGACGCAGAAGATCGCGGAGAACTCCGATGCAATTAAGGCCGCCGTCGATGTGCTCGCCGAACTGGAGCTGCAGTTCGCGAAGGCTCACTTCGCGAAAGACTACGACTGCGTTCCAGTCAGCTTTCTTCAAGAGAGTTCGCAGCCGGACGTAGTCCGGCTGGCTCTCCACAACGCCCGCCATCCCCTCCTCGAACGCAACTTCAAAGTGAAAGCTATCCGCGTTGTCCCCATTACCATCGAACTGGAAGGCGATCGCCGCGAGCTTGTCATCACCGGTCCTAACACCGGCGGAAAAACTGTCGCACTCAAAACTCTGGGATTGCTGGCCTCAATGGCCCAGGCCGGCATTCCCATCCCCGCCGATCGCGCCGAACTTCCCATCTTCGATGCCATCCTCGCCGATATCGGCGACTATCAATCCATCGAGCAGAATCTTTCCACCTTCTCCGCCCACGTCACCAATATCGACTTCATCTCTCGCATCGCGACCCCGCAATCTCTCGTTCTCCTCGATGAACTCGGTTCCGCGACCGATCCCGAAGAAGGCGCGGTTCTTGCCGTCGCCATCGCCGAGCACTTCCGCCGCATCGGTTGCATCACGGTGATTTCCACGCACCACACCTCGCTGAAGGTCTACGGAGCCAACACGCCCGGAGTGCTCAACGCCGCCGTCGGTTTCGACGAAGCCACCTTGCAGCCCACCTACGAATTGAAGATCGGCGTGCCCGGCGCCTCCGCCGGAATCAACATCGCCCAGCGGCTTGGATTAAATCCTTCGATCATCGACAACGCACGAGCGCGACTGGGTTCGCAGGCCCGCGATATCAGCCAGTTCCTCGATCGCCTGCATGCCGAGTTGCGCGAAGCCGAGACCGAGCGCCTCCGCCTGCGCACTCGCGAAGAGGAACTCGAGCGCGAGAAGTCGCGTTTGGCCAGCGAAGGCCGCAAAGACCAGCAGTCCAAAATGAAAGAGATGGAAAAGAAGTTGGAGAACCTGTTGCGCGATTTCGAATATCATGCCCGCGAAGCCGTGAACGCGGTGCAGGACCGGGCCGCTGCGCAGAAGCTTTCCAAAGATGCTGAACGGCGCATCTCAAAACTCCGCCGCGAATTTCGCGAGCAGTTTGATTCAACCGTAGTGGCACACTCGACCGGAGCCGATCAGGGCGATCCCAACGCCCAGCCGCAGTTGGTTAAGCATGTCTCCGAGGGCGACACGGTCAAGTTGAAATCAGTCGGGCGCCCGGCGCGGGTGCTGCGCAAGATTGACGACCACCATTTCGAAGTCGAAGTTGGCGCGATGAAAATGCGGGTCGCTCGCGCCGACATCGCCGAAGTTCTCTCGCGTGCAGTTGAGTCACCGGTCAAAGCCGCGCGGGCGCGCGGCATTTCCGTTTCGCTCGAAGAAGAAAACCAGCAGGTGCCATCTGAAATCAACGTCATCGGCCGCACCGTCGACGACGCCACCCGCGAAGTAGAGAAATTTGTCGACCGCGCCTTCCTCGCCGGACTGCCGCGCGTGCGCGTGGTGCATGGCAGCGGCATGGGCATCCTCCGCAAAGCGCTGCGCCAGTATTTGCAGACGCATCCTCATGTGGAGTCGGTCACCGAGCCCCCGCAGAACGAAGGCGGCGCCGGAGCAACGGTAGTCGATCTGCGAGTCTGACGTGGGGGAAGCCGCGCGTGGGCAGGACACTCCTGTCCTCCCCCCTGTCATTCTGAGCGAGAATTCCCTGCACGCGCCGTGCAGGGAATTCGAGTCGAAGAATCCCTACCTTACATTGGGGCAGGGAGCAGGATTATCCGAATGGGCATTCAGGGAATGAAAGCCAGCTCGACTCATAGGGATGCTTAGACTCAACTTGAGCCTTCTCATGCGAAGGCTCAAGTCTCGCTCAGCATGAAGAGCACGAGTAACCGGCAATCAAGGCCGCATTTCCAATGCCTTCAACGGAATCCCTCCGTTTCCCACAGCTTCTCCACAGCAATCTGCTTCCGGTATATTCACATCAGCCTCGCTCTGGCCCACAATTCCTGCGGACACCCGTCACCCTCGCCCACACATGGCTAACCCTGGAGATTTCGCGTACACGGTGAAGCAGCAGGCGGATATCGTCCGCGTGGTCGGCGAGTACGTCAAGCTCAAGAAGGCCGGGGCGCAGAATTATTCCGGGCTTTGCCCCTTCCATAGCGAGAAGACGGCGTCGTTCAACGTGCACGCCACCAAGCAGTTTTATCACTGCTTTGGCTGCGGGGCTTCGGGAGACGTCTTCAGCTTTGTGCAGAAGATCGAAAACATCACTTTCCCCGAAGCCGTGCGGGCGGTGGCGCAGAAGCTGGGCATCGCCCTGCCCAAGGTGAACTACAGCAGTCCCGCTGAAGCGAAAGAAGCCAAGCTGCGAACGGCGCTGCTTGAAATTCACGAGCGCGCGTGTGATTTTTTTCAGGAGTGCCTGCGGCGTCCGGAGGGCGCCTACGCCCGCGAGTATCTGGCCGGGCGTGGCCTGAGTGAAGAGATGATCCGGGCGTTTCGCATCGGCTTCGCGCCGGATTCGGGCTTTGTCCTGCGCGACCGGATGAAGGGAGAGTTTCCCGAAGAAGTGCTGCGTGAGAGCGGATTATTTTCGTGGAAGGAAAGCCCTCAGCCGTCGGCTAACGACCAACAGCCAAAAGCCAACAGCCAGGTGCCAACGGCCATTTTGATGTACTCGAAGTTCCGCAACCGCGTGATGTTCCCCATCACAAACGAAACGGGCAAAGTGATCGCCTTCACCGGGCGCACGCTTTCGACCGACGAAAAAGCCGGGCCGAAATACCTCAATTCGCCGGAAACGCCGGTCTACTCGAAGTCGAAGGTCCTTTTCAACCTCGACCACGCCAAAGAAGCGATTCGCAAGCTGGATTACGCCATCCTGGTCGAAGGCCAGATGGATTGCATTTCCGTCTACGCTGCCGGCTTTCACAACGTGATCGCCAGCTCTGGCACGGCCTTCACCGAACTGCAGGCCAAATTGCTCGGGCGTTTCAGCAAAAATGTAGTCGTGAATTTCGATCCCGACACAGCAGGCGCCCGCGCCACCGAGCGCACGCTGAGCCTGCTCGTGGAAGAGGAGTTTCAAATCAAAGTTCTGACGCTGGAAGCCGGGTTCGACCCCGATCTTTATATTCGCCGAAAAGGCAAGGATGCCTACGCCGCGGCACTCAAGAATTCGCAGAGATATTTCGATTATCTGATTGAGCGGGCGGGGGCGCAGTTTGCCGTTCGCAGCGCTGAAGGCAAAGTGAAAGCGGTGAATTGGCTGCTGCCGCATATTCATCGGATTCCCAGCCGCATTGTGCGCGATGAACTGTCGCATGAAATCGCGCAGAAGCTGGGCATCGATTCGGCGGTCCTGCGGCAAGAGCTGAAACATGCTGCGGGCAGCCGCTCCGCTTCCAGTTTGAAGGCCCCAGCCGAGGCCCAGGTCACGGACGCGGAACGCATTCTGGTCCGGGCGCTGGCGTCGGCCACCGAAATGATGCCAGAGGAAGAGCACATTTCGGCGCGAGACGGAGCCGAAGAAGAGTTCGATCCCAGCCGCCAGGCCCAATTCGTCCTCAAGAACGAGCGCCTTCATGCCGGATTGGCCACCGAGATGTTGATCGAGACGCTGCTTGCGCTCCCCGCTGAAATGGCTGACGTCATGAGCCTGCCATTCTCTGAGAGTGACCGTAACTTGCTGGCCGTGATACTGATGCGAGACGCAGAACCCCTCAGCTTGGAGCGCGTGGAAGGCGCCATCCGGGCATTGCGGCGTATGCGCATCCGGCGGCGGCTGGAGGAGATTCAAAACGAGTTGCAGACGAGCCGGAATTTGGCCTCCGACCGCCGGCACGCATTGCTGCAAGAGAAAATCTCGCTCAAGCGCAGTTTGATGGAAGTGGACCCGGCCGAGGCCGAGCCCTCGAAACGGCCCGCCTGAGCTTATAGCACCATGAAACTAAACCGGATGTTTAGGCATCTAACTTATTGGCGGGGAATGAGATAGGTTTAGATCGTGCCAGGCAGTGAAAATTGTTCTCGGGCGATCGCCGTGAGATTGTGCTAAACTCTGAAAGTTTGTAGTGTCTCACAACTCCGCGAACTCACGTTCCCACCGTAAAGACATTTTGGCGTCCTTCGCAGGACGAACGAGGAAACTTTTTCTTGGCACTTGACGACAAATACGACGATATCAAAAAGCTGATCGACACCGGAAAAGAAAAGGGATATCTGACCTACGATCAAGTCAACGATTTGATCCCGCACGATGTGCACAGTCCCGACGACCTGGACGATCTGCTGACCACGATTGGCACCCAAGGCATCGACGTGCTGGAAGGGCCGAAGCTGCCTTCTTCCGCCGCGCTCGATAAAAAATTCGATGAAGAAGAAGCCGGCGAGGACGTCGAGCTCGACCTGACTCCCGGCGCCCTGGAAAAAACCAACGACCCCGTCCGCATGTATTTGCGCGAGATGGGGACAGTCCCTCTGCTCACCCGCGAAGGCGAAGTGGAAATCGCCAAGCGCATCGAGCGCGGCCAGTTGCGCGTGCTCAAGGCGCTTTCGCGTTCGCCCATTGTGATCAATGAACTCCTCGCCCTGGGCGAGGACCTCAAAAAGAGCGTGCGCTCCATTAAGGAAGTGGTCACGTTCGATGAGGAAGAGATCACCGAAGAAATTCTCCAAAACCGCCTGAAGGAGTTCACCGGAAAGATCGACGAACTGGCGAAAGCCTACAAGAAAGCCAACCAGCTGGCGGAAAAATTTGCCGGCGTTTCCCAAAAGAAGCGCCCCAAAGACCATCGCCGTTACCGGCTGAACCTGGCGCGTGCCATTGTGAACGTTTCGTTGTGCGTGCGCAAACTGGGTTTCACCAACAACGAGCGCAAGCGGTTGATCGAACGCGTCAACAAGACCGTCGATACCATGCGCTCGCTCGACCGGCAGTCGCTGAACCTGGAAAAAAAAGCTGACGCCACGCGCAGCGAAGACCAGCGCAAGGAATACCGTCGGCAGTCGCGGGCCATCCGCTCCGAACTCGAGAAACTCGAGCAGGAAGCGGGCGTGTTGTTCCAGGAGCTCAAGCGCACGCAGCGCGAGATCATCCAGGGCGACATGGATGCGGAGCAGGCCAAGCGCGAGCTGATCGAGGCCAACCTCCGCCTGGTGGTTTCGATTGCCAAGAAATACACCAACCGCGGCCTCCAGTTCCTCGACCTGATTCAGGAAGGCAACATCGGCCTGATGAAGGCAGTCGACAAATTCGAATACCGCCGCGGCTACAAGTTTTCCACTTATGCCACGTGGTGGATTCGGCAGGCCATCACCCGCGCCATCGCCGACCAGGCCCGCACCATTCGCATCCCGGTGCACATGATCGAAACCATCAACAAGCTGATCCGCACTTCGCGGCAGCTGGTGCAGGAACTGGGACGCGAGCCCACGTCGGAAGAAATCGCCAAGCGCATGGATATCCCGGTGGCCAAGGTGCGCAAGGTGCTCAAGATCGCGCAGGAGCCGATCTCGCTTGAAACGCCGATTGGCGAAGAGGAAGATTCGCACTTGGGAGACTTCATCGAAGACCGCGGCGTGGTTTCGCCGGCGGAAGCAGTGATCAACGTCAACCTCAAAGACCAGACTTCGCAGGTGCTGCGCACGCTGACCCCGCGCGAAGAAAAGGTCATCAAGATGCGTTTCGGCCTCGAAGATGGCAGCGAGCACACGCTTGAAGAAGTCGGCCAGTCGTTTGCGGTGACCCGCGAGCGCATCCGGCAAATCGAAGCCAAGGCGCTGCGGAAACTGCGGCATCCCTCGCGCTCGCGAAAGTTGCGAGCGTTTATGGACGGGGTCAGAGACTAGCGATACTCGTGTGGGGACGGCCGCCCTCGGCCGTCCAAGCCGAGCGAAGCTCGGCCATCCTCTCGCTCTCCAAATCCTTGTCATTCCGAGCGCAGCGAGCCACTTTTCAAGGGCACGGCTTCGGCCGTGCCTTTTTTCTAGGCCATATGGTAGAATGGTAGACAATAAAGGTAGAAATGATACCAAAATGAGCATGAACATCAAAAACGCCGCCGCCCACAAGCTGGCCCGCCAGCTTTCCCGGCTCACCGGCGAAAGCATGACGGAGGCGGTCACCGAGGCCCTCCGCGAAAGGCTTGGCCGGGTGCAAAACAAGCGGCGCGGCGCGTTATCCGAGCGGCTGCTTGAAATCGGCCGCGACTGCGCCCCGCGGCTGAAAGAACCATTTCGTTCCGCTGACCATGGCGACCTGCTCTATGACGAGAAAGGCCTGCCCAAGTGATCGTCGATACTTCGGCGGTGATCGCGATTCTGCGCCTCGAGCCGGAAGCCCCCGAGTTCGCCGCCATCCTCGAACGGACGCCGCATCGCCACGTCTCGGCGGTGAGCTATGTGGAAGCGGGAGCGGTAATTGACGGCAGCAAAGATCCCGTCGCCAGCCGCCGCCTGGATGAACTGATCGAGGAAGCGCAGATTGCCATTGAGCCGGTCACCGCAGCGCAGGCTCGCATCGCGCGCCAGGCCTATCGCGACTTCGGCAAACCCAGCGGCCATCCCGCCAGACTGAATTTCGGAGACTGCTTTGCCTACGCGCTGGCCAAGAGCAAAGCCCAGCCGCTTTTGTTCAAGGGCCACGATTTCTCGCGGACGGATGTGAAGGTAGCGCGGCGCTGAGTCGGGGTTGCCACATCTTCACGACGGAGAGATTGTCATCCTGAGGAGCGCTTCTAGCGACGAAGGATCCCTGCAACTTTCCAGAATGCAGAATTGACTCGGCTTGTTCGCCAGACTAACTCTGTGACATGTGAACATCCCCACTCAAGCCAAAACCGGGCTTGAATGGGCCACCCGCCTTTTTCGTTCCATATTTCAGGGGTTGAATCCCGGCACTTGACGCTGTGGCTTAAAATAGAAACTGTACGGTTCATTTCATCGAAGTGAAGAGTTGTCTATGCTGCAGCCCGCCAAAAATGGAAAGAACGTAGTTTCTGCTCTGCAAGCCCGCAGTAATTTTGGGAAATTGTTGCGCCGCGTGGCCGAGGAGCGAAATTCGCTGATCATTGAGAAGCGGGGCACGCCGCAAGCGATCTTGATGAGTATTCGCGACTATGTACGCTTGGCTGCGCCGGAACCGGAAGTGCTGCGGCTAATCGGGGAAGACTCGGTACGGAAGGGCACCGATAAGCTGACCTCGCGGCAGATTGACCGCGCGATAGCTGAGGCCCGTCGAGCCGCAAAGCGATAATGCTCCCGCTTCGTGTCGTAGTGGATACGAACGTCGTGGTCTCGGCCGCCTTACGTCCCTACGGGCTTCAGCGCACCGTCTTTCTGCTCGCTCTCACCAGGCCCGCGCGAATGTATGTCACCCAGGAAATCCTTACCGAGTACCGCAACGTTCTCGCGCGGCCGGCGCTTAGAATTGCAAAAGGGCTGCGGCAGCAGTTGATGCGGTTGGTCAAAAACCGGGCGCAAATAGTTCGCCCAGCGTACCCGCTCGAAGTGACGCGCGATCCGGAAGACAACAAGTTTCTGGAGTGCGCCGACGCAGCTCGCGCCGACTATCTGATCACCGGCAACCAGCGCCATTTTCCGCGCTTCTGGAAAAACACCAAGATCATCACGTCCCGCGAGTTCATTAGTCTGGTCGCGCCACATCTGCCGATCTAGGCGAGGGCAGCGCCTCTTTGTTTTCTTCCTTGCAACCTCAAACCTCTTGTCATCCTGAGGAGCGCTTTTCGCGACGAAGGATCCCTGCAACTTCTCCCCCCCGTGTAACTGTCATCCTGAGCGGAGTATGAAGTCCGCTTTGCGGACTTCATGCGAAGTCGAAGGATCCCTACCCAAAGCGCACTGCTGGGAATCGGAATGACAAGCACGGGCACGGCTTCGGCCGTGCCTTTTTGTTCCAAATTCAAACCTCTTGTCATCCTGTGGAGCGTTCTCAGCGACGAAGGATCCCTGCTACTTTCCAGAAAGCAGAATTGACTCGGCTTGTTCGCCGGACTAACTCTGGGGCATGTGAACATCCCCACCCAAGCCAAAAGCGGGCTTGAGTGGGCCCACCGGCCAATGGAAGATGCCGAGGACGTAAATGCCTTATCTTGCCAGGAGGCTGCTGAGGCAAGTCTAATTTGAATGGTAACTCTGTTTGCAAGAGGGATCGAAATGCTTTCAAAGACGGAGGCTTTACAATTTGCCCACGGTTGGGTGCGGGCATGGAATTTGCACGACCTCGATGCGGTCATGTCTCACTATGCGCCCGAGGTCGTTCTGACATCGCCGACTGTGGCCAGGCTTTTGGGCGATCCATCCGGGACGGTTGCCGGCAAAGAAGCTGTGCGCAGTTATTTCGCGCGAGGGCTTGAAGCGTTTCCGAATCTCAGCTTCGAACTTCTGGATGTGATGTGGGGAGTTTCCAGCGTCGTCCTTTACTACGTCAATCAGAAAGGTACGAAGACTGGCGAGTTTATGGAATTCGATGCGAACCAAAAGGTTTTCAGAGTCGTCGCAAATTACACGTGAAAGGCGCCGCCTGGAAACGGTTTGGGTCGGCTCACGCTCTGAAAAGCCGCTATGACGTGCGCTCTCTGGCTATAAAGACAGTACTACCCGCCTGATGGCTCTGGCGCGTTCGCGGAAGCTTCGCGCTTTCATGGACGGAGTGAGGGATTAGATGCTTGCGTAGGTGCGGGTCTCCGACCCGGCGGGCTGAGCAAAGCTGGGCCACCTTCTCGATCTTCGAGTTCTTGTCATTCCGAGCTGCAGCGAGGAATCTGCTGTTAGGCACGGCTTCGGCCGTGTCTTTTCGTTCCAAATTCAAACCCTTTGTCATCCTGAGCGGAGTATGAAGTCAGCCCTGCGGACTTCATGCGAAGTCGAAGGATCCCTACCCAACGAGTGCTGCCGGGAATAGGGATTCCCCCCTGCGCTCGGAATGACAAAGCATGGGCACGGCTTTGGGCCGTGCCTTTTTCGTTCCAAATCCAAACCTCTTGTCATCCTGAGGGGCGCTTTTCGCGACGAAGGATCCCTGCGACTTTCCGGAACGCAGAATTGACTCGGTTTGTTCTCCGGACTAGATTTGGCCACCCTTCGAGGAAAGAACCCAGCGTACAGGCCGGTGGTATCCACGCTTCGAAAACCGCGCAGCGTGGGGCAGTGGCCCACCCTTTGCGGTTTGTGTGAAAATCATGAAAGGTGGGCCACCCGGCAACCGCCCTGTTTCACGGAAGGCTCTTTCTATGGCACGGAAACCGCACAAGCCTAACATGACTGTGACGAGCCGGTTCTTCAACGACAAGAGCCGCGAAGCCTCGCGTCAGATTCTAAATCCATTTCCGAATCCGCCACCTGGGCGTAGCGCCATCGGGCGGCTCACCTCCAGAGCGCCTTCGCCCAAGCTCGATTGGGCAGTCGCTGATTTTGTCAGCTACATAAGGGGGACGCTCCCGGATGCTGGCTTTTTCCTTGACACGGGTGTATTTACTCGGGAGCTGGACTCTGCAATATGGGACGCGTTGAGTACGAGGCGCGTCCTTATCACTCCCGGCGTCTGCCAGGAATTGCTGCCTTGGCTTCGGGATCCCTTCAGTAATAAAGCCGTACGGGATGCCGTCGCTGCGGGAGCAAAGACAGCACTCGGCATCCCGACTCAGACCAGCGGGACCGCGAACGTCGATGTCAAACTTCTGATTCCAGACG
>Ga0335076_10008671_pt1 | contig 10270 bp, 10 predicted proteins | sample Lox_Sample_25_FD_206717 | JGI IMG/M metagenome (GOLD analysis project Ga0335076, IMG submission 206717) | Soil microbial communities from Loxahatchee National Wildlife Refuge, Florida, United States - Lox_Sample_2.5 | ecosystem: Environmental > Terrestrial > Soil > Wetlands | place: USA...
TAGCGCCGGTACGCCGCTTGATACGCGTCCAGCCCGCGCGCCGAAAGCTCTCCTTCCAGAGCCGCGTCCTCGCTCCTGGCCGCTTCGCCGGCGCGCATCCCGAACGTCTCCGTTTCGAATCGCTCCGCCAGTTGTTTCAGTTGAACATTGTTGGGCTTGGGCGCCACCAGGCACCGTCCCGCAGGTTCGCGATAGAGGATGTGATGTGCCTTGCAGAACTCCCGCACGCGGTCCAGATGGCTGCAAAAGTCCAGAACGTATTCTTCACCGCCGGCCAGTGCGGGAAATACCGCAGCCCACAGCTCCGCGGCTTCCTTCCCGCGCACCGGCTCCCGGCTTTCGGTTTCCAGAAGCTGCAACCCGACGGCGTTGACGTCCGCGCCGAGATCGAGGGCCTGAATATCCAGGGAAAAAGGAGGCAACTGTGTTTCGTTCATTCCGCGCTCAGCGCCTCCGGAAATTTTTCGCGGAATTGCGGCGATTGCTTGCGTACGTCCAGCCAGTCAAAGAATGCATCCGGCGTCTCCAGCCAGATCCGGAACCAGTTTGCGATCTCTTCCTTCTCTTCGCGCTTGTGGGGTTCCACTTTATGGTTCCGCGCGATCATCTCCGCGCGCCGTTTTCCGAGCCTCGCGATTTCCAGCACGCGTTCCACCGCCGCCCGCTCCCCGTGCGCCTGGAAGCGCCGCATCAGTTCGTCGAGCCGCATCAGGCTGACTTCCGCGTCCTCCAGCGTCTTGAAGTGCAGCAGGTCTTCGAATTCCTCTTCGAATTGATCTTCCGCTTCTTCCTGCACCGCAAGCGATACCTTGATCCCCGCCGATTTCAGCACGTCCGCAATGTAATCCGTCCCCGTTTTTCCCGCTTCGCCGTGCTCCGCCAGCAGCTTCCGGCGCAACTGGTCAATTTCCGCCGGAGTCCATTTCGGCGGCCGAATCTCTTCCGCCGCTTCCAGGATCATTTCCTTTTTTGTTCTGAGCTCTTCGCTCATCGCCCTGCCTTTTTGTGCCGCTTTGCGTGCGGTTTCTTTCGCGCTTCAGGCTTCGGCGGAGGATCGGCGGGAAGCCCCGCGAGCAGCCGATGATACCGCACTACATTCTTATTGTGCTCCTGCAGGGTGTCGCTGAAAAAGTGTCCTCCCTCGGTATTCGCCACGAAATAGAGATAGCCCGTTTGCGCGGGCTCCAGCGCCGCGCGCAGGGAAACCGCTCCCGGATTCCCAATCGGCCCCGGCGGCAGCCCCCGGTGCTCGTAGGTGTTGTACGGCGAATCCACATGCAGGTCTTTCCCCGTCAGCGTGCCGTCATAACTTCCCGTTTGTTCCAGCGCGTAAATCACCGTCGGATCGCACTGCAGCAGCATTCCTTTTCTCAGTCTGTTCTCGAAGACTCCCGCCACCAGGTATCGTTCGTCCTGCTTGGGCGTTTCCCGCTCGACGAGAGAAGCCAGGGTCACCACCGAAAGCACTGGCTGCCCGTTCGTCAGTCCCGTCTGGTCCGGCCCCGGATCGGCAATCTGTCCCCACTCTTCTTTGAATTTCTGCACCATCAGTGAGGTCAATTCAACCGGCACCGGGTGCCGCGGCAGATGGTACGTCGCTGGGTAAAGGAATCCTTCCAGCGTTTTCGCATCCGGAGCGATGTCGCGAATCAATTCCGGATTGCTGGCCGCCTGCAAAAAGTCCTCCGCGCTCATGAAATTTCCGGCTTCCAGCTCGTGCGCGATCTCGAACATCGTCTCGCCTTCTCGCACTGTGAAAGCCTTCTCGTAAATTTTTCCGTTCGCAATCGTCCAGAAAACGTCCTTGCCGCTCACCGCGGTGTCGAAGAAATATTCTCCCGCCTGCAGCGTGCGCTTCGCATGCCTGCGCGCGTACAGTTCGAACGCCCACGCGCTCCGCACCACGCCCTCGCGCGCCAGAATATGAGACACCGCGCGCGACGATGCCCCGTGCGGCACCGTCACGAAAACGCCTCCCGGCCCGAATCCGCGGTACGGCTTTTCGATGCTGATCCTTGCGTACTCCGCCATCCCTCCCGCAATCGCAAGGAGCAGCACCAGCGGTAGCAATTTTGCCGCGCGTCTCATGTGTGTTTCTCGGCTCCGGAATTCTCTTCCAGGTATTCGCGCAAAATCACCGCGGCCGCCATGGAATCCACGGTCACTTCATCCGTGGAGTTCTTTTTACGCGCATTTTTGTTTTCCCGAAATTTCTTTCCCAGCTCCTCTTCCAGCAGCCGTTCCGCTTCCCAGCTCGTCAAACGCTCATCCCTCAATTCCACGCTCACGCCCAGTTGCTTGCGAACGCGGTTCGCAAACCGCTCTGCTTCCTCCGCCATTTCCCCGCGCGTTCCGTCTAGCCGCAGCGGCAATCCCACAATAATTTGATGCACGCCATGCTCGCGCGCAATTTCCCGCAATCTCCGCGTGTCCTCATTCCGGTTGATGCGCTTGAGCGTGCTCAGGGGTTGCGCGATTCGAACGCCGGCATCCGCGATCGCCAGCCCGATCCGCGCCCGGCCGTAGTCAATCGCCAGAATGCTTCCGCCGGGCGTGCCGGCTGCCCGTGCGTGGGCCTTGGATGATGCTGCGGACATCATGCAACCAGTATAGCGGGAAGAAAGTGCGCAGGATCGCCGGGTGTCCAAGCGGTTCCTGTCTTTTCGTTCAGTCGCCCCGAGCCGTTGATTCGATGGAAGTTACGGTTTGCGGCCGCGTTCGCCCTTGGCCCATTCGTCCCAGTAACCGAGCGTCTTCATCTGTTGGTCGAGGCCGGTCTTCTTCATCAACACGTCCAGTTCCGCGCGCGTCAGCCGCTTGCCGATCGGCTCCGCGCGGTCCGCGATTCCCCACACCGTCAGGGCCGCAATCGCCGCGTTCAGCTTCAGTTCGCGCTGGTCCACTTTGTCGAACGTGTCCGACGCCGCGTGATAGTTCACCAGATAGTTCGCGATCTCCTGATTGGCCACGAGGTTCGGCACGCCTTCGAGCAGAAAATCGAAATTGTCGGTTCCGAACGAAGCATCGTCCGTATCGTGGTCCGCGCCCCAGGAATCGAGCGGCTTCAGAATTTCCCGGATCGCCGGCTCGATGTCGCTCCGCCCGCCCAGCGAATAGCCGGTCACACGTCCGCTCCCCGTATCGAAGATCACCACGCCGCGAATTTTGTCCATTTCCGCGCGGTGCGCTCTCACGTACGCATACGAACCGATCGTGCCTTGTTCTTCGCCGCTGAAGAGAATGAAGCGGATCGTCCGCCGCGGCACCAGCCCCATCGCCTTGATCGCCCGCGCCGCTTCGATCACCAGAGCGGCGTTGCATCCGTCGTCCAGCGCGCCGGTCCCGAGTTCCCAGGAATCCAGATGCGCGCCGAGAATCACCACTTCGTCCGGTTTTTCTCGCCCGCGGATTTCGCCCACCACATTTTCCTGTTCGACCGACCCGCCGATCTTGTTCGGCATGAACAGCTTCACAACGACTTTCCCCGGGTTCGCGGCAACGAGCCGCGCCAGCCGCATCGCGTCCTCGCGTGCCACCACCGCTTGCGGAATCTTGTCTATTTGCCCTTCAAGCGAGTTCGTGTGGCGATAGAGCAACAGCCGTTCCCGCGCGCCCATCCAAAGAATCGCGCTCGCTCCGCCGTGGATCGCCTGCGCGATAATCGCCGGCGGCTTCAGGTATTCGTCGAACAGGTCGGCCCACGTCGAGCCGATCTCGCTGTGCACCAGCAGGATCGCGCCTTTGATGTCTCCCGCGTGCGCAAATTCACCCGCCGTCCCGTCGCCCACGTCCACGAGCTTCGCTTCGATTCCGTCCGGCGGCGTCGCCGGCGACCAGCCTGTGCTCACCAGATGCACAGCGAAGGGAACCGGTCCCAGGACTTCGAGCCGCGTGTTTCCTTCGCTCCAAGCGACCGGAAGTGGATATCTCTCGGTGTGAACGTCCACTCCTTCGGCGCGAAACGCCGCCACGGCCCACGCCACCGCTTTCACCATCTGTGGCGTTCCGGAAACGCGGCCCCCGATATCGTCGGTCAGCCGCTCGAGATTGGCGATCATCGGCGAAGGCCCCAGCACCTGCGGCAGAATCTTGGAGGCGGCTTCCGCGCAGTTCGAAGCTTCCGTCGCTGAGCATGCTCCCGTCCCTTGCGGCGGCTGGAGCTTCCCAATCGCGTCGGGGCTGTGCTGCTGGATCTGCGCCGCCGCAGGAATGCACGCCACAGCGAGCAATCCGAGCACGGCAATCAGGAAGCGTGGAGCAATGCGCTCGATCATTGAAATATCTTCTCCGCGAGGGAATTGCTCCAATAGGTTTGGGATGAAGTTCTGGAGCGGTCACGATTATAGCTCTTGGCGAGGGTTTGCGCGCTGTGCTGGACCCGGGGGTATCCCCCATGTTTTCTTGCAAGTGCTGATTCCAAAGGGGGTTAAAAACGGCGTATTTGTAAGTGTTCATTCTAGAAGAGGTTACAGGCGCGTTTTTTGCAAGTGTTCTTTCTAAAGAAGTTAGCGGGGTTTTGAAACTGGCCGAAGAGGTGGACGGCTGCCCGACGGCAATGAGCAGAAATGTCAACCTTATAACATTAATACTATATCATATGAGTAATAATATGTCAAGGGCTGTGATGGGGATATTCGCTGTGCTCGGGCTGAAGTGACTGGAGGATGATCCGAAATGGCGACTGGCTCGGCAAGCGCAGGCGCCACCCAGAAGCGGCTTGCATTGCGTGCCGGGCGGCGGGAGGATTTGGGTATGGCCGCGGAATTTCAAGCGGGACAGCTGGTGCGCGTAAACCTAGCGGGCTTGCAGGCCGGGGGAGTAATGTTTCAGGCAGCGGTGACCGATGCGGTGGCGCACGTGGTCAGGCAGATTCCCGGAGAGCCCCCGAAATATCTTGTGAAACTGCTCTTCTCTTTTCGCGGTGTGAGCGAAGTGGAAGTCCCCGCCGATCGCATCCATGCGGCCAGTTGACGGCTCGGCAGTACGTGAGGTTAGTGCTCCGGTAATTGACTTCGGAGTTTCCGGAGCCTAACATGGCCGCAAAATGTGACCACCGTCGCTGTCAGGCCACAGAGAGGGCTGGGGGAGATGGCCGAAGAGCGCCGCCGCGCTCCGCGATACCAGTTTATTGCGGAAGCGGAGATCATAGAAATCGAGACGGATACAAAGTTCACCGCCAAGACCGGCGACATCAGCGGCGGCGGGTGCTTCCTGGACATGCTGAATCCCTCGCCCGAGGGTGCGGAGATTCGCGTGACCATCGTACAAGGGGATCAGACTTTCACCGCGGTCGGAAGAGTGGCCTTCGTCTTCCCCAATGTCGGGATGGGGGTAGCCTTCACGCGCGTTGAGGAAGACCAGCTGATGATTCTGCATCAATGGCTGGAAGCCTTGAGCACCGGGGAATAGCGGCGAGAGTGCCGTGGGGACTCGCGCCGCGCTGCAGCGCCTGCGACTCATCCCTCCGTTTGGACTGCGGATGCGCGTGGCCTAATCCGCCAAGGGATTGAGGATGCGGTCGGTGACGCGGGCAACCTGGGCCATTTCCTTAACGTCATGTACGCGGACGATGTGGGCGCCGCTGAGGATGCTGGCGGCAACGGTGGCCGCGGTAGCCCAGAGGCGGTCTTCGGGAGGGATGGGTTTGGCCTTTCTCCCCAGGGCGGCTTTGGCGAGGGTGGCGCCGAGAAAACCTTTGCGCGATGTTCCCACCAACAGAGGGAAGCCGAGTTTGGCGAGTTCGGGAAGTTTTTGGAGCAATTCGTAATTCTGCGCGAAACTTTTGCCGAAGCCGATTCCGGGATCCATGACAATCTGATTTTTCGCAACGCCTGCTTTGCGCGCGGCAGCGATGGATGCGCGGAGGCCGCGAACAACATCCTTCAAAACATTTTTTGCGAACGGTCTCTTCTGCATGTCGCGCGGAGTGCCGCGCATGTGCATGAGGATGAGAGCGGCGCCGCGCCGCGCGACGACTTGCGCAACACGCGGATCATGTTTGAGCCCGGAAACGTCGTTGATGATTTCCGCGCCGGCGCCAAGCGCGATCTCCGCGACGGTGGATTTCTGCGTGTCCACGGAGATTGGGATTTTCAGCTTGCCGCGGAGAGCTTCGATGACGGGCAGGAGGCGGCGAAGCTCTTCTGCGGCGGAGATGCCTTCCGAGCCGGGGCGGGTGGATTCGGCACCGATGTCGAGGATGTCCGCGCCATCGCGCTGGAGTTCGAGGGCGCGGGCGACGGCGAGGCGCGGATCGAAAAATTTGCCGCCATCGGAAAAACTGTCGGGCGTGACATTGAGAACGCCCATCACGAGCGTGCGCCCGCCGAGTAGTAGCGTGCGCGAGCGAAGCTCCAAGCGGAAATGTTTGCGGGGCGCCATGGGCAGGCAGGAAGTCTAGCGCAAAGAGAGCGGCGGGTGCAGCGGCGTTGCGAGAAGAAGTAATTTCAGCGGAGGGCCGCGACGATCAACGTCACGTCATCGAAGAACTGATTGCCGCAAAAAAAGCCGATCTGCTCCATGACATTTTGCTGGACGCTTTGCGCAGAGCGGCCGTCTCTCGTGGCCGCCTGCAGGAGCCGGGCAGCGCCAAACTCCTCGGATTGGGGACTCTGCGCTTCAGTGACGCCGTCCGTGTAAAGGAGCAAGCGATCGCCAGGGGCCAACTGAACGTCGAAATCCCGGAAAGACCAACCGGGAATGACGCCCAGAACCGCGCCGGAACCGGGCAAAAATTCGGAAGCTCCCGAAGCTTTCAGGAGAAGCGCGGGGCAATGGCCGGCGTTCTCGTAGCGGAAGGTCCGGAGATCTCCATCCAGCACGCCATAAAAGAAAGTGATGAATTTGCCGGGCGCGACGTTGTTGCACATGAACTCGTTGAGCTTCGCGCACACAATGGAAGGGGAGGCGTCTGGCGTGGCAAAGGCACGAAAGGCAGCCTGAAGATTGGCCATGAGCAGAGCCGCAGTGAGGCCTTTTCCGGCGACATCCGCGATGCACAGTCCGAGGCGATTTTTGTCGAGGCGGATCACGTCGAAATAATCGCCGCCGACAGTGCGCGCAGGCTGCCAGGCGCTGACGATTTCGATACCCGGAACTTGAGGAAGCGTTTTGGGAAGGAGTCCGCGCTGGATTTCAAGGGCGCGGGTGAGCTCCTGCTCTTGTTCGGCGATGACAGCCGTACCATGCGCCACGGCTTGCTCCAGTTGCACGTTTCTTTCACGCAACTTGCGCTGAATCTCGGCGACCAGGTATCCGACAATGCCTGTGCCCATGCAGATGACCATAACGGAACGCCAGGTCAATCGAAACAGCCCCCAATACGGCTGATTGCGCAGAACCATCCACTTCAACAATGCCGCAGCTCCAAATGAAGCGAAGAAGCTGATCAGAGCGAGGAAGATCAGGTAGATCACCCAATTCCAGGGAAAAGGGCGCCGGGCGTGAAGCTGTTTGCCGAGGACTTGGAGAATCGTCATCGCGTTGCCGATCGCGAAAATGCAGACGATCAGAAAAGGAAGCGAGACAGGAGTGCCAAGCGCGGAAAACAGCGCGTAAAACAAAACGCCAATGAAAACGAGAAGCTCCTGCGTGCGGAGAACCACGCGAAGCCGCGGGGGAAGCTTCAGATTCCAGAATGGAAAGGAACGATCCAAAAGCGCCTCCGGGAGTGCGCAAATGCTCCTTCATACTATCTGGAAACGCCGCCATTGCAATTCACGAGCGGGCCGGGAAAGCCACTACGAGCAGGACAGGAGCGCGGAAGCGGGCCAGTCAGTCGAGGTCGAAATCGCGGATGGGCTTGGTGGCGGGGGCGTCCTTGGCTTTTTTCAGATTTTCTTCGAATTTTTTGGCAAGGATGTCTTCCTTGTTTTTTTCCTGGAACCAGGAGTCGGCAAATTTGTCCTCGCGCTTGCGGTGCTGCTCCTCCAGGATGCTCGCGGTTTTGGTGAGGTCCACGTCGGGAGCGGGCTTGGGTGGCGATTCGTGGGACAACACGACGCCAAAGACCGCGTCCACCACGAGCTTCGTCTGACAGCACGGGCAAGTGACCTTGAGATTTTCTCCGCTGCGGTTTCCCATGCCTCGATTTTACGCCTCTTGGGGGGAAAAAGTAGTGGCACGATGCATCGTGCCCCCGCGAGAGAGTTGTAAGGGAAAGGCGAAGCCGGGGCCAAAGACACGGGACCAAGGACCCGCTACCACCTAGGCAAAAATTCGAGGAGTCAGGCTTTAGCGGGGTTGTCTCCGCGCGTGAAGCCGGGCGCGGGGCGCAATTCGGGACGAACCACTTTCGGATCGGTGGCGGGCGTTGCCTGGGGAGGAGGCGCCGGAGGCGTTTGCGGCTTTTCCGGCAGCGGCGTGCCTTCGATCAACATTTTCACTTCGTTGGCATCGAGCACTTCGCGCTCGAGAAGAGCCTGCGCGATGCGCTCGAGCTTATCGCGATTGTTGTCGAGAATATTTTTCGCATTCGCGTAAGCGGCGCTGACGATGCGCTTCACTTCGCGGTCAATGTCCACGGCAGTGGCTTCGGAGAAGTCGCGATGTTGCGCGATTTCACGGCCGAGGAAGATGGCTTCTTCTTTTTTGCCGAAGGCCAGCGGGCCGAGTTCGCTCATGCCCCATTCGCAGACCATGTTGCGCGCGATCTCCGTGGCGCGTTCAATGTCGTTTCCGGCGCCAGTGGTGATGTGGCCGAGGAAGATCTCTTCGGCGTTGCGGCCACCCATGAGAACGTCGAGCATGGCTTCGAGCTGCTCTTTCGTGTAGGAATGTTTGTCGTCGGTGGGCAACTGCATGGTGAGGCCAAGAGCCATGCCGCGCGGAATGATGGTGACTTTGTGGACGGGATCGGCGCCGGGAGTCATCTCGGCAACGAGGGCGTGGCCCGCTTCGTGATAAGCAGTGTTTTTCTTTTCCTCGTCGGACAAGATCATGGACTTGCGTTCGACGCCCATGAGGACTTTGTCCTTGGCGGTTTCGAAATCCACCATCATGACGAATTTGCGGTTCTGACGGGCGGCCCACAGCGCCGCTTCGTTCACAAGATTTTCGAGGTCGGCACCGGAAAAACCCGGCGTGCCGCGGGCGATGATGGAAAGATCCACGTCGTCGGCGAGCGGCTTTTTGCGCGTGTGGACGCGGAGAATTTCCTCGCGGCCCTTGACGTCGGGGCGGGCGACAACGACGCGGCGGTCGAAGCGGCCGGGGCGGAGAAGAGCGGGATCGAGAACATCGGGGCGGTTGGTGGCGGCGATGAGGATCACGCCTTCGTTGGACTCGAATCCGTCCATCTCGACGAGCAGCGCGTTCAAAGTTTGTTCGCGCTCGTCATGGCCGCCGCCGAGGCCGGCGCCGCGATGGCGGCCAACAGCGTCAATTTCATCAATGAAAATGATGCAGGGCGCGTTCTTCTTGCCCTGTTCGAACAGATCGCGCACGCGGCTGGCGCCCACGCCGACAAACATTTCGACGAAGTCGGAGCCGGAAATCGAAAAGAACGGCACATTGGCTTCACCGGCGATCGCGCGGGCGAGCAGCGTTTTGCCGGTGCCTGGGGGGCCAACCAGCAAAACGCCCTTGGGAATGCGGCCACCAAGCTTCTGGAAGCGCTGCGGGTCTTTCAGGAATTCAATGATTTCCTGAAGCTCTTCCTTGGCTTCATCGGCGCCGGCGACGTCCTTAAAGGTGGCTTTTTTCTGCTGAGCGGATAGCAAACGCGCGCGGGACTTGCCGAAGCTGAGCGCCTTGTTTCCTCCGGCCTGCATTTGGCGCATCAGGAAGAGGCAGAAGCCGACAAGCAAAATCAGAGGCGCGGCGTTCAAGAGAATGAGCACCCAATCGCTGCTGCGGACTTCTTTCACTTTGATCTGAACGTTCTTTTCGCGGAGGGTTTTGGTGAGATCGGGAGCGGCTTCCTTGAAAATCGTAACGTGGAATTTGCGGTTGGCCGGCTGGACGTATTCGCCCTGCAGCTCATAGCTGTTCTGGGAAAGATACATGGTGACTTCTTTGACGTCACCCGAATCGACCTTGGCCATGAATTCGCTGTAGCTGGGTTCGTCCTCGCGCGAGGGCTGGCTGTTGGCGGACACCAGCTTCCAGAGCATGACGCCCAGGAAAACGATGGACACCCAGAAGAGAATGGTTTTTGCCGTTGAGCCGGTGTTCACAATTAATTCTCCAGACGAACCGCCGAACCTGATCCCGCCGCCGCTACTTCTTTGGCCTGCGGCCCCTACTTAAATTAGACACCGCAGCGGATAGA
>Ga0335076_10008672_pt1 | contig 10269 bp, 8 predicted proteins | sample Lox_Sample_25_FD_206717 | JGI IMG/M metagenome (GOLD analysis project Ga0335076, IMG submission 206717) | Soil microbial communities from Loxahatchee National Wildlife Refuge, Florida, United States - Lox_Sample_2.5 | ecosystem: Environmental > Terrestrial > Soil > Wetlands | place: USA: Florida...
CCGCCTGGCTCGGGCCTCGGCTCTTCGTCGACGCTCGTCGTGTCGATGGTCAAGGCGTTCGTGGAATGGCTCAACCTTCCGCTCGGTGAGTACGAGATCGCGCGGCTCGCCTACGAGATCGAACGCATCGACGTCGGCCTGTCCGGCGGTCGACAGGATCAGTACGCCGCGACCTTCGGCGGCTTCAACTTCATGGAGTTTCACCCCGGCGAGCGCGTGGTGGTGAATCCCTTGCGCATCAAGAACTGGATCATCTCCGAGCTCGAGGCCTCGCTGCTGCTCTATTTCGGCGGCGTGTCGCGCGACTCCGCGAAGATCATCGACGAGCAGGCCGACAACGTGAAGCGCAACGAGGCCGAGGCCATCGATGCGATGCATGCCTTGAAGGCCGAGGCCGTCGCCATGAAAGAGGCGCTGCTCAAGGGCGATTTCGACGGCCTCGTCGAGTCGCTGAACGCGGGATGGGAGGCGAAGAAGAGGATGGCGAGCAGCATCTCGAATCCGGCGATCGAAGGGGCTTATGCCCGGGCCAAAGAAGCCGGGATGCGTGCTGGCAAGGTCTCCGGCGCAGGTGGAGGCGGCTTCATGATGCTGCTCGTCGACCCGGTCCGGCGCATGGATGTCATGCGGGCAATGCACGAGACGCAGGGCCAGGTTTCCACCTGTCACTTCACGAAGTACGGCACGCAGGGATGGAAGATCTACCCGCCCAGCCGCGGCGTTGAATCCCGCCGCTGACCCGTGGACGCGGGTGCTGAACGACGCCGGAACGCAGCGCCAGGTTGCTGCCGCCGATGTGGATCCTTCCCTTCGGGCGGCATGACTCCGGATTGGTATGCTTCCGGTTGAAGTTGAAGACAAGAAAGGGAGGGCTCCCGGATGAGTACGGTCCTGTCCGGAACGCCAAGCGACGTCAGGAGCGGAACGAAGACTGCCAGCGCCCGCATCGGGGCCCGTGACTACGTCCTGATTCTCCTTCAGCTCGGCCTTCTGGCGCTGTTGCTGCGGCAATTCCAGATAGAGAGTGCTGCTTTTCTGCGGCTTGCGCTGCTCGCATTCGGTGGATTCGCGGTCCACGCGCTGCTGCCGCTGCGCTATCGCCTTCCGTTTTTTCTCGCCCTCTCGCTGGCGGGCATCGTCGTCGTTCTGGACCCGGTCAACGGGCTGTCGATCATCGCGATGGGCATCGTCCTCATCGGGATCTGTCACCTGCCGGTGTCGTTCCGGGCGCGAGGGCTCCTCCTGATCGCGGTAGGAGCGTTGCTGGTCGCGCTGCGCGCGAAGTGGCTCGCCGGGCCGGTCCCGGACGTCATCTGGCCGATCCTGGGCTCGATGTTCATGTTCAGGATCATCGTCTACTTCTACGATCTGCGGCACGACACGGTGACGCCCGTCTCACCGGTGCGCACCCTAGCCTATTTCTTCATGCTCCCCAATGCCTGCTTCCCGCTGTTTCCCGTCGTCGACTACCAGGCGTTCCGGCGCAATTACTACGACGACGATGCGTATAGGACCTATCAGACGGGCGTCGATTGGATGTTGCGCGGCGTCGTCCATCTGATTCTGTACCGCGCCGTCTACTACCACCTCACGCTGGCGCCCTCGGAGGTCACCGGGCCAGGGCAGCTGCTTCAATTCCTGGTCGCCAACTTCCTGCTTTACCTGCGGGTATCGGGTCTCTTCCACATGATCGTCGGCATGCTCTACCTGTTCGGCTTTCGGCTCCCGGAAACGCACAACCGATACCTGCTGGCGTCGAGCTTCACGGACTTCTGGCGACGCATCAATATCTACTGGAAGGATTTCATGCAGAGGATCTTCTACTACCCGACCGTGTTCCGGCTGCGCAAGCTGGGCACGACGAAGGCGATGGTCCTCGCAACCCTGCTGGTCTTCACGCTGACCTGGTTCCTGCATGCATACCAGTGGTTCTGGCTGCGCGGAACGCTGCTCTTTTCTCCCCAGGACGTTCTCTTCTGGACGATTCTCGGCTGCCTGGTCGTGGTCAACGCGCTCTACGAGCTGAAGCACGGCCGCGAGCGCAGTCTGCGGAACACCCCGCAGACCTGGCGCAGCCTCGGCGTGGTTACGCTGAAGACGTTCGCCACGTTCTGGGCGATCTGCGTGCTCTGGTCCTTCTGGACCGCCGACTCGGTGGAGCAATGGCTGTCCCTGTGGTCCGCGCTCAAAGGCCAGTACACGTGGTCGGTTCTGCTCTACCCCGCAGTGGTCCTGGCGGTGATCGTCATCGGCAGCCTGGAGCGCAATCCCCTTCGCAACGTAAAGCCCTCGAAAGTGGATCAACACGAGTGGCGTCGGGCGCGTCTCGTGACCGCGGTGTCACTCGTGGTGCTGGTCGGCGTGAGCATCGAGGCGGTCCATCAAAGGTTCGGCGGTGAAGTGGCGACCACCATTCATTCACTGCGCTCAGGGCACCTGAGCCGGCTGGACATGGCCAAGCTCGAGCGCGGGTACTATGAGAACCTGCTGTCGGTGGATCGGTTCAACTCCCAGCTCTGGGAGGTGTACTCGAAGCGGCCTGCGAACTGGCTCGACGTTCAGGGTGCCAATCTGAAGCGATTCACGGGCGGGTTCGCGCAGAACGAGCTCATACCCTCGTTCGTCTCAACGACGCCCTACGGGACGATAAGCACCAACCGCTGGGGGATGCGCGACAAGGACTACGAGCGAACCCCTCCGCCGAATACCTTCCGGATCGCAGTGCTCGGCGCATCCACGGTCATGGGGTGGGGCGTGGGTGACGGCGAGACCTTCGAATCCATCGTGGAAGAGCGGCTGAATCGCGACAAGCCCAACCAGGCGTACGCGGGCTATGAGATGCTGAACTTCGGCGTGCCCGGACATCAGCCGCCGCAGGAGCTGGTGACGCTGGATTACGCGCTAAGCTTCAAGCCGAACGCGATCTATTACGTAGCGACAACGCGGGAAATCTCCCGCGCGGACTCGTATCTGATCGAGATCGTGCAGAAGAAGGTCCCGGTTCCCTACGCGCCGCTGCGCGACATCGTCGACCGTGCCGGGCTGGAGCCGTCGATGGACGAGGCTACGGCCATGAAACGCCTGCGCCCGTTCGGCGCAGAGATCCTCTCCTGGATCTATCGGCACATGGTCGAAGACGCAAGGAGCCACGGCGTCATCCCTGTATTCGTTTTCCTGCCCGCCTTGCCGGAGGAGCTTTGGCAGGACGAGACAGTGGAGATACTGAAGATCGCCGGCGCCGCGGGCTTCCCTGTGATCGACCTGAGCGGCGTCTACAAGGGTCAGGAAACCGCCGCGCTCAGCCTGGCCGAGTGGGATCATCACCCCAACCGGCGCGGCCATCAGCTGATCGCGGCACGGCTCGAGGACGCGCTGCGGCAAATGCGGCCGAGCGTGCTCGGCGCCGACGTGCAGGCATCTTCGAACTGACGCGCAGCTCAAATGGGGACTCAAATGGTCGATGATATCGAAGCGACGGTTAAGGACGTCATCCTGAAGGAGTTCCTGCCCGGGGAGGATCCCTCCGAGCTCACCGACACGACGCCGCTGATCACCGGAGGGGTGCTCGACTCGATCGCGACACTGAAGCTCGTCATGTTCATCGAAGAGCGGTATGGCGTAACGCTGCAGGCACACGAAGTGGATCCGGAACATCTCGACACGATTGCCCAGATAGCGCAGTTGATTCGCTCGAAGAAGACGTAGAAACCGGAGCCCGCGATGGCAGCGTTCGCAGCGCTGTACGAACCGTTTGTCGGCGCAGCCCGCGAATACCCGGGCCAGCTCGCTGTTGTCGAGCCTGGCGCAGGGAGCATCAGCTACAGCGAGCTCGACAGCCTTTCGAACCGGCTTCGCGACCGCCTGTACGCGACCGGCGTCCGCCATGGCGACCGGGTCGGCATCTACATGCGCAAGTCGATCGACGCCGTGGCCGCGATCTACGGGATCCTCAAGGTCGGTGCTGCGTACGTCCCGGTCGACCCCGGCGCGCCGCCGGCGCGCGATGCCTTCATCCTGGACAATTGCGCGGTGAAACTCGTGATCGTCGAGCGACGCTTCGCGGAAAAGCTGCGTCACGAGTTGGAGTTGCTGGGCCGCGTCCCTCCCCTGCTCCTGACCGGCGATGTCGGCGGCGGGCGGGCGCTGGAAGCCGCACTGCAATCTGCGGGGGAGGCACCGGTCGTGGTCAACGCGACGGTGGCCCCGGACGATCTGGCCTACATCCTCTACACCTCCGGCTCGACCGGCAAGCCGAAGGGGGTCATGCTTTCGCAAGAGAACGCGACGAGCTTCGTCGAATGGTGCTCCGAAACCTTTGCACCGAAAAGCAGCGATCGCTTCTCATCGCACGCACCCTTCCACTTCGACCTCTCGATTCTCGACATCCACGTGTCGCTCAAGCACGGAGCAACCCTGATTCTGATCAACGAGGACATCGGGAAGGACCCGGTGCGCATGGCACCGTTGATCGCGGAGCAACGGATCAGCTGCTGGTACTCGGCTCCATCGATTCTGAGCCTGCTCACCCAGTTCGGAAACCTCACTCGCCATGATCTATCGGCTCTGCGCCTGGTGCTCTTCGCGGGTGAGGTATTTCCCATCAAGCATCTGCGGGCCTTGACAACCTTGCTCCCGGAGCCACGCTACTTCAATCTATACGGGCCCACCGAAACCAACGTGTGCACCTATCACGAGGTGATCTTGCCCATACCGCCTGAGCGCAGCGTGCCCGTTCCGATCGGCAAGGTTTGCTCGCATCTGGAAGACGTCGTCCTGGCGCCGGACGGCTCGATTGTCGCACGCGGTGACGAGGGGGAGCTTTGCATCGCTGGCCGCGGAGTGATGCAGGGCTACTGGGCGCTGCCCGAACAAACGGACCGCGCGTTTCACACCGATCGGTCGGGGCGGCGTTGGTATCGGACCGGCGACATCGTCCTCGAGGCAGCGGACGGAAACTACACCTATCTTGGACGGCGCGATCGGATGGTCAAGCGGCGCGGCTACCGCGTGGAGCTCGGCGAAATCGAGGCGGGCCTCTATCGTCATGCCTCGATCAAGGAAGCCGCCGTCATCGCCCTGGCCGACGAGGAAGCCGGGGTGAAGATCAAGGCCTTCCTTAGCTGCCGCGAGGCAAAGCGGCCTTCCCTCATCGAGCTGAAGCGCTTCTGCGCCGACAACCTCCCCTTGTACATGATCCCCGATCAGTTCGTGTGGTGCGAGGCGCTGCCCAAGACTTCTACCGACAAAGTCGACTACCAGCGCCTGAAGGAGCTTGCTTGATGGACTTTTCCTTCGACGAGGCGCAGAAGCTCCTGCGCGACAACATCGTCAAGTTCGCCCAACGCGAGCTCAACGACGGTGTGCGGGATCGCGACCGGGAACAGATGTTTTCGCGCGACCTGTGGCGCAAATGCGCGGCGGTCGGCATCCAGGGGCTGCCCGTGCCGGAAGATTACGGAGGCAGCGGCTTCGACCCGCTGTCTTGCGCGATCGCGCTGGACGCGCTGGGCTACGGCTGTACCGATGGGGGCCTCGTCTTTTCGCTCTGCGCTCATCTGCTCGCCTGCGTTGTCCCGGTGTGGATGCACGGCAGCGAGGAGCAGAAGCGCCGTTATCTGCCCGGGCTGTGCGACGGAACGCTCGTCGGGATGCATGCGATCACCGAGCCCGACTCGGGCTCCGATACGTTCGCCATGCGCACGCGGGCCGAGCGGCATGGCGAGGGATGGCGCGTCAACGGAACGAAGACTTTCGTGTCGAACGGACCGGTGGGCGACCTCGCCGTGATCTTCGCCGTAACCGACCCGGGAAAAGGATTCCACGGCGGCGTGACCGCGTTTCTCGTGCCGGCAGCTACGGCCGGACTCTCGGTGGGCACGAAATTCGAGAAGATGGGCCTGCGTACATCGCATCTCGCCGAGGTTGCTTTCCAGAACGTCGAGCTCCCCGACTCTGCGGTCCTCGGCAAGGTAGGTGGCGGTGCAGCCGTATTCGCGACGGCGATGGACTGGGAACGTATCCTCCTCGTGGCAAGCCACGTCGGCACGACCGAGCGCCTGATGGAAACCTCGATCGCCTATGCCCGAACGCGCTCGCAGTTCGGGCAGACGATCGGCAAGTTCCAGGCCGTCTCGCACAAGATCGCCGACATGAAGACCCAGCTCGAGGCGGCTCGCCTGCTGACGTATCGGTCAGCATGGCGGCTCGGGCGCAGCCGCAGCGCTACGCTCGATGCGTCGATGACAAAGCTGTTCGTAAGCGAGACGCTATTGAAAGCGGCGCTCGATACGGTCCACGTGCACGGAGGTTACGGGTTCATGGTCGAGTACGAGGTCGAGCGCGCTCTGCGCGACGCGGTCGCGAGCACGATCTACTCCGGAACCTCCGAGATGCAGCGCAACATCATCGCCCGCTGGCTCGGCCTGTAGAAGCAATCGCGACGCCATGACGATATCGACCGAAGAAACCATCCGCCGGCAACTGGGCGAAACGGCGCGCAATCTCGACGCGATGGCCGCGGATCAGGAATTGGTCTCCGAAGTCAGCCGGATTGCCTCCGCCTGCGTCGCGGCGCTGCGCAACGGATGCAAGGTGCTGTTTGCGGGCAACGGCGGGAGCGCGGCCGATGCGCAGCACCTCGCCGGCGAGCTGGTCAGCCGATTTGCGTACGATCGCCCCGGGCTCCCGGCCTTTGCGCTCACCACGGATACCTCGGTGCTTACGGCAATCGGAAACGACTACGGCTACGAGCGCGTGTTCGCCCGCCAGGTCGAGGCCGTCGGGATGGCCGGCGACGTTTTCTTCGGGCTCTCGACGTCCGGACGCTCGCCCAACGTGCTCAACGCCCTGGACGTGGCACGGTCGAAGCGGCTCGTCACCGTCGGCATGACCGGCCGCGGCGGAGGCCACATGCCGGGTCGCTGTGATCATCTGCTGCGCATTCCTTCCGACGTCACGCCACGCATCCAGGAAGGGCACATCGCGATCGGCCATGCGATCTGCCAGCTTATCGAAGAAGCGCTGTTCCCGCGCACGTCCTGATGGAGGCGATCGTCCTCGCGGGCGGACTGGGAACGCGCCTGCGCGGAGTCATCGACGATCTGCCGAAGCCGATGGCGCCGGTGGCGGGCCGGCCATTTCTCGCCTTCGTTCTCGATCGGCTTGTTGCGGGCGGGGTCCGGACAGCGATTCTCGCGGTAGGCTATCGGCACGAGGCGATCCGGCGCCATTTCGGCGACGTCTACCGCGGCCTTGCGCTGCGCTACTCGGTCGAGAGCGAACCGCTCGGCACCGGCGGAGCGCTCCGACTTGCGTGCGAGCAGGCCTCCGCTCGCGAGCTCTGCGTGCTCAACGGGGACACCTACCTCGAGATCGATCTCGGCGCCATGTTCGCGGCGCACGCGGGGGCTGCCGCGGAGCTCAGCATGGCGATTCACGAGGTCCCGGATGCGAGCCGCTACGGCGCGCTGGAGGTTACCGGCGACGTCGTGCTCGGAATGCGCGAAAAGGGACGCACCGGACCCGGGTGGATCAACGCAGGCGTGTACGTCATCGGTCCTGAGCTGCGTGCGCGCTTTCCCGATCGCAGGGCTTTCTCCTTCGAGAGCGATCTGCTGATGCCGGAGATGGCGAGGATCCGCCCGCGTGCGTTCCGCACGGCAGGCCTTTTCATCGACATCGGCGTACCGACGGATTACGCGCGCGCCGGAGAGCTTCTTTCCGGCCAGGCGCGCTGAAGCAGCGTCGCCCTCAGTCGAGGCGCATCGCGTACACAGGGGTATCGACGTGCCGCACGAGCATTGCGACGTCGATTGTCCCGAACGATGCGACCCGGAAACGCCCGAAGCACTGCTCGAGGTTCACCGGAAAGCGCGAGCGGCCCGCCGCGTCAGCGATCGGGTCGAGGGTTCCAGCCTCGGGAAGGCGAGCCGCCCAGCGCCACGGTCGCGAGAGATTGACCGGCGAGCGCTCCGGGGCAGGAGCCGCGAGCGTGAAAACGCTGCCGTGATCAAGCGGCGAGAAGTAGACGACGCACCGGAGATTCGGCGCATATTGCAGGGCTGCGTGCGCTCTCAGCAGCGGCTTATCACCGGTCGAATCGAGGCGAGCCGACTCTGCTCCCGGAGCGGCCGGATCGATGGCGTACAACGCCTGGCGGGCGTGAACGGCGACCACGATGAGATCGCACGCCGGCTCGATCTGCATCGCATTGTGGTTGGCCGTGCCGCGGAACTTGCTCGGAAAGCGCTCCGTCCAGCACCCGAACGTGCCATCGCCGTTGTCACCATCCGGCGCGAAGCCGACGAACGCGTTGCCGCCGCCGTCATCACCGGAGTGTCCCCACGCGATCCTGCGCGAAGCGTCCCAGGTCGTGAAGCCCCCGGAATTGAGGATCGCGGAGGGATGTCGCGGACCGTGGCGCCAAGCCTGCGCGTCGAGGTTGAACATGTGCGGTATGGCCACCGCCTTCACGTTCGGTCCCAGCTCAATCTGACCCTTGAACAGAATGCAATCGTTTCCTTGCGCGTCGTATTGGAGGTAGTCGTAGGTGTGCGGCGGGAGCGGCGAGCCGTCCGGGTACACCGAGCTCGGATAGACCGCGCCAGCCCCGTATGCCTCGTCGCTTCCGGCGACATACCCGTCGGAAAGCCTGCGCCATTCACGCGTCTCGAGGTCGAACGCATGGACGCTCGAGCCGAAATAATCGTTGTGCCCGCCGCCGTAGACGATCATCGATCCGCTCGCCCCGCAACCCGATGCGCAGATCGCGCTGTTCCATCCCTCGGTGATGGCGCTGAAACCGGCCACGCCGTGCCAGGGCGACTTGGGCTCGCGCCCGGCAAGGCGGCGCAGCCGCTCCCTCACCGTTCGCGCCGGATTCAGGACCGGATCGCGCCCGGGATCGGTATCGGCAAGAAAGCGCGTCCCTCGCGCGGTCGGCGGCAGGCCGAGGTCCGGGGCATCGCCGGAGAGCGCGTACCAGCGACCGGCGGTCATCCGCTCGAGCCAATGCGGCTCACGGGCGATCAGGTTGCCCTCCGTGATCCGTTCTTCCGCCAGGGCGCGGCGCACGCCTGCGCAGGGATTTTGTGCGTTAAACTCGGGAGGCGAGAGCTTCGACCATCTTCTCCCGCACGCGTCCACGCCTCGCCATCATTCCGTCGGAGCCGTCCATGCGAACGTCGTACATCGTCCTTGTCATGATCGTCGCGCTGGCATCGTGCACCACGACGACGGTTTCCTCGACCTCCTCGTCGACCATCGCGCAGTGGCAGACGCGCGATATCTCGGAGCTGGTTGCCGTGATCGGGCCCTTCGACACGACCTCGATCCAGAACGACTCGCGCTCCTACGACTGGTTCCGGTTCGGCAACTGTCACCTGCGGGCCCAGACCGATCTCGACAACAAGATCCAGAAGGTCGTGCTGGAAGGCACCGGCCAGGGCTGCAACGTGTATCTCGACAAGCTCCGCAGCTGATCTCGTCACGGTCGCGACCTACGCGACGCTCGATCCGCTCGGGCTTCCCCCGGCGCGCTTCTCTTTGCGATAGCGACCCCGCAAGGCCAGGCCGCGCAACTCGTCGACGCGTCGCTGGTGAGTGAAGTTCTCCAGCACCCTGCGTCTCGCATTAAGCCCCATTTGTTTCGCTTCCGCCGGATGCAGAAGCAGTCTAGCGAGTCCCGCTACGACGGCGTCGAGCTGCTCGCCATCGACACGCAGGCCGGTCACCCCGTCGATCACCGCCGAGCCGGTTCCCCCCGCAAGGCCCGCCAGCGCGGGCCTGCCCGCGGAGGCGGCCTCCAGAAAGACCAGCCCGAAGCCTTCGGTGTCGCCATCGATGTCGCGATTGGGCATGGCGAACACATCGCAGGCGGCGTACCAGCGCGGGAGCTCTTCGTAGCTCACATGACCGAGCAGGTGCGTCCGATCCGCCACGCCGAGGCCGGAGGCGAGCTGCTCGAGGTATGGGCGATCGTCGCCGACTCCGATCAGCGCGAAATGAGCCTCGATGCCCTGCGCATGAAGCAAGGGCAACGCACGGACGAGCGTGTCGAACCCCTTGCGTCGCTGCAGCCTGCCGACGGAAAGGACGAGGTGCTCCCCGGGCCTGAGCGCGAGCTGCGCGCGCGGCCCCTCGCCGGGGATGCCGGGACGGAAACGCTCCTCGTCGACAGTTGGGTAGACGACCGCGATGCGCCCCGGATCGACGTCGAGAAGCCCGGCGAGTGTGTCGCGGGTGAAATCGCTGTTGGAAAGCACGGCGTCG
>Ga0335076_10008673_pt1 | contig 10269 bp, 8 predicted proteins | sample Lox_Sample_25_FD_206717 | JGI IMG/M metagenome (GOLD analysis project Ga0335076, IMG submission 206717) | Soil microbial communities from Loxahatchee National Wildlife Refuge, Florida, United States - Lox_Sample_2.5 | ecosystem: Environmental > Terrestrial > Soil > Wetlands | place: USA: Florida...
TGGTCACGGAACTGCAGCGTGAGGCGGCCGCGGAGCACCCAGAAGAGTTCGTCCTCACTCTCGTGGCTGTGCCAGGCGAAGCGACCCTCGAAGCGGCCGACCTTGATGCGCTGATCGTTGAGCCGCGCGATCTCGGCGAGGCCGTTGCGCGGCGCCGTGGCGGCCGCTGCGGCAAGGCTTATCTTCTGCATGCGCTTCCTGTCTCCCGCTTGCGGCAAAACAGCGTGCGAGCCGGCCTTCGACAACTCACGATTGGTTTCACCCTGTTGCGCAGCTTGGCGCTGGCGCTAGAGTGCAGCAGATGATCCGAAGACGCCGGTTCCGGCGCCATCAGCACAAGCATCGAGGAGTCGTCCCATGGAATATGTCCGCCTGGGGAATACCGGCCTCAAGGTGTCGCGGCTCTGCCTCGGCTGCATGACCTACGGCTCGCCGAACTGGCGCGCCTGGGTGCTGCCGGAGGCGGACAGCCGCCCGTTCTTCAAGCGCGCCATCGAGCACGGCATCAACTTCTTCGACACCGCCGACGTCTATTCGATCGGCGTCAGCGAGGAGATCACCGGGCGCGCGCTCAAGGACTTCGCCAAGCGCCACGAGGTCGTCATCGCCAGCAAGGTGCACGGCAAGATGGGCGACGCCCCCAACGACAAGGGCCTGTCACGCAAGCACATCTTCGATTCGATCGACGCGTCGCTGCGGCGGCTCGGCACCGACTACGTCGACCTCTACCAGATCCATCGCTGGGACAGCGAGACGCCGATCGAGGAGACGCTGGACGCACTCGACGACGTCGTGCGCGCCGGCAAGGCGCGCTACATCGGCGCCTCCAGCATGTACGCCTGGCAGTTCGCGCGGGCGCTGCAGGTCTCGGCCCGCAACGGCTGGAGCCGCTTCGTATCGATGCAGAACCACTACAACCTGGTCTACCGCGAGGAGGAGCGCGAGATGATTCCGCTCTGCCGCAGCGAAGGCGTCGGCCTCATTCCTTGGAGCCCGCTGGCGCGCGGCTTCCTCGCCGGCAACCGCACGGTCGACAAGACCGGGTCCACGGCACGTGCCAAGACCGATGACTTCGCCCGCGACCTCTACTACCAGCCGGACGATTTCAGCGTCGCCGAGCGCGTCCAGGTCGTGGCGAAGAAGGTCGGCCGCAAGCCGATGCAGGTGGCGCTCGCCTGGATCGCCGGACGCCCGGGCGTCACGGCGCCGATCATCGGCGCCAGCAAGATCGAGCACCTCGACGACGCCGTCGGCGCCCTCGACCTCAAGCTCGACGCCGCCGACGTGAAGACACTGGAGGAGCCGTACAAGCCGCATCCGGTGCTCGGGCACAGCTGAAAGAGTGCCACGCCATGGCATCCGTCCGCTATTTCGTGACCGACGTCGAGGCAGCGGTCGCGTTCTATACGGGCCGGCTCGGCTTCAAGCTGGAGCAGCAGTTCGGACCCGCCATGGCGATCGCGTCGCACGGCGACCTGACGTTCTGGCTGGCCGGTCCGGCTGCCTCGGCGTCGCGGCCGATGCCGGACGGGCGCCGCCCCGAGCCCGGCGGCTGGAACCGGTTCGTGCTGCAGGTCGACGACCTCGCGGCGCTCGTGGGCCGGTTGCGCCAGCAGGGCGTGCGGTTCCGCAACGAGATCGTCACGGGTCCGGGCGGCCAGCAGATCCTGTGCGAGGACCCGTTCGGCAACGTCATCGAGCTGTTCCAGCCGGCGTAGGGGCCCGCTATCCGCGGCGCGTTTCTGTGACCGTTGCCGTTTCCGGATCGTAGCGCCAGCGATCGCCCATCAGGTGCACGCCGCCGATCCAGCGGTTGATGCCGACGGCCCGGATGAGGTCGCCGTTTCCCGTGAGGAGCCGGCGGCCGAAGGACGTCAACATCAGCGGGCGGTGCCAGGCCGATGACGGGTGGACCGGCGACGCCTCGCCATCGAGAAATTGCAGGGCCGGTTCGGGCGGCATGGCGAGCTTCAGGGCATAGTCGAGGAAGACGGTGTCGCCGAGATAGCGCGCCTCCTCGAGCGCCGCGCAGGCGCGGAACATGGACGGCAGGTCGCCGCCACTGCTCATGACCGACTGCAGCAACTGCCGCTGGCTGCGCGCGAGACCGTCGCCGCGCCAGGGAAATTCCTGCTGCAGGCGGCCGAGCGCCGCCCGCAGGTAGGGCAGCGCCGCCAGATCCTGCGCGAGGAACGCATTCAGGGCCTGCGGATCGGCGGCACCGACGGCCTGAAAGCCGGCGCATCCCAGTTCCAGCTGCACCTCCGTGACCGGCTGCTCGCGACCCCAGAGGCTCTCGATCTGTTCGACCCTCAGCTCGCCGAGGCCGCCGAAATCGGCCACTCCAGGATAGGAACCGATGCACAGCAGGAAGAGCTGCGCGCCGCCGCGGTCGTTCTCCGCAAACCATGCCAGCAGCTGCAGCAGCTGCAGCTGATCGTAGAGGTCGTGCTCGAACCAGAGGACGATGCGGTCATAGCGGGCGCATGACTGCAGCTGCGCGTCGCGGGCGGCGAACGCGGCCGCGATCGCATCGCGCGCGCCCCAGCCCTTGTCGGCCAGGAAGCGCACGCGCAGCGCCGAGAGTTCGGGCAGGGACAGCTGCGCCGGAACCGGGCCTTCATGCAGGACGTCGCGCCAGGGCAGGATGTCGCCTTCGAACCCGGCCTGGCGCATGAGGCCGCCGGCGTTGTCGCCATTGGTGATGTGAAGGGTGGATGGCACGGTCGGAGTGTGCGCGGACGAAGCCGGACGCGCAACGCGGAGAGAACCCGGTTAACTGCACCTTAACGGCTGTCTGCTATTTCTCGCGCATGTTGCGCAAATTGCTCCAGTCCTACCAGCTGGTCGCCGCCGATGCGCGCAATGCCGTCGCCGACCGCTTCCACCAGATCTTCGACGCCGACGCCGACGAGGACGCGGCCTTCTTCGCCGTCGCGACGAAGAAGCTGTGCGCCGGCGCCATCTTCTGCGAGGTGGCCATGGCGGACGGCAAGCTGGAGCCGGCCGAGCAGGAGCGCATCCGCGACCTGCTGCTCGTGCGCTTCGGCCTCGACGACACGGAGGCCGACGCCCTCTTCAAGATCGGCCAGCAGGCCACCGCCGACGCCAGCCGCCTGCCGCGCATGACCGCCTCGGTGCGCGACAATTTCGACCATGACGAGCGCATCGAGTTGCTGGAAATGCTGTTCGACATCTCCTACGCCGACGGCGAGCAGAGCCAGCGCGAGGTCGAACTCGCCGAGCAGGCCGGCGCCGCCATCGGCCTGCAGCCCCGCGAGATCGCCCACGCTCGCCTCAAGATCGCGCAGCGGCAGCAGATGCTGAAGCCCGGAACCAAGCTGCCGGCCGACTACTGAGTCCGCCTCCGTCCCGGCGAAGAGCCGAAGAATCCGAGGCTCTCTCGAGTTGTCATTCCCGCGAAAGCGGGAATCCACGGCGACAGTTCCGCTACTTGCCCTGGACCCCCGCTTGCGCGGAGGTGACAACCGATACCTTGCCCAGGGCTTTCATTGGGGCGACCCGTTAGAATAGGTCAGTGCGCCTCGGCCCAGTTGGCGCCGATGCCGGTTTCGGCGACGAGGGGGACCGACAGGTCGTAGGCGGGAAGCGCGGCACCCTCCATCACCTTCTTGACGACGGCGGCGGTGGCGTCGAGTTCGGCTTCGGGCACCTCGAACAGCAGCTCGTCATGCACCTGCAGGAGCATGCGCGCCCTTAGCTTCGCCTTCTTGAGCGCCGGCGGCACGCGGATCATGGCGCGCTTGATGATGTCGGCAGCGGTGCCCTGCAGCGGCGCGTTGATCGCGGCGCGCTCCATGAAGCTGCGGCGGGCCGGATTCTTGTCGAGGATGCCTGGCAGGTGGCAGCGGCGCCCGAAGAGAGTCGTCACGAAACCGCGCTCGCGCGCGACCTTCTTCGTCCGCTCCATGTAGTCGCGGATGCCGGGATAGCGCTCGAAATAGGCGGCGATGTAGGCCTTGGCCTCGGCTTGCGGAATGCCGAGCTGCTGCGCGAGGCCGAACGGGCTGATCCCGTAGATGATGCCGAAGTTGATGGCCTTGGCGCGGCGGCGGACCATCGGGTCCATGCCCTCGACCGGCACGCCGAACACCTGGCTCGCGGTCATGGCGTGGATGTCTTCGCCGCGGCGGAAGGCTTCCTTCAGCGCGGGTATCTCCGCCATGTGGGCGGCAAGCCGCAGCTCGATCTGCGAATAGTCGACCGACAGCAGCTTGTGGCCTTGCTCGGCGACGAAGGCGCGGCGGATCTTGCGCCCCTCCTCCGTGCGCACGGGGATGTTCTGCAGGTTGGGATCGTTCGAGCTGAGCCGACCGGTCGAGGTCGCGGCGAGCGCGAAGGAGGTGTGGACGCGGCCGGTCGAGGGATTAATCTGCTCCACCAGCGTGTCGGCATAGGTGCTTTTCAGCTTCGCCAGCTGGCGCCATTCGAGCACGCGTGACGGCAGGTCGTGGCCCTGCGCGGCCAGCTCCTCGAGCACGTCGGCGCCGGTGGCGTAGGCGCCGGTCTTGCCCTTCTTGCCGGCGCCCAGCCCCATCTCGTCGAACAGCACGTCGCCCAGCTGCTTGGGCGAGCCGATGTTGAAGGGGTGCCCGGCGAGCTTGTAGATCTGCTCCTCGAGCTGGGCGAGGCGCTCGGCGAAATCGCGCGACAGGCGAGTGAGCTCGGCGCGGTCGATCTTCACGCCCGCCATCTCCATCGCGGCGACGACCGGAATAAGCGGCCGGTCGATGGTTTCGTAGATCGTGACGAGGCGCTCGCCGAGCAGCAGCGGCCGCAGCGCGTGCTGCAGGCGCAGGGTAACGTCGGCATCCTCGGCCGCGTAGTCGCGCGCCTTGTCGAGCGGCACATAGTCGAACGTGGTCTGCGCCTTGCCGCTGCCGGCCACGTCCTCGTAGCGGATGGTCTTGTGATTGAGGTGCTGCTCCGCCAGCTCGTCGAGCCCGTGCGCGTGGGCGCCGCCTTCGAGCACGTAGGAGAGAATCATCGTGTCGTCGATCGGGGCGATCGCGATGCCGTGGCGGGCGATGAGCTCGATGTCGTACTTGATGTTGTGGCCAATCTTGAGCACGCCGGGATCCTCGAGGAGCGGCTTGAGACGCTGCAACGCCTGCGTGCGGTCGATCTGCGGCGGCGGCTCGGCGAGCGCGAGGCCGCCTTGCGTGCCCGGCGCCTTGTGGCCGAGCGGCACGTAGCAGCCCTGGCCCGGCTCGGTCGCCAATGCGATGCCGACCAGCTCCGCCTTCATCGAATCGAGCGACGTGGTCTCCGTGTCGAAGGCGACGACGCCGGCCGCCGTCGCCCGGGCGATGCATTCGTCGAGGGCGTCCAGCGTCTGCACCAGGCGGTAGCCGCTCTTGTCGAGGATCGCGCTGGCCGTGCCCGTGGTCGGTGACGGCCCATGCTGGGTGCTGTCGGCGATCGCCTTCGGCTGCTTCGCTGCCGGCTGCCCCTCGAGGCGCGCGATGACCGAGCGGAACTGGTTCTCCTTGAGGAAGGCCATGAGGACGTCGCGATCGGGTTGACGCCGCACGAAGGAGGCGAGCGGATGATCGACCGGCACGTCGTCTTTCAGCAACACCAGCCGGCGACTGATGCGCGCCTTCTCGGCGTTTTGCTGGATCGCCTCGCGGCGCTTCGGCTGCTTGATCTCGCCGGCGCGGGCGAGCAGGCCCTCGACGTCGCCGTAGGTCTTGATCAGCTCGGCCGCCGTCTTGACCCCGATACCGGGCACGCCGGGCACGTTGTCGCTGGTGTCGCCGGCGAGCGCCTGCACCTCGACCACCTTGTCGGGGCCGACGCCGAACTTCTCCTCGACCTCGGCGGCGCGGATCGGCTTGTTCTTGATCGGATCGAACATGCTCACGCGCTCATTGATCAGCTGCATGAGATCCTTGTCGGAGGAGACGATGGTGACGTCGGCGCCGGCGGCCTTGGCGAGCTTCGCGTAGGTGGCGATGAGATCGTCGGCCTCGTAGCCGGGCATCTCGACGGCCGGAATATTGAAGGCGCGCGTCGCCTCGCGGATGAGGCCGAACTGCGGGACCAGCTCCTCCGGCGGCGGCGGCCGCTGCGCCTTGTAGTCGCCATAGATCTCGTTGCGGAAGCTCTTGCGCGCCGCGTCGAAGATGACGGCGATGTGGTCGGCGTTGGTCTCGCTGATGAGCTTCATCAGCATGGTCGTGAAGCCGAGCACGGCGTTGACCGGCGTGCCGTCTGCGCGCGTCAGCGGCGGCAGCGCGTGAAAGGCCCGGAATATGTAGCCGGACCCGTCGACGAGATAGACGTGTTTGGGAGCGTCAGTCATCGTTGCGAGGATGCTCGTTCACCGGCGCCGAGTCGAGACGGCGCCTTCTCGGTTGCGCCGCGGGGGCAACGGATCGCCTGCAGATCACGCCTGCCGAAAGCTCATGCGGCAGAGACCTAGTGCTCCGCTTCTGCGAGGGCGCCGGCCTTGAGGACGAAGTGCCGGTCGCAATAGGGACAGTCGACGAACCCGTCCTTGCCGATGCTGAGATAGACGCGCGGGTGGCCGAGCGGACCGTCACCGCCGTCGCAGGCGACGGTGTCAGAGGTGACCTCGATGATCTCCGGCGGTTCGATCGGCATGGATTAACCTTTTGCTAACCATGATCCTGTTGACTGCCGGCCGGCAACATTGACCGGCGGGCGGCGCGGATGATACGCATGCGCCCCTGCGACAATCAACGCCCGCAAAACCAACTCGCAAACCAGCCGTTGAGGTCGCCGAACCGACCCGTGTGATGGCGCTCGCAACCGATCACCGAGAAACCGCGCCGCCGACGCGTCCCGCGGACCTGCCCGCCGATGCCGTCGTCGTGCGCGGCCTGAACAAGACCTATCGCGGCGCCGCCAAGCCGGCCCTCGCCGACATCGACCTGGCGATCCCGCGCGGCAGCCTGTTCGGCCTGCTCGGCCCGAACGGCGCCGGCAAGTCGACGCTGATCAACATCCTGGCGCAGCTGGTGGTCAAGACCTCCGGCAGCGTGTCGATCTGGGGGATCGACCTCGAGCGCAGCCCGCGCGCGGCGGCGGCGGCGATCGGCGTCGTGCCGCAGGAGCTGAACATCGATCCGTTCTTTACGCCGCGCGAGCTGCTCGACCTGCAGGCCGGCCTCTACGGCGTGCCGAAGGCCGAGCGGCGCACCAACGAGATCCTGGCCGCCGTCGGCCTCGCCGACAAGGCGAAGGCCTATACCCGCACGCTCTCGGGCGGCATGCGACGGCGCCTCATGGTCGCCAAGGCGCTCGTCCACAATCCGCCTGTGCTCGTGCTCGACGAGCCCACGGCCGGCGTCGACGTGGAACTGCGCCAGCAGCTCTGGAGCTACGTGCGGCGGCTGAACGCCGCGGGCACCACGGTGCTGCTGACGACGCACTATCTGGAGGAGGCGGAAGAGCTTTGCGACCGCATCGCCATCATCAATCACGGCCGGGTCATCGCCTGCGAGCCGACGGGCACGCTGCTGCGCCGGCTTGACAGCAAGGAGCTGGTGTTCATCCTGGCCGACGACCTCGCGAGCGTGCCGGCGCCGCTGGCCCACTTCAGCGCCCAACTGCAGGGCCCGCGCCGGCTGCTGCTGCGCTACAAGCCGAGCCAGACGCGCATGGGCGAGATTCTTGCGGCCGTGCAAGCGGCGGGCCTCAATGTCGCGGACATGACGACGATGGAAGCCGACCTCGAGGACATATTCTTGCAATTGACGCGCCGGGACCCCGCCGGCACTGGGAGTTCGTCGTGAAGCATTTTTCCGCCCTGCTGGCGCTGCTCTTGCTGAGCCTTACCGCCTGCGCGCCGCAGCTGCAGCCGCCGAGCATCGATCACGCGGAACCGGCGCTGACGGCCGATCACATCGTCATGGACGACGGCGCCCGCTTGCCGCTGCGGCAGTGGCAGCCGACGGGTGAACCGAAGGCGATCATCCTGGCCCTGCATGGCTTCAACGACTACTCGAACGCCTTCGACGAACCCGCCAGGCAGTGGGCCGCCCAGGGCATCGCGACGTTCGCCTATGACCAGCGGGGCTTCGGCGACACGGCCTATCGCGGCGTGTGGGCGGGCGAAGACCGGATGGAGGACGACCTGCGCACGGCGGCAATGCTGCTGCGCGCGCGCTATCCGCAAGTACCGCTCTACCTGCTCGGCGAAAGCATGGGCGGCGCCGTCATCATGGCGGCCGCCGGCTCCGATCGGCCGCCGCCGGCCGATGGGCTGGTCCTCGCCGCCCCGGCGGTGTGGGGTCGCGAAACGCAGGGCGCCGTGCTGAGCGGTGCCCTCTGGATCGCCGCCCATACGATGCCGTGGATGACGGTGACGGGAAGCGGCCTGCATATCTGGCCGTCGGACAACGTGCCGATGCTGCGCAAGCTGGCGAAGGACCCGCTGGTCATCAAGGAGACGCGCGTCGACGCCCTCTGGGGTCTCACCAACCTCATGGACCGCGCGTTTGCCGCCGCGCCGCGGCTCGACCACAACACGCTCGTGCTCTATGGCTGCCGCGAGCAGGTGCTGCCCGACGGCGCCGTGCTCGAGACGCTGCGGCGCCTGTCGCCCGATCCGTCCCGGCGGCCGCAGGTCGCGTTGTATGCCAAGGGCTACCACATGCTCCTGCGCGACCTCGACTCCGCGATCGTGGTCAACGACGTCGTCGCCTGGATCGACAACCCCGGGGGCTCGCTGCCGTCGCGCGGCGACGTTCTGGCGCAGCGCCTGCTCGATGGCAGCGCCGACAGCCTCAAGGCCGCCGGCCGCACCGCCGGCCAGATGTCCTCGGCGCGCTGAACGCCCCCTCGGCGCCGGCTGCATGTGACTTCCGTCGCGGTGACGGGTATAAGCGCCGACCCGTGCCGGCGCCCGGCCGGGCCATGCAACGCAGCAGCGAGCCGCCGCCCCAGGAACAGCGGCAGCGATCGGATCCGATGAACGACGACGACAGCGACCGTCGCCAGGGTAAGGCGGCGTCCGAACCGGCGGACCCCGCGGACCGCCCGGCGGCAGAGGAGGCCGTGGCGCCGCGCATCGCCGCCCTCGCGGAAGCGGTCGTCGACGCCTGCAGCCGCCACGCCCGCGCCGTCGCCGCCGCCGGCCTGGCGCTGACGATCCTCTTCGGCTGGTTCATGGCGACGCACTTCGGCCTCGCCACCGATACCGAGCGGCTGATCGACCCGAGCGCCCCCTGGCGCAAGGGCGAGGTCGAGCTGCAGCAGCTGTTTCCACAGAACGATGCGCTGCTGGTGATCGTCGTCGACGGGACAACGTCGGAACAGGCGGACACGGCCGCGGCCAAGCTCGCCGCCCGGCTCGCGACCCGCAGTGATCTCTTCACCTCGGTGCGGCGGCCGGATGCCGCCGATTTCTTCCGCCGCAACGGCCTGCTGTTCCTCGAGCAGCCGGAACTGGAGCGCCTGACCGACCAGCTCGCCAAGGCGCAGCCGCTGATCGGCGCGCTGGCCGCGGACCCCAGCGTCAACGGCCTCTTCGGCGCCTTCAACCTGGCGCTCGACGGCGTGACCCGGGGCGAGATCGAGGCGGCACAGCTCGATCCGTCGTTCGCGGCCATGGCCGACAGCCTGGGCAGCGCGGCCAAGGGCGAGGAAACGCCGCTGTCGTGGGGGCCCCTGATGACCGGCCGCGTGCCGCTGCCGCGCGAACTGCAGCGCATCATCCTCGCCAAGCCGGTGCTCGACTTCACCCGCCTCGCCCCCGGCACGGCCGCCTCGGACTTCGTGCGCGCCAGCGTCGCCGAACTGGGCCTCGACAAGCTGCCCGGCCTGCGCGTGCGGCTGACCGGCGAGGTGGCGCTCAACGACGAGGAATTCAGCAGCGTCATCAAGGGCACCGGCTTGGCGACGCTGGCGTCGTTCTGCCTCGTGCTGTGCGTCCTGTTCTTCGCGCTGCGTTCCTTCAAGCCGATCCTGGCGATCGTCCTCACGCTGCTGACCGGGCTCGTCTGGACGCTCGCCTTCGCCTTCGCGACGGTGGGCGAACTCAACCTGATCTCGATCGCCTTCGCGGCGATGTTCATCGGCATCGCCGTCGATTTCGGCATTCAGGTCTGCGTGCGCTACCGAGACGAGCGCTACCGGCACGGCGACCTGGCAACGGCGCTGCGCCGGACCGGACGCGGCATCGGCGCGCCCCTCTTCCTGGCGGCCGTGACGACGGCGGCGGGGTTCCTCGCCTTCATGCCGACGCCCTACCGGGGCGTCTCCGAGCTCGGTATCATC
>Ga0335076_10008674_pt1 | contig 10268 bp, 18 predicted proteins | sample Lox_Sample_25_FD_206717 | JGI IMG/M metagenome (GOLD analysis project Ga0335076, IMG submission 206717) | Soil microbial communities from Loxahatchee National Wildlife Refuge, Florida, United States - Lox_Sample_2.5 | ecosystem: Environmental > Terrestrial > Soil > Wetlands | place: USA...
CAAGCCCCGGGTGAGCATCAAATAACGGACGAGTCCCCTAGGGACGACAGAAAATGCATGGGTCCTTCGGCGAGACGAAAGCCGTCTCGCTCAGGATGACAAGGCCAAAAGCTAACAGCCAAAAGCGGCTTGCAGCTTGCCGCAAGATCTTTCCGCCGGAGGCCGGCGGGGTTAGAGAGATGACACAGTGATTGGAAAAGAAAGAATTCGCATCCGGTTGAAAGCCTACGACTACCGCATTCTGGATCAGTCGACGGGAGAAATCGTGGAGACAGCGCGGCGCACTGGCGCACAGATCGCGGGGCCGATTCCGCTGCCCACGATGAAAAATAAATACTGCGTGCTGCGTTCCCCCCACGTCGATAAGAAGTCGCGGGAGCAGTTTGAAATACGGACGCACAAGCGATTGCTCGACATTCTCGAGCCCACGCAGCAGACCGTCGACGCGCTGATGAAGCTCGATCTTCCTGCCGGTGTGGACGTGGAGATCAAGGCGTTCGGCAAGGAACATAAATAGCTTCGAGCTCTGAGCCACGAGCTTAGAGCCAAGCTTCCAGCCAATAGCCGCCGTTCAGAAAACGACGGGCCAAGCTGGATGGAGAAGGAAAATGGCTACGAAGGTTACAGGAATTCTGGGCAAGAAGGTTGGCATGACGCAACTGTTCGACTCCAAGGGCGATGTGCGTCCCGTGACTGTGCTGCAGGCGGGTCCGTGCGTTGTGACGCAGCACAAGACCGCTGTGAAGGACGGCTACGAGTCGGCGCAGATTGGGCTGGTGGAGTTTGTAAAAGAATCTCGACTCTCGAAGCCCGAGCGCGGCCATCTGGCGAAGAACAATCTTCCTCCCGTGAAGTTCCTGCGCGAGGTGCCGCTCGAAACCGACGGCACGGCCGCGGATGGCAATGGAGCCGTGAAAGTTGGCGACCGGGTGCTGGTCGAGATTTTTGATGGCGAGAAGTTCGTCGATATCGTGGGAGTGAGTAAGGGCAAGGGTTTTCAGGGCGTCGTGAAGCGCCATCACTTCGGCGGTGGACCGAAGTCGCATGGCTCGATGTTCCAGATTACAGGTTCGATCGGATCCTCGGCGTTTCCATCGCGAGTATTCAAAGGCATGCGGATGTCGGGCCACATGGGACATCAGCAGGTGACGGCGCGCAATCTGCGAGTTTTGGGCGTGGACAAAGACGAGAACCTGCTCGTGGTTGAGGGCAGCGTGCCCGGGCCGCAAGGCGGATACATCGTCATCACAAAGGCCAAGAAGCCACCAAGAGAGCGTCGCGGATTTGCCGGAGCGGCGACGGTTGATCCGTTGAAGGCAGCGAAGCGAGCGGCGAAGAAAGCATAGGAGCAGTCGTTGGTCGTTAGTCGTTGGTCGTCGGCTAACCCAAGACGAAAGCAATATGGCATCCATAGATATTCACAATTTGAGCGGCGAGAAGGTGGGAACGCTGGAGCTTGCCGACGAAGTCTTTGGCGCGGTTCACGAAGAACTGCTCTGGGAAGCGGTGAAGCATTACCGCGCCGGACAGCGCGCCGGGACACACAAGACGAAGGCGCGTTGGGAAGTTTCCGGCTCCGGCAAGAAGCTCTGGAAGCAGAAGGGAACTGGCCGGGCGCGTATCGGATCAATCCGGTCGCCGCTTTGGCGGCACGGCGGTACGGTGCATGGTCCGCAACCGCGAAGTTACGACTACACATTCCCGAAAAAGAAACTGCTCGGGGCGTTGCGGTCGGCGCTGGCGGCCAAGTTCGCCGATGGCAAGTTAATCGTTGTAAATGCCTTTGATGTGAAAGAGGCGAAAACGAAAGAGTTCCGCAAGGCGCTGGACGCTTTGAAGGTTAAATCCACAGTGCTGATTGTCGAAACACCGAGGCACGAGAATCGTAACCTGGAGTTGAGCGCGCGCAATATCGATGGACTCGAACTGGTCCGCGGAAACGAAGTTCATCCGTATCATCTGCTGCGTCACGATCGCGTGATCTTTTCGCAGCCTGCGATCGAAAAGCTGCAGCTGTCGCTGAAGGACTCGGTTTCAAAGAAGCGGCGTGGATCCGGTGAAGCGCCAGATGAGAGTGAGAGTGCGAAGAAGGCAGCAGTAGCTCCGCGCCGGCGCACCAAGCATGAAAAAGCGGCGGAGGTGGCCTAGGGCCGAATAGATATGAAAAGCGCTTACCAGATCATTCGCCGCCCGGTAATTACGGAAAAAGGCCTGGCGATTAAAGAGAACCAGAACACTCTTGTATTTCAAGTGGCGCCGAAAGCCACCAAGACAGAAATCAAGGAAGCCGTACAAACGATTTTCAAAGTGAAGGTGCACTCAGTCCGCACGGCCACCTATCCGGGGAAAGAACGGCGGCGCGGCAAGTTTGCCGGTTATCGTCCGGATTGGAAGAAGGCCTACGTACGATTGCGCTCCGGCGAGAAGATGCCGGAGTACGCGCAGAATCTGTAGAAAAGCAGCGAACGGCTTTCGGCCGTCGGCTACCACACAAGCGACGACGAATCGAGAGCTGAAAGCTGAGAGCTGAGAGCTTTTTATGGCGATTAAAACTTACAGACCGACGACGCAGACGCTGCGCTACCGCACGACGCTCGTCAACGACGACATCACGACCAAGCATCCGCACAAGCCGCTCGTCGAACCGAAAAAGCGTACGGGCGGGCGCCGCAACTCGGGCGATGTGACGATGCGCTTCATGGGTGGCGGGCACAAGCGGAAGCTGCGCATTATCGATTTCAAGCGCGACAAGATCGGGATTCCGGCGACGGTAACGACCATCGAATACGATCCCAACCGCTCTTCGCGTATCGCTTTGCTGGCGTATGCGGACGGTGAGAAGCGGTACATTCTTCAGCCGGAAGGGTTGAAGGTGGGGCAAAAAGTTGTGAGCGGTCCCGACGCTGACATCCTGGTCGGCAACGCGCTGCCGCTGCGCAATATTCCGCCAGGCACGGTCATTCACAACCTGGAATTGAAGCCAGGCAAGGGCGGGCAAATGGTGCGCTCGGCGGGCGGATCGGCACAACTGGTTGCGAAGGAAGCAGATTACGCGCTGGTCAAGCTGCCTTCCGGAGAAACCCGCAAGGTTTCGCAGGATTGCATGGCGACGATTGGCCAGGTCGGAAATCTGGATCACGAAAACGTGACCATCGGTAAGGCCGGAAAGTCGCGCTGGCTGGGATGGCGCCCGCACAATCGCGGCGTGTCGATGAATCCGGTCGACCATCCGCACGGCGGTGGTGAAGGCAAGACTTCGGGCGGGCGGCATCCGGTAACGCCGTGGGGCCAGCCGACGCGCGGATACAAGACGCGCAACAACAAGCGCACCGACAAGTTCATTGTGAGCCGGAGTTCGAAATAAAGGCACGTTCCTTACCCGCGCGTTTTGCGCGAGTTCGGAATGACGTCGAGTTGACTAGCTGTCAGGGTGAAAGCTGACGGCTGAAAGCTGAGAGCTGAATCTATGGCGCGTTCAACCAAGAAAGGCGCATTCATTGATAGCTACCTTCTGACGAGGGTCGAGCAGATGAATTCGCGCAACGAGAAAAAAGTACTGCGCACCTGGTCGCGGCGTTCGACCGTGGTTCCGGAGATGGTCGGACACACGATCGCGGTGCACAACGGGAAGAAATTCATTCCCGTATACGTCACCGAGAACATGGTCGGACACAAGTTGGGCGAGTTTAGCTTCACCCGCACCTTCAAGGGCCATTCCATGAAGGCGGCAACGGAAGTGGCGGCGAAACCAGCTGGGATTCCGGGCGGTCCGGGTGCTCCGGCACCGGCGACAACTTCCGCAGCTCCGGCTGCGCCGAAGGCGTAAGTGAGCGATGAGCTCTAAGCTGCGAGTGAACCAGAACTGAGATTAAGACTATGGAATTTCGAGCAGAACATCGTTACCTGCGCGTGTCGCCCCAGAAGGCGCGCCTGGTGCTGGATTTGATCAAGGGCAAGCCCGTCGAAGCGGCCCGCAACACGCTGCTGTTTACCAAGAAGCGCGTGGCGGCGCATGTCGGCAAACTGCTGCAGTCTGCTTTGGACAACGCGAACTTTCTCGCGACCGAGAAAGGACTCGATGTCGAGATCGATAACCTCTACGTGAAGCGCGCAGTGGCCAATGACGGACCCCGCATGAAGCGGATTCGTCCGGCACCGCAAGGGCGGGCATACCGTTACCAGCGACGCATTGCGCATATCGAGTTGGTGCTGGCGGAGCGCGGAAAAAATAGCGAGGCGGTCGCTACGGTTGTCGGTGAGGAAACAGCGGCAGCTCCTGCGAAGACGAAACGACGAGCCCCGGTCGCGAAAAAATCAGCCGGGAAGAAAAAAGCGGCGGCGAAATAGTTTGAGGTTTTGAGGAGAAGCAATGGGACAAAAAGTCCATCCATACGGGTTCCGGCTGGGATATACCAAGCCCTGGAAGTCGCGCTGGTTTGTGGAACGCGACTACGACAAGCTGCTTCAGGAAGACGTCAAACTGAAGAACGAGCTGAAGGACAAGCTTAAGTCCGCGGGCGTGAGCGCGATCGAGATCGAGCGTCCGGGTAACAAGCTGCGCATCATCATTAAGACGGCGCGTCCGGGAATCATCATCGGCCGCAAGGGCGCGGAGATTGACAAGCTGAAAGGTGAGTTGCAGAAGCGCACCTCGCGGGAAGTCTTTGTCGATATTCAGGAAGTGCACAAGCCCGAACTCGACGCGCAACTGGTTTCAGAGTCGATTGCATTGCAGCGGGAAAAGCGCGTTGGTTTCCGCCGTGCGATGCGGAAAGCGGTTGATTCGGCCCTGCGTTTTGGTTGTAAAGGTATCAAAGTACGCGTCAGCGGCAGGCTGAACGGAAACGAAATCGCGCGCTCGGAATGGTATTTGCAAGGGCGTTTGCCGCTGCACACGCTGCGCGCCGACATCGACTTCGGTTTCACCGAGGCGCGTACCACCTACGGTGTGATTGGCGTGAAGTGCTGGGTGTACAAGGGCGAGATCCTGCAGCAAAAGAAGCGCGAAGGACAAACCGCGACTGCAGGCGGATTCTAGAGAAGTCAGAACGCGGAAGTAAGAATGCAGAACTGAAACGGCTTGTTGGAAATTCTGTATTCACACTTCTTCATTCTGCATTGAGACGATCTTATGTTGATGCCAAAGAAAGTGAAGTATCGCAAGCAGCAGCGCGGCCGCATGACCGGGAAGGCATGGCGGGGCTCCACGCTGGCGTTTGGCGATTATGGGTTGAAGGTGCTTGAGCCGGGATGGGTGACCGATCGGCAGATCGAGGCCAGCCGCGTGGCTATGACTCGTTTCGTGAAGCGCGGCGGAAAGATCTGGATCCGGGTTTTTCCAGACAAGCCGGTCACCAAGAAGCCCGCTGAAACCCGTATGGGCAAAGGCAAGGGCGCGCCCGACCACTGGGTTGCGGTCGTGCGTCCGGGCAAGATCCTGTTTGAGATGGAAGGCGTGACGCACCAGGACGCGAGTGAAGCGATGCGGCTGGCGTCCCATAAGCTGGCTTTGCGCACCACTTTGGTGAAGCGCGAAGGGGCACATTAGAGCAGCGATCAGCTTTCAGCCGTCGGCTATCAACACCAGCGACGGTAACTGAAAGCCGAGAGCTGAAAGCTGAGAGCGAATTTATGAAGGCAGACAAAATCAGAAACCTGACTGACGCGGAACTGCAGCATCAGGAACGCGACCTGGCCGACCAGTTATTCAAGCTGAAGTTTCAGCTGAACATGGGGCAGACCGAGAGCTTGAAGAAGATCCGCGGGCTGCGCAAGGACATTGCGCGCGTAAAGACGATCCTCGGACAGCGCAACCGCGTGGCCGCAACGGAGAAACGATAATGGCGGAGACAGCAGCCAAGAAGCAGGGACGGCGCAAAGAAGTAGTCGGCGAAGTGGTCTCGAACCGCATGCACAAGACGATTGTGGTCAAGGTGACGCGGAAGAAGTCGCATCCGTTTTACGGGCGCGTCATTGCGCGCAACAAAAAGTTCTACGCTCACGACGAGAAGAACGAGGCGCATGTCGGCGACGTTGTGCGCATTGAGGAGACTCGCCCGCTGTCGAAACTCAAGCGCTGGAAGTTGAAAGACATTGTGCGCAAAGCGGCACTGCTGCCGGAAGCGGCGGTTGAGTCGGCTGCGAGTTAGTCCGCAGTGCATACAACAGGGAGAACATTGCCATGGCTGTGATGATGAGAACGATGCTGGAGGTCGCCGACAATTCCGGCGCGCGCAAGCTGCAGATGATTCTGCCGCTCGGCGGCGCAACTGGTCTGAATGCCGGGCTGGGCGACGTGATCACGGCTGCAGTCAAGGAATCAGCGCCCGAAGGCCAGGTGCAAAAAGGCAAAGTCGTGAAGGCGGTCATCGTAAGAACTCGCAAGGAGCACCGCCGCCGCGACGGGACTTATATCCGCTTCGACCAGAATGCGGCGGTTCTCATTAACGAAGCTGGCGAGCCGGTCGGAACGCGCGTGTTTGGGCCCGTCGCGCGAGAGCTGCGCGAGAAGAGGTTTCTGAAGATTGTGAGCTTGGCGCCGGAAGTGATTTAACCGGTTTCAAAGTCTCCGGGTTTCAAAGTTTCAAGGTGCTTTGAACTCGGAATACTTTGAGTGTGATAAACGTTGAAACCTTGAAACTTTGGAACCTGGGATTTGATATGGCAACCGTATCGACAGCACGCAAGCGAGTAGATATCCGGCGCAATGACACCGTGAAGGTGATGACTGGCCGGGACAAGGGTAAGGAAGGACGCGTTCTGCGCGTATTTCCCAACGACAGCAAGGTCCTCGTTGAGCATGTGATGCTGGTAAAGAAGCACGTTCGGCCTAATCCGCAGCGCAACATCAAGGGCGGTATCGCCGAGCAGGAAAGCCGCATCGCGATCTCGAATGTGCAACTGGTGTGTCCTACCTGCGGGCCGGTCCGCATCGGGCATGACATGCGCGGCGACCGCAAGGTGCGAGTTTGCAAGAAGTGCGGAACAACGCTGGACAAATAAGCCGTTCGCTCGCGAGAAGTGCGGGCTGAGGCTGGAAGTTAGAAGCGAAGAGCGGAAACATGGCAAAAGATAAAAAGACACAAAAAGAACAGGCGGCTCCGGAGCAGAAGGGCCCTGAGCAGGCGCGGCACAGCGCGAAAGAGCGTCCACGGCTGCGCACCAGGTTTGAAAAGGAAGTAGCTCCCGCGCTCCTGAAAGAACTTGAGTTGAAGAATGTGATGGCGGTTCCACGCCTGCACAAAATTGTCGTCAACATGGGCGTCGGGGAAGCCACGCAAAACGCCAAGATTCTCGATCCGGCGGTCAACGAGTTAGGACAGATCACAGGGCAGAAGCCGGTAGTCACGCGGTCCAAGAAGTCGATTGCCGCCTTCAAGGTGCGCGCCGGCCAGTCGATTGGCGCCATGGTGACTCTGCGCGGCGACCGCATGTACGAATTTTTGGACCGGCTGGTGAACATCGTCCTGCCGCGCGTGCGTGACTTCAAGGGCGTGTCGACGAAATCATTCGACGGCCGCGGAAATTTCACGCTCGGCCTGCACGATCAGCTGATCTTTCCGGAGATCTCGTACGAGAAGGTCGACAAGCTTAAGGGAATGAACGTCACTATCGTGACCACCGCCCAAACCGATAACCAGGCGCGTACGCTGCTGAAGCACCTGGGGATGCCGTTCCGGGCATAGACAAAAGATCTGACACTAGTAGCGAGGAGCTATAAAGCCAAGTGGCGACAACAGCAAAGCGAGTAAAAGACGCCAAGAAGCCTAAGTTTTCGACGCGCAAGCATAACCGCTGCAAACTTTGCGGCCGGCCGCGCGCTTATCTGCGGAAGTTCGGCATTTGCCGCTTGTGCTTCCGCGGGCTGGCGCTGCGTGGCGAGATTCCTGGAGTTTCCAAATCTTCGTGGTAACGCTGCCGTAATCAGGTCGTTGGTCGTTTTTGAATGACCAACGAGACACGGCTGAAACGCGCTGCCGCAGGTTCTCCGCTCTGACGGAGCGAACGGGTAGCCGAAGGAGAAGCAAAAATGAGGTTGACCGATCCGGTCGCAGACATGCTGGCTCGAGTGCGGAATTCGCTCCAGGCCCGGCATCAGAAAGTCGATATTCCAGCCTCGCGGCTGAAGCTGGAAATTGCCCGCATTCTGAAAGAAGAGGGTTACATCTCTAATTTCAAGGCTACGGAAGAAGAAGGCCACAAGATCATTCGCATTTACCTGAAGTATGGCGCCAACAATGAGGCGGCGATTTCGAAGGCGGAGCGTGTCTCTCGCCCGGGATGCCGCGTGTACGTGCGCCGCACCGAGATCCCTCGGGTATTGGGCGGCATGGGAATCAACATTCTCACGACGCCGCGGGGCGTCATGACCGGCCGTCAGGCGCGTAAAGAAGGCGTTGGTGGCGAACTGTTGTGCCAGATTTGGTAGAAGAGCCGCTTTCGGCCATCAGCCGTCAGCAAAGGCGACGGCAGTAAAGGCTGAGAGCTGATAGCCGAGAGCTGAGAGCTTATGTCACGAATTGGAAAAAAGCCGATCGCGATTCCCAAGGGGGTCACGGTCAAGATTGAAGGCAACACGGTCCTGGTGCAGGGTCCGAAGGGCAAGCTGGACACGCCACTTCCGACCGGTATCAAGGTTGAGCAGAAGGACGGACATCTGCTGGCGCTTCGCGAAAACGACTCGCAAGCTGCGATACACGGTCTAGCCCGCGCCCTGGTAAACAACGCTGTCGAAGGCGTGACCAAAGGTTGGAACCGCGAACTGGAGATTGTCGGAATCGGTTACCGGGCCGAGATGAAGGGCAAAACCACGGTCGTGTTCAACCTCGGCTATTCCCATCCGATCGAGTACCCGTTGCCGACCGGAGTGGATGCAGCCGTCGACCCGAAGCAGACACGACTCACGCTTTCCGGGATCGACCGGCAGAAGGTTGGACAGGTCGCGGCTGAGATGCGCGCCCTGCGTCCACCGGATCCATACAAGAACAAAGGTGTCCGCTACGTAGGCGAGCGCCTGAAGAAGAAGGTAGGAAAGACTGGAGCGAAATGATCGCGATGGGCCGGCGTCTGAGCCCGCCGCGATTATCCTGAGCGCATCTTGCGAAGGATCTCCGTCGTAACGAAGGAAGCGAATCATGCTGACGAAAATTGGAAAGAACCAGAAGCGTTCTTATGTGCACGACCGCATTCGCAAGAAGCTGCAGGGTACGTCCGAACGTCCTCGGCTGAACGTGTACCGGTCGATGAATCATATCTACGCCCAGGTTATCGACGATCTGAACGGTAAAACGCTGGTATCAGCCAGCAGCGCCGAGGGCAAGAAAGAGGATCGCCGTACCGGCGGCAACGTGGCCGCTGCCAAGGCAATTGGCAAAGTGATCGCCGAGCGTGCCAAGGCGAAGGGTGTTACGAAGGTCGTCTTTGACCGGGGGGGATACCTCTACCACGGACGCGTCAAGGCTCTGGCGGACGCCGCCCGCGAGGCCGGATTGCAATTCTAAAGACAGCTCTCAGCTGCCAGCTCTCAGCTATCAAGGAGAGCGGCAAGCTGAAGGCTGATAGCTGAAAGCTGGGTTAAAGAATGCCAACAGTAATAAAGAAGCTTGATGCAGGATCGTTTCAATTGAAGGACCAGGTTGTTGCGATCAACCGCGTGACCAAAGTGGTTAAGGGCGGCAAGAATCTCTCCTTCGCGGCGCTGGTCGTCGTAGGAGATCCTTCGGCTGCGGTCGTCGGCTACGGTTCCGGCAAAGCCAAAGAAGTGCCGCAGGCGATCCGCAAGGGCATTGAATCTGCGAAGAAGAATCTGGTGAAGGTCAACCTCACTCAGACGAGTATTCCGCATCTGGTGCTGGGGCGATATGGATCGGGCAAAGTACTGCTGAAGCCCGCCCCCGAAGGCACCGGCGTAATTGCCGGTGGAGCGGTGCGAGCCGTGATGACGTCGGTAGGCGTACAGAACGTGCTGACCAAGTCCATCGGAACGACGAACCCGCACAACGTGATTAAGGCGACTTTCGACGCGCTGAAGCAGCTGAAAAACAAAGAGAGCGTAGCCAGCTTGCGCGGCAAAGTGGCAGAAGAGCTCTAATCGCGGCCGGGGATAGCCGGCTGCTGAGAAAATTCGAGATGTTTGCGGCCACTGAGACGGATCACTGAGGTTCAAATGACGGCGAAGAAGGCAAATTCGGGCGGCGCGACGATCCAGATCAAATGGGTTCGATCTGCGATTTGCGCTCCGGAAAAACACAAGCTGGTAATCAAGGGCC
>Ga0335076_10008675_pt1 | contig 10267 bp, 10 predicted proteins | sample Lox_Sample_25_FD_206717 | JGI IMG/M metagenome (GOLD analysis project Ga0335076, IMG submission 206717) | Soil microbial communities from Loxahatchee National Wildlife Refuge, Florida, United States - Lox_Sample_2.5 | ecosystem: Environmental > Terrestrial > Soil > Wetlands | place: USA...
ATTGGGCTCGATGTCGATCGGCTCGACCGGATAGCAGGCGATGAGGTGGATGATGTTGAGGCTGTGGGCGAGGCGGATGAAGTTGCCCATGTCGGCGAGCGTGCCGCTGTGGCGGCCGCCGTCGAGGTCGGACACGTTGGGCGCGCCGGCGACGGTGGCGAAGTTCGCGTAGTTCTCGCCGAAGATCAGATTGCGCGCGGGGTTGCGGGCGTGGAGGGTGAAGCGGGGCGGCGCCTTGGCGACGCTCGACTCGATGAGGCCGCGGTCGAAGCGCACGCGGGTCGAGTTCGGATCGAGGTCGGCACCGGCCTGGCGGTAGATCTCGCGTGCCTCCGGCAGCAGCACGTTGACGCCGATCTCCTCCAGGACCCGCAGCGACGCGTTGTGGATGGCCGCGATCTGGTCGCCCGAGAGAGGCTCCGTCGGCGCATAGGGATTGCGCAGCTGGCGCCAGGGCAGCTGGGGGATAGCGCCCGTCGCTTCCGACCGGCGCCGCCGCGCGCTCGATTGCGTCCGCCCTGCCCGTTCCATGTCACGCGTTCCTGTTGATTGATCGCAACCGCGTCGCGAAAGACGCGCCGCAGAGACGCTCCTACCCGTCGACGCGGGCGACCGCTGCCCAGAGGACATCGTCGATGCTGGAAGCGCCGGTGGCAAGCATGGCGAGGCGGTCGACGCCGAGGGCGATTCCGGCCGCGCTCTGAATCAGCGGCAACGCCTGCAGCAGTTGCTCGTCGATGGGGTAGCGTTCGCCATAGAGGCGCTGTTTCAGGTCCTGGTCGGCCTCGAAGCGGGCACGCTGCTCGACGGCATCGGTCAGTTCGCCAAAGGCGTTGGCCAGCTCCAGCCCGGCGACGTAGAGCTCGAAGCGTTCGGCCAGCCGCGGCTCGCCGGGCTTGCGGCGGGCCAGCGCCGCTTCGGGAACCGGGTAGTCGCGCAGGACCGTCGGCACGGCGCGGCCGAGCTGCGGCTCGACAAAGGTCACCATGATCTTGGTGAAGATGTCTGACCAGCTGTCGTCGGCGGCCACGCGGACGCCGGCCGATGTCGCCGCTTTCGCCAGGCGCTCGCGGTCCGGGTTCACGGGGTCGTCGAGGCTTGCCAGCAGGTCGATCCCGGCGAAGCTGCCGCAGGCGTCGACGACCGTGACATCCTCCCAGTCGGCGAAGGGATCGCAGGCCTGATCGCCCTGTCGATAGGCCTTGATACCGAGCGCTTGGGCGACCTCCCGCAGAAGCTGCCGGCAGTCTTCGATCAACTCGCGATAGTCGCCCGGCGAGCGGTACCATTCCAGGAGAGTAAATTCCGGTGCATGGCGGGCGGAGCGCTCCCGGTTCCGCCAGACGCGGGCCAGGGTGAAGAGGCGGGGCTCGCCGGCCGCCAGCAGCTTCTTGCAGGCGAACTCCGGCGAGGTATGGAGGTAGAGGCGCCGCCGGCGGCGGCCGTCCTCGGCCTCCAGGTCGGTGGCGAAGGCGTGCAGATGCGGCTCCATGCCGGGACTCACCTGCAGGGCGGGCGTCTCGACCTCGATGAACCCGCGGCCCGCGAAGAACGCCCTGATCGCCGCGGTCATCCGGTTGCGCGCCAGCAGGTACGGCCGCCGGCGGGCGTATTCGGCGGGATGCCACCAGGTACGGCGCATTTCGGGCTTGACCTTTCGGTGCGGATGGCGTTGAAGCGTCGCCGCTCAACGACTAGGTTCTAGCCGCTCCGGCCGCAAATCCAAAGGAACGATCCCGTGAAAGTTAACGCCAGCGCCCTCCGCCAAGGCAACGTCGTCGAGGTCGACGGTGCGCTCTATGCCGTGCTGACGGCCGAGAACATCAAGCCGGGCAAGGGCACGCCCGTGACCCAGCTGGAGATGCGGCGGCTCTCGGACGGCGTCAAGGTGACCGAACGCTATCGCACCACCGAGCAGGTCGAGCGCGCCTATATCGAAGACCGCACCTACCAGTACCTGTTCAACGACGGCGAGAACTACACCTTCATGGAGGTGGAGACCTACGACCAGCTTCCCGTGCCCAAGGCCATCGTCGGTGACCAGGCTGCCAAGTTCCTGCAGGACGGGATGCAGGTGCAGATCAAGGTGCACGAGGGCGTGCCGGTGTCGATGGAGCTGCCGCCGCGGGTGACCCTGACGGTGGTCGAGACGGAGCCGGCGATGAAGGGGCAGACGGCGCATGCCTCGTTCAAGCCCGCCATCCTGGACAACGGCGTGCGCACAACCGTGCCGCCGCACATCACCGTCGGCACCAAGATCGTCGTCAACACCGCCGACGGCAGCTACCAGGAGCGGGCAAAGACCTGAGTCGTCGCTCCCGCGCTGGGCCATTCACTCAAATCTGCGACGAATTCGCGGCAAATTGATTCTTTTCCCGGCTCCGCAACCGCCCTTCGTGCATCGACCGCATCGTCTGTGAGCCGGATCACTGTTGCGTCCGATATCACGCAATAGTCTCACCCCCGCTGTCGAGCTGAATGCGGGGGCAACATGGCTCGAGTTCTTGTCATCGATGACGACAGTCTCGTTCGCGCCACGGTACGGGCAGTATTGGAGTCGGCCCAGCACGCCGTGACGTCGGCTGCCGATGGCGATCTCGGGCTCAACCAGTGCATCCGGGAACCCTTCGACCTCGTGCTCTGCGACATCTTCATGCCCAACAAGGACGGCATCGAGACCATCAGGCAGTTGCGGCGGAGCTGCCCGGCGCTTCCGATCATCGCCATGTCGGGCGGACCCACTGTCGCGAGCCTCGCCGGCCAGATGGATCTTCTCACCGTTGCGCAAGATCTCGGCGCGACCAAAACGATCGCCAAGCCGTTCACGCGACAGCGGTTGCTCACCCTCGTCGACGAATGCCTGAACCGGCCGACCGGCCAAGATCCGTCGCCCCAACACTAGCCGGGATTGGCCCCGGCAGCTGCCTCGCCGAGGCTGCCGCCCCGTTGCCAGGCGCGCACGCCGTCGGTCACGCGTTCGTAGAAATTCTCCGGGCCGACCGCGGCCTCAATGCCGCCGAGCCGCATGCGCTCGCGCACCGGATCGCGCACCCGTGCGAAGGCGATCGTGACGCCCTGGCTCTGCAACTCCTTGACGGCGCTCAGCAGGGCATCGCAGCCGGTCGTGTCGATGATGTTTACCGAGCCTGCGTCAAGAAGCACACGCTTCACCGGCTGATGGGTCGTCGCCACGGCTGCCCTCAGACTGTCGCCGAGGTGACCGATGCTGGCGAAGAACAGATCGCCGCCCGGGCGCCAGATCAGCAACCCCGGGAAGGTTATCGTCTCGGGATGCCGTTCAATGTCCCGATAGGCTTCCACGCCGCGCAACTGCCCGAGCACCGCGCTTTGCGGATGGGTGGTTCGATAGATCAGCATGATGACCGACAGCACCACGCCAAGGGCGATGCCCTGCAGGACGCCGAGGGTCAGCTCGCCGGCGAAGACGATCGCGGCAAGAGCGAACTCCCACCGGCTGCGGACGAACAGGGCGCGCAGGTAGTCGGGCTTTGTGAGGTGCAGCATCGCCGCGATGACGATGGCGCCGAGCGCCGGGTGCGGCATGCCGCGGAACAGCGGCGTCAGCAGGACCAGCGTGAGGAAGCAGAAGACCGCGGCAACGAGATTGGCGAGCTGGGTGCGGGCGCCGGCAGCCATGGCCACAGACGTCTTCGACAGGCTGCCGACGACGAGGAAGCCGCCGAAGAGGCCGCTCAGGATGTTGGCCGGGCCGTGGGCGACCAGCTCCTGGTTCGGATCGATGGCGCCACCGCTCTGCAACGCCGCCGCTTTGGCCCCGCCGAGCGCCTCGGCATAGCCGACCAGAACGATGGCGAGCGCACCGGGCGCCAGCTCCCGCAAGATTGCAGGGTCGAGGTTGGGCAGCGCGACGTGGGGCAGGCCGGAGGGAAGATCGCCGACGACGCTGATGCCGGCCGCTTCACCGCCGACCAGGCCGACGATGACCGTTGCCCCGGCGGCGACGACCAGGGCCGCGGGCACCCGGGGCGCCAGATGGCGGAGCAACTGCATGGCCGCCAGACTCAGCAGGCCCGTCAGCATCGGCGCCAGCGGCACCTCGGGCAGATGCTGGACCACGAACCAGAGCTTGGCGAAGAAGTTGCCGCTGCCACCGCCGATGCCCAGCAGATGCGGCACCTGTCCGATGATGGTGACGCAGACGAGCCCTTCGATGAATCCGCGCATGACCGGCGTGGGAATGAAGGCCGCGACCCACCCCATGCGCAGCGCGCCGAAGAGCAGGAAGAACGCGCCGATCAGGACGGCGAGCGTCGAAGTGAGTGCGTTGAACTCGGCCGTGCCCTGCGCCGCAAGGGCACCGACGGTGAGCGCGGAGATCAGGCCGGTCGCGGTATCCGGGCCGACCACCAGCAGGCGCGAGGTGCCGAACACGGCATAGGCGATCAGCGGCGGGACGATGGTATAGAGCCCGACGATGGGCGGCACGCCGACGATGCCGGAATAGGCCATCCCCTCCGGCACCATGACCGCCCAGACGGCGAGCCCGGCCAGAAAATCGGGCAGCAGCCACGCGCGCTGATAGGTGGGGAGCCAATCGAGGATGGGCAGCAGTCGCTGAATGACGGAGGTAGAGCGAACCGCGATGGGCATGGTCGGTCTCCTGAACTACCGCGGATGCCGGGCGTTGCGGCGTGTCCGCCGCGGCGGATTTGCATCCGTGGCCCCTTCATCCGCCCAGGACGACGGCGATGAGGACCATCGACACCCCGAGCAACATGACGATCACTCCAACGCGCCAGGGAGGGACGTCCGTGTAGTGCCCCCACCAGTATCCCACGAAAAACAGGAGCAGGATGAGCAGCCAGTTCGAGACGTGAAGCGCGAGATTGGAATCCGCGATCAACAGAAGCGGGATCACGCCCGGCACCGCGGTCAATGACACAAGGACGAAGACGATGAGGGCCGCCACGAAGTCCTGTCGGCGCAGGCGCGCGCGGGCAGGGGCGGCACGCGCACTGAGAGTCAGCATGGATGCGTAGAGGCGAGCGCGGTCGTCGGGATGGGTCGCGAGCGGCTCGTCCTCCAGCGCGAACTCTTCCTCGATGGCCGCCAAGGCGTCCGCCTCCTTGCGGACGCTCCGCAGCGTCCGATAGAAATGCGCGCGGCGGTTTCGGTGGAACAGGCCGCCGAGCACGAACAACACCGCATCGATCACGCCCCACGCGACGTTGCAGCCGACCGCCGCCACGACCAGTTCGTGCGTATCGAACTGCTCGCCTTGCGCAAACAAGCGGGCCCCGGCGGTGATGGTGAGCGCCATGATGAGCCCGAACAGCACCTCCGCCAGGCTGTCGCCGGGATCGAGATAGCGATGGATCAGCGACTTGCCCGGCATGCGCTGCTCGCCGCTCCTGTCGGCAAGACAGCCACCGACGCTCAATACTTCTCTGGGACCATCTTGTACGGATAGTCGGGATCCTTGTAGCCGTGCGGTTTCTGTCGCTTCGGCAGCTTGATCTTCTCGCGCGGCATTTTCTTGTACGGAATCCTGCCGAGAAGATGCGTGATGATGTTCAGGCGAGCGCGCTTCTTGTCGTTGGAATGGGCGACGAACCACGGCGCCCATGACGTATCGGTAGCCTGAAACATCTCGTCGCGCGCCCGCGAGTAGTCATACCAGCGGCTGTAGGACAGGAGGTCCATCGGCGACAGCTTCCACGTCTTTCGCCCATCGTCGATGCGCGCTTCTAGGCGCCGCGTCTGTTCCTCCGGACTCACCTCGAGCCAGTATTTGAGGAGGATGATGCCGGACTCGACCATGGCCTTCTCGACCGCGGGTACGGCCTTGAGGAACCATTCGACCTGTTCGTCCGTGCAGAAGCCCATGACGCGCTCGACGCCGGCGCGGTTGTACCAGCTGCGATCGAAGATCACGATCTCCCCCGCCGCCGGGAAGTGGCGGATGTACCGCTGGACGTACATTTGCGATTTCTCGCGCTCGGTGGGAGCCGGCAAGGCGACCACGCGAAAGACGCGCGGGCTCACCCGCTCCGTGATGGCCTTGATCGTGCCGCCCTTGCCGGCGCCGTCGCGTCCCTCGAAGACGATGCAGATCTTCGCGCCCGACTTCTTGACCCATTCCTGGAGATGGACGAGTTCGACATGGAGCCGCGCGAGCTCGTGCAGATACTCCTTGCCCTTCAACTTCTCGCCGGACGTCGAGACCTCCTTGTCGTTCCCAGATTTTTGCTTCTTCGGCATCGTTGCACTCCCCAATGGATGCACACTGTAGGCGTCGCTTCCTAGGCGCGGTTGACCGGGCGACAGAGCCTTCGCGTCGTCGGCCCGATCCACGCGACACTCACCGTCGTAACAGCATGGTAACAGAGGGGCCGCGGCCTTGCGACGGCGAAAGGAGCGCGCGCCGGCACGGCGGGGCGCGAAGCGCCGATGCCGCCGGATTGGGAGCGACCTGCTTGTTTCTGCCGATCAGCGGGTCCAATATGCGGCATTGCCCCCGCGACAGCCTCGTCCTTCGATCGCATGCCATGAGGTGAGGAAATGGTCGAACTGATGCGCCCCGAGGACCTCAAGAAGGTCACCAGCGACGCCGAGATGAAGAAGGCGGAGGAACAACTCACGCGCGCCAAGAAGCAGGAGGAGGAAGCGAAGGAACTGCACGAGATGTTCCTCGCCAAGGAGATACCGGCGAACGCCAGAGAACGCGTCAACAATGCGGTCAAGCGCGCCGCCGAGCAGGGTCTCAACGAGGTGCAGGTGTTCACGTTTCCCGCCACCTACTGCAACGACCATGGGCGGCGGATCAACAACAACGAGGCGGACTGGGCCGACTCGCTGGAGGGCTATGCGAAGAAAGCCTACGACCACTACGACAAGGAACTCCGGCCGCTCGGCTACAAGCTGCGCGTGCAGGTGCTCGACTACCCGGGTGGCGTGCCCGGAAACATCGGCCTTTATCTGAGGTGGTAGGCGCGGCGCATCGGCACCGCACAAAAGGCAAGGGCTCGACCGACGGCCGAGCCCTTTTGAATTGGTGGAGCCAAGCGGGATCGAACCGCTGACCTCTACAATGCCATTGTAGCGCTCTCCCAGCTGAGCTATGGCCCCGCGGGCCGGCGGCCCGGAAAGGCGGCCCTGAACCTAGGAAGCCGGCCGCGGCGATTCAAGCGGAAAATGCCCGCGGCGACGGGATTTACCTTTCCTCCTCGTCCGCGTTCTCAATCACCTCGGTGACGTCGGCATCGTCCTCCGGCAGGTCCTCGGTATCCTCGATGACCTCGTCGGCCTCGCCCTCTTCTTCGGCGACCTCGATGTCGGCCTCCTCGATCTCGGGGCTGGCCGGCTCGCCCGGCGCCTCGGCGACCTCGGGCGGCGGGGTCCGTGCCACAGATTTGCTCGCGCTCGCGGTGCTGCGGCTGCGGCGTGTGCGCTGCATGGACTCGGGGTCATAGACCGTCGCGCATTTCGGGCAGATGATCGGATCGCGCTTCATATCGTAGAAGTGCGCGTTGCAGTTCTGGCAGGTACGTTTCAATCCCCAGGCCGGCTTCGCCATGGCTTCTCCTGCAAGACAGGGGGTGTCGGAAGGGTGAGCCCTGTGCCACGTCCGCCGGCCCCTGTCAAAAGATTAATTCGGAGGCTCGGCGGCGCGGCCGGGGCGGTGTGCAAGCCGCCGCCCGATGTGCTAGAGAGCGCGCCGAAAATCGGCGGCGGTCGCAGGCCGTCGTTCACGCCTGCTTCGGAGGGGGTTCGTTGCAACCGCTGCGGTCCGCGCCGACCGGCGCCCTTGCGGGTGTCGCCCGGGTGCCCGGGGACAAATCGATCTCGCACCGCGCCCTGATGCTGGGGGCGCTGGCGGTCGGCGAAACCCACGTCGACGGGCTGCTCGAGGGGGAGGACGTGCTGCGGACGGCGGCCGCCATGCACGCCCTCGGCGCCAGCGCCGTACGCCAGGCCGATGGGTCCTGGCGCGTGCATGGGCGCGGCATCGGCGGGCTGCAGGAGCCGGCGGACGTGCTGGACCTCGGCAATGCCGGAACCGGGGCGCGGCTGCTGATGGGACTGCTGGCGACGCACCCGCTGACGGCTTTCCTCACCGGCGACGCCTCGCTGCGGGGCCGGCCGATGGCGCGCGTGGCGACGCCGCTGACCGAGATCGGCGCCCGCATCGTCGCCCGCGACGGCTGCCGCCTGCCGCTCGCCATCATCGGCACGGCCGATCCGGTGCCGATCACCTATCGGCTGCCGGTGGCCTCGGCGCAGGTGAAGTCGGCGGTGCTGCTGGCCGGCCTCAACACGCCCGGCGAGACGACCGTGATCGAGCCGGAGCCGACGCGCGACCATACCGAACTGATGCTGCGTCACTTCGGCGTCGAGGTGCGCGTTGAGATGACGGAGGCCGGACGCCGGTCGACGGTGGTCGGGCAGCCGGAGATCAGCGGCCGACACATCGTCGTGCCCGCCGACCCTTCCTCCGCCGCCTTCCCGCTGGTGGCGGCGCTGCTGTCGCCGGGTTCCGACGTGACGCTAACCCATGTCGGCCTGAACCCGCATCGCATCGGCCTTATCGCGACCCTGCGCGAGATGGGCGGCGACATCGTGGCGCTCAACGAGCGGCAAGAGGCGGGCGAGCCGGTGGCCGACCTGCGCGTGCGCGGCAGCCGGCTCGGCGGCGTCGAGGTGCCAGCGGCGCGGGCGCCCTCCATGATCGACGAGTACCCGATCCTCGCGATCGCTGCAGCCTGTGCCCACGGCAAGACCACCATGCGCGGGCTCGGTGAGCTGCGGGTCAAGGAAAGCGACCGGCTGGCGGCGATCGCGCGCGGGCTGACGGCCTGCGGGGTCAGTGTCGAGGACGGGCCGGACTGGCTGACGGTCGAGGGCCGCGGCGGGCGGCCGCGTGGCGGCGCTCGCATCGTGACCCACCTGGACCACCGGCCGGCCATGGCGTTCCTGGTCATGGGCATAGTGGCCGAGCAGCCGGTCGAGATCGATGACGGCTCGCCGATCGAGACCAGCTTTCCGGGCTTCGTCGCGCTGATGAACGGGCTCGGCGCCCGCATCACCCCGGGTCCGGCCGCCCTCGCCGCCGCCGGGCGATGAGCCGGACGGGCGAACCCCTGGTGGTCGCCGTCGACGGGCCGTCGGCGGCCGGCAAGGGGACGCTCGGCCGCGGCATCGCCCGCCACTTCGGCCTTCCCTTCCTGGATACCGGGCTGCTCTATCGGGCGGTGGCGGCCAGCCTGATCGTGGCCGGCGCCGATCCGAGCGATCCGGCCGCCGCGGAGGCCGCCGCCCAGGCTGTCAACCTGGGGGATCTGGAGAACGGGCGGCTGCGGGATGACGATGTGGCGCAGGGAGCCTCCAAGGTGGCGGCCATCCCCGGCGTACGGGCAGCGCTTCTGGGGGTGCAGCGGCGGTTTGCGGCCGACCCGCCGGCGACGCCCGGCCAGCGGATCAAGGGGGCGGTGCTCGACGGGCGCGACATCGGGACGGTCGTCTGCCCGGACGCCACGGTGAAGCTGTTCGTGACGGCGAGCCTGGAGGCGCGGGCGGCGCGGCGGCACCGGGAGTTGCTTGCCCGCACCGGCCAGAGTATATATGCCCGCGTTCTGCAGGACATGAAGGAACGCGACGACCGCGATGCAAAGCGGGCCGTCGCGCCCCTGACCCCGGCGCCGGACGCGTTGGTGCTCGACACCACCGCGTTGGACGCGGAGGCGGCGCTCGCCGTTGCCGTCGCCCATATCGGCCGGCGCTGGCGCGGCGAGAGTGCCTTGGCGCCATCGTCGTCGGACCCCGTGCGCTGAGATCGGCGCACTGCCCTGAAGGACTTTTTTTGCGTACCCGCGCGGAAGCGCCGGCTGTCGGCATCCGCGATCCCCTGGTGTTCAAGACCGCCGGAGACAACCGGCCGGCCGGAATAGGAAAGAAAGGAACTACTCTTGACCATGGCTAAAGCCACAACATCACAACCACCCAAGGAAAGTTTCGCCGCCCTGCTGCAGGAATCGTTCGGCGGCACCGGCGGCCTCGAGGGCAGCGTCCTCAAGGGCACCGTCGTCGCCATCGAGGGCGACACCGCGCTCGTCGACGTCGGCCTCAAGTCCGAGGGCCGCGTCCAGCTCAAGGAATTCGCCGCCCCCGGCCAGCGCTCCGAACTCAAGGTCGGCGACCAGGTCGAAGTCTTCCTCGACCGCATGGAGGACAAGAACGGCGAGGCCGTGCTGAGCCGCGAGAAGGCGCGCCGCGAGGAGGCCTGGAC
>Ga0335076_10008677_pt1 | contig 10266 bp, 6 predicted proteins | sample Lox_Sample_25_FD_206717 | JGI IMG/M metagenome (GOLD analysis project Ga0335076, IMG submission 206717) | Soil microbial communities from Loxahatchee National Wildlife Refuge, Florida, United States - Lox_Sample_2.5 | ecosystem: Environmental > Terrestrial > Soil > Wetlands | place: USA: Florida...
CTTCCCAGAGCTTGGGGTACATGCTGATGGAAGTGAAACCGGGAATGGTGTTCACTTCGTTGAGATAAATCTTGCCGCTTGGCTTTTCCAGGAAAAAATCGACGCGCGCCATGCCGCTGAGTTCGAGTGTGCGAAAAGCCTGGGTGGCAAGGTGCTGGAACTTCTTGACTTGCGCGGGTTTTAGATCGGCCGGAATGAGGAGTTTTGTGCCTTCCTCCAGGTATTTTGCGGCGTAATCGTAGAACTCGCGATGCGGGACAATTTCGCCAGGTCTGGACGCCTGCGGGTCATGATTGCCGAGTACGGAGACCTCGATTTCGCGGGCGGTAACGGCGCGCTCCACCATGATTTTCATGGCGAATTCCGCGGCGAGGTCCAAAGCCGGCGCCAACTCCTTGCGGGAATGTACTTTGGTCATGCCGACGGAGGAGCCAAGAGTCGCCGGCTTGACGAACAAAGGATACGGAAATTCCTTCTCGATCTGGTGGGCCATCGCGAATTGATTGCGCTCCCATTCGTCACGGCGAACCATGATCCAGGGCACGACAGGAATTTTCGCGCCGCGCAGAAGTTTTTTTGAGACATCCTTGTCCATGGCGATGGCGGAGCCGAGTACTCCCGAGCCAACGAAGGGCAGTCCCGCAAGGTCAAGCAATCCCTGAATCGTGCCGTCTTCGCCAAAAGTACCATGCATGACGGGGAAGACGACGTCGAGGCGCTGGCCACCGCCGCTGCCGTCGAGGCGGACGAGTGCGGCGTCGGTGGGGTCGGCGGTCATGGTGACGCGCTGGCCGGTGCGAAGAACTTCGGGCAGCATTTTTTGCGCGCTGGTGCCGATGAGCCAGTGGCCCTCTTTGGTAATGCCAATTGGAACCGCTTCATATTTGTCGGGATCAAGGCCGCGGATGACTGAGGCTGCCGAAGCCAGAGAGACTTCGTGTTCGCCGGAGCGACCGCCAAAGAGGACGCCGATGCGAAGCCGTTTTTTGTCAGGACTCATGAATTGGCCAATTCCCGATGTTTGAGCGCCAGTTCCTAGTTATAGGGCAAAGGAGCAGTGTTGTCGCGGGGGAAGTGGCGCATAGGTTCTGGAGTGACAACGGATATGGAGCATGTGGAATTTGAGGAAACTGCCAGCCGACGGAACCTTTTTGAGTTTGCATCGTCTACAGAAGCGCGGGAGTCTGGCAGGAGGGTCCGTGTCTGCACAAATGTCTTCTCAGGCGTCATCTCAGGTTTCATCTGCAAGCGGGAATGGAAGAACTCCGATTTTTGAAACGTTGCGGCGGGATGTGCGGTACGCGGTGCGGACGCTTTTGCGGGATGCGGGATTTGCGGCGTTTGCGATTCTGATTGTGGGGCTGGGCGTTGGGGCGAGCTGCACGATCTTCAGCGTGGTGAATACGATTCTGCTGCGGCCGCTGCCGTTTCGCGATCCGGGGAGGCTGGTGTGGGTCGCGAACCACCAGGACGAGACCAATGATATGTCCGGAAAAACTTCGCAGACGGACTATCTGCTGGATATACGCGCGAGGAACAAGTCGTATGAGGACTTGGCGGCGTACTACGCCTTTTACGGCTTGGGCGACGCGAAGATGATTGGGGACGGGCAGCCGGAGAGATTGACAAGTGTACCCGTGACGCAGAACTTTTTCCCGATGCTGGGAGTGGAGCCGCAACTGGGCAGACAGTTTAGCGCGGAGGAGTGCAAGCAGAACGGGCCGCGGGTGACGATGCTGAGCGATGCATTGTGGAGGAGAAAATTTGCGGCGGATCCGAACATTGTGGGGAAGGCGGTGTCGTTTGACGGCGGGCCGGTGACGGTGGTGGGCGTGCTGCCGGCGGCGTTTGATTTTTCGACGGTTTTTACGCCGGGGAGCAAGGTAGATATGTTCGAACCGCTGCCGCTCTCGCCGGAAATCAACCGGCAGGGGAATACGGTGGCAATTATTGGGCGGCTGAGGCCGGGCGTCAGCGTGGAGCAGGCGCGGGCGGAGACGGCTGTGCTCGGGAAAATCCTGCGGCAGGAGCATAAAGAGAGGAATGAGTTTGAGCCGAAGGTTTCCGGGCTGGCGCAGCATGTGAGCGGGCAACTGCGGCCGACGCTGGTAGTGCTGGCGTGCGCAGTAGGCGTGGTGATGCTGATTGTGTGCGCGAACCTTTCGAATTTGCTGCTGGCCCGCGGAGCGGGTCGGCAAAAGGAAATTGCGATTCGCGCGGCGTTGGGAGCGGGGCGCGGACGGCTGATTGGGCAGATGCTGACGGAAAGCCTGGTGCTGTCGTGCTGCGGGGCAGCGGTGGGCTTGTTGTTGGCGTTTGCCGGGACGCGCGCGCTGGCGCATTTGACGTCGGTGAGCATTCCGTTGTTGAGCGATGTGCGGATTGACGGCAGCGTGCTGGGATTTACGTTGGTTGCGGCGCTCGCAACGGGATTGCTGTTTGGGCTGGTGCCGGCCCTGCAGGTGCAGGATTTGAAATTGCACGACACGCTGAAGGGTTCGAATCGCGGGTCCAGCCAGGGGCGGGGGCATGCGTGGATTCGCGGTGCGCTGGTGGTGTCCGAGATTGGGCTGGCGTGCGTGTTGCTGGTGGGGGCGGGATTGTTGATACGGAGTTTTCTGCGCGTGCTGGACGTGAACATGGGTTTCCGGCCGGAACGGGCGGCGGCTTTGCGGATCGATCCGAACTCGTCGTACAAGACGCAGGAGCAGCGGAACAGCTACTTCACGGAAGCGCTGCATCGCGTGATGGAAATTCCGGCAGTCGAAGGCGCAGGGCTTTCGGATTCGCTGCCGCTGGGACACAACCGGAGTTGGGGGATTGCCGCGAAAGGGGCGCAATATACACCACAGACCTATCCCGAAGGATTTCCGCGAATTATCAGCGACGGATATTTTCATGCGATGGGGATTCCCTTGAAGGCAGGACGCGATTTTACCGAGCGCGACACGAAGGGCACGTTGAACGTGATCATTATTAACGAGACGCTGGCGAAGAATTTGTTTCCTGGGGAAGATCCGATCGGGAAAATTGTGCGCGCGGATAATCCAGACCGCACTGTGGTGGGCGTCGTCGGCGATGTGCACCACATGGCGCTGGAGGAAGGGTCGGGAAACGAGTTTTACATTCCGATGCGGCAGACGCAGGATTACGGGACCGTGGATTTGGTGGTGAGGACGTCGCTGCCGACGGCGGAGTTGGCCTCACGGCTCCGCGAAGCCCTGCGGCCGATCGAACCGGATTTGCCGACGGCGAATATGCGCACCCTGCAAACGATGGTGGATCGCGCGGTGTCGCCGCGGCGATTTGTGGTGTGGCTGCTTGGCGGCTTTGCAGGATTTGCGCTGGTGCTGGCGTCGCTGGGGATTTACGCGGTGATTTCGTACTCGGTGAGCCAGCGGACGCAAGAGATCGGCATTCGCATGGCGCTGGGCGCATCGGCGGAGACGCTGCAGCGAAGTATTTTGTTGCAGACGCTGGGGCTGGCGGCGATTGGGATTGTCGTGGGAACGGTTGCGTCGTGGGCTCTTGCGCAAACGTTGAGCGGCCTGCTCTTCGGCGTCACGTCGAGCGATCCGGTGACGTTCGCAGGGATGCTGGTGGTGCTGACAGGAGTTGCAGCACTGGCCGGCTATTTGCCGGCGCGCCGCGCATCACGGATTGATCCCATGTCCGCTCTTCGGATGAGCTAGCGAGATGGCCACCGCCGCTATTCTCCGCGATCCATAGCGGCAGCATCCCTCAAGCGATGAGCCAGCAGTGAAAGCCACATCCACGCGAGCACGACCGCAAACGAGAACGCGATATTTACGTCTGCGCGAATCGCCGGACCTTTTTGGGACAGCGTAGCTATTCCGTAAAACGCGGCAAGGAATGTTACCCCGGTCACCGCAGAAAAGGCGGCCCATCCGCGTTCGCTTGCCCTTGCGAAGCGCCGGGCAAATACCAAACAAGCCGCGATCAGCCCGAGGAAGCCGATTCCGCCGCATACGAAGTGCATCATTCCGTGCGAACTGATGGGGTTTCCCTTGAGCGGCGTGCCTGGGGGAAAGCCGAGTGCGGGGTCAGCCGAAAAGAAGCCGGCTCCAATGAGTCCGAGCCCATAAATGGAAATCAGTGCGGGTGCCCAAAAACTCCCTCGCGTGCCTCGAAGAACTCGGCGTATGCCGAGTGCTCCGGCGACGGAAAGCAACCCAGTGACCAGCATCATCAGGCTATGAATCCAGCCCCATTCGCCGTTGGCCAGGAGGCTGAGCGCATGGCGGCGGATGTCGAATCCCGGGCGAAACAGCATCTCCGCAATACCTACCAGGATGTAGAGAGGGCCGGCAATCTCCGCACAAACAAGCAGCCAAATACGATTCGCAGGAGCAGGCAAGGTAACCTCCGCACAAAGATCTAACCCTCTGGGATTCTTGTGTCTAACGCCGGCCAAGCTGACGGTAAGCAGGATGCACGCTTGGCGTCATCTTTTGCTGCGCAACAACCCGGGTCAGCATATTAAACAACTCCTGCTTTTCATTTTTGGTCAGACCACCAAGAAGTTTGTCTTCAAGCTGAATCGTCAAGCTACCGATTCTTTTCAATGATCGGCGGCCCGCTTTCGTCAGGTACAGGCAGTGACGCCTGCGATCCGTGGGGTGGCTGCGCCGTTCAATCAGCTTGCGGCGCTCAAGATCATCGAGGAGAAGGACGAGGCGGCTCGGAAACATTCCCAGGATGGAGCTCAGCGTCTGCTGGGTGATTCCGGCGTTGCTCCCAAGTATGCGCAGTATGCCAGCATGATATGGCTCAAGATCAAGAGCACGAATGAGCTCGGCGAAACCAAGCGCGGCATGTGCCCCCACCTGGGACAGGAGAAACGCCACTCCCACCGGTGGAGCTTTTGGTATGACGCGGCCGCCAGAATCGTTCCTCATAGACATAATTAATTGCAGTAACGATTTTAGAAAAACTCCTTCGACTTGTAAAGAAGGAAGTCTGAAGGGCGGAGGACGATTCGACTGTGGAGTGGCAAACTAAGCAGCAGCTTGGGGAACTGGCTAAAGGATTTTCTTGCCGAGAGCGGAGAGGACCAACTCCACGCCGAGGAGCGCGGTGCGGTTGTGTTCGTCAATGATGGGATTTATTTCCACGATTTCAAGAGAAACCATGGCTTCGCTGTCCGCGATCATTTCCATGGCAAGGTGCGCCTCGCGGTAGGTGACGCCGCCGCGCACTGGAGTGCCGACTCCCGGAGCGTCCGAGGGATCAACAAAATCCATGTCCAGGCTGACGGCGATGCCGGCGGTGTCGTCCATGGCGTATTTCAGCGCGTCGGACATCACTTCGCGCATGCCGCGCTCGTCAATGTCGCGCATGGTAAAAACATGAATCCCCGACTTCTTTACGATTTTGCGTTCTTGCGCATCGAGATCGCGCGCGCCGACGATAACGATGTTCCCCGGCTCCGCCTTTGGTTTGAAGCCCATTAGGTCCACAAGCTCCGGCGCGCCGTAACCCATAATCGCGGCTAGCGGCATACCGTGGACGTTGCCCGAGGGCGAAGAATCGGGCGTGTTCATGTCGCCGTGCGCATCGAGCCACAAATACCCAATCTGCTTTTTGTCTTTGCGATAGAACGAAGATACGCCAGCGGCCACACCAGCAGCGATGGAGTGGTCGCCCCCGAGAACCAGCGGGAGAAAACCTTCCGTGAGAGACTTGTCGACGGTGACAGCGAGATCTTTGCAGGTTTCCGCGATTTCTTGCAGGTATTTGGCGCGTTTCTCGCCGACTTGCATCTCTTCCGGCTGCTTGACCTCCAGATTCCCGATGTCCTCCACTACATTCCCAAGCTGCCTGATGCGTGCCTGAAGCCCCGCTCCGCGCAACGCGGAAGGTCCCATGTCCACGCCGCGGCGGCTCTGGCCGAGGTCCATGGGAACGCCGATGATGCGAACTTTTTGCGCCATTGCCGTCTCGTGTCCGTGATCCTTCTTCCGCCGCGTGCACACGCTCGCAGAGGCTTCCTGCGCAAGTCAGCGCAAAGCCCGGATCACTAAATGAATTAATGCCAGTTCTTGCAAGAAGCGCCGTGGCGGCGCCAACTACCCCGCACTAAGGATACACGCGGTAAATCATCCGGGGAAAGGGGATGACCTCGCGGATGTGTTCGGTGCCGCAAATCCACGCCACGGTGCGCTCAAGTCCCAGGCCAAATCCGGAATGCGGCACGCTCCCGTAGCGGCGTAAGTCGAGATACCACTCGAACGATTCCTGGGGCAGGCTGTGTTCGTGCAAGCGCTTTAACAACAAATCGTAGTCGTGGATGCGCTGGCTGCCGCCAATGATTTCGCCGTAGCCTTCGGGCGCGATCATATCGAAGGCCAGCGCGAGTTCGGGGCGCTGCGCGTCGGGCTGCATGTAGAACGCCTTAATCGCTGATGGATAGTGATGAATGATGACCGGCCGGTCGAAACTCTTCGAGATGATTGTCTCTTCATCGCCGCCGAAGTCGTCACCGAATTTCGCCGGGTTACCAGTTTTGTTCAGGACGGCGACTGCATCCTCATAGCTGATGCGCGGAAATGGGGGCTTGATGTTTTCGAGTTTCGTGACGTCGCGCTTCAGCGTTTCGAGTTCGCGCGATTTGTTTTTTACGACACCTTGCACAATGGCGCTGACAAGCCCCTCGCCGAGCGCCATGATCTCGTCGAACTCGACGTAAGCGGCTTCCGGTTCCAGCATCCAGAATTCGGTCAGGTGTCGGCGCGTTTTGGATTTTTCCGCTCGAAAGGTCGGGCCAAACGTATAGACCTTGCCCAGCGCCATGGCAATCGCTTCGGCATAAAGCTGGCCGCTTTGGGTCAGGTAGGCCTTTTGTTCATCAATGTAATTCACTTCGAAGAGTGTGGAGGTGCCCTCGCAAGCTGCTGGCGTAAACATGGGCGCGTCCGCCAGCGTGTAGCCCTGCCCATCCATAAACTCTCTCGCCGCGCGGATAGCTTCCGCCCGAATACGCAGAATGGCGGCCTGCCGCGGCGTACGAATCCACAAGTGCCGCTGGTCTAAAAGAAAGTCGACACCGTGTTCTTTCAGCTGAATCGGGAAAGGGGTCACTTCGGAAACTCTCTGGACGATTTGGATTTTGGAAACGCCCAGTTCGAAGCCCCCAGGCGCGCGCTGTTCCGCCCGGATCTTGCCCGTGACGATAACGCTCGATTCCTGCGTCAGCCCCTTCAGCGCATCGAAAGCTTCGGGATTTTCCTTCAGCGCGCAAACACCTTGGATAATCCCCGTGCCATCCCGAAAAATGGGGAAGAGCAATTTGCCCGACTCGCGCAAATTATAGAGCCACCCCCGAATGGTGACTTCCTGTCCGTCGTACCTGCCTGCCTGCTCGATAGTGATGATCGTCATAGGTCAATTTTCTGCCGGAAACTCAAACAAACAGTTTACCAGAGACCACGGATTCGTCATTCGAAGGTAAGACTCTCAGCGAATTCCCATGATGTGGATGGCCTATAGCGCGAGAGCCGTTGCGCGTAGTGAGAGTAAAGATTAAGTGAAAGAGCTTAGCTCCATTCGCGTTCAAACCTGTCCAGAGCCTCGCTTGCCGCGGCAAGTTGTTCCGCCACGCTTTTTGCCTCAGAGCCGGTGCGCTCTTTTAGTTCCAGCGTCAGCGGTAAATCTGGTTCGGGCGCGCCCTTGAGAATCTTGACCGCCGCTTCCCAGTCAATCGTTCCCTCGTATGGCGCCAGGTGCTCGTCTTTTTCCCCATGATTGTCATGAATGTGCGCGGAAACCACCAATTCGCGCAATGGCGCAAAGGCCTTTTCGATGCGTTCATTCTCCGTGCCATCAGCAAGATGCGCGTGCCCTATATCGAAATTAAATTTCAGCCCGGCTAGGCGGGTCTCATCCACAAATGCCCGCAAATAGGAGGGGTCGCCCATTTCGCTGGTCGTGTTTTCCACCGCGATGGTCACGCCAACGTGCCGCGCGTGCAGCACAAGATGCTCCAGCGAACTGAACGCCGCGTCACGCTTGCGCGGGTCGGCCGCTTCTCTCGGTCCGCCCATGTGCAGAATCAGCCGCGAGAATGGCAAGTCTTCCGCAACGTCAATGACGCGCTTCAGTTCGTCCATGGCTTCAATGCGCCGGACGCGTTCCACTTCGCAAATCGAAAGTGGGGTGCCGCCTTCGCGCGTCGCGCTCAGGTCGCGGCTTGTCGGCGCGTGCAGAGACGCAAGCGCCAACCCATGCTGCGCAAGCGCGCTGCCAATCAACTGCACTTCCTTTTTCGTGGTGTAATCGAAGTGGCCGCGCGTGCCGAAAATCTCGATGGCTTCGAAGCCCGCTTCGGCGATTTGCCCCAGGAGTTCCGCCGTCAATCTTCGCGATACAAACAAGTAAGTGGATAGGATTCGTCGCATAGTCCTGTCGCTGCGTTCGTGGATGAAAATCCAAAGCCCAAAAAGCCGTCTTGCGTACTTCGGGGCTTGAGACGCCCCGGATAACGTAAAGTGGTTAGTAGCCGATCGCGGCGCCGTTATCCCTCGGGTCCGCTGCACCAAGCCGCTCGCCGGTTTTCGGATCGATCCCGATGGCGTTCACCAGGCCGATGTGCCCGCGCCGCCTCGTCTGGTAGCCTTGCGCATTTAGCGCGGCTTCCATACGTTGCGGAAAATCGTTCTCCATCACGATCACGTCCGGCAGCCATTGGTGATGAAAGCGCGGCGCGTTTATAGCCGCCTGCGCATCCATTCCCAGGCGCATCCAGTTTAGAACGCTCAACAGCGTCGCTGAAATAATCGTCGGGCCACCCGGCGAACCAGTTACGAAGCTCAGCTTGCCGTCGCGTACCAGAATTGTCGGCGTCATCGAGCTTAGCGGCCGGTGTCCGGGCGCAATCGCGTTGGCATCGGATTGAATCAGGCCGAACAAGGCATTCGGAACACCCGGCTGCGTCGTAAAGTCATCCATCTCATCGTTCAGAAGAAAGCCGGCGCTGGACGTAGCGTGCGAGCCATAGCTGTTGTTTAGTGTGTAGGTACTCGCTACCGCGTTGCCGTCCGCATCCACCACGGAAAAGTGCGTCGTGTTCGTCCCATCGTTCAGGCTCGCGATTGCTTCTGGCCCGGCGGAGTTTTCGGCGGAGATTCCACAGACATGTGGTGTCCCTGCTTTCACCGTTTGGCTGGATGAAGCACGCTGAGGGTCGATCGTGGCGGCAAGCTCCTTCGCATAGCATTCGCTCGTGAGACCGTCCACCGGCACCTTTGCGAAATCGGGATCGGCCAGATAGGCGGCGCGGTCTGCAAAAACTCGCCGCATTGTCTCGACGACCATATGCATACTCTGCGCGTCGTCCCAGCCCTTCAATGGCGTCTCGCGCAGCATATTCATCGCTTCAATGATGGCCACGCCGCCGGAGCTCGGTGGAGGTGAACTGATAACTTCCCATTTGTGCCCGTCAAGCTCATAACTCGCGTGCAATACCTCACGCATCTTGGGCTGATATTGCGACAGGTCTTCCATGGTGACAAGGCCGCCCATCAGTTGCATATCTTCGACCATCATTTTTGCCGTTTCGCCGCGATAAAATTCCGCCGCACCGTTCTTCGCGATGCGTTTGAGAGTTGCTGCAAGATCCGGCTGCTTGAATGTGTCACGCTCCGATTCGAATTGATGCGCCAGCTTTTCGCTGACCGGAAAACCGTCTTCCGCAAGATGAATCGCCGGGGCCATCACATCCACAAGTTTTAGCTTGCCGTAGGTTTTCAGCGCCAGTTCGAGTCCCGCCACTGTCCCTGGAACGGCAACGGCCTTGTAGCCCACGACGGACGCAACTTTGTCGAGCTTTCCGTCGGCGCCGATGTACATGTCCCGCGTGGCTTTTCCCGGAGCCACTTCGCGATAATCAAGAAAAGTCGTGCGCCCGTCCGCCAGGCGGACCAACATAAACCCGCCCCCGCCGATGTTTCCTGCCGCAGGCTCAACCACAGCCAGGGCAAACGCGACGGCCACCGCTGCATCCACGGCATTTCCGCCGCGCTTCAGGATCTCGATGCCTGCTTGCGACCCCAGCCGTTCGTCGGTGGCCACCATGCCGTGCGCACTTCGCACCGGTTGCTGCGGCCACGCCGTTCCGGGCACATCATTGTGCAGCTTGTATTCCGCGGCAGCCTGTCCCATCGCCACCGGAGCCACCAGCGCCAGCAGTCCTACCCCTGTACACAAATTGCGCCCAAACTTTTTCATCGAAGACCCCATTGCAGACCA
>Ga0335076_10008679_pt1 | contig 10265 bp, 7 predicted proteins | sample Lox_Sample_25_FD_206717 | JGI IMG/M metagenome (GOLD analysis project Ga0335076, IMG submission 206717) | Soil microbial communities from Loxahatchee National Wildlife Refuge, Florida, United States - Lox_Sample_2.5 | ecosystem: Environmental > Terrestrial > Soil > Wetlands | place: USA: Florida...
GTCGCTTGCATCGGCTCTTCCGCAAGGCACGCCACAATCAACGCAGCAAAAATCTTTTCCGTTTCTAATCCTTCATACACCCGGCTCTGCTTTAACTGTTCAGCCAGTTCCCGTTTGAATTCTTCTGCTTCCATCAACATGCGGATCAGCCGGCGCTCCGCCGGTTTTCCCGACTTTCCCACCAGTTCCGGTTTCAGCTTTACCTGGCTTCTTCGCTCTGTAGCTGCCTTGCTCAACGCGGCTCGCAGCACCGGTTCGTCAATGCGCAATTGCTGAGCAATTCGTGTCGCCCATTCCGATCGCAACAATCGGTTGGGAATCTTCTGCACATAGGGCAAAAGGAAGTTCAATGCTCGCTGTTTTCCTTCTCCGGTCGTGAGATCCATCTGCCGCGCCCGACCAATCAGATAATCCACATACGGCGGCGCAGCCTTGAGCGCATCGATATACGCTTCTGCTCCTTTTTCGCGAATGAACAAGTCCGGATCCGCTTTCTTCTCTCCAATCGCTGGTAATGCCAGCACTTTTACTTCGAAATCTTGCTCCAGCAACAGCGAAATCGACCGCTCCGCCGCAGCCAACCCTGCCGTGTCCGGGTCGTAATTCACAATGACGCGCTTCGTAAACCTGCCCAGTAACTTGATCTGCGGCTCGGCGAGACTTGTTCCACAGCTTGCCACTACGTTACTGATTCCCGCTCGAGCCACCGCAATTGCGTCCATATACCCTTCCACCAGAACCGCGAAATCTTGCCGTCGCAGCGCATCTTTCGCCCGGTCCAGGTGATATAGCACGGCGCTCTTCGAGTAGATTGGTGTTTCCGGCGAATTCAGGTACTTGGGCTGCTCATCACCCAACGCACGGCACCCAAACGCTACGACTTTCCCTGCCTCATTCGCAATCGGAAACGTGATCCGTCGGCGGAACCGATCGAACATCCGGCCGCTCTGGTCTCGCGACACTAAGCCGGATTCGACAAGCAATTTGTCGGGATATTTCATTTTCATCAGCCGCAGCAATATTTCCCCGCCGCTCGGCGCATAGCCGATCCCGAATTGCGTTATAACCTCTTTCGTCAACCCACGATCTTCCAAGTACGCGCGGGCTGCTCGCCCTTCCCCGGTGCTTTCCAATTGCTTCGCGAAAAAGGATTGGGCTTCGCGGTGCATTTCCAGCAGTGCGGCCCGTTGCTGGTTCTCTCTGCGCTCCTCCGGTGATCGCTCCTTCTGCTTCGGCAGGGCAATTCCGCATTTCTCTGCGACAATTCGCACCGCCTCAGGAAACTGGCACTTCTCCATCTCCATCACAAATGTGAAAACATCTCCGCCCTTGCCGCACCCAAAGCAGTGAAAAATCTGTTTTACTGGGTGTACCGCAAACGACGGCGTCTTTTCCCCGTGAAATGGGCATAACCCGGTAAAGTTCTGCCCGCTTTTCTTCAGTCGGATGTACTCGCCCACCACGCGGACAATATCCGCCTGCTGTTTTACGCGATCCGCAAATGATCCCGCTTCCGCCATTCGAATGCTGGCTTTTCCTTTTTCGACCAGGATATGCGCCTAAACCACAGTGCTAATCCTTTATGTCCACGATCGTAATCGCTTTTCCCCCGTGCTCTTCGCTTTCGAAGTGCGCTCCTTCCACCAACGGATGTGTCCTCAAGAACTCGCCGAGCCCTTTTCGAAGTGCGCCGGTCCCGTGTCCCGTGATGATGCGCACTTGCGTTCGATTCGCCAGGGCCGCGTCGTCCAGGAATTTATCTACACGCGCACTCGCCTCTTCCACCGTCAATCCAATCACATTGAGTTCGCCGGCACTTTCTTCTCCCCGTTGCGACCGCACCACTATGGTTCCGCGATTCTCCGTACCCCCTTTGCTCTGTGCTGGCCCCTCAATTCCCGATATTTCCTCTACGGCCACTTTCATGCGCAATGGTCCCGCCTCGATGTCCGCAGAACCTCCATCCACCCGTCGCAAGATCACTGGCTTATTGAACCCGCGTACCCTGATTTTCATCCCCGGCTGCAACTGCCCCCGATCCAGTGTCTCCGCCGTCGCGGCTTGAACCCCCAAATCGTGCTGCGATTCCGAAATGGTCTGCACCATCGCGGCGTTCAATTCTTCCTTGGCTCGCACCCGTGCATCCTGCATTTTTCGCCGCGCGGTCTTCTCAGCGCGCGCGCGCAGCTCGCGTTCTTTTACCGCTTCCACCACGCTCGCAACGTTTGACTCGAAACGCTTCTGCATCTCCGCGAACTTCTCTTCCAGTTCCGCCATCCGCCGCTTCTGCCGCTCTATCCACTCGCCTCGCAGCTTCGCTCGTTCTTGCTCCAGCGCGTTCCACTCCTCGGTCATCTGTCCGCGTAAACGCTCCAGTTCATCCCGGCTGCGGTGCAAATAGGCGATCAAGTCCGCGGCCTCCTGCGATTCCGGAGCCATCAGCGATCGCGCCTGCTCGATGACGGAATCCGGCAACTCCAGCCGCTTGGCGATCGCGATTCCGCTCGAACCTCCCGGCACGCCTACCATCAGCCGGTACGTCGGCCGCAAGTTCACATCGTCAAATTCCACTGCGGCATTCACCACTCCCGGAGTTGTAGACGCGTAGCTCTTCAGCCGGTCGTGGTGCGTGGTCGCCAGCACAAAACAATGCTTCTGCCGAAATGCTTCCAACAAAGCTACCGCCAGCGCCGCTCCTTCCTCCGGCGCCGTGCCCGTTCCCATTTCGTCCGCCAGCACCAGTGAATTCGGCGTCGCCTCTTGCAGCATGTTTTTCAGGTTCAACATGTGCGACGAAAAGGTCGACAAATCCGCGGCGATCGACTGTTCATCTCCGATATCCACCAGCACCCGATCAAAGATCGACAGCACCATGCGTTGTGCCGCCACTGGAATTCCAGCTTGCGCTGCCAGCACTGCCAAACCCGTTGTCTTAAGCGCGACGGTTTTGCCGCCAGTATTGGGTCCGCTAATCACCAGCAAGCGTTCTTCTCCGCCTAGCGCCAGCGACATCGGCACGATGGGCCGGTTCTGCTTTCGCAATTTGTCTTCCAGCACCGGATGCCGCGCCATCTCTAACCGCAATTGCGGCTCGTCCGCCAATTCCGGCACACACGCATCAAAATCTCGTGCATATCTTCCACGCGCGAAGATTCCATCCAGCTCCGCGATGGTTTCAGCCGCAGCCTGTAAGGGGCCCAGCACTCCTCGCAATCGTTCTGTCAACTCCTTCAGTATTCGGAAAATCTCCGCGGCTTCGTCTTCCGCCAGCTGCACCAATTGATTGTTGATTTCCACGGTCTCGAACGGCTCCACGAACACCGTCTGCCCCGTGGCGCTCGCGCCGTGCACCACGCCTTGCACGCTGCGCCGGTGTTCCGACCGCACCGGTATCACAAATCGCTCGTTCCGCAGAGTCACGTAATCTTCGCCTGACTCCGCATTCCGCGAGCGCAGAATCTGCTTCAACGTTTTCTGAATCGCGTCCCGCGTCTGCAGAATGCTGGCCCGAATTCGTCGCAACGCACTGGAAGCGTCGTCGCTGATTTCGCCGTTCGGCAAAATGCATTTTCGAATGGCCGCCTGCAAATCCTTGAAGTCCCCCAGCCCCGCAGCCCGCGCGGCGAGCAGCAGGAACTTCGCGGCTTCTTCTCTGAACTGCTGCCGCAACCAGCTTGTAGTCTCCAGCAACGACACCGCGTCCAGAAAATCGCCCGGTTCCAGCACTCCCCCCGGTGATTCCAGCCTCTCCAACCATCCCGCTGGATCGGCCAGGCTCCCGAATCCTAACTCGCGGCCTACGCGCAGCCACTCTCGCGACTCTTTGATCAGAGCAAATCCAGTTTCCAGTGCCTCACGCCTCGCCCCGGCCTCAAGTTCGTCAATCGCGCGCCGCCCTGGCGTACACGTCGTTCTCAGCCGCAGCAATTCCCGCAGCTTATCGAACTCCAATATCTCCTCGGCGCTTCTCGCCATGCTTCGTTTCTTACCTTTTTACTTTCGTTATCCGACTACTTCATCTGTTTGCTCAAGTATTCCACAACAGCTTCAATCGTTTTCGCGCTATGCACTAATCTCCCATTCGCCTCGCCCCACGCCTTTGAACCCGCTGCCGTTTTCCCCAATTCCACTTCCCTCACCCGCTCCAGAATTGGCTGCCAGAAATCTCCATAGATCACGCAAGGCTTACTTTGCATCACGGACTTGTTCAACATTTCCCACACGACGGCCAACTCCACCAGCGTGCCCGTTCCTCCCTTGCACGCCACAAATCCGTCGCCCATTTCTACCAACCCGAATAGCCGTTCCGGCCACGTCTTCTTGCGTACTTCCACATCCACCCACTCGTTCGCCCTTCTCCCGAAGAACTCGGCTGTCACGCCGTACGTTTTCCCAGCATTCTCTTTCGCGCCACGCGAGACCGCCTCCATCACCCCTCCATATCCTCCGGTACACACAGCAAATCCTCGCTTCGCCAGCGCGTTGCCGAGTTCGCGCGCTTCCTCGTACTCCGCATCGCCTAACATCGGCCGCGAACTACCAAATACGGTCACAATTTTCCCTACCACTGGCCGCCTCTCGTTCCTCTGCTCTCATTGCTTCATCACTTCGGTCTTCTGGTCGAACTCTTCGATCATCGCCTGGCACAGCCCATCGAGCGCGTCGTGAACTTCATGATTTTTCACCTGCTCGTTGTTGCTCAAAAACGAAAAAATCAGCTTTCGTCCGCCCGCAGTTTCGGCAAACCCCGTTAACGTCCTCACGTGCGACACCGAACCGGTTTTCGCGTGGACTCGACCCGCAATTCCCGCCGCCTTCATTCGTTCATTAAGCGTTCCATCCTGACCGGCTATGGGCAGTGACGCATAATATTCCGGAAACCACTTCTGCTTTTCCGCATATTGGAGCAAGGTCACAAACGCACGCGGCGTCACCAGGTCGTGTCGCGACAATCCCGATCCATCGGTCTGCACGACATCGTCCTCGCGAATCCCCACTTTTGCGTAAAAAGCCTCCGCAAATTTCAGCAGATCCTCCGGGTCAGTCCACCTGCCGTTTTGCCGTGCGGCCGTTCTCAGCAGCACCTCCGTGTGGAGATTCTGACTAATCTTGTTCACCAGTTTCACCGCGTCTCCCAGCCTGATCGAATAATGTTCCGCCAGCACCATCCGCGATCCTTCCGCGGGGTCCGGGTCGTGCTGAGCCCGTGACCTGCCATCCACTTTCACCCCGCGTTCCGACAACAGCCTCGCCAGCAACGCCGCCGCATGCTCTGCCGGTTCCTGAATCGCAAGCACTAATTTCCGCGGGCCGCTCTTCGCCGGCAATGTTCCGCTCACCACCACCGTGTTCCCTCCAGGCTCCCTGGTTAACCGAAGATCGCCTTTTTCCTTCTCGCCAATGGTAGTCACCTCGTTCTTTACCACAAACTCCTGCTGCAAGGGTTCCACCACGGTTTGCACCCGGTCCCCGGCTTTTTCTCCGGGGGTCAACGTCAAGGTCACGCTATTATCGTCAACCACAATCGCGGAGATCGCTGCGCCGTACTCCCAGACCATATCGTCAATTTCCCAGCCGTCGGGATATCGCTCGCGTGGAAAATAGCTATCGTCTCCCACAACATCACCATCGATTTCCTTCACCCCATGCGCGACTACCATATCCGCCAATTCGCTCAGTACTCGTTCCGGCGGCCCATCGAACTCCTCTTTCGTGTCGAACGGAAATTTTCGATTGGACAGGTTCGGATCGCCTCGTCCTACCAGGAGTAAATTCCCGATCAGTTCTCCTTCAGGCGAGATCGTCCCATTGGTCTCAATGGTGGTGCGAAATCGGTAATCGGGTCCCAGGGTGTCCAGAGCCAGTGCCGTGGTCAGTAGCTTCATGTTCGAGGCCGGCACAAAATACTTATCGGCATTCCTCTCATACAAGGTTTCGCCCGTCACGCCGTCCACAACCAGCACGCCCCACTCGCCTTTGTCGACCGGCGCAGTCTGCAGCAATCGCTCGGCTCGTTCTGAAAAGCGTTCGGTGGCTGTAAGTGCCGGATTCGGCTGTTGCTGCTGACTTGACGCATCCTGCCCCCCATTGTTCCCTGCCTTCTTTGGTCCAAGAACGGGTTGTGCCGCCGATACGCAAAGTACCGCCATCATCAGCAGAATCCAGTTTCCGTTTCTCCCGGTCATCGAATCCTCGATTGGACAAATTCCATCGACTGAAAGTATATTCGAAAGCTTGTGGGACCTTCCGTTCCTCTTTCAGCAAGGAGCGGACGCGCCGTTCTCGTCTTCAAACCACGGCTATTTCGGCCCAGGCCGCATCATAGATAGCAGGGAATCAGGTCGCAATCTCTGAGAGGATGATTCGCATGAAAAAGTGGCTTGCAGCTGTTTTGACTCTTTCCTTGGCGGTTCCGGCAGTGTTTGGCGACGATCGCAAGGAAAAGGAACGCCTGGAGAATTGCGGCCTCGTGGTGCAAGAAATCATGGACATCCCCGATGATATTCCGCAGAGCCTGATTGACAAAGCCGACTGCGTCATCGTGTATCCGTCGGTGCTGAAGGGTGCGTTCATTTTCGGTGGTAGCTATGGCCGGGGTGCCATGACTTGCCGCACCGGCGAAAAATTCAACGGACCTTGGAGCGCTCCCACCATGATGGCCCTCGAAGGCGGTAGTTTCGGCTTCCAAATCGGCGGTCAAGCGACCGATTTCGTGCTTCTGGTCATGAATGAGCGTGGAGCCCGTGCCATCCTCAGCAGCAAAGTCAAGCTTGGTGGCGATGCCTCTGCCGCTGCTGGCCCCAAGGGCCGCAATGCCGAAGCATCCACCGACATCACCATGCGCGCAGAAGTTCTCTCGTATTCTCGTGCGCGGGGACTCTTTGCGGGCATCTCACTCTCTGGATCCACTGTTCGGCCGGATAATACTGCGAACGAGAGGGTGTACCAGAAATCGGTTACGGCTCAGGACATCATTTTTAAGGGAGCGGTTCCGGTGCCACCTTCGGCTCAGCAATTCATTTCTTACCTGAACAAAAAGTCGCCCAAGAACCAGTCATCCGGTAAAGAAATATAGTTCCCGCGAAAATCAGCCTCGCCTTTCCTGCCTGTACTTGCATGCGATAGGCTTGTCGCGGCGTGTTATCCTGTTTATAACTTTCGCCGCAGACCAGGGGGTCGAAGCCTTCGCTTCGACACAACGCGTCATCTCTAAACATGGCTCCAGGCCCGGGGGCGCTTGAATCGATTCGTTAGAGGATTGTTCGTGAATTGTCCGATTTGCCAAAAACGGAAGCCCGGCCGCTTTTGTCCCGCCAAGGCCGAAAAAATCTGCGCCGTTTGTTGTGGTACTGAGCGCGAAGTCTCCATCGACTGCCCGCCCGACTGCGGCTACCTGCTTTCTGCGCATCGCTACGAAAACGAGCATCCACGCCCGCTTGCTGCCGATACGCCGCTCCTCGATGCCCACATCAGTCCCGATACCGTCCAAACCCATGGCCGGTTCCTGTCGGCTATTGCGTTCACCATCGCTAAATTCTGCGCCTCGCAACCTTTAGCCACTGATCCTGATGTTCTCGCCGCTCTCCGCGCACTTGCCGAAAGCTATAAAACTCTCATTGCGGGCATCGTCTATGAACAACCACCGGCCTCCCCCATCCAGCGTGAACTCTACGATACCCTTTCCGCGTTCCTGGCAGAGACGAAGCAAAATGCGTCACCGGCCTCTTTCGGCCCCATCAAAGACGGCGATACTTTCCAACTTCTTGTCTTCCTCTTCCGCATGGGTCTGCTCCGTACCAACGGCCGCCCGCGTTCCAGGCGCTTCATTGAATTTCTCCGGGGCCAATTCCCAGGCGCCCACGAACTACAGCGAGAGCAATCCCGCATCATAGTTCCTTAAGCCGCTCGCAACCCAGCTTCGAATGAATCGCGTATCATTGGCTGTGGAAGGAAAGGACTCCGCTTCAATGCGCAAGACTTCTCGCCGTTTCTTCCTCCAGTCAGCCTCCTCTTCTTTGGGTTATTTGGCCGGCCATCGGCTCGCCCGCATTTCACTTCCCAACCCCGAAATATTTGGTGCCCCTCTCGAGGAATTCGGTTATGCCGACGTGTCCCTGTCCAGCGATCTCCACGAGCTCCAACTCAAAAACACTCATTCCGTTCTTATGAATCTCAGCGAAGACGCTATGCTCAAACCGATTCGCGCCATGTCTGGCTTGAACGCTCCCGGGGACGCGCTGGACGGCTGGTATCTTTACGATCCCGACTATGACCAGCATAAAGGCGAAACCGGCTTCGCTCCTGCTTGCGCCTACGGCCAATGGGTTTCTGCGCTGGCACGCGCTTATGCCATTTGGCCTGACCCGGCGGTTCGCGACAAAGTCCTTCGCCTCAATCGCCTTTTCGCGCAAAGCGTCACCGGCGATTTCTACGAACACAATCGCTTCCCAGCCTACTGCTACGATAAGTTCGTCTGCGGCCTTATCGATTCGCACCAGTACGTCCACGATCCCGATGCCTTTGCCATTCTCGATCACACAACGGACACGGCTCTTCCGCACCTACCCAAAACCGCCATCGAGCATGGCGTTAGCTGGCGTCCCGGTAAGGATGATGCCTACACGTTGGATGAGTCCTACACTATTTCCGAAAATCTCTTTCTCGCATACCAGCGCGGCGCCGGAACCCGTTACAAACAGCTCGGTGTGCAATTCCTGGACGACGTCTATTACACGCCGCTCTCCGAAGGGCACAGCAATCTCGCTGGACGTCACGCTTACAGTCACGTCAACTCTCTTTGTTCGGCGATGCAGGCCTATATGACGATGGGCAGCGAGAAGCATTTCCGTGCCGCACGGAACGGCTTCGATATGCTTTTGGCCCAGAGTTTCGCTACCGGCGGATGGGGACCCAATGAAACTCTTAGCGCACCCAATAGCGACGACCTCTTCGACAGCCTATCCACGACGCACAGTAGCTTCGAGACTCCCTGCGGCTCCTACGCCCACTTCAAACTGACCCGGTACCTGCTTCGCGTCACCCGGGACTCCCGCTACGGCGATAGCATGGAACGCGTCATGTACAACACCATCCTCGGCGCCAAAGCACTTCAGCCGGACGGCCGCACCTTCTACTACTCCGACTACAACTTCGACGCGAAGAAAGTCTACAAAGAAGCTCACTGGCCTTGCTGTTCCGGCACTATGCCGCAAATCGCTGCCGACTACCGGATTAGCGCCTACTTCCGCGAGCCCGGCGGCGTTTGCATCAATCTGTACATCCCTTCCACGCTGCAATGGGTTCAAGACGGCGCACGCTTCACCTTAAAGCTGTCCACAAATTATCCGCTGGATTCTGCCTTGCACTTCGAGCTTCAAAGCAGCCAGTCAAAATCCTTCGCGCTCCGCTTCCGCATTCCCGCGTGGGCCACTTCGCCAGCCCTTTGGATCAATGGCAATCGCACCGGCGCCGATCTTGTGCCGGGAGCATTTGCTTCGATGAAACGCGAATGGAAATCAGGCGATCGCGTTGACCTGGAACTACCTATAAAGATGCGGCTCGAGTCTATCGACACGCGCCACCCGGACACCGTTGCGCTTCTTTGCGGCCCTATCCTCCTCTTCGGCATCGACGCGGCCGGGCGAACCTTTACCCGCAATCAATTGCTCGCCGCGGAACAAACCACACCGAATTCTTGGCAAGCAGGCTCACCGGAACATCCGCTCGTCCTCCGGCCTTTTTTCAGTTTGGCCTCGCAACCCTACTCCACCTACTTCACTGTAACCTCAGAGTAAAATCAGGATCCTCGGCGGGTGGCGCACGCTTCGAGGCTCTCTTTTGTGGCGTACCATCGCTGTGAGGATATCGTTGCTGAACATGCCTACCGAGTGAGAAAACGAGGGTGCCCTACCCTTTGTGGTTTTCAAAGTGTGGGACGCTCTTGGGTTTATGCCGAAGCATCTGCAGCGGCGAGCGTTCTTGGGCAGTGTCCGGGCGCGAACTGTGGCCGCAAAGGTCCAACTCATACCGTTCCTTGCCAGAACCTCGTCGTCTCGTCACAAACGTTCTGCCGGTGCAGTTCTTCGCTGATCGCTCCCGCATTCCAGCCCAGGTTCATCTGTCGCGGCCCCGCCGTGGGTCTCATGCCTGCCCATGGCCTCCTCGAAAATCCAAGTTTTTCTCGAATTCGCCGCACTCGTTCCGAAATTCTATTCCGATAGTCCTCTGGCGCGTAGCTATGGTTCGCGTACCACTGGTGATACCGC
>Ga0335076_10008681_pt1 | contig 10263 bp, 8 predicted proteins | sample Lox_Sample_25_FD_206717 | JGI IMG/M metagenome (GOLD analysis project Ga0335076, IMG submission 206717) | Soil microbial communities from Loxahatchee National Wildlife Refuge, Florida, United States - Lox_Sample_2.5 | ecosystem: Environmental > Terrestrial > Soil > Wetlands | place: USA: Florida...
TGCTCTAACGCCTGGGTACTCTTTTTTCTTGCTGGGAAACCGCTGATTGACTTGACGTGGCGCTGGAGTTTTTTCCGCTACTCGGCGCAATCCGTGAACACACAAGCTGTCGTCGGCCTGCTCGTGCTTGCCTTGAATGCGATTGCCATCTTGAAAAGGGATGCTTTGCGAAAACTGCCCCACCGCGTGATGATTCTGCTGGCGTTTGCCTCTCTTTCGGTGATTTTTTCCCCTTCGTCCTGGGCGCTGAATGAGCTCCTGCGTCTCCTCGCAGGCACAACCTTTTTCTACACCGCAGGCCCCTTGCTTGCCCAACCCGAAAAATTCGACCGCTTCGCAAAGGTATTCTTATTCGCCATGACCGTGCCGGTCATCCTCAGTTTTTTTCAATGGGCCGGCCTTCTTCCGTACGACTATTGGGATTGGCTGGAAGGCCACGAAGTAGGCCGGGCAAGCGGCACCTATCCCACGCCGCTTTCCATGAGTTTTTTCCTCTACTACGCTTTCCCCATAGCTCTTTCTGTCGCCAGTGGAAGTAGCCAGAGTCTCTGGGCCCGCCGCGGAGCCATCCTGTTTTTGCTTCTGGCCGCCTGTGCCCTGGCTTTTGGCAACCATCGCACCGCTTACGCCATCGTCGCGATTCAAATTCTCGTCTGGCTCATGTTGGTGAGCAGCCGAAGAGTGGTGTTCGCCTTTCTTGGGGTGTTGACGCTCATTATTATGCTGTCCATCAACTGGCTCCGCATCTTGTATACCCCGGTCGAGGAAACCCTCTCGGGCGAAGTGGATTTGTCCAGCGGAGACCTTCTCCGCGGCCGGGGCTTTCAGTGGTTTCTTTTCCTGAATTCCTATGCTTCCAGTGGGCCTTTCCACTGGGTTTTTGGAAACGGAGCCTCCGTCATCGCGGGATATGATCCGGAAGATACCGACGTCGATTCCGCTGAACCTCACAACGACTACATTCGCATTCTGCATGCGTACGGGCTTGTGGGTCTCCTTCTCTACCTCTCAGTGCTTTCCTTGTTTCTGCGACGAACGATTCAGCTGCTTCGGTCTCCGGAAGAATTTCCGCGCACTCTGGCCCGCATCATGCTGCTCTCACTGATCGCCATTTTCATCCAGAGCATGATGATGGAACCCATGCGATACCCGACGGGAGTCTGGTACCTGTTCGCGATGGGCTCCGCACTGTTTTGTGTCCGAACCGTTCCATCTTCCCGCCGGGGCATGTCGGCATGAATCCATCCATCTCCCCGCCAAATCTCGGAAGCAACGTGTTTCTCGCGCTGCGAACCTATCTGCGCGCGTATCCCGCTTGGGGATTTTCGCCTCCGCGGGTACAGGCGACGCGCAAGTTGCAAAAATTCGGATCGGATTATGGGGGCTACCACGTGGACGAATCCATGATTCACCCTGCTGCGGTGATTTATTCCCTTGGCATAGGAGAAGACATTTCTTTCGATCTGGCTCTCATCGAAAAGCTCGGTGCAACCGTCGAAGCCTTCGATCCGACGCCCAAAGTCAAAGAATGGCTCTTCAAGCAAGCTTTACCCCCTCAATTTCATTTCCATCCCTTTGGAATTGCCGGTCACGACGGCGAGGAAACGTTCTATCTCCCTCCGCGCAACGATTGGGTCTCCCACTCCATTGTGAAAGCCCGGCAGTACGGTCGCGAATCAGTCAACTTTCCGGTGATGACGCTGTCTTCCGCCATGAAACAGCAGGAGCATGACCACATTGACGTCCTGAAAATGGACATCGAGGGCGCTGAATACGCCGTCATCGAAGAAATCGTTCGCGAAAGTATTCCCGTGGGCCAGATCCTCGTGGAATTTCACCACCAATTGTCCTCTGTGGGAACGAGTGCAACCAGGAGAGCGCTTGCGGGCCTCGAACGGCGCGGGATGAAGATTTCCTACGTCTGCCCGCGAAAGGAAGTCTTCACTCTTGTCCGGTCCGCGTGAGCCGGGAATCTGAGGAAAAGAGAACGGTGCAAGGCGGCAACAAAGCGATGAAGAAAGTCCTCATCATCGAAGCGCAGATGAAGCGGTACCGCAAGCCATTCTACGAGCTTTTGCACGCAGCTCTTGGCAAAGAGCGCGTGCAGCTTGAGGTACTCTATAGCGCTCCAGCTCCGTCTGAAATTCCGAAATGCGACAACTGTGAGTTGCCGCTCACGTACGGCACGAAAATCAAAGGTTATTGGCTCTGCCGGGAGCGTCTGCTCTTTCAGCCTGCTCTGCGGAAGATTCTCCCTGCCGATGTGGTCGTCATAGACCACGCCAATAAGTTTATTGTCAACCACCTTCTTCTCCCGCTATCGCTGTTGAAGATAAAGCAGGTCGCTTTTTGGGGGCTTGGAGAAAATTTGCAGTCCGACCGCTCTCCTTTCTCCGAGTGGTACAAGAAGCTCACCCTAAATTGGGTGCATTGGTGGTTTGCTTATACCGAAGGCACAGCGCGGTATCTCAAGGAACACGGCGTCGCGGAAACAAAAATCACCGCTGTGCAGAACGCTGTTGACACCCGCCGGATTCAGGATTGCATCAGGTGCTTCAGCCCAAACGCAAGAGCAGCTCTTCGCACGAAGCTTGGAATAACCGCATCGGCGCCGGTCGGAATTTTTGTCGGCATGCTTCACAAGGTGAAGTCCGTGCCGTTTCTTATCCAGGCCGGAGAGAAAATCCGTCACACCATTCCCGAGTTTCAGCTGATCGTTGTCGGGGGAGGCCCGGACGAAAACAAAATTAAGCGGGGCGCAACGAGCCATTCCTGGGTGCATTTTGTGGGGCCGCAATTTGGAGATCGGAAGTCAAAGTATTTGGCCATTGCCGACGTCTTTCTGCTCCCCGGAAGGGCTGGCCTTGCCGTCCTCGATGGATTCGCTGCCGGCCTTCCTGTCATAGCCACGCATCTTCCGATTCATGGGCCGGAAATGGAATATGTGGAGCACGGTCGCAACGGATGCATAACCGCGCCCGACCCCCATTCTTACGCTCAGGGGATCGTCCGCCTCCTCTCTGAACCGCAAGAGTTGCAATCGCTGCGTGAAGGGGCAGCGCGCTCGGCGCAGAAATATTCCATCGAAGCAATGGCGGAGAACTTCACGAGAGGAATCATGGAGTGCCTGTCTCAGCCGAGAGGGCAGTGGGGGCACTTCAAGTGGGGCAGGCAGCAGAGCACACCCTGACTTATACCCGGAGACAGTTGCGAGGTTGGCCAGAGTGGCTACGGGAATGCCGCCTTGCCATGCGGAAGAACCGAGACTTGTTCCGAAAGTTGCGCGTAACAATGAGCCAGACAGAACAAAAACTATGGATAACCACCAGTTGGGACGATGGTCATCCACTGGACATGCGGCTCGCGGAGCTCCTCGATAAGTATGGAATCGCCGCGACGTTTTACATCCCACGCAAAAGCTCTCATTCCGGAATCAATGCCAAACAAATACGAGAGCTCAGCCAGAAATTTGAGATCGGCGCCCATACGTTGGACCACATTTATCTGGATCGCGTCTCCGATCACCAAGCAAAAGAACAGATTCTTGGCTCACGCCTGTGGATTGAGGATGTCACCGGGAAAGAGTGCCGCATTTTCTGCTTTCCCGGAGGAAAGTTCAAAAATCATCAGCTCTCCTTTGTCAGCGATGCCGGCTTTCGCGCTGCGCGCACCGCGGAGCTTCTTTCGATCCAGCCCCCTCGCCTCGAAGCTGGTCTGTTTCTTCTCCCCACCACCGTTCAGGCATTTCCTCACCGGCCCTACGCCTATGCCAAGAACGCGCTGAAGCGCCGCCACATCCTTCCTCTTTTCAGCTCAGGCGCCCTCTTTCGTTCCACGGACTGGATAGCCCTCGCGAAAAACCTCTTCTTCCGGGCTCTTGAAGAACGCAGCGTGTTTCATTTGTGGGGACATTCCTGGGAAATTGACGATCAGAACCAGTGGAGGAAGCTCAGGGAGCTGCTGGCGATTGTTGCGGAGCACCGTAAGAACCTGATCTTCGTTCCGAATACCGAACTATGCGAATACCCCGGCTCAGCGCCGGAGACGATACCGTTGGCCTCTCGCTTCCATGGTGTTCCAATCGGCGCAAAAATCGGCACCTCATCGCCTCTCGTGAAGCCCGTTCACCTCCCCGCGCGCCTCAAAATTTTTGCAGACCTATCCCTTTCCGAGCTTCCGGAAGGCATTCGACTCTCCTTGGCCCAATGGAATCCTACGAACTGGTTCGGGTCTCTTGCATTTGCCTCCCATTATTGCTATCCGCCCGCCACCCGCGTCAGTTACTTGGCAAATGAAGAAGGACAAATCCTACAGGCCTGTTTCTATCGCCAGGAAAAATGGGGCGGTGTCTTCCATTGCCTCTATCTGACCTCTCCCACCGATCCGCGGAGCGAAATCATCTCCCGGCTGGCCTGCCATCATCGCCCCCAAGTGATTCGAATCCCCCTGCTGGAAACGGTGGATATGTCGCGGCAGTGGGAAGACTTTACGCAGGTGACCACTAGGTATGCAGCGAACGATTGCATCATCAAGCTTCCCAATACTCCCGAAGAATGCCTGCGGCGGCTTGGCAACAAATTCCGCCGCCAGTTACCCTACTTCACCAAACAAATTGATAACGCCTGGAACACCGGCGGACGTCTGGAACACGCGGCTCAAACAGGCATCACGCGTGCGTCCTTTGATGAATTACTCGCGCTGCATCGCCTGCGTATGGGGCACCGCAGTCTCTGGACGGAAGCCCTCGCGAATCACCGGTGGAAGCTCGTTCAGGAATGCGGATTTTTGACCTGCCTGCGCCGCGACGGGCTAATCGCCGCCGGGACATTGTCTTTTCTCCATCGAGACCACGCCTATCTCGTCATCATTGCTCACGACCCCGCGCACGATTCCTTGAATCTCGGCAGCGTCATTCTTTGGCGCACTATGGAAAGTTTCATTTCCTCTCAACTCCGTTCCCTTCACCTGTTATGCGCGGATTCTTCCTATGAGGCTCAATTTGGGGGTTTGGAACGCCCGTTCTACGAAGCTGCTCTGATCTCCGGCGTCCTCGCAGCGAAAACTTGGAATGTCGCCGAGATTTTCGGTCTGCCAAGAGCCTGGAGCCTGACCAGGTCGCTCGCCGGAAAGGTCCGCTCCTTCTTGCCGCCAGACCGCGGAAAATTTGCGGAGAGCGGTGGTTCTTGAAGATTCTCAGCGTCCACAACGCCTATCAGCGCCGCGGGGGAGAAGACGTCGCCCGCGAAGCCGAGATGCGCCTTCTGCGCCACGCCGGCCATGACGTCATCGAGTACACCCGTTCCAACAACGAACTCGGCGAACTGTCTACTCCGCGCAAAATTTCTCTCACCGCGGAGACTTTCTGGTCGTCTCGCACCCAGCGTGAATTACGCTCACTCTTGCGAAGCGAGAAACCCGAAGTGGTCCATTTTCACAATACCGTCCCGTTGATTTCCCCCTCCGCGTACTACACATGCGCCGAAGAGGGAGTCCCCGTGGTTCAGACGCTCCACAACTACCGCGTGCTTTGTCCCGGGGCCTATTTATTGCGCGACGGCGTTGTCTGCGAGGAATGCCTCGGCAAGCCCCTGGCCTGGCCCGGTGTGTTGCATGGATGCTATCGCGACAGCCGTCTCGCCACCGCCGCCGTTGCCGCGATGCTGGCCGGGCACCGCGCCATGGGAACCTGGCTCGAAAGAATAGACGCCTACGTTGCCCTGTCGGATTTCGCCCGCCGGAAATTCATCGAAGGTGGTTTGCCCGGGGAGCGCATCTTCGTCAAAACAAATTTTGTCGAAAGCGGCCCCGCGCCAGAACGCAGCCCGGGTGCCTACGCCCTGTATGTCGGCAGGCTTTCTGAAGAAAAGGGTGTGAGAGTATTGCTCGCCGCCTGGGCTGGTCTGCGTCAAGAAATCCCCCTCAAAATCGTCGGCGACGGCCCCCTGCGCGGGTTAATCGCCGAGGCCGTCCTCAGCCAGGATTCCGGCCCCGTCGAATGGTTGGGCCAACTTCCGCAAACAGAAATCGCCTCTCTGATGCGGGGCGCCTACTCGCTCGTGGTCCCAAGCATCTGCTTCGAGAATTTTCCCATGGCCATTGCGGAAGCCTTTGCGTGCGGGTTGCCCGTGATTGCCTCGGATTTGGGAGCGATGGCCGAGATTGTCGCCGACCGCAAAACCGGTTTGCGTTTTTCCCCGGGAAACGCAGAAGATCTCGCTGCGAAAATCGAGTGGGCCTGGACGCATCCCCAGGAAATTGCTGTTATGGGCCACGCCGCGCGAACCGAGTTTGAAGCAAAGTATACGGCCGCGGCGGCCCTGGAGCGGCTTGAGAAGGTTTACAAATCCGTGCTTCCATTTCCACACCGTCTGGTCGCGCCGGCATCGCTACGGTCACCTCAATGATGGACTTACCCATCCCGGCCGTTGACGGCGCTGCCGCCGCATACAGCGTCCTAGGCGTCCGCGTGAATGCCGTCCAGGTTGCGGACGTCATTTCGCAGATGAAAGATTGGATCCTCCACCCCAGCCGTTGCCACTACATCGCCGTCACGGACATGCACAGCGTCATGCAGGCCCAACGTGCCCCCGGCTTCCGGCACATTCTCTCCAGCGCCGATCTCGTTGTCCCGGACGGCTTTCCCCTGGTATGGCTCGGGCGACGAAAGGGTTTTGCCTTGAAGAAGCGCGTCTATGGTCCTGAACTCATGGAGCGTTTCTGCGAACAGACCGCCGCCAAGGGTTATCGCCATTTCTTTTACGGCGGCGCTCCCGGTGTCGCGCAAGACTTGGCTGCCCGTCTCGCTTCCCGCTTCCCCGGCTTGAACATCGCTGGCGCCTGCTCGCCGCCTTTCAGGCCATTGACTCTCGAGGAGGACGCAGAAGCAGTCAGCCTTATCAATCGTTCCGATGCCGACGTCCTTTGGGTTGGCCTCGGTGCGCCAAAGCAGGAGCGCTGGATGTTCGAGCACCGCCACTCGCTCAAAGTCCCCGTTCTCGTTGGTGTTGGTGCCGCGTTCGACTTCCACACCGGCAGGATCGCGCAGGCCCCGCCGTGGATTCGCGATCATGGCTTCGAGTGGCTTTTCCGGCTCTCACGCGAACCCAGCCGGCTCTGGCAGCGCTACCTTATATATGGCACCAAGTTTGTCGCGCTCCTTCTTCTTGAGGCCCTGGGCCTCAAAAAATTTCCCTGACCTTGCGGCACTTCCGCCGGACGCAAAAAAAAACTGCCCCTGGCGTCGATCTCTCTCTTGCTCAGGCCGCTGCTCCATGCGAAGATACCAGTTCAAGGGTTTTTGCTGGCTGTTCGGGCCAATCGTCCTTTTTTGCAAAGCTCTCTGGCGCTATCGTCTAGGGGTCCAGGACACCGCCCTCTCACGGCGGTAACACGGGTTCGAATCCCGTTAGCGCTACCAATTGCCCCCACCGCCCAGCTACTTCTTACCACGTCTCGTCTAGCGTCAAAACTACGGCCACATTCCGCTCCCCTTACTCTCCTTTACACGTTAGATACTCCGTACCTAGGAGGGTACTAGTACGGAACACCGTACTTCCCGCTTAGTGACAACACCTGTTTCATTCCGGAAACTATTCTCATGCCGAACCCTCTTTCAGAGCTTCCAGGGCCTCAGGCTTCGCCTTCGTCGGTAAACACGACGCAGGTCTTCCATACGCGGAACACCTCCATCGTTTCCCGCCATGTTGGCGGTGAAACGATCGTTGTTCCCATTTGTCGTGGCGTGGGGGATCTGGATTCCGTCTACACGTTCAACTCCGTGGGGCAGAGCCTGTGGCAACTGCTCGAAAATAACCGCACAGCAGAGGAATTGGCTAGCTGGGTTTCCACGCATTACGCAGTAGACGCAAACCAGGCCATGAACGACGTTCAGAGCTATCTCGCTGAATTGACGGAAATTGGCCTGATTCGCGCGGTTTAGGCAGTCCCCCTCCTTCTCGACATGCCTTCAAAAAAGGCACGACACGCGAAGTGTGGGATATGCGCGTTTATGGGTAGTACTAGAAGTTCTAATACTTTTGAGAAAGGCCTCTTTCAAGGCGCTCTGTGCAATCCGTAGCTTACAGCGATTTAACCGGCCTTGTTCACGATCGTTTCCACGGGAAACGCGCGCCTCTCGAGGTGTCCATCGAGGTTACCCGCCGCTGCCCCCTCGAGTGCCAGCATTGTTACAACAACTTGCCCATGAGCGATCATGCGGCCCGCCGGCAGGAGCTTTCGCTCGACGAGCATCGCCGCCTCCTCGACGAATTGGTCGAGGCCGGCTGCCTGTGGCTGCTTTTTACTGGCGGCGAAATCTTCGCCCGCAAGGATTTCCTCGAGATTTATGCCGAAGCCAAAAAGCGCGGCTTTCTCATCACGCTTTTTACGAACGGCACGCTGATCAACGAGCGCATTGCGGACTACCTCGCCGAGTACCGCCCCTTTGCTATTGAAATCACGTTGTATGGCGCCACGCGCGAAACTTACGAGGCCATGACGCAGATTCCCGGCTCCTACGATCGCTGCTTGCGCGGCATTCGACTGCTCCTCGAACGAAAGCTTCCTCTGAAACTGAAAACCGTTCCCACCACCATCAACCGTCACGAGGTTTTCGCCATGAAACGCCTGGCGGAGGAAACCTTTTGCGTCGAGTTCAAGTTCGATTCGCTCATCAATCCCCGCATTGATTGTTCGCAAAGCCCTCTGGCAGTGCGAATTACGCCTGAGGACGTCGTGGACCTGGATTTTTCCGAGCCGAAGCGCAAAGAGGATTACCGCAAGTTGGCGGAGGAAGAACTCGCCGCCCCAACGCAAGCGAACACGACCCCGAACCTCCGGTACACCTGCGGAGGTGGCATTGGTGGGTGCGCAATCGACCCCTACGGCACGATGAGCATTTGCGTCATTTCGCATCAGCAGGGCTACAACCTTCGCGACGGCAGTTTCCGCGAAGGCTGGGAAGGTCCTCTCAAGGAAATTCGGAAGCAGTCGCGCACCCGGCCTTCGATTTGCGACCGATGCCAGATTCAATCCCTGTGCAGCATGTGCCCCGCAAACGGGGAGCTGGAAAACGGCGATCCCGAGTCTCCCGTCGAGTTTCTCTGCCAGGTTGCGCATCTCCGCGCTTACGCGCTTGGCTATGCCGTTCCGGAGCACGGCGATTGCGCTTGCTGCAACGGCGGAAAACATCAATCCGATTTATTGCTCGCCGCGGAGCGCATCAAGAATCGGAAGCCCGATTCAAATTCCTGGGATGCAGGCAGGCTCACTTCGCCTGTCTTGAATGTTTTGCAGCCTTCCTCCGGGTGTCATGGCGCGGCGTGCGGTTCCTGCACCACGACGCGCGGTTGATGCAAGAAGGATGATCGAAGAAAGACCATGAACGACGAGAACGGGAAGAAACAGTCAACGCAGGCCGCCGCGCCCTATGAGGCGCCGAAGGTCATTCGTGTCAGCCTGCGCCCCGAAGAAGCGGTCCTCGGCCATTGCAAAGTGACTGGAGCGATGGGCCCGGTCTCTCCTAGCGGATGCAAGGGCGCGCTTGGCGTTTGCAGGTCGTTCGGTTCCTGAGGCGCGGAGCATCCGAATGCACACAGCCCAATCCAACGCGATCAAAGGAAACGAAAGCTGGCCGCATCCGAAGGCGTTCTCGAGTATTGCTTACGCCGTCGGAGGAATTCGCTTTGGTCTGACCGCTCAAAGCGGCATGCAACTCGCGCTGGATAGCGAACTCCGGGCTTTCGCTTGCTCCACGGAATCCTGCGACGTAAATCTGCAAGTTTCCTGGACCGACTCCCTGGAAGCCCCGCGTTCCACTCCGTTGTTTCATTCCGGAGGATTGTGGACCCTGTTTGCGGAAACCACCGGGTATCGCTTCAGCTTTCTTTCTTCTCTCCTCGGCAAAACCCCTTACAAGGAAGCCTGGTTCGATTCCGAATTTCGTTCCGGCCGCGTTCTGTTGTCGCGCCGCTACTTTGATACCGATCAGCCCGTCTACCCTCTCGAATACCCACTGGACGAAGTTCTGATGATTCATCGCCTCTCGCGCGGCGAAGGCGTCGAAGTGCACGCCGTCGGAATCGCCGGCGAAGACGGCCGTGGCCACCTTTTCCTCGGCCATTCTGGGGCAGGGAAGAGCACCACCGCTCGCCTCTGGAGCGGCAGGCCCGGCGCAAAAATCCTGAGCGACGACCGCATCATCCTCCGCGAACTCGAAGGACGCATCTGGATGTACGGCACGCCGTGGCACGGCGACGCGGGTAT
>Ga0335076_10008683_pt1 | contig 10262 bp, 5 predicted proteins | sample Lox_Sample_25_FD_206717 | JGI IMG/M metagenome (GOLD analysis project Ga0335076, IMG submission 206717) | Soil microbial communities from Loxahatchee National Wildlife Refuge, Florida, United States - Lox_Sample_2.5 | ecosystem: Environmental > Terrestrial > Soil > Wetlands | place: USA: Florida...
GTTCGGGAGAAATCCGACTTTTTTCCTGGGGAAAAAGAAAAGACAACGGTCTGCAGATTCTATCCGTTCAAAAAACTAATGCCGGGACTGCTGTAAAAGCCTTTTGTGATGATCATCCATTGTCATTCGATATTCCGTTTACAGACGAGGCTTCGGTTGAAAATGCCTTCACCTGTATTTGTACCCTGATTCATCTCGGGATCCCCGGAGATTCGATCCAGGAAAGATTGCAGCGCCTGTCTCCCATCGCCATGCGCCTCGAACTAAAAGAAGGCATCAATCATTGTTCGGTTATTAATGACAGTTATAGCGCGGATATGAGTTCACTTAAAATTGCTTTGGATTTTCTTTCACAGCAAAAGCAGCATACCAGGCATACCGTTATTTTGTCCGATATACTGGAAAGTGGAAAAGGAGAAAAAAGATTATACAAAGAAGTAGCCCGGCTGCTTCGGCAGAAGAAGATCAACCGCCTGATTGCTATAGGCGAAAAGATCTCTGTCTACCGGGAAGCATTTGAGCCACCTTTCCCCGAAGAAACTTTATTCTATTCTTCAATTGAGAATTTTCTTCAGGATTTCAGGCAGATTCGATTCTCTGACGAAACCATTTTGATCAAAGGGGCAAGAGTATTTCAGTTTGAAAAAATAGACCGGCTGCTTTCGGAACAGGCTCACCAAACCGTTTTGGAGATCAGCCTCGATGCAATGGCGCATAATCTGAAACAATATCATTTTTTATTGAAACCATCTGTCAGACTGATGGCCATGGTAAAGGCATTTGCCTATGGCGCGGGAAGTTATGAAATAGCCAGGCTTTTGCAGTTTCATAAACTGGATTATCTCGGCGTAGCTTACGTTGACGAAGGTGTCGAGTTGCGCAAAGCAGGCATTACTATGCCCATTATGGTGATGAATACAGAAGAAGATAGTCTGGATGCTTTGGTTCAACACAACCTGGAGCCGGTTATTTATTCTTTTCGGGTATTGAGATATGTGGATAGTTTTCTTAAGCAGCAGGGTCTGCGTGAAATCCCGGTTCATATCGAAATTGAAACCGGCATGAACAGGCTTGGATTTTCGGTAAAAGAAATTCCGGAATTAGTGAATCAGCTGACTTCATCTTCATTTAAAATACAAAGTATTTTTAGCCATCTCGCAGCCAGTGAGGAAGAACAGCAGGATGCTTTTACCCGTCATCAGGCTGATTTGTTTTTGCAGGCTGCTGTAGAAGTACAGTCTGCCTTCCATTATCCTATTCTCAAACATATTGCAAATTCGGCCGCGATCATCCGTCATCCCCAATTGCAATTGGATATGGTCAGACTGGGCATTGGGTTATACGGCGTCGACAGCGCTTCCTCCCAGCGGCTGGAATTAAAACAGGTGGCCACACTTAAATCAACAATCGCGCAAATTAAAAAGCTTGAAGAGAATGAAACTGTGGGATATAACAGAACCGGTATAGCCGCAGGCCCCCTTACAATAGCGACTATACGTATAGGTTATGCTGACGGATATCCGCGAAGCCTGGGAAATGGCGCAGGGAAAATGTGGCTGAAAGGCCGCCTGGTCCCAACCATCGGAAGTATATGCATGGATATGACGATGATTGATATCACGGCGGTACCCGAGGTTACGGAAGGAGATGAGATCCTCATTTTCGGAAAAGAATTGCCTGTTCAGCAATTAGCGCACTGGGCGCAGACGATTCCCTATGAAATTTTAACAGGAGTTTCTCAAAGAGTAAAAAGAATTTATTTTGAAGGAGAATAAAAAGGCTTTGTATTCGAAACAACCTGATGAATTGCGCCGATGGAATCGTGATCATCTGCACAATTCTGTGTTATCTTTTCAAATTCGGATTTGCGTTGTACAGTTATTTTTCTTGATTATTATGATCTGCACCGATGGTCAGACCATTGTAAAAAAAATAGCTTGTTGAGTAACATCTGAATATGGAATTATAAGCAGCGAAAAAATCATAAATCAAGTATATTTGCCCCTTAAATAAAATCGAATATTGTGAAGGCTAGACATGTTTTTTTGATTGTGTTACTTGTTATTGCGGCAGATCAGGCATTGAAAATCTGGGTTAAGACGCATATGCCGCTTAGTCATTCGTGGGATGCTTACTATCATATGCCCGTTTCGCCCTACGATAATGGCATCAAAGTACTGGGCAATAAATTCCAAATCTATTTTGTCGAAAATGAAGGAATGGCCTGGGGATGGAAATTTGGAGGAACATTCGGGAAAATGGCTCTCACTCTTTTTCGTCTGGCTGCTGTGCTCTTCGGTATATTTTATCTCCGCAGCATTATCGAAAAAAAATATCACAAAGGATTTATTGCGTGTGCTGCGTTAATTTTTGCCGGCGCTCTTGGCAACCTGATCGACAGTATGTTTTATGGATTGATTTTTGAAGAAAGCACATTCGATCACGTGGCTAAAATATTTCCTGCACATGGATATACAAGTTTTTTGCATGGGCGTGTAGTCGACATGTTGTATTTCCCTCTCATCCGGACCCATTATCCGCAATGGATTCCAGTGATGGGTGGAGATGAATTTGAATTTTTCAGCCCCGTATTTAATATTGCTGATGCTTCAATATCAGTCGGAGTCATTTCCATTATTCTTTTTCAAAAGAAATTTTTCAAAAAACCACCTTCCGATGAACCCATCACTGTTGAAACGAATTCTGCGGTTGATGATAAGGTGCAGGTATTGTGATTCTTTTCAAACAAGCATTTTTTTTCTCGTAATTATCACAGATCAGTGCTCGTAAATGCACGGAAAAGGCATCGTGTTTTTTCCCACCTTAATCGTTTTCCCGCATGCTTTCTGGTATAACTATTGATTATATTTAGCATACTATTGCTAAATCCGATACCCGATGAAAAGATGCCTACTGATCATTTCATTACTTCTATTCTTGTCAAAAATTGACTTTTCCCAGATAGTCACTTTTAATGGACAGTCGTTTAAGATTGATACATTATATCCGCTTTACGATATTCCTTCGCATAATAAGGGATTGAGTTTTCCCTGGGAGTTAACCTATGGCCCTGACGATTCTCTGTGGGTAACCGAAGCGCATCGCTACAGAATCTGGAAAATTCATCCTGGAAATAAAGGCAACAGGGTATTACTGGATCTGAACGGCCTCACAACATTCAATTACTATGATCCTCCTAATGGTTATCCCGCACCACAGGGTGGATTGATGGGATTGGCCATTCATCCCTTGCTATTATCGGGTAAGCCTTATGTTTATACAGCGCTGGTGTATGATGTGTATCCAACAACCGGCGCGCCGAATAACAGCAGTTGCGCAGGAAGCGGTTCAATAACCAACCAACCCTGCTATTACAAAACAAAAATTTTGAGATATACGTACGACATAGTCAATCATACACTGGGTTCTCCTGTAATTGTAATGGATGATCTTCCTGGCAGCAATGACCATAATTCAGGTCGAATGAAGATCAGCCCGGTTCCGGAAAGTGATGGGAATTATTATTTGTATTATACCATCGGCGATCAGGGTGCGGGGCAGTTTAATAATGGTTACAGGACAAACAACGCCCAGAATTCGGATATATATGAGGGTAAGATCCTGCGATTAAACACAGAACCCGATGCTGACATCGATGACGGCGCGTATGATCAATGGATACCCAATGACAATCCCTTTCACAATTCAAGTACCGGAAAAGTAAATGCCGTATATTCTTTTGGCCACAGGAACAGCCAGGGATTGGTATGGGCAAATGTGAGCGGTAATTGGATATTGTATAATTCAGAACATGGTGATAAGACGGACGATGAAGTGAATATCATTCAAGCTGGAAACAATTATGGTTGGCCCAAAGTTGCAGGTATGTGTGATAATAATTACAATGATACTGATGCCAACCCTAACAATGATAGATTGGCTAACCAGATCATCCATAATGAAACAGATTTTTGCACAGCAAATAATGTGGTAGAACCAATTTTTTCTTTTTTTAATGTTGGGGGTCCTTCAGTTCCTTCCAGCTCAGCAAGCAACTATACCTGGCCGACAATTGCGCCATCAAGCATAGATTATTACGATCAGATGTATATTCCCGGATGGAAAAATTCACTCCTGGTCACTTCACTAAAGCTGGGCATGTATCGGCTCAAATTGAAAGCTGCAGGAGATGGTATCGACAGTTCAAGTACTCCGCAAATCATTGATACGATTCCTTATTTGCATGATTACCGCATAAGAGATATTGCCATTGCCCCGACTGGCGACACTATTTTTTTAGCGATCGACAGCAGTGGCTCTACATCGGGACCTACCGGTGGCTTCACAGGTACACAGACACCGACAAAAACACCGGGACATATTCTCCGGATGATTTATATGACAATTCTTCCCTATGAAAGCAACTATGTTCCGACGAAAGCAGTCAACAATCGCGATGCTACACTGGTGTATCCGAATCCTGCTTCAAAACTCCTGCATGTGCTTACAAAATCCGGATTGCATAAACCATTTGTTGCGCAAATGTTTGATATTTCCGGCAGACTGGTTTTAGAACAAACCACGGATCAGGATAATTTTACCATCGATGTATCCAATCTGAGAGCAGGAATATATGTGTTGAGATTGTATAATGGTTATGATGTCAATATCACTACAGAAAAAATAATAATACAATAGTACAAATTGAAACGAATTAAGCGAATTACACGAATTAGCCGGATTATGAGTGAGCTCTGCATCTTTTTGCAGCCAGACAACCTTTATTTATTTCCTGCGTCAGGAATTCGTGTAATCAATCCGTGTTTCCAACCATTTTGCTCGGATCGACCCACTCGTCAAATTGTTCAGGTGTAACGTAACCTAATTTCACCGCCATTTCTTTCAATGTTGTATTTTCCTTATGTGCTTTCTGCGCGATTTCCGCTGCTTTATAATATCCGATTTTTGTATTCAATGCAGTGACAAGCATCAATGAATTTTCTACATGTTTTTTTATGTTTGCTTCGATAGGTTTGATTCCCACGGCACATTTATCATTGAAACTGACACAACCCTCGCCTATCAACCGGGCGCTGTGCAGGAAATTATAAATCATCATGGGCTTGAAGACATTGAGTTCAAAATGTCCTGTAGCGCCACCGATATTGATGGCAACATCATTTCCCAAAACCTGTGCTGCGATCATGGTCAATGCTTCGCATTGTGTTGGATTTACTTTTCCGGGCATGATTGAAGAACCGGGTTCATTATCAGGAATAAAAATTTCCCCGATACCACTGCGCGGCCCCGAAGACAGCATCCGGATATCGTTGGCAATTTTCATCAGGCTCACTGCCACAGTTTTTAATGCGCCATGGGATTCCACAATCGCATCATGTGCGGCAAGCGATTCAAATTTATTTTGTGCAGTGACAAAAGGCAGGCCTGTCAGTTTCGCAATTTGCTTAGCCACATTTTCAGCATATCCGGGAGGCGTATTGATACCAGTCCCCACGGCAGTACCGCCGAGAGCCAGTTCGGAAAGATGAGCCAGTGTATTTTTAACTGCTTTCAGTCCATGATCTAACTGTGACATATAACCGCTGAATTCCTGTCCTACGGTAAGTGGAGTAGCATCCATAAAATGAGTCCGACCGATTTTCACCACATGCATAAACTCCCTGCTCTTCGAGGATAACGTATTTCTCAGTTTTTCAATGCCGGGTATAGTAAGCTCGACAAGAATCTTATACGCGGCGATATGCATGGCCGTTGGAAAAGTATCGTTTGAGGACTGCGATTTATTTACATCATCATTGGGGTGAAGTACTTTTTCTTTGTCTGTCAGCTTGCCTCCTTTGAGAACATGGCCGCGGTTGGCGATTACTTCATTCACATTCATATTGCTTTGTGTGCCGCTGCCGGTTTGCCAGACTACCAGCGGAAAATAAGCATCGAGACTGCCTTCCAGAATTTCATCGCATACCTGCCCAATCAGCTCTGCTTTTTCTTTGGATAATACGCCGGCATCCACATTGGTCAGCGCCGCTGCTTTCTTCAGGTAAGCAAATGCCCTGATGATTTCCTTTGGCATTTTATTGATATCCTGTGCAATTTTGAAATTATCAATGCTGCGTTGGGTTTGCGCCCCGTAATACACATCGGCAGGCACTTTCACTTCACCCAGGGTATCTTTTTCAATCCGGTATTCCATATTTAATTTTTGTCTTGTTTAAAGTCAATCTGCAGGTCTTGAAAGCAGACGCAAAATTACGATATACGATTTATGAAATATTTTTTTTCGATTGAGCATCAAGGATATGACCAGTTCTTCGAAACGAACTCTGCTTATTCCCAAAATTGGATTAATCTATTTCTCTTGCAAAATTAATTTTTCAATCCGGCGTTTTGTTAATAGGATGCTTAGTTTGGAACATTAATTGCTATTGTTTAATCGCTAATCCTGATCCAACAAAACTACCCTGATCTATGGAAATGCCAGTACTGCAGGGGCTTTCAGAGAGCCCTGATAAAAAAATTTTATTTTTTGGTGACGGCCTTGACGAATACACGGGCACGTGGGATACACCTCAGGTAGTGCATCTCCTCAAAAGAATGATGTTTGGTGCCACTGTGGAAGACATCAATTATTTCAAATCTCTCACCATGTCGCAGGCCGTGGATGAATTGCTCAGTCCAACACCTGCTCCTGTTTCAGTTCCTCTCAACAATTACAGTTCCGGCGGATATACTGATCCCACCGGAGTGGCTCCATGGTCGACCTGGATTAATACCGGCATCGATTACCAGGATGATGATATGAATTCCAAGCGTGTGGATTCCATGAGATGCTGGTGGATGGGACAGATATTAAACCAGAGCAGAAGCATCCACGAAAAAATGACCCTCTTCTGGCACAACCATTTTGCAACGGATGCGGGTGCGCATATCAGTGATATTCCTGCTGCATTATGGTACAATCAATATCTCACCCTGCGCACAAATGCACTTGGCAATTTCAGGCAAATGGTGAAAGCCATTACGCTTGATCCTGCGATGCTGATTTTTTTGAATGGAAATACCAATAAGAAAACAGCTCCCAATGAAAACTACGGGCGTGAGTTACAGGAATTATATACCGTTGGAAAAGGCCCCGGATCCCAATACACAGAAGATGATGTGCGTGCTGCGGCCCGCGTGTTGACCGGACATACAGTAGATACTAATTTTCTTTATACTTTCAGTCCTGCTGACCACGACGATCAGAATAAATCTTTCTCTAATTTTTATGGAGGGACAATTATTACCGGCCGGTCCGGGCCAACCGGGGTGAATGAATTGGATGATATGCTGACCATGATATTTGCTACTGCTGAATCATCCAAATTCATCTGTCGCGAATTATATAATTTCTTTATTTACTATAAAATTGATGATACGATTGAAGCCAATATCATCACTCCATTGGCCCAGATATTTCAAAGCAGTGGCTATGATATCACAGCTGTTTTGTCTGCGCTTTTCAAAAGCGAACATTTTTTCAACCTGGTGTATTCGAGTGCCTGTATCATTAAAAGCCCGCTTGATTTTTTAATCGGACTGACCCGGGAATATGAAGTGAAACTGCCCGATCCTACGGATATGCCATCCAGTTATACTGTGTGGGAAATGCTCTTGCAAAGAGCGACGACTTTGCAACAGCAGATATTAGGCATTCCCCTGGTAGCCGGATGGTTTGCATATTATGAAGCCCCGGCCTATCACGAATTATGGATCAATTCCGTCACCTATCCTGAACGCAATGCATATACAGATCAGATGATCAGTACGGGTGATATGATGAGTTCGGTTACCATGATTATTGATCCGCTGGCTTTTGCACAAAAATTATCCAATCCGGGAGACCCCAATGCCCTCATCAGCGATTCGCTGGATATTTTGTACAGAGTTCCATTATCTGACGATTCAAAAACGTATCTCAAACAATCCATATTACTCAGTGGACAAACCACGGATTATTATTGGACTCAGGCCTGGACAAATTATATCAATAATCCATTGGACATGATTGCGAAAGAAACCGTGCTTACGCGATTGCAGGCTTTGTATAAATACCTGATGAATCTGCCCGAATACCATTTGTCTTAATCAACAATTGTCGAACCTATGGAAAGAAGAAAATTTTTGAAGAACCTGATACCCGCCACAGCAGTTTTTCCATCACTGCTAAATGGGTTCACCATAAAAGCATATGGAGCGACGGGGTTTTTTGAAGCCCTCGCCAGCGGCGCTGCTGATAACGATCACGTGCTGGTGCTGATACAATTGTCGGGCGGTAATGACGGACTCAATACTTTTATCCCGGTTGAAAAATACAGCGATTACAATAACCTGCGTACCAATATTGCCATACCGGAAGGCAGCATACTTTCCCTGAACGGATATGAGAAATCAGGTCTTCATCCGGCCATGACCGGTATGCAGGGATTGTATGACCAGGAAAAACTGGCGATTCTTTATTCCGTCGGCTATCCATCACCGAATGAATCACATTTTCGCTCAACAGATATTTGGCTAACGGGCGCTGATGCAGATCAATATTTATCGACAGGATGGACAGGAAGATTTTTAAGTGAAACTTATTCTAACTATCCTATCGGTTATCCCAATGCAACGATGCCTGATCCATTGGCAATACAAATAGGTTCCATATTGTCGCCTGTGTTTATGGGCCCGGGCGGATTTACGGCGATGGCCGTACCAACAGATACAGATTTTTATAACCTCATCAATGGCATCACTGATCCGGCTCCCAACACGCCCATGGGCACGGAACTGACCTACCTCCGTACGATTGCCAGGCAGACCAACAGGTATGCAGATGTGATTGTTGCTGCAGCAAATAAAGTGACAAATCAAAGCGCTTATCCGGCAAACAATGATTTGGCAGCTCAATTGAAAACAGTTGCCAGGCTGGTAGCGGGTGGGTTAAAAACAAAAGTGTATATGGTGGGTATGGGTGGATTTGATACGCACGGCGGTCAGGTTCAGGTGGGAAACACAATTACCGGTACCCATAGCAATTTATTAAAACAACTTTCGGACGCGATCACCGCATTTCAACAGGACCTTGTTTATCTCGGTGTAAGCAAGCGCGTGATCGGAATGACTTTTTCAGAATTTGGAAGACGTATCAGATCGAATGGAAGCGCTGGCACTGATCACGGTGCTGCACAACCGGTATTTGTATTTGGAGATTATGTTAAAGGGAGTGTATTGGGAAATCCCCCCGATCTGCCTTCCTCACTTACCGTAGAAGACAGTCTGCCGATGCAATATGATTTCCGTTCCGTGTATGCTACTATTCTGAGAGACTGGTTCTGTGTTGATCCCAATGATATCACAACCATGTTGTTCAAAAATTATCAATACCTGCCGTTCATGCAGGCATCGGCATGTAATGTGGAGGACCTGCACGCGTTGGGAAATAACCTGATCAGCAATTATCCCAACCCCTTTGATGAATCCACGACCATCACTTTTGTAACAAGCGGGGGTCATACTTTGGTTCAGATATTTGATACCACGGGTAGGGTAATTGGAATCCTGGTCGATCAGGAATATGATACGCCTGGAACATATACGATCAATTTTGATGCGGGCCAACTGGCCGCGGGCGTGTACTATGCGCGTTTGCAGAACGGTTCGGCGCAGCAGGTAAGAACCATGTTAAAGATGGGGCACTAATCCTAATCCATGAAGTATAACCGGCATATTCAATTTTTTCTGAGGACAATAACGGTAACGGCTATCCTTTTTATTACCTATGCTGCGCATGCCCAAAAGGACAGTATCACATATAACTCCACCTGTGCCAATTATAAGATCCAATTCAATTCGACCCTTTTTGATTCCATTCAATTTCCGGATGCGGTAATCTGGAATTTTGGTGATCCTGCTTCGGGCTTTTACAATCATGCGATGACGCAATTCCCCACACATGCTTTTTCAAGTCCGGGCACTTATCTTGTAACGCTTACTGTAGTGACAGGCGGGGACTCAGTAAAACTGCAGGATAATATCCAGGTCATCACACCTGTCAATTATAATTTCGGGCTTGATATTTATTTATGCGCGAATGGAGACACTACACTCACTGCCCCCAATGTTCCCGGAGCAACTTATGAATGGAATGATGACAGTTTAACCAGGGCTCCTACGCTTCTTGTTACCAAAACAGGCGTGTACACAGTCATGATCAA
>Ga0335076_10008684_pt1 | contig 10262 bp, 10 predicted proteins | sample Lox_Sample_25_FD_206717 | JGI IMG/M metagenome (GOLD analysis project Ga0335076, IMG submission 206717) | Soil microbial communities from Loxahatchee National Wildlife Refuge, Florida, United States - Lox_Sample_2.5 | ecosystem: Environmental > Terrestrial > Soil > Wetlands | place: USA...
CATCCGCCTTGCTCCGCACACGGCTCGATGCAGGGACTCGTGCTGACGGCCGGCGGCGCGCGCGGCGCCTATCAGGCCGGCGTGCTGAAGCGCCTGTCGGAGCTGCCGTCGCTGCGCGGGCGCCCCTCGCCCTTCGCGATCATCGCGGGCGCGTCGGCCGGCGCGATCAACGGCACCATCCTCGCCGCCCGCAGCGAGCGATTCGACGAGGCCGGGCGCGAGGTCGCGGACGTCTGGTCCCGACTCGAAGCGGCGCAGGTCTTCCGCACCGACCTCACCGCCTTCGCGCGCGTCGGCGCCTCGCTCGCGCACGACTTCGTGCTCGGCCGCGCGCTCGGCCGCACCTTGACGACCGGACTCCTCGACACCTCGCCGCTCGAGTCGCTCCTGGCGAGCGTCTTCCCGCGGCGCGGCATCGCGGACGCGATCGCGCGCGGCGACGTCTATGCCGTCGCGGTCACCGCCACGAGCTATCACTCGGGCCGCTCCTTCACCTTCGTGCAGGGCCGCGCCGGTCATCCGATCTGGCACAAGAGCCGCCGCGTCGTGCTGCCGGTGCGCCTCACGCACCGCCACATCCTCGCTTCGGGCGCGATCCCGATCGTCTTCCCGCCCGTGCAGATCGCGTCGGCGCAAGGGGAGCTCTGGTTCGGCGACGGCGGGCTGCGGCTGGTCACGCCGCTCTCCCCGGCGATCCGCCTCGGCGCCACGCACCTGCTCGCGATCGGCGTCCGCTCGGCGCGCGCGGCGGAGAATCTCGCGCGCGAGGAGGCGAGCGGCGGCAGCGCCGCGCTGCGGCTCTTCTGCCCGCCGCTGGCGCAGATCTGCGGCGTCTTCATGAACGCGATCTTCCTCGATCACCTCGACGCCGACGTGGATCACCTGCGCCGCATGAACGAGCTGGTCGCGGCACACGCCGCGGCGCGCGAGTCCGCGGGGGCCGGCCGCGCCGGCGACGCCCCGATCGCGCTCGAGGAGCCGATGCGGGTGATCGCGCCGCTGGTCGTCTCGCCGTCCGAAGACCTGGCGCTCGTCGCGCAGCGCTTCGCCCATCGCATGCCGCGCCTGCTGCGCTACACGCTCGAGGGTCTCGGCACGCCCGACGCGCAGAGCGCGGACCTGATGAGCTACCTGCTCTTCGACTCCGTCTACACGCGCACTCTGGTCGAGATCGGCTACGCCGACGCCGGCGCGCGCGCCGATGAGATCGAGGCCTTCCTCGCGAGCTCAGGGGCGCTCGAGCGCCGCCGGCCGCTCCCGCGCCCGCTGCCGACGCGGCGCAGCGCCTGGCCCGCGCCGCACGCCGGAACACCGCTCGGCGCGTGACGCCGGCGCCAAGCACTAACTTCGCGCGCGCAGCTCCTCGAACGCTTCCTCGATTGCGTGGCCGAGCTTCTCGAGATCGGGCACGAGGCCCGGATCGGTGTTCAGTCCGACATGGAGCGTGCCCGCGTAGGAGAAGACCGCGAGCCCGAGGCCGAGCCCGTCCGTGATCGGCACGATCGGGTAGATCGCATCGACGGGGCGTCCGCACAGGAAGCGCGGCTCGCGCGGTCCGGGCACGTTGGTCGCGACCAGGTTCGCGATCCGCACGCGGCCGAGCCGCCGCGCGGCCGCCGCGACGAGTCCGGCCGGCAGATCGTCGAGCCAGTGGAGCAACGAGTCGATGCCGGTCCACGCCGCCGCGGACTTCAGCCGATCCGTCAGCGCGCGCGTGGCCGTGAGACGCGCAAGCTCGTCCTCCGGATCGATCGCGAGCGGCACCAGCAGCGCGGAGATGCGGTTGCCGGGCGCGCCGGCCTCGTCGTCGCGACGCAGGCTCACCGGCACGAGCGCGGTCAGCTCGAGGCCGCGCGTGCGGACGCCGATGCTGGCGAGGTAACGATGCAGGCCGCCGGCCAGCGCGCACAGCACAACGTCGTTCAAGGTCCCGCCTCGCGCGCGACGCACTCGCGTGACGCCCTCGATCGGCAGGCGCGCGAAGTAGAGCTCGCGGCGCGGGCCGAGGCGCTCGTTCCACGGCATCTCGGGGATGTCGCGCGTCGCGAGCTGGAACGCCGACCACGCCGCGTCGCGGAGCGCGACCGCGGAGGCGCGCGCGCGCAGCGGATGCCGCATCGCGTCGACCATCGCGCCCGCCGCCCGGAGCTGTCGGCGCAGGCCGAGTCCGATCGCGCGGCCGACGCGCGCGCCGGCGCCCTGGAGGAGCGGCGGCGGAACCGGCGCACCGGCCCGCTCGCCCACGACGTCGGGCCTCACGTCGAGGAGCTCGTCGAGCAGCCGGAAGCCCGAGACTCCGTCCACCATGCAATGGTGGACCTTGATGAGAAGCCCCGTGCCGCCCTCGTGCGCGCTTTCCAGCAGGTGCATCTCCCACAGCGGCCGGTTGCGCGAGAGCGGCTGCGCGAGGAGCTGCGCGGCGAGCTGGCGCAGCTCGTGAGGTCCGGCGGGTGACGGCAGCGCCCAGCGCTGGATGTGGTCGCGCGGGTCGAAGTCCGGGACGTCCTCCCACTGCGGATGTCCGAGCGCGAGCGGTACCGGCATCGCTCGCTGCGCGTAGCGGGGCGCGCGCGCGATCCGCGACTCGATCCGCTGCGCCAGCTCGTCGAGCGAGAGCGCTCCGGAGAGCTCGACCACCGCGGCGATCTGGAGCGGCGCGTGGGGCCGGTCGAGATACAAGAAGCCGGCGTCCGTGGCCGACATGTGGCGGGGGGCGGTCGGCAGGTGGATCGACACGAAATCCTCCAGAGCAACGGTCGTGCCACGTCTCCGGCGGCGTGCGACGCGTTCTCGTGACGCCTCGCCATCGCCCGCGACGGAAGAGGCCGTGATATGGGCTGGCGCTGCGTCGGAATCGGGCAGCGTGCGCCCGCTTCCGGTCAGGCGTGGCCGCCGGCGTCGGGCCGATCGAAGGGCGCGAGCTCCGCGACCCACGACACGACCTCGGATCGCTCGGGCTGCCAGGTGTAGAAGCGTCCGCCTTCGCTGTGATACCCGACGATCGGCGAGCCCGTGACCTTCTCGTCGCGCGCGGACTCCCTCCCGGCGCGCACCGCGAAGTCGGAGGCGTCGTCGGTCGAGGGCCCGAGCCAGCCCATCACGGCGCCGGCGAGCCCGAGCAGCATTCCACGAACCTTCATGTCGTCTCCCCTGCCTTCCCCGTCTCTCGGACTCCTTACGCACGGGGAGGGTTCCAGGGTTTCGCGACATGCACGAAACGTCATGCGATCGTCGCGAAGTGGTCCGCACGAGCACACGCTCGATGGATCTGTCGTCACGCGCGCGCACCGCGTAGCCTCCCGCGCATGACGAATCAACCCCGACCTTCGTTCTCGCGAATGAACGTGTATCGCGAACTCTCCGACGGCTACCGCGCGATGACCGCGCTGGAGGAGGCCGTCGTGAAGAGCGGCCTCGAGGCAAAGCTGCTCGAGCTCGTCCGCACGCGCGTCTCGCAGCTGAACGGCTGCGCCTTCTGCCTCGACATGCACCAGCGCGACGCGCGCAGCCGCGGCGAGACCCAGCAGCGCCTGGATCTGCTCCCCGCGTGGCACGAGGCCCCGTTCTTCGACGAGCCCGAGCGCGCGGCGCTCGCGCTCGCAGAGGCGCTGACGCTCGTCGCGGGGCGCGGGCTCGACCCCGAGATCTGGAGCGACGCGGCGCGCGCCTTCGACCCGCGCGAGCTCGCCGCACTCGTCTTCGCCATCGCTTCGATCAACGCGTGGAATCGGATCTCGATCGCGTCGGGCGCGACGCCCGCACCGCGCGAGGAGAGCGCGGCGTGAGCGCGTCGCAGGCCGAGCGCGCGCAGGCGCTGCGAGCGCTGCACCGGCCCGGGAGCCCGCTGGTGTTGCCGAACGCCTGGGACGTCGCGAGCGCGCGGCGCTTCGCGGAGCAGGGCGCGTCCGCGCTCGCGACCACGAGCGCCGGTGTCGCGAATTCACTCGGCTGGCCCGACGGCGAGAAGATCCCGGCGCGGGAGATGTTCGCGGCGGTCGCGCGCATCGCCGCGGCGGTCGCGCTGCCGGTGACGGCGGACCTCGAGGCGGGCTACGGCCTCGCGGCGAAGGAGCTGGTGGAGCGCGTGATCGGGTCCGGCTGCGTCGGGCTCAACCTCGAGGACGGCGACCACGCGCGCGGACGCGGCGCGCTCGTCGACGCGGAGCGTCAAGCCGAGCGCGTCGCCGCGCTGAAGCAGGCCGGTCGCGACGCGGGTGTCGACCTCGTGCTGAACGCGCGCGTCGACACCTACCTCGGCGGCGGGCTCGTCGGCGCCGAGCGCGTCGCCGAGACGATCCGCCGCGGGCGCCTCTATCTCGAGGCCGGCGCCGACTGCATCTATCCGATCACCGCGCACGACGAGGGCGAGATCGCGGCGATCGTCGAGGGCGTCGGGCGCGCGCCGGTGAACGTGATGGCGCTGCCGACCGCCCCGACGCTCGCGCGCCTGGCCGCGATCGGCGTCGCGCGCGTGACCTTCGGCTCGCTGCTGCTGCGCCGCGCGCTCGACGCGGCGACGAGCGCGCTCGCCGACTACTCGAAGCGGTGACGCGGGCTACTGGCGCCTGACACCGGACGGCGGCGCCGGTCGCCCCGGCGGCGGGGACGCCGGCTGCGCGCTCCGGTAGGCCGTGCCCTCGGGCTTCGCGAGCTCCTCGAGCTCGAGGTCGAGATCGTCGGCGGCCGGCTGCGCCGCGACCTGCTGGCTCGCGGTCTGCGCGCCGTCGAGCTCGTTCACGAGCTGCTGCGCGGTGCGCACGCAGTAGCGCAGGATGCCCGGCTGGTTGGTCTCGTTGATCCGACCCGCGCCGAGCAGCGCGGCGAAGAAGCGGCACGCCGCCTCGAAGATGCGCGCGTCGGCGCCCTGCGCTCCGTGATTCGGTCGGCTCTGCACGGCGGTCCTCCCGGCGGGTCCGGGAGGTGTCATCGGATCGCGCGGCCCCCGACCTGAGCGCCGCCGCGCGTGGATCTCATGCGCGCGGCTTGCGGCCCTCGCCCGGCAGGTAGGTCTCGAAGAGCGTGCCGAGCGGCGCGTCCGCCTGCGGCACGTCGTAGTACGTGCGGATCACCACGGAGCCGTCCGGCTCGAAGCGGTAGGTCTCGATCGAGAGGTGGACCGCGTGTCGCCCCGCCACCGTGGCGTGGTTCTCCATCAGCCAGGCGACCTCGCTGCCGCAGACGAACATCGTCCCCTTGGCGATCTGGAACTTGACCGTCGGCTGGAACAGATCGAAGGGCTTCGACGCGCAGTTCTCGAAGCCGCGCTTTTCCGGTGTCCCGACCGGATCCAGCATGCGGAAGTCGCCCGGCGCGACGCTCTTCCAGTTCGCGATCCAGCCGGGCTTGTCGCCCGCGTTCCAGAGAGAGACGTACTTCTCGGCCCAGGTGACGAGCTGCTCGCGGGTCGGTGTCGGCATGGGGGGACCTCCGGAGGAGGCGCCCATCATACCCGGCCGTCGAAGTACCCCTGCATCAGCCGCGCGACCCACTCCGGCAGCCGCGCCTTCGCGGCGGCGTCGAAGTCCGGGAAGTACGGCTTGAGGTCGAGGATCGGCGTGCCGTCGATCGCGTCGAGCCCGCGGACCACGAGGCCCTTCTCCTCGGCGCGCACGATCGCGGCGACCGTGATGCCGAAGGGATTCGGCCGGTCCTTGGCGCGCTGCGCGAAGATGCCGACGAGCGGCATGTCGTCGCGACCGCGCGGACGCCGCAGCAGATGTCGCGCCGGATCGAAGTCGGCCTGATGGAGCCACCCGACCACGAGCACGTGCGAGAACTGGTCGAGCCCGCGCAGCCCGGGGCGGTACTCGGGCAAGAGCTCGATGCGGCTCTCGACCTCGCCCCAGCCCTCGTCGACCGGCTCCACGACCGGCGAGCGAACGAAGCCGATCGGGCGCACCGTGAAGGAACCCGCGCTCATGCGGGCCGGAAGACCAGCGGCAGCCCGTCGCGCGGCTTCGAGATCGGCGCCTGTTGCACCGGCATGGTGTAGCCCTGCGGCACGCTCCAGCGGTACTTCAGGAGCAGCTGGTGCATGACCATGCGCACCTGCGCCTCGGCGAAGCGTCGGCCGATGCACATGTGCGGTCCGCCGCCGAAGGGGATCCACTGGTGCGTGTGGCGCTCGTGCTCCGCGCGACCCGGCGCGAAGCGGTCGGGGTCGAAGCGGAGGGGATCGCTCCAGTGCTCGCTCATGTGGTGGGTGTGGATGGGAGAGACGACCACCATCGCAGGCGCGGGAATCTCGTAGCCCGCGAACTCGAAGGGCGCCGTCGCGACGCGCGGGATCACGGGCAGCGGCGGGTAGAGCCGCAAGGTCTCGTGCATCGCGCGGGTCAGGCCCTCGAGGCGGTCGACCGCGTCGAAGCCCGGCTGCGCCTCGCCGAGCGCACGGCTCTCGGCGCGCACGCGCTCCTGCCACTCCGAGTGGCGGCCGAGCTCGTAGCAGAGCGAGGTCAAGGTCGAGGTCGTCGTGTCGTGCGCGGCCATCATCAGGAAGATCATGTGGTCGAGCACGTCGTCGTCGCGGAAGACGTCGCCCTCCTCCGTGCGCGCGCGGCACAGGCGGCTGAACATGTCGCTGCCCTGATCCGCGCGCTTCTTCTCCAGCATGCTGCGCAGGAACTCCAGCATGAACTCGCGACCGACGAGTCCGCGGTAGAACTCGAGGCCCGGGATGCGCAGGCGCACGCGCGACATGGACGCCGCGACCATGTCCTCGAAGGCGTGGTTCATGCGCCGCGCCGACGGACCGAGGTCGACGCCGATGAAGATCGACGACGCGAGATCGAGGGTCAGACCCTTGAAGGCGTCGAATGCGCGGACCGGCGCGCCGCTGCCGCCCCAGTCCGCGAGACCGGCCGCGATCTTCGGCCCCATGCGCTCGGCGTAGTCGCGCAGTGCGGGCCGCATGAAGGCCTCGTGCATGATCTTGCGGTGGTGCTTGTGCTCCTGGCCGTCTCGCAGCAAGAGCCCGTTCGGGAAGATGCGCCCCATGATCTGCATCCACGGGCGACGCGCGGAGAAGATCTGGTCGCGGTCGAGCAGCACGAGGCGGTTGGCGTCGGCGCCGAAGAGATTCACGAAGCGGAAGGGGCCGCCGATCTGCACGACCGCCGGCCCGTGGCGCTCGTACATCGCAGTCAGGTTCGAGAGCATGTCGACGCGGCCGGCGCCGGTGGAGAGGAAGGTCCGCACGGCCGAGAGCAGGCCGCTGCGCGGCATCTGCGCGAAAGGTCGGAGGCCGGGCTCCCGGTCGGTCATCGCATCCCTCCTCCGCGCACATCGGCAGACCCGCGCGAGAGGCGTAGCGTCGCGGGCGCGTCTTGGCGAGCATGCGGTGACAGGAGGGGGCTGCGGTGGCCGAAGGCGAGAACAAGCGGGTGGTCGCGCGCCTCTGGCAGGCGCTCTACGCGAAGGACTGGGACGGCGTCGCCGCGTTGATCGCGGAGCGCGGCCACTACGAGGACGTGCCGACCCCCGACCCCGGCGCCACCGGCCCCGAGAACGTCGTGAAGCGGCTGCGCTCGGGGCTCGACCACGTCGAGCGCTTCGAGCACGAGATCCACCGCGTGGTGGCGGACGGCGACACCGTGGTGGTCGAGCACACCGAGATCTGGCACTTCCCGACGGGCGAGAAGCTCACGAACGACTTCGTCACGATCCACGAGGTGCGAAACGGGAAGGTCGAGCTGTGGCGCGACTACTGGGACCTCGGGCGCATGATGGCGCAGGCGCCGAAGTGGTGGATCGAGAAGCTCGCGCAGCACGACGCGTCGGAGTGGTCCGACTGAGGCGGAACAGAGGTCGCTCTACGGCGGCCCTCTGTTCCTTCTCGGGGACCTCTGCCTCGCCTCCCACTCGACGGTTGTCGCCTACGCCTCGAACTCGATCGCGACCGCTTCCGGTGAGCGCGCCCACACCGACGTGACCCAGTGCGGCGACGTTGCGAGCGCGTAGTCGGGGATGCGCGCCAGCAGCTCCTGGAAGGCGACGCGCGCCTCGAGCCGCGCGAGGTTCGCGCCGAGGCAGAAGTGCAGGCCCTGTCCGAAGGCCAGGTGGCGGCGGATGCGGCGGTGCAGGTCGAAGCGGTCGGGGTCGTCGAACTCGCGCTCGTCGCGGTTCGCGGCGCCCCACACGAGCTGCACCTCGGAGCCCACCGTGATCGTCACGCCGTGGTGGACGAGGTCGCGCGTGGCGCGTCGCGGCAGCGCCTGCGCGGGCGACTCGCAGCGCAGCATCTCCTCGATCGCGTCCTCGAGCGACGCGGGCTCCGCACAGAGCTCGCGGCGCGCGTCCTCGTGCTGCGCGAGCAGGATCGCGCCGTTCGCGATCAAGTTCGTGGTGGTGTCGTTGCCCGCGACGATCAGGACGAAGCAGAAGCCGAGCAGCTCGTCCTGCGTCAGGCGCTCGCCGTCGATCTCCGCGTCGAGCAACGCGCTCATCAGGTCGTCGCGGCGCGCGCGGCGGCGCTCGTCGAGCAGTCGCGCGAACTCGCCGTAGATGTTCGCCGCGGCCGTCTTGATGTTCGCGGCCTGCGTGGTGCCGTCGGCCACCGCGACCATCGACTCGGTCCAGTGCAGGAAGTCCTCGCGCCGCTCCGCCGGCACGCCGATCATGTCGCCGATCACGCGGCTCGGCAGGTGCCGCGCGTAGTCGGCCATCAGATCCGCGCGACCCTTGCCGGCGAAGCGGTCGAGCAGTCCGCGCGCGATCTCGCGCACGCGCGGCTCCATCTCGGTCACGCGCCGCGGCGTGAAGGCGACCGTCACCAGGCGGCGCAGGCGATCGTGTCGCGGCGGGTCCATCACCTGGATGTGCGGCAGCAGTCCCACCCCGAGGCTCGTGCCCTCGGACGAGAAGGCCTCGGGATCGCTCGCCGCAAGGCGAACGTCCTCGAAGCGCGAGAGCGCGTACACGCCGGTGTCGGGGTTCCGGTAGACCGGATGCTCGTTTCGGAGCGTGCGGTAGATCTCGTAGATGAGGGCCTGGAAGTCCGGCCGCGAGGGGTCGTAGACGAAGCGATCCGACACCGCGTACCTCCGATGCTCCGGGCTGCGAGCCCGCAGTCGCACCGCCATGCTATCACCGGGCGGCCTCCGGAATGCGCGGGAGAGGACGATGACGCGCGAATCGGGTCGCGGCGCCGAGCGACTGTCGAAGCTGTGCGCGGCGGTCTTCTTCCGCGAGGTCGAGGTGATGGGCGCCGAGCGCGTGCCGCGAGAAGGGCCGCTGCTCTTCGTCGCGAACCACGGCAACAGCCTCGTCGATCCGCTGCTGCTGCTGGCGCGCATGCCGCGGCGCGCCCGCTTCCTCGCGAAGCACACGCTGTGGCAGCACCCGCTGGTCCGGCCCCTGCTCGAGCTCGCCGATGCGATCCCGGTCTACCGCCGCCAGGACGGCGCGGAGAGCGGCAGCAACGACCGCGCCTTCGAGGTCTGCTTCGAGGTGCTCGACGCGGGCGGGGCGATCGCGATCTTCCCGGAAGGCATCTCGTATCACGCGCCCGCGCTCCAGCCGCTGAAGACCGGCGCCGCGCGCATCGCGCTCGGCGTGCGCGACCCGGCGATCCGCGTGCTGCCCGTGGGCCTCACCTTCGAGAGCAAGGCGATCTTCCGCTCGCGCGCGCTGCTCGTCATCGGCGAACCGATCGATCCGGCGCCCGAGCGCGCGCTCGCCGTGCGGGACGAGCGCGAGGCGGTGCACTTGCTGATCGCGCGCATCGAGGCCGGGCTGCGCGCCGTCACGCTCAACTTCGCGAGCTTCGACGAGTCGCAGGTGGTGGAGCGGGTCGCGGATCTCTTCGCCGAGGAGTCGCGCGTGATGCCCGGCGAGGCCGAGCTCGGCGCGCGCTTTCCGCTGCGCCAGGCGCTCGGCAGCGGCTACGCCGAGGCGCGCGAGCGGGAGCCTCGCCGCGTGGAGCGCGTCGAAGCGCTGGTGCGCGAGTACGACTCGCTGCTCGAGGAGAGCGGCCTGCGCGACGACCAGGTGAGCGCCCGCTACCCGGCGCGCCTCGCCGCGCACTACGTCGGCACGCACGCCTCGCGGCTCGCGCTCTCGCTGCCGGTCGCGCTGATCGGCACGCTGCTCTGCTACGTGCCGTACCGCGTGCCCGGTCTGGTTGCGAACCTCGTGCGACGGCACGGCGACCTGCCCGCGACCTACAAGATCCTGTGTGGTCTCGCGCTGGCTCCGCTCTGGTTCGCGTTCGAAGCGGCGATCGCGTGGAAGATCGCCGGTCCGTGGGCGGCGCTCGCGGTGGC
>Ga0335076_10008687_pt1 | contig 10259 bp, 6 predicted proteins | sample Lox_Sample_25_FD_206717 | JGI IMG/M metagenome (GOLD analysis project Ga0335076, IMG submission 206717) | Soil microbial communities from Loxahatchee National Wildlife Refuge, Florida, United States - Lox_Sample_2.5 | ecosystem: Environmental > Terrestrial > Soil > Wetlands | place: USA: Florida...
CTGTCCCTCGGCTCGGGGAGCTTGCGAACCGCTTCGCTCCTGCTGTGCAGGTAGACTGCCGGACGAGCACATAAGCTGTTGGAGTCTCCATCCGAAGCGCTTCGCGAAGCGCTTCGCAAAATTATCCAACACACGTTGCGGGAGTCAAGAGAACGCCGTGAGGAAATCGGGTGAGATGACACCGTCGAAGCCGGCCACGATGGCGCAGATCGCCGAGCGCGCCGGCGTCGCCCTGAGCACCGTCTCGTACGTCTTGAGCGGCAAACGGGCGGTCTCCCCGCTGATGCGCGAGCGCGTCCTGGCCGCCGTCGAGGAGCTCGACTATCGCCCGCACGGACCTGCGCGCGCGCTCGCGAGCGGGGCGTCGCACACGATCGCTCTGTTCCTGCCCTCGCCGCAATGGCAGCTTTTGCCGGTGCAGCAGACGTTCGTCGCAGGCGCGACTGCGGCGACGAGCGCGAGCGACTACTCGCTGCTCCTCTCGACGGCCGCCACCGACCCTGAGGCGGTCGCCAGGGTGGTCGCGACGGGACGCGCGGACGGCGTGATCCTGATGGAGACGCTCGTGCACGACGCCCGGGTCGAGCGCCTGCAGGCGGACGGACATCCGTTTGTGCTCATCGGGCGCACACACGACATGACCGGGATCAGCTACGTGGACATGGACTTTGGCGACGCGGTCGAGACGAGCCTCGCGCACCTCGCCCGGTTGGGACATACGCAGGTCGCACTGTTCAACTTCCCGCCCAACCTGATCGAGGCGGGCTACACCTCGTCGCTGATCGCGCGGGACGTCTTCGAGCGACGCGCATCCGACTTCGGCATCGACGGCATCCACATTCCGTGCTCCCACGAACCGCGCGAGGCGTTCGCGGTCGCTGCGCGGCTGCTGCGGTCAGAGCCGGAGTGCACGGCCGCCATCACGACCGGCTGGCAGTTCACGGGACTGCTCAGCGCGCTGCGGGCGGCCAATCTCCACGTCCCTGACGATTTCTCTATCGTGTCAGTGATCGCCGCGCAGTTCGCGGAGATGCTGACGCCCTCCCTCACAGGCGTCGAATGGCCCGCCTTCGAAGCGGGTCAGCTGGCGGCGGAGATGCTGATTGAGCGGCTCACGGTGCAGAACACACCGCCTCGTCAGCAGCTGTTCCCAGCGAAGCTCGTGATCAGGGAATCGACCGGGCCCGCGCGAGCACGCCGAAGTCGCGCCGCGGGATGAAACCAGCCCGGCCAGGTGTGGGCGAGCGCTCGCCTGGCTAGCCGGCGCGATGGAGCAGGTCTTTCTCGGCGATCCGTTTCCTGGAATCATCGGGTCATGGCGGGTTCACTGCGTCCGTCATGCCCTTGCGGTGACGGGATGGCATGGATGCCCTTAGGCCAGGAGACCCTAGGCGAGTCGGGCACTATGTCCTGACCGGCCGTCTTGGGGCGGGCGGCATGGGCGAGGTGTTCTTCGGCCGGTCGCGGGCCGGGCGCCCGGTCGCGGTCAAGCTGATCTATCCGGTTTTCGCTAATGACGCCGAGTTCCGGCGGCGGTTCCGGCTGGAGGTGGAGGCCGGCCGCAAGGTCGGCGGATTCCACGCCGCCCAGGTTGTCGATGCTGACCCGGACGCCGAACGTCCCTGGATGGTGACCGCCTTTGTCGCCGGACCGTCCCTTGAGCGGACTCTCACCGAGCACCAGGCCCTCCCCGTTGACAGCGTCCGGGTTCTGGGCGCCGGCGTGGCCGAAGCGCTGGGAGCCATTCACGCCGCCGGGCTGATCCACCGGGATCTGAAGCCGTCGAACATATTGCTGGCCGAAGACGGGCCGCACGTGATCGACTTCGGCGTCGCGCGTGCCATCGACGATTCCGGCGTTACCGCGCCGTCCGGCACGCCGGGTTTCATGGCACCCGAGGTTCTCCGGGGACAGCCGCTCACGTCGGCCTGCGACGTCTTCGCGCTGGGGATGGTGCTGGCCTACGCCTCCGGCATCCGGCCGTTCGGCCTGGGGCTGGCCGAGGCGATTGGTTACCGGGTCGTCCATGAAGAACCAGACCTTACCGGGCTCGACCCTCAGATCCGCGACGTGGTAGCCGCGTGCCTGGCCAAGGAGCCTTCCGAGCGGCCCACCCCGGCCAAGATCCTGGAACTCCTCGCCGACCCCGACCCACCCGGCCAGTGGCTTCCCTCGCCACTCCAAACCATGATCACGACCGACGAGCCACCGGGTGAACCCGCAGCGACGGCCGCCACCGATCTGGCCCGCGCCGCCCGGCTGCTGGAGGAGGCCGAACAGATCGCCCGCGCCCTCCCTCTGGATGAGCAGACCATGGCGCCGGAGGACCGCGCGGCAGCGATTCCCGGCCCGCCGCCGCCGCCGGCCAGCAGCAGCGCCCGCGCCCGGGGACTGGATGATGAGTACGACCGTGCCCTCCCGCTGGCCGTTCAGCGGGCCAGGGCCCTGGTACACGTGGCCGCGGTGGCCGCCCGCTCCGACCCTGCTCGCGCCGCCCGGCTGCTGGACGACGCCCTGCACCCGAGCTGGAATCAGGCCACCCACGGGGCTGCGGGCTACCACCACATCCTCGAGGCCCTGGCCTGGTACTCCGCATCGGAGTTCGGCATGCTCCTGGCCCGCATCGACCCATCGCCCGCTCAGCGGCTGGTGGCTGACATCGAGAAGATCCCTCCCGTCATCCGGGCGCGGCAACACCGAGAATTCCTGGACGACGTCGCGCCGTTCATCACTAAGGTTGCCGAGGTAGTAGCTGACGTCGACATCGCCCGCGCGGAGGAGCTCGTCTGGCCCATGGGCACACCTGCGCGTGATATGGCGCTAGCCAAGGTCGCCATGGTGGCGGCCCGCACCGATTCCAGCCGGGCCGGGCAGATCGCCTTCACCGTCACCGGCCGGCCCAGGCCGACCCCGGGCCAGGGTGGTTGGATGCCGGGGGTAGCTCCCACGCCCCCGTTGCTCGACGACCCGGACCAGGCCATCTACTGGAAGGTCCGGGCCCTGACCGAGATCGCCATCGTGGTGGCCAGAGCCGATCCTGACCATTCGGTACGGCGGCCGGACGACGCCGAGCGGTTCGCCCGCACCATCGCCGATCAGGGCATCTCGCCGGACGCGGCGCCGTCCAGCACCGGGGCGGCAACCGTCCAGACTGATCCTGTCCAGGCCGGGCAACTGCTGGCAGAGGCTGAGCAGTGGGCTCGCCTCATCAGCAAGAGTGATGTGGAGAGCATGGCTCTGACCAGCGTAAGAGCGGCAGCGGCCCAGATCGATCCTGACCACGCTGAGCAACTGCTGACGGAGGCCGAGCGGTACGCCCGCGCCATCAGCAGCGCGCCGGCCCGGCTTGAGGCCCTGGGGGAGGTAGCCCTGGCTGCGGCTCGCACGCACCCTGTCCAGGCCGAGCAGGTCATCGGCAGCCTGCCCGCCAGCGCACCCGAGCGGGCTGAGGTGGCCATGGTGGCGGCGCTCAGCGACCCTGCCTGCGGTGAGCGAATCGCGGTCGGCAGCGCCGACACATACCAGCAGGCTCTGGTCAGGGCGGTGGTAGCGGTTCGCGCCGACCCGGCCGATGCCGGGCCGCTGCTGGAACAGGCGGTAGCGGCGGCCGGCCGTGATCCCGCCCGCGTGGCAGAGATCGCCGTGGTGGTGGCCGCCGCCGACCCTGCCCGAGCCGAGCAGGTCGCAAGCACCATCAAGGCCGGAGCCGGGATGACCGCCGGGTACTGGAGGGCACGTGCCCTAGCGGACCTCGCGAACGTGTGCTTGGGGAATGGCGCCCGATGACAGATCAAGAAGTCCAGCTGTTCCTGGCGGATCTGGCTATCATCATCCTGCTCGCCCGGCTGCTGGGCGTGGCGGCCAAGCGGCTCGGCCAGCCGCCGGTGCTCGGCGAGATTATCGCCGGGATCTTGCTGGGGCCGACCTTGTTTCACGGCAAGATCACGGCGACGCTGTTCCCGATCACGCTGAGGCCGCCGTTGAGCGCGCTCGCCAACCTCGGTGTGGTGATGTTCATGTTCGCCGTCGGGTACCTGCTCGACCTGCGCCTGATCCGGGGCCGGGGGCGCGTCGCCGCGAGCGTATCGGTCAGTTCGATCATCCTTCCGCTGTCACTTGGGGTCGGGCTCGGCGCCTGGCTGGCCAGCCGTCATCACGTGCATAAGGTCCTCCCGTTCGCGCTATTCGTGGGCACGGCCATGTCGGTCACTGCGTTTCCGGTGCTGGCGCGCATCCTCACCGACCGAAACATGCATCGCACCCGGATCGGCAGCATCGCGCTCGCCAGCGCCGCGACCGACGACGTGCTGGCCTGGTCGCTGCTGGCCGTGGTGGTCGCGATCGCCGGCGCCGGCGGCGGCCAGCAGTTCCGGCTGCTGCTGGTCCCGGTCTACGCGGCCGTGATGTTCGGCCTGGCCCGCCCGCTGCTGCGCAGGCTGGCGGATGTCTACCAGCGGCGGGGCCGGCTGACGCCCAACGTTCTCGCGGTGGTGCTGGCCGGGCTGCTGCTGTCCTCGTACGCCACCGACTGGATGGGCCTGAAGTACATCTTCGGCGCCTTCCTTTTCGGCGTCGTCATGCCCCGGGAGGGAACCGCGGCCGCCGCCCTCCGCGAGACGATCCTCGATCGCCTGGAACAGGTCAGCGTCCTGGTGCTGCTGCCGGTCTTCTTCGTGGTGTCGGGACTGAGCGTCGACCTGTCGTCGGTCGGCCTGTCCGGGCTCGTGGAATTCTCCCTCATCCTGCTGGTCGCTGTCGTCGGCAAGTTCGGCGGCGCCTTCATCGGCGCCAGCCTCTCGGGGGTCCGTGGCCGGCGCGCCGGGGTTCTCGCCACCCTGATGAACACCCGCGGGCTCACCGGGATCGTGATCCTTTCGGTCGGCCTGCAACTGCACATCCTGGACCAGTCGCTGTACTCGCTGATGATCGTGATGGCGATCGTGACGACGATGATGGCCGGGCCGCTGCTGCGTCTCATCTACCCGGATCGCTTCGTGGCGCGTGACATCGCACAGGCGGACCGTGCTGCGCTCGGGACCGCCGTTGAGCACCGGATCCTGGTGCTGATCGAGACGCCGGAATCCGCTGCTCCGCTCGCTGACATCGGGGCGGCGCTGGCGGCCAGCCGGGAGCACAGCCAGCTCATCCTCTGCCATCTCGTGGCGCGGGAGCATGACACCCGGTCGGATGTCGCCACCGGGCTGGGGGGCGAGCTGCGGGAAACGAGCCGGGCTGCGGGAAACCTTCAGGCGCTGGCCGACCGGGCGTCGGCTCGCGGGGTGTCAGCGGTCTTGCGCTCCCGGTTCAGCCAGGACATCACCGCCGAGCTGCCCGGCTATGTGGCGGCGGCCGAGCCGGACACCATCGTGCTGGGCCCGGGCAGCGCTTTCCGCGAGACGCTCGCAGCCGGCGGAGCAGTCCAGCTCGTCACGGTCGCGCGCAGCCTGCCGGAAGCGCCCACTGCGGTCGCGGCGCTGTGGACGCGAGGGGAGGGCGGGGCAGCCGCGGTCCTGGTCGCCGCGCAACTGGCCGTCGGGGACCGGCGGAAGCTGGTGATCAGTCCGGCTGGAGGCCGGCGCGCGGGTCTGGCCGCCGGGCTCACCAGGGAAGGCATCGCCGCGAGCGACGGCCCGCCGCCTTCGGGGGCCATCGTCGTGGCTGCCGATGGTAGCGCCGACGCTCACCTGGTCGTCCGGGCGGGCACCCGGGAGGCCAGTGACGACCTGGACCAGCGGGTCCAGGATCTGGACCGGAGCAGGCTCATCGGGCAGCGCTGACCGGGACGAGGCCGCTGCGCCCGCGCATCCACGGCTATCGCTTCATCAAGGTGGGTGACCTGCAGCGTTTACCTGTTGTAGCCCGGTTGCCAGGTAAGGGACACTGGTGCCAGGTGATGCTCTCAGGTACACCGCGTAGGGGGTGGCCAAAATGGCCGAGCGGGACGAGCGAAAACCGGCCGATCAAGACCCGGCCATTAATGCGGAGACAACAGCCGGGATCGAACGGCTGGCTGATGAGCTGGCTGAGGTGCGCGAGCAGCTCGGTGCGACGAGCGAAGTTCTCGCCGTCATAGGACGATCCGCCTCTGATCTTGACAGAGTACTTGAAACGGTCGTCGAATCCGCGCGGAAGCTCTGCGGTGCCAATGCCGGACAGGTATTCCTGGCTTATGGAGATAGGTACCGGTTGGTATACGGCTCCGGGATGACGGCGGAGTACCGGGAATTCATCGCCAATAATCCCGTGGTCCTGGAGCGGGGATCGCTCGTCGGCCGGGTCGGGCTTGACCGGCGGGCTACGCAGATCACTGACGTGCTCGCCGACCCTGGCTATGGCCAGACGGAGGCGCAGCGGGTGGCTGGCTTCCGGACCATCATGGGTGTCCCCATGTTGCTGGACGGCGAAGTTGTCGGCGTGCTCTCGGTGTGGCGAACCCAGGTCGACCCGTTCAGCGATCGCGCAGTGGAAGTCCTCACGACCTTCGCGGCGCAGGCGGCTCTCGCTGTTCGCACCGTTGATCTCGTGCGGACACTGGAGAGCCGCACGGACGAACTCGGCCGCAAGGTGACTCAGCTCGAGGCCCTTGGCGCAGTGGGTGAAGCGGTGAGCTCCAGCCTGAACCTCACCGAGGTGCTCAACACCATCATCACGCAAGCGGTGCAATTGTCCGGGTCGGACGGCGGCTCTATCTACGAGTTCGACGAGGACGCCAGGGAGTTCCGCGTCGAGACCGTCTGCGGCACCAGCCCGGAAGCCTTCGACGCTCTCCGGCGCGCCCGGATAGGACTTGATGACACTTTCCTGGGCCAAGCGGCGACGCTGGGTCGGCCCCTGGAGCTCACGGACCTTCCCGACGCGCCTCTCGATCCCCACCTGAGCGTCCTGGCCGAGACCGGCTGGCGCTCCCTGGTCGCCGTCCCCATGCTCCGAGAGGGCCGCATCGTCGGCGCCATGGTCATCCGCCGCCATACCCCCGGGCGCATCCCGCAAGAGATCTACGACCTGCTCGAGACCTTCGCCAGCCAGTCCGCACTGGCCCTGATCAACGCGCAGCTTTACCGGCAACTGGAGCAACAAAGCGCCGCACTCGAAGTCGCGAGCCGGCACAAGTCGGAATTCCTGGCCAGTATGTCCCACGAGCTGCGTACGCCGCTGAACGCCATCATCGGCTTTTCTGAAGTGCTCCTGGAGCGCATGTTCGGCGAGCTCAACGAGCGTCAGGACGACTACTTGCGCGACATCTGGAGTTCGGGCAAACATCTGCTTGAACTGCTGAACGACATTCTCGACCTGTCGAAGATCGAGGCCGGCCAGATGGTCCTGAACCGCTCGGAATTCGCCGTCAGCGAATCCCTGGAGTCGTGCCTCTCGATGGTACGTGAGCGGGCGGTCAAGCAAAGGATCCTGCTGAGCCTTGAGGTCGATCCCCAGGTCGGCCTGCTGGATGCCGATCGCCTGCGCTTCAGGCAAGTCGTACTGAACCTGCTGTCCAACGCGGTGAAGTTCACCCCCGACGGCGGGCGCGTGGATGTCCGCGCCTCAATACGTGATCAGGACCTGGTTGTGGAGGTGACCGACACGGGACCGGGCGTGCCGGCCGAGGACCGTCAGCGCATTTTCGACGCATTCCAGCAAGGCGCCCGGCTGCCCAGGCAGACCGAAGGCACCGGGCTCGGGCTCACCCTGTCCAAGCGGATCCTTGAGCTGCATGACGGCAGGATCTGGGTCGAAAGTGAAGCTGGGAACGGCAGCACGTTCGGGTTCGCGCTGCCGGCCGGATCCGCGGAACCGGCGTTGACGTCAGTCCCGCAGCCCGGCCCGGATGCAGGCCTCGCCACGGGGCTGGCCCCCGGCCCCGGGCCCACCGTGGTGGTCGTAGAAGACGACCGGCGGTCCTTCGATCTGCTGCGGGTCTACCTCGAGGCGGCGGGCGCCCGCGTCGTCAGCGCCCGGGACGGCGAAGAAGGCCTGGATACGGTGCGTCGGCTGAATCCCGCAGGCGTCATCCTCGACATCCTTCTGCCGGGAATTGACGGCTGGGAGGTTCTCGCCCAGCTCAAGGCGGATCCGGGGACGGCAGCGATACCAGTGGTCGTGGTGTCGATGCTTGATGAGCGCGGCCGTGGTTTCGCGCTGGGCGCCGCCGAATACCTCGTCAAGCCGGTAGGCAAGGATCAGCTGCTGGCCGCGCTCTACCGCGTGGCGGCAATGCCTGAGTGGAAGCACACGGTGGTGGCGATTGACGATGATCCTCTGGCCATCGAGCTGGTCCGGGCAAGTCTGGAGCCCGAGGGATGGACGGTGCTGGCCGCGGCCACCGGCCAGGAGGGGCTGGCGCTGATCCGGGACCGGCAACCCTCCGCCGTTCTGCTGGACCTTCTCATGCCCGGCATGGATGGCTTCGAAGTCGTGGAGGCTCTGCGATCAGACCCCGACACGAAATCGGTCCCCGTGGTCATCCTGACATCCAAGTCAATGACCCAGCAGGACAAGGAGCGACTGCAGGGGCGAATCACGTACGCGGCGCGCAAGACGGATTTCGATCTGTCGGGCCTCGCGGGGCTGCTCCGCTGGGCGAGCACAAGTCGCCACCCCCCGGCGTCGGAGTCGGGATGAACTACGTGATCCTGGTCGTAGAGGACAACGAGCGGAATCTCAAGCTGGTGCGGGACGTGCTTGAGTACGCAGGCTACGACGTGCGGGTGGCCCGGACGGGCGAGGACGGCATCACCCTGGCGGTCAGCGAGCCTCCCGATCTCGTTCTCATGGATCTCCAGCTACCCGGTATCGATGGCATGGAGGCTCTTCGGCGGCTGCGCGAGAGCCCCCGGACGGCGGGCATACCCGTGGTCGCGGTAACGGCCCAGGCGATGAAGCAGGATCGGGAACGGGCCCTGGATGCCGGTTTCAACGGGTACATAGAGAAGCCGATCAGCGTCCGTGCCTTTCCCGATCAGGTTCGCGGATTCCTCTCAGGTGGGGAGGTAGGGACTAAGTGATGCCATCGGACCCGCTCGTACTCGTCGTGGATGATCTGGCGCCAAACGTTCGCCTGCTTGAGGCGGTGCTGTCGCCGAAGGGATTCCGGGTGGCCACGGCGTCCTCCGGAGAGGAAGCCCTGGACCTGCTGGGTAAGGAGCAGCCAGATGTCGTTCTGCTGGACATCTTGATGCCTGGGATGGATGGGTATGAGGTCTGCCGCCGGATCCGCGAAGACCCAGGGACAGCATTCCTGCCGGTGATCATGATCACGGCGAGCGGCGAACAGGAGAAGATCCGCGCCATTGAGTCCGGCGCCGACGACTTCATCAACAAGCCCTTCGACCAGGCCGAGTTGCTGGCCCGGGTGCGCTCCCTGGTCCGGGTCAAGCGGTACCACGACACGATCGAACATCAGGCCACCGAGCTGGCGCGGTGGAACCGTGAGCTTGAGCAGCGCGTCCAGGACCAGATCGAGCAACTGGAACGCGTGAGCCGGCTGCGCCGCTTTCTTCCGGCGCAGCTGGCTGACCTCATCATCAGCTCAGGCGATGAGTCGTTCCTCAGCGCGCACCGCCGCGAGATCACGGTGGTGTTCTGTGACTTGCGCGGCTTCACCGCCTTCGCCGAAACGGCTGAACCCGAGGATGTCTGGGAGATCCTCGGGGAGTATCACGCTGCCCTGGGCAAGCTCATATCCCGCTTCGAGGGAACCTTGGAGCGGTTCGTCGGTGATGGGCTCATTGCCTTTTTCAACGATCCCCTCCCGTGCGACGACGCCCCGTTGCGGGCTGTCCGGATGGCGCTGACGATGCGCCAGCGGGTGCAGGAGCTGGCCGACAGATGGCAGCGTCGCGGTTATGAGCTCGCTCTCGGGGTGGGCATCGCTCAGGGCTACGCCACACTCGGGCAGGTCGGCTACGGCGACCGCTTCGATTACGCCTCAGTCGGGAGCGTCGCCAACCTGGCCGCACGCCTGTGTGCCGAGGCGGCGCCCTGGCAGATCCTCGTCACCCAGCGCGTGAACGCGGCAGCCGAGGAACTCGTGGTGAGCCGGCTCGTCGGCGAGCTGACGTTGCGTGGTTTCTCCCGGCCGATCCGCACCTTCGAGGTTTCCGGGCTCGACTCCGCAAAGGTCAGTTCATGACCACCGGGAAGCTTCGCGTGAGTGCCGCCCCTGTCCTCAGATCGGGCGGACCTGCTCGGCCTGCGGGCCCTTAGCGCCCCGGGTGACGGTGTACTCGACCCGCTGGCTCTCCTGGAGGCTGCGGTAGCCGTCA
>Ga0335076_10008689_pt1 | contig 10258 bp, 8 predicted proteins | sample Lox_Sample_25_FD_206717 | JGI IMG/M metagenome (GOLD analysis project Ga0335076, IMG submission 206717) | Soil microbial communities from Loxahatchee National Wildlife Refuge, Florida, United States - Lox_Sample_2.5 | ecosystem: Environmental > Terrestrial > Soil > Wetlands | place: USA: Florida...
CGGACGGGCAGGCGCGCAGCTACGGCGGGAACGCGCTGCGGAACATCGCCATCTCCATCGACTCGCTGTGGAGCGCCGCCGTCCCACCGGGTCACCCGGCGGTGCGCGCACCCAGTCCGGCTGAGCTACACAGCTGGGTGACCCGCTGGCGGCCCGCCGCGGTAGTCGCGGTCACCCGCCGGACGTCACGGCTCGGCCGCCTGCTCACCGCGGTGTTCGGGCCGCCCGACTTCGCGGTCGGCCGGGTACTCGGCTGGCGCAGGTAAAGCCCATGTATCGCCTATACCAACGGGTTGCCGACTCATGAGGTTATTTCGGTCTTTCCTGGGATAAGGTCGAGTGCCCGAAAAAGACGACAGGATGGCACCGCGGTGAAGCTTACGATCCTGATGCCGGTGTACAACGAGGCTGAGACGGTGCAGAACGTGATCAAGCGTCTGCTGGATGTCTCGTTTCCGTGCCCCATTGAGCTGGTCGTGGTCGATGACGCGAGCACGGACGGATCGTCGGAAATCCTGGACAGCCTGGCCAATGACGACGAGCGCCTGCACCTGCTCCGGCACCCGGTCAACCGGGGCAAGGGCGCGGCCATCCGGACCGGCGCGGCCGCCGCGACCGGCGACTACATCATGCCGTTCGACGCGGACATGGAGTACCAGCCGGAGGACATCCCGGACCTGCTCAAGCCGGTGCTGCGCGGTGAGGCAGAAGTGGTGTACGGAAACCGGACATTCGGCAGTCACTCGGCCTACTCGTTCTGGTATGTGATGGGCAACAAGGGTGTGACAACTGTTGCCAACATCCTGTTCAACGCCTATATCGCTGATCTGGAAACCTGCTTCAAGCTGATGCCGCTCGAGCTTTACCGCAGCCTGGACATCAGCTCGCGCGGCTTTGGCATGGAAGCGGAGATCACCGGCAAGCTGCTGGCGCGCAAGATACGCCCGTTCGAGGTGCCGATCACCTACCGGGCGCGCAGCCGGGAAGAAGGCAAGAAGATCACCTGGAAGGACGGCGTGGCCGCGGTGTGGCTGCTGACCCGGATCCGGATGTCTGCGGGCCGCGAGCAGCGGCGCGGCGCCCACGTCTGAGGTGCCACGCATTTCAGCTGGCAGGGGGCGGCGGTGAGTTTGGTCCGGCGGCCGGTGGAAGCACCGCCGGACGCGGAGCGCCGCCGGGTGTGGCGGCTGCCCGGCCACCCGGCGCTCTGGCTGGTGCCGCTGCTGTACCTGGCCGGCGCATTCGCCATCACCTGGCATCTGTGGGCCGACCCGGCCAGCCAGGCGCAGGTGGTGCCGGCCAACGGCGTGTCCCAGGACATCGACCTGTTCGCCTGGTTCATGCGGTACGCGGCCAACGCGGTATCGCACGGCCACCTGCCCGCGCTGGTCACGCCGGTGGTGAACGCGCCCGAGGGCATGAACCTGATGTGGAACACCTCGTTCCTGCTCCCGGCCACCCTGTTCGCCCCGCTCACCCTGCTGATTGGCCCGCAGGCCACCCTCACCACGGTGCTCACGCTGGGTTTCGCGGGCACCGCGACGGCCACGTTCTTCGTACTCCGCCGCTGGGCGGCCAGCCTGCCCGCGGCCGCGCTGGGCGGCGCGCTGTTCGGCTTCTCCCCCGCGCTGCGCATCGCCGCGGTCGGGCACTACCACCTGCAGTTCGCGATCCTGCTGCCACTCATCATCGACGCGGTGCTGTGCATCCTGACCGGCCGCGGCCGCCCGGTCTATGCCGGGGCCCGGCTCGGCCTGCTGCTGGCCGCCCAGTTGTTCATTGCGGAGGAGACGCTGGCGCTGCTCGGGGTGACCGCCGCGGTCATCGCGGCGGTGCTGGCGCTCAGCCGCCCCCGTGCGGTGGCCGGGCGGATCCGTGGCGCCGCCGCCGGGCTGGCCACCGCGGCCGTGGTCATGGTGGTGCTGTCCGCCTACGGGCTGTGGCGGCAGTTCCATGGGCCGCTGGCTGAGCACGGCAGCCCGTGGTCCGTCGGCCACTTCCACAACCGCCCGGGCAACTTCGTCAGCGCACCCAGCGGGTACTTGTTCACCTCGCACGCCACGGTCACCTACCTGAACCACCACGCGGTCAAGATGGTGGAGTACTTCGCCTACCTGGGCTGGCCGATGCTGGCGGTGCTGCTCATCGCGGCCGCGGCGTTCTGGCGCGACCTGCGGGTGCGCACGATGGCGGTAACGTTCGCCGCGCTGGAACTGTTCAGCCTGGGCAGCCGGACCATCTCCAGCCACGGGATGAGCTGGCCGGCCGCGCTGCTGCCCTGGCACTACCTGGCCCGGCTGCCGCTGCTCGACCAGGCCCTGGCCAACCGGTTCTCGCTGCTGGCCGACGGCGCAGCCGCGGCGCTGCTCGCGTTCGCGGTGGACCTGGCCTGCCGCCGGCGGGCTGACCAGCCGGCCCGGCGGGTCGCCTGGGCCCGTGGCATCGCGGTCGCCGCAGTAGCCGTGGCGATCGTGCCGATCATCCCGCTGCCGCTGCAGACGGCCCCGGTGCGGCCCATCCCGGCCGGCTTCCAGCTGGCGTTCAGCATGATGAAGCTGAGCCCGGACGAACGGGTGGTGATCATCCCGCTGCTGCCGTCGGCAGACATGCGCTGGCAGGCGGACAGCAACGTGACCGGTGCGCTGGTCGGGTGTTACGGCATCGCGCCGGAGCCGTCCGGCAAGGCGGCCATCTGCCACACCCAGCGGCGGCCGACCGCGGGCTACCTGAACGCGCTGGACAAGGGCCAGACGGGGGCCAAGGCCCCGTCAGCGGCCCGGCTCCGGGCCGATCTGGGCTACTGGAAGCTGACCGCGCTGGTCGCGGTGACCAGCCGGGACTCGGCGCTCGGGAAGTACCTTACCCGCACGTTCGGCCCGCCCACCATCCAGCGTGGCAGCGTGCTGGCCTGGCGGCACTACGGCCCGGGCTACCTCACCGCCCGGTAGACCTGCACGCCGTCCGCGGTGTACGCGGGCCGGAAGCCGGTCGCCCGCAGGTAGCTGAGCACGGCGGGCGCCGGTCTGCGGCTGGCCGGCCACCGCCAGACCAGCACCCAGCCGACATCCATCCGGCGCGCGTCGGCCCGGGCGGCGGCCAGTTCGGCCGGGGTGCTGCGCTGCTGCCGCTGAGTGGCCACCAGCCGGGCATAGAACGGGTGGCGGCTGATCCCGTTGATGGTCGGCAGCGGCACCCGGGAGACGTAGCCGACCGACCGCGGGTGGCCGTCCGCGGTGGCCAGCACCTGCGCGTCCGGGTCGAACCCGCCGCCGTAGATGTATGTGCCGCCGCGGATGCCGAACGGCACGTCGACCACGATCGAGGCGGAGTGGTCGGCGGCGATCGGGCCGTCCACGGCGGGCAGCGCGGTCGGCATGGTGGCGATGAACGAGTTGCCGGACCAGCCTGCCTCCAGCACACCGAGCGCCAGCACGGCCACGATGGCCGGGGCGGCGTGGTAGCGCAGCCAGTCCACCGCCCCGCCGGCCAGCAGCGCGGCGGGCAGGATGCCGAGCATCATCATCCGGTCCGGCTCGCGGAACCCGGACAGGCCGGGCAGCTTGGCGAACCAGGTGAACGGCAGCACCGCGGACACCCGCCAGTTGCCCACCAGTTGCGGCACTGGAATCAGCAGGTGCGGCCCGACCCGCAGCACCGGGCCGAGCGCCAGTGCCGCACAGGCCAGCCAGCACAACGCCAGCAGCCGGGTACTCACCCGCCGCCACTGCGCGGCCGTGCCAGCCACGGCGAGCATGCTGAGCAGCAGGCCGAACGTCGGGACGCCGTCGCTGAGCGGCCCGTGGAAGATGAACCCGAGGTGGCCGAGCCCGAAGTCGGCGATCCGCGGCGAGGGCGCGAACATGTCCGGCAGCGACCCGGAGTAGCCCCGGTACGAGGCCTGCAGGCTGCCCGGGGGTGACGTCATGCCGCCGGACCGGGCCTGCTGCACGATGGCGATCAGCTGCGGGCTGGCCAGCACCAGCGCGACCGCCGCGGCCAGCCCGGCCGCGCGCAGCTTGGCCACGCGCTGTTCGACCACGCGCTGTTCGCCCCCGGTACCGGACGCGGTGCGCCGGATCAGCCAAGGGGCCAGCGCCAGGACGGCCACGCTGATAACAAGGACCGCCATCTCCTGGTCGGTCAGCACGGCCGCGCCCAGCACCACGCCGAGGATGACGGCCTGCCGCCAGCCGGGGCGGCGGGTCAGCCGGACCGCGGCCTCCAGGGCTATCGGGATGAACAGCTCGCCCAATGCCAGGTTGAGGTGGTACCAGGACCGCCAGACCAGCATGGAGGACAGGCCGAAGAACGCGCCCGCGGCGATCGCGCCGGGCTGCGAGCGCAGCCACAGCCGGGCCACCCGGTAGGTGGCGTAGCAGAGCAGCCCGGGCAGCGCTATCGACAGCAGGTTGTAGGACAGGCTTGGGCCGAAGATCAGCGTGACCGGGGCCAGCAGCACGCCGGGCAGCGGCAGCAGCGCGTGCAGGCCGAGCTGGACGCCGGCCGGGGCGGCGATGGCCCGGGTGGACCATGGGTTGCCCAGGTGCACGAGCTGGTGGGCCACCCACCAGAAGTCCCAGACGTAGGAGCCCGCGTCCCGGGTGGCGGGCAGCTTCCCGGCCAGGTAGGTGGCCCGCGGCCAGCTCACCGCGATCCCGGCGGCCAGGTAGCCGCCCAGCACGGCCAGGTGCACGAAGACGGGACGCCGGAACCAGGGGGCCGGCCCAACCGCCGTGGCTGCCCGGGGGTGACTGGCTACGGCTGACAGCTGCACGGCCCGATTTACAACCGTCCCTCGCGGACCGCCTGCTCGATCCACGGAATGACCTCGTCCAGCATCTGGCCGAGCGTGGTGGTGGCTTCGTAGCCGAGCACGGCCCTGGCCTTGGCCACGTCGGGCACGCGTTTCTGCACGTCGTATTCGTACGGGTCGTCGGAGGTCAGCCGGAGCGGCACGCCCGGGCCCCTGATCTTGCGCCAGATCAGCCCGGCCAGCTCGGCCACCGTGGTCGATTCCGCCGTGGACAGGTTGAAGTCCTCGTTCACCGCGGCCGGGTGCTCCAGCGTGGCCACGATGCCGCGGGCCAGGTCGCCGCCGTAGGTGTAGTGCCGGACCTGGTTGCCCTGGCCGAGGATGTGCAGCGGGTCCTGGCCTTTGAGCACCTTCTGCACCAGGTCGGGCACCACGTGGGACATGGCCAGCCGGACGTTGCCGGACAGCACCTCGACCTGGCCGAGCGCCCGGCCCTCGCCGACGCCGACGCAGTTGAACGGGCGGACGATGGTGTACGGCAGCTGGTACTGGTCCCAGGCGGCCCGCGCGTAGTACTCCACGGCCAGCTTCTGGAAGCCGTAGGAGGACAGCGGCGGGGGGATCTTCCGCTCGTCACCCTCGGCCGACGGCCAGTGGTCGGTGCTCTCGTAGACCATGGACGAGCTGACGTAGGTCATCTTCTTGAGCGTGCCCGCCTGGTGCGCGGCCAGCGCGGCGTCACAGCTGGCCGCCATGATCCGCTCGTTGGTGGCCAGCAGATCGTAGGCATACGCGTGGAAGTAGGAGATCCCGCCGATCATCGCGGCCCCGGCGATGAAGTGGTCGCAGCCGTCCAGCAGCTCGGTGACCAGCCCGACGTCCCGGGCGTCACCTTCGACGAAGTGGTAGCTGGGATGGTCGTCGTAGCTGTGCTTGACCGGCCCGTACTTCGAGAAGTTGTCCAGGCCGACCACGGTGTGGCCGCCGTCGAGCAGCTGCTGCACGACGTACCCGCCGATGAAGCCAGCCGAGCCAGTGACCAGAACCTTAACCACGAACCGCTCTCCTCCTGTGCAGGGGTTTTTCCGGGGAGTTCAGTCTTCCGTAGCCGGCCCGCTACGCGCGGCCATTCTGGCCAGGCTCAGCTTCGGCCCGAACGCGAACCGGTACCAGTGCAGGTATGCGGGCAGCCAGTGCACCACATCGAAGCGGGACTCGCCGAGCGAGCGATCCAGCCAGATGGTCGGGATCTCGGCCACCGGCAGCCCCAGCCGGGCGGCCTTGACGGTCAGCTCCAGGCCGATCTCGAAGCCGGACCGGGAGTCGATGCCGACCTGCCGGACGAAGTCGGTGGAGTAGGCCTTGAAGCTGTTGGTGGCGTCCCGGGTGCCCACCCGGGCCAGCGTGTGCAGCGACTTGCCCGCGGTGCGGGACAGCGTCCGCTTCAGCCGCGGCCCGCCCACCTGCTGGCCGCCGGGCATGTACCGCGAGGCGGCCGCCACCACCACACCGCGTTCCACCAGCCGGGCCAGCTCGTCGATCTGCATCGGATCGTCGCTGCCGTCGGCCATGGTGACCACGGTCACCGGGGACTGCGCCTCGTCGAAGGCGTACCGGATCGCGTTGGCCGGCCCGCGCCCGTACACGTTCAGCACGCCGCGCACCCGGGAGTCGGCCAGGCTGGCCTTCTCGATGTACGGCACCGTGGTGTCCTCGGCCATGTCGTAGACGACCAGCACCTCACACGGCAGGGTTACCGCGCGCAGGATCCGGTCCAGGCAGGGCATGATCGCCTCGCCCTCGTTGTAGACCGGGATGACCACGGTGACATCGGGCTTCATGACTGGTCTCCGCTCATATCCGGGTCCCCCTCCCGGTGATCCCCCACAGGTCGGCCACCGGCTTGTCCGTGGCCAGGTCGCGGTACTCGGGATGCGGCGCCGCGATGACCAGCAGGTCGGCCCGGGCCAGCACCTCGTCCAGCGGGGTGAACCGCTCGTCGGCGATGTACGGATCGGAGCACAGCGTCTCGTTCGCCTTGAGCAGCAGGATCTTCCGCAGCTTGTAGGACAGGCTCTCCCGCGGGTCGTCGCTGCCCGCCTTGAACGCCATGCCCAGCACGCCGACGGTCAGTGACGGCAGGTCGAACCGCTCTTCCAGCCGGGACACGATGTACAGCGGCAGGCCCTCGTTGATCAGCATCGCCGAATGCCCGAGCACGAACTTGTTCTGGTTGAACGCGGCCAGTTGCATCGTGTCCTTTAGCAGGCACGGCCCGGCGGCGAACCCGGCCCCGGGCATATCCGCCGCCCGCGGATAGTCCTGCCGGATAGCATTGCGAATCCGCTCGAAGTCCAGGCCATAGTCGTTGGACATCATCCAGAACTGATTCGCGGTGGCGAATTTGATATATCGCCAAGTGTTGGTAAATAGTTTCGCCAGCTCCGCCTCTTCTGGCTCGAGCCGGATGATCTCGTCGGTAAGGGTTCGGAAAAGCTTCTCCGCCCGGTCACCGGCCCGCGCCGTCCGGGCCCCGACGATCTGTGGCAGGTCGAACAGCTCGGTCATGGCGTGCCCCTCGGCGATCCGCTCCGGGCAGAACGCCACGTCCACCTCCAGGCCGCGTTTGGCCAGCATCCGCTCGGTCAGCGCGGTCACGGTGGGGTGCACGGTGCTGCGCAGGATCACCAGCTGGCCGTCCACCAGGTGGCTGGCGCAGCGGTCCAGCGCGCCGGGGACCGCGCCCAGGTCCGGGTTGAGGTGCTCATCGACCGGGGTGCCGACCACGACTATCAGCACCTCAGCCGTGCCGACCACGGCTGGGTCGGTGGTGGCCAGCAGGCTGCCGTCCTCGACCGCGGCCCGCAGCGGCTCATCTGCCCCGTGCTCGGTGAACGGCATCCGGCCCTCGTTCACCGTGGTCACGGCGGCGGCGTTCAGGTCGTAGAGGCGGACCCGCAGGCCCCGGGCGGCCAGCGCCACCCCGAACGGCAGCCCGACCCGGCCACAGCCGCCGATGATCACTACGTCGGCGTCGAACACAGCAGCTTCCGCTCGCTCTGCAACCATGTTTCCTCGCTCAGGTCCGATAGCATCCCGGAGGACGTGCCCCCGTATCCGACGCTGGCTACGGGCGGAGCAAATGGCGACAGCACCTAGTTTCCGGTTACGGCAAGATACCGCACTCTGGGCAGCGGAGCATAATTGCTAGGCTTTTACGCAATCGCAATACCCGATTTTGGTAAATCCCTCGCAAAGGGGGACTTAGTGCGCACGGGATTTGCCTAGCCAGCCGCCTGAGCGGGGAGCGTAACACCGGAGTGCGCCCACGGCCGGCTGAAGCCGACCACGGTGCCATCCCCGGCCGCCGAACTGGGCGTGCCGAATTGGGAGATCCGGATCGGGAAACCGGTCGCGTACGCCTCGATCATCGTGTTCTTGCCGATGACCAGCCCGACGTGCCCGGGTGAGGTGGGTGTGCCATCCGAGCCCGCGAAGAACACCAGGTCCCCCGGCTCGACCTGGCTGGCCGAGATCCGCGGCCCCCAGGACCACTGCTCCTCCGAGGTGCGCGGGATGTTGATGCCGGCCGCCCGGTAGGCCATCATCACCAGCCCGGAGCAGTCGAAGGCGTCCGGCCCGGTGCCACCCCACAGGTAGGGCTTGCCCAGCTGCTCCCGGGCGTAGCTGATCACGGTGGATACCGTCTGGTTCGGCACCTGGCCGGTCTGCACGCTGGTCAGGCATTCCGGTGCGCTCACCGTGGTGGCGGCGCTCACCGTAAAGCCGCCCCGGCTGTAGATGCCCGCCCAGTTCAGCACGGCCTGCACGTAGGACTGGAGGTGGTTGTAGGCGAAGATGGCCCCGCTCGGGTTGCCCTGCACGCCGTTCCGGACCAGGTACTTGGCCGCCCCGGCGATGGCGTCCGCCGGATCGTACACGTTGTCCACGCCGTCGCCGTCTTCGTCGGTGCCGACGCCCACGTTCTCGCTAGCCGGGTGCATCGGTGTGCCACCCCAGGTGTTGCCGGACGCCCCGCCGATGCCAATCTGCATCGGGCCCGCGGCGCCGAACCCGTTTTGCCCGGAATGCACCCCGGCCAGGTTGGACTGGCCGTCGTCGCTCTCCACCTTGCCGATCCCGGCCAGGATGACCCAGGGCACGCCATACTGCTGCCCCACCTTCTTGAACAGCGCCAGGTAGTTGGCTGGGATCGAGTTGTGCGCGGCGGTGGTGGCCACCGGCTGACTGGTCGAGGTGCTGGCCGGACTGGGGCAGCCGACCCCGGCGGCGAACAGCATGGCGCCGCCGCCGATCATCGCCATCGGCACCACCGCCACCGCGGTGACCAGCAGCGCGGCCAGCACGATGGCCACCAGAGCGGCCACCCGTCCCCGGCTGACGGTCAGGCGCCAGTTCACGTATTGCCCGCCTGGGCGGGCTCGATGTCATTGACCAGCCAGGTCCCGGCGTTGTTGACCACGGTGATGGCCCACTGCGAGCTGTCCGGGCTGCTGCCCTGGGTGGTGTGCAGCCGCTGGTTGATGGTGACCACGAAGATGAGGCTGGACGCGCCGAAGCTGCGCAGTGAGTTGATCACCGCCGTGGCCGTGGACACCTGCTTCTGCTTGGTTCGCTGGCTGGCCACGCCGAGCGTGCTGTAGCCGCGGGCCAGCGAACTGGTCAGCTCGGTGGTGGCCAGGTCGCGCATCGGGGCCACGTACGCGGCGGCGCTCTCCCGGTAACTGAACGTGTCGTAGGCCGCCCCGAACGCCTCCGTCACCCCGGCCGCCTTGGCCAGATCGGACTGGCTGAACGGGAGCCAGGCGTAGATGTTGGGCGCGGACGGGGCGGTGGTCGGTGCGGCGGAACTGGACGGCGCGCTGGTCGGCACCGGGGCCGCGCGGTTTGACGGGTGGCCGGACGCGGAGGGCCGGGGACTGGCCGGTGACCCCTGACCGAGGGCGCTCCGCACGCCTGGGATGAGCAGGTACGCCCCGGTCCCGCCGAGCAGCACGACGATGACAACGAAGGCCAGCACCCGCTGGCGCGGGGAAAGATCCATCGCAGCCAGCTACTTCTTCCGGCGCACCGGGCGCAGCCAGAAGGGCCCGGGCGGGCTGTCGGGTCGGTCGTTGCCGCGGCTCTCGGGCTCCGCCGCGGGCTGGGTGCCACCGCTGCCCGGCCCGGTGGGCCGGCTCCGGGCCGGCGGCCCGTTGCGGGCCGGCCCCCGGGCTGGGCTGGGGCTGCGTGCTGGGCTGGCCGCCGACCCGGCGTCAACGCCGCGCGCCGGGCTCGGGGTGCGCTGCGGCGGTCCATTGCGGGACGGGGCGCCGAACCACGGCGGCGCCGCGCCCGGGTGCTGGGCGGGTGGCGCGGTGGGCGGCGGGGCCGCACCGCCGGATGACCGGGCTGGTGCGCCGGAGGACCTGGCCGGGGTCCCTGAGGACCGGGCTGGGCTGCCCGAGGACCGGGCCGGGCTGCCGGACGGCCGGGCCGGGCTGC
>Ga0335076_10008690_pt1 | contig 10257 bp, 11 predicted proteins | sample Lox_Sample_25_FD_206717 | JGI IMG/M metagenome (GOLD analysis project Ga0335076, IMG submission 206717) | Soil microbial communities from Loxahatchee National Wildlife Refuge, Florida, United States - Lox_Sample_2.5 | ecosystem: Environmental > Terrestrial > Soil > Wetlands | place: USA...
TGGCGAGACCGGGGCCGCCTCGGGCCAGGTGCTCGGCTCGGCCAGCGAGCTCGGCCGCCAGGCCGAGACGCTGCGCGGCCAGGTCGCCGGCTTCCTCGCCGAGATCCGCGCCGCCTAGTCTCGCGATCGCATCAGGCGCCAGCCCGTCGCCGCACCCGCGGCGGCGGGCTTCCCTTTTTCAGATCCCCTTGAACAAGCCGAGCGAGCCGAGCAGCGCGATCTCGAGCTGGAACAGCGGGTAGCTCGGCGGCAGGTCCTGGAGCAGCGTGTCGGCCGCATAGGCGTCGTCGATCGACAGCGTCTGCGGGCTGCCCATCCCGGCGAGCACGACCTCGGCGAGCTTGGCGTAGCCCGGCACGGTCGGGTGCATGTTGTCGAGCCCGCTGATCCCGCCGCGATTGAAATGGCCGAAGATGATCTCGAGCGGCTGGTTGCGCAGCCGGATGCCGGCCGACGGAATCTCGACGAAGCGGTCGGCGTAGTGCTTGCCGTCGAACCGGTCGCAGGCGTCGTAGACGTCGACCCACACCATGCGCGCGCCGAGCACCGCCTGCATGCGCTCCTTCGAGGCGGCGTTCACCCCGGCGATCTGGTCGTCGAACGCCTGCAGGGCCGCGGCCGGGATGGAGTCGGCACCGCCCAGATAGGCGATGTAGCTCGGGTAGTAGTCGGGGCCGGGAAACGTGTCGGGATCGGTCCGCGGGTAGAGGTTGGGGATGAAGCGCGGCCGCAGCAGCGAATTGATCACGATCCGGCAGTCCGCCGGCGCGGCCGCCGCGAGGTCGCCGGCGAGCGCCGCCATCTTGTCGGGAATGCCCGCGATCGACGCCTTCGCGGCGGTGTCGTAGCTGCCCGTGAAGCCGGCGTCGAACAGGCCCTCGTTGCTGCCGATGTTGACCAGCAGGGTGGCGGGCTTGCGCGCCGCCACCTGGGCGATCGGCGAGGCGGCGCTCTGGGCGGTGCCCGAGCGGCGCGACGGGTTGAGGACGAAGCAGGCATTCAGCGCATACCACAGCTTGCCGATCACGGTGACGACGTCCGTGATCGAGCCGTGGTTGGCCGCCAGCTCGTCGCGCAATCCGGGGATCGTCGGCCAATAGGCATCGAAGCTGTCGGCCGACAGGTTGGTGATCGCCGCGCCGCCGAGCGCCAGGTTGTCGAACGCCTCCTCGGTCGACCAGACCGGATCCTTGAGCCAGGCGTCGAGGTTCTTGAGTGCGACCTGGCGGATCGCCTCGATCAGGTGCACGAGCGCGCCTTGGCCGAGGATCACCTCGAGATCGAACAGGATGGGGCGGGGCATCAGGGGCAGGCTCATCGGCAGGCCGAGCGCCGCGGCGACCATCGCGGGGACCGAATGCCTGGCCTTGTCGGCGGCGATCGACAGCGAGCGCACGCCTTGATAGAGCGAATCGCCGATCGCCATGATCGCGGCCGGCTCGGAATATTTCGCCATGCCCCCTCCGCTCGGCCGCGCGCACCGCGACCGCAGGCGATCACGCCGTCATTCCGGACGCGCCGTCACGCGCTTTATACGATCGTAAGCGTCGGCGTCACTGCCAGCCGGGCACGGCGCGCATGTCGGGCAGGTGGTGCGCGATGCCCTTGTGGCAGTCGATGCAGGTCTTCTGCCCGGTGAACAGGAAGCGCTGGTGCGCGTCGACTGCGCGCGGGCCCTGGCGCGTGATGTCCATCGACTCGGCGCTGTGGCAGTTGCGGCACTCCAGCGAATCGTTGGCCGTCATGCGCGCCCATTCGCGCACCGCCAGCTCGGCCCGGTGCTCGAGGAACTTCTCGCGCGTGTCGATGGTGCCGAAGATCTTGCCCCAGACCTCCTTGGAGGCCTGCATCTTGCGCGCGATCTTGTCGGTCCAGGCGTGCGGGACGTGGCAGTCCGGGCAATGGGCGCGCACGCCCGACCGGTTGGTGTAGTGCACGGTGGTCTTGAGCTCCTCGAACACGTTGTCGCGCATCTCGTGGCACGACACGCAGAAGCCTTCCGTGTTGGTGAACTCGAGCGCCGTGTTGAAGCCGCCCCAGAACACGATGCCGGCGACGAAGCCCGCCATGACGAGCGCGCCGAGCCAGAACACCGAGCTGGGCCGGCACAGCACCGCGACGACATCGCGGGCGAACACGAGCGCCCGTCGGGCGCGGGAGCTGCGCGGAAGCTCGGTCGAGGTCATCGCTTGGTTCGCGGCGACTCGCGCGCCAGCAGCGTATCGACGTCGACGAAGTCGTTGGCGACCGGATCCGGCACGGCGTGCTGGGGCACGTGGCACTGGGTACAGAAATAGCGGCGGGGCGACACCGAGGCGAGGAACTGGCCGTCGCGGTCGGCGAAGTGCGTGATCGAGATCATCGGCGCCTGGGATTCGCGCACGCGCGAGCGCGCGTGGCACGACAGGCACTTGTTGGCGTTGCGGCTGACCTCGTAGCCTTCGATCGAGTGCGGGATGACGGGCGGCTGCTCGGGATAGTTGCGCGTCTCGCGTTGGGCGGTGTTCTGCTCGGGGGTGAGCGCCGGCGGCGCCGCCGACTGGTCGAGCGGCGTCGATCCGCGCAGCGCCGAGAAGCTCTGGGCCGCCGCGACCGCCGGGGCCAGCGCCACGATGGCGGCGGCCGCGAGAATCCTGAGCGCGTGCATCATGGTCCCGCTCCTCACGCGCGCTCGATGCGCACGGCGCATTTCTTGAAGTCGGTCTGCAGCGAGATCGGGTCGGTGGCGTCCAGCGTCACCTTGTTGATGATCTGGCTCTCGTCGAACCACGGCACGAACACGACCCCGCGCGGCATGCGATTGCGGCCGCTGGTCTCCAGCCGCGTGAGCATGAAGCCGCGCCGCGAGCGCACCTTGACGGCGTCGCCGCGGCGCAGCTTGAGGGCGGCGGCGTCGTCCGGGTGCATGAAGCACACGGCATTGGGGAACGCGCGATAGAGCTCGGGTACGCGGCGCGTCATCGAGCCCGAGTGCCAGTGCTCGAGCACCCGCCCGGTGACCAGCCAGTGGGGATACTCGGCGTCGGGCGATTCCGCCGCCGGCTCGTAGGGCAACGCGAAGATGCGCGCCTTGCCGTCGGGGAAACCGTAGAACTCGACCCCCTTGCCCGGCTTGACGAACGGATCGTAGCCCTCGCGATAGCGCCAGCGGGTCTCCTTGCCGTCGACCACCGGCCAGCGCAGTCCGCGCGCCTCGTGATAGGCCTCGAACGGCGCCAGATCATGGCCATGGCCGCGCCCGAACGCCGCGTACTCCTCGAACAGGCCCTTCTGCACGTAGAAGCCGAACGCCTTGGATTCGTGGTTGGCGTAGCCGGCTTCGACGTCGGACAGCGGGAACTTGTCGACCACCCCGTTGCGGAACAAGACATCGAACAGCGTCTTGCCGGCGGCCGCCGGCTGCTTGGCGATCAGCTCCGCCGGCCACACCTCCTCGACCTTGAAGCGCTTGGAGAACTCCATGATCTGCCAGAGGTCCGAGCGCGCCTCGCCCGGGGCGTCGACCAGCTGGTGCCAGAACTGGGTGCGCCGCTCGGCGTTGCCGTAGGCGCCCTCCTTCTCGACCCACATCGCGGTCGGCAGCACGAGGTCGGCGGCCTGCGCCGTGACGGTCGGGTAGGCCTCCGAGACGACGATGAAGTTGTCGGGGTTGCGATAGCCCGGATAGCCCTCCTGCATCATGTTGGCGGCCGCCTGGATGTTGTTGTTGACCTGCACCCAGTAGGCGTTGAGCAGCCCGTCGCGCAGCATCCGGTTCTGCAGCACCGCGTGATAGCCGGGCTGCGGCGCGATCGTGCCCTCGGGGAGCTGCCAGATCTTCTCGGCCTTGGCGCGGTGCTCCGGATTGGCGACCAGCATGTCGGCGGGCAACCGGTGCGAGAACGTGCCGACCTCGCGCGCCGTGCCGCAGGCCGAGGGCTGGCCGGTCAGCGAGAACGGGCTGTTGCCCGGCTCGGCGATCTTGCCGGTCAGGAGATGCAGGTTGTAGACGAGGTTGTTGCACCAGACGCCGCGCGTGTGCTGGTTGAACCCCATGGTCCACAGGCTCATGACCTTGGTCTTCGGGTCGGCATAGAGCTCGGCGAGCTCGCGGATGCGCGCCGCCGGCGCGCCGGAGATCTCGGCGGCCTTCTCGATCGTGTAGTCGGCGACGAAGCGCGCGTAGTCCTCGAAGGTGATGTCGGTCGCGTCGTTCGGCTTGGCGCGGCCGGTCGCCTTCTGCTCGCGCGGATCCTCGGGCCGAAGCCCGTAGCCGATGTCGGTCTGGCCGCGCTTGAAGACGGCGTGCTGGCCGATGAACTCGTGGTTGACCCGGTTGGTCTTGATGATGTGGTTGGCGATCGCGTTCAGGATCGCGAGGTCGCTCTGCGGCTTGAAGACCAGCGTGAGGTCGGCGAGGTCGAACGAACGATGCTCGAAGGTCGACAGCACGGCGACCCGCACGTGCGGCGCGCTGAGCCGCCGGTCGGTCAACCGGCTCCACAGGATCGGGTGCATCTCCGCCATGTTCGAGCCCCACAGCACGAACGCGTCGGCGGCCTCGATATCGTCGTAGCAGCCCATCGGCTCGTCCATGCCGAAGGAGCGCATGAATCCCATGACCGCCGAGGCCATGCAGTGGCGCGCATTGGGATCCAGGTTGTTGGAGCGGAACCCGGCCTTGAACAGCTTGTTGGCGGCATAACCCTCCCAGATCGTCCACTGGCCCGACCCGAACATGCCGACGCCGCTCGGTCCGCGCTTCTTGAGCGCCGCCTTGAACTGCTGCGCCATCACGTCGAACGCCTCGTCCCACGACACCGGCGTGAACTCGCCGGCCTTGTCGTACTTGCCGTCGCGCTTGCGCAGCAGCGGCCGGGTCAACCGGTCCTGGCCGTACATGATCTTGGACAGGAAGTAGCCCTTGACGCAGTTGAGGCCGCGATTGACCTCCGCCTTGACGTCGCCGTGGGTGGCGACCACCCGGCCGTCGCGGGTCGCCACCATGACGCCGCAGCCGGTGCCGCAGAACCGGCATGCCGCCTTGTCCCACTTGAGCTCGGTGACCGCGCGCTCGGTGACGAGGTTCTGCGCGGCGAGCGGCAGCGGCAGCCCGCCGGCGGCGGCCGCCACCGCGGCGGCCTTCAGCTTGAGGAATGCGCGACGGTCCACTCGATCATGCGTCATGGCGGTCTCGGCCTCGGAAAGCGGGTCAGGCGTCGTCGGTGGCATGGAACACGAGGGCGGCGGTCAACACGCCGGGCAGCTGCGCGATCGCATCGAGGCGCTCGGCGATGCCGCCGGCATCCGCGGCCTCGACCACCACGACCAGCTTGCCGCGCGCGTCGCGCTGGTGGACCTCGGCACCCGGCAGGCTGGCGATCGCGCGGGCGACCGCGTCGAGCCGTTCCGGCCGCACCTGGACCAGGAAGCTGGCGATCTCGACCACGCCGGCCCATTGGCCGTGGAGAAAGCCGCGGCGATCGACCGGCCGGGGGCGCGCGGCACGGGCCATCGCGCGCCTCACTTGCGCGGCGGGCCGGGCGGGCCGGCGATCAGCTGATACATCCACACCGTGAACCCGTAGCCGCCGACGGTGGCAACCGCGAGCCCCGGCATCAGGACCACGGTCAGGATCAGGAAGGCGTAGATCTCCAGGCGGCGCCGGCGCGCTGGGTCGGTCGCCGAACCAGGCCGACTCATGGTTTCCCCCGGAACTGTCGTCCTTCGGGGCTGTGTCGCACCGCGCGCGCCGGGGCTGAAGTAGCCTACAGTAGGCTACGCCGCCGCCGAATAATCGCCCCGCTCGATCGTTTTCCGCGGCGGCCCTGTCGATCGAGGCCGCGGGAGCGTTCGATGCCCTATTGGCTGATCTACTGGCTGACGCTGCTGGCGCTGGCCGCCGCGCTCGCCGGCTGCGCGAGCACCGGGATGACCTCGCCCAACGATCCCGCGTCTGCGCGCACCGGCGCGCCGCGCGGCGGCGGGGGCATGTAGCACCGGCAATGCGATCGTATTGATCGCTTGAGCACGCCGTGCCGGCGGTGCACGGTCGGCGCGATCGACCGGCAAGAGGCGAACGTGGCGGCTCCTTGCGTGCCCGAGGATGCGGTGGCCAGGCAGATCATCGCGCGCTGCGAGGCTTGCTTCGATGCGCATCGCGGCGACTGCAACCAGTTCCTGAAGGCGGCGCTGGCGGATTTCCTGGCGACGGACTACTTCGCCGGCCTCGATGCCGACGCGATCGTCACCAAGCTGCGCAGTCCCGGCGCGGGCTGGACCGCCACGCGCAAGATCACCGACGCGATCGCCGCGGCGAAGGTGGGACATCTCGTGGTCGCGGGAATGACCGCGGCCGCGCTGCGCCAACACCACGGTCACGTGGCGGTGGTCGTCGGGTGCGACGGCCAGATCTCCGGCACCGTCATGGTGCCGCTCGGCTATGCCGGCGCCCTGGACAATCCGCCGGCCCAGCTGCGCGGCGGCCGCCTCTCGGGCACCTTCGACGCCGACCTGGTGCGGTCCGAGGGGCTCGACTACTACGCCAAGCTGCCGGATCGCACGCCCGCCTAGCCGCAACCCTTACACCCGTCGGGAATTGGTGGGCCCGGCAGGACTCGAACCTGCCACAACACCGTTGTGAGCGGGCCGCGAAAGCCCGGACAGCGGCGGAAATCCTAGGCTTTCCAATGCGGCTCGCTCGATCTTGGTTCATGTCGCTTCAAGCGGTCACGTCTGGTTGCGTGCCCATTGCATGCCCAACCGAGCGGAAAACGGCGGCTCGGCCGCCTTCACACGTTGCGAACCCCAGCCGACGATTTTCTTGCGGCCGCGCCGGCGCCGGATCAACATGCGCGCCGATCAGGAGATCGAGTGCCCGTGCTGACCGCCGACAGCCCCGTCCTGGAGGTGTATTACGCCACGACTTGCGCGCCCTGCCACGCGGAACTGGGCGCGCTGGCCGAGGTGATTCAAGAGGGTCGCGACAAGCTGGTCATCTATCTGCTGACCGATGCGGCGAGCGCGCGCGAGGAACTGGCGGCAGCCTCGCCGAGCCTGCCCGAGCGCACGGTCGCGCTACCGGACGGGGCCGATCAGCGTCCCGTGCTGCGGGACGCGGGCGACGCGGAGGGCATTCTGCCGTTCGCGCGCGTGCGGACGGCGAGCGGGCGCGTGTGTGCGCAATGGCGCGGCATTCTCACCGTGACGCGGATCAAGAAGCTGCTGAAGTCCTGCTAGTGCGGCGGTGCGTAGCCGTCGGTCAGGGTTTCAAGGAAGGCGACGAGATCATCGATTTCGGTCCCGCCGAGCGCGGGCGGATCGCCAGGATGGCGATCGAAGGGCGGCTCGGTGTTGACGTTCGCATGATAGCGCGCAGGTAGATCGTCGAACTTGTCGACGCTGCCGTCTTGTCTGCGCGCATACCACTTGCCTGGATCGGTGTCGCGCTCGACGTAGAACTCGATCACCTGCCGCAGCGAGTGGAAGACGCCGTTGTGGAAAAAGCTGCGCCGGAGGGCGACGTTGCGCAAGCTCGGCGTCTTGAACAAGCCGCAATATTCAGGATGCGCCGCAAGATCGCGGCGCAGCGGACCGCACAGGCCGAGATCGAAATAGCCGGGATCGGCGTTGGCCGGGATGGCGCGGTTGCGCGGCACACCGAGCGCGATCAGCCCGTAATCGGTGAATTGCGGCGGCGTGCCGTCATTGCCGCGTCGGCTGATATGGCAGTGCGCGCAATTGCCCTTGGCGGGATCATTGAAGAGCGTCAGGCCGCGGGCTTCTTGCGCCGTCAACGCGGCCGTCCCGGCGAGATAGGCGTCGTATTTGCTGTCGTAGGGATAGAACGTCGCGGCATCCTGCTCGAACGCCTCGAGCGCCGCGAGGATCACGCCGAAGGCAACGGCGTCGCGGCGCGCCGCCCGCCCGGCGACGCCGCGTAACGCCTCGCCATAGCCGGCGCGGCGGACGCGGGCGACCAGCTCGGCGGGATCGCGGTTCGCCATCTCGAAGGGCGAGAGCAGCGCAGTGCGCGCCTGGTCGCGCCCGCGATCGACGCGCCCATCCCAGGTAAGGCCGCCGGTCGGACCATTGTCGACGCCATCGTTGCCGCTGCCGTCGGTGTCGAAGAAATGCTCGGTGAACTGCGGCACTGCCTGCAGATAGCCAAGCGAAGGCGCCGCGCGCATGCCGCTCTCGCGCAGGTCGCGCCCGCCCGGCTGCACCGGCAAGTCGTTGGCCGGGGCGAGGCCGTGGCGCGGATCGTGGCACGTGGCGCAAGCGAGCCGGCCCGACGCCGACAGCGCCGGATCGAAGAACATCCGGCGACCGAGCGCGGTCAGCGCCGCGGCTTCGCGAAACACCGCGGCGCGGGAGGCCACCGCGGCTGCCAGCGCCTCGATGGAAGGGGCGCAGCACGCGATCAGCAAGCCGCACAGCACGAAGAGGCGCAGCCGAGGCGACATCGCGGTAGGATGCGCGATCGCAGCGGCCGGTGCCAGACGGCCGCGTGTCGGCGTCACAAAACCACCATCGAACGGCTGCTAGACAATTCGACGCACAGCCCGCCGGAGCCCGGAGAGAGCCGCCTATGAATTATCGCAACCTACGCGTGACGATCGCGCTGGCCACAGCGACCTGCGGCACCGCCGGCATGGCAAGCGCCGCGGGCAGCGCGCCCGCGGCCGCACGGGGGATCGAGCAGATCGAGACGCTGGTCGTGATCTACGCCGAGAACCGCAGCTTCGACAATCTCTACGGCGGATTCCCGCACGCCGACGGCCTGCCGAAGACGGTCCGCTATCCGCAACGCGACCGCGACGGCACCGTGCTGAAAGAGCTGCCGCCGATCTGGGGCGGGTTGACCGCGAAGGGGGTGACGCCGCCGATCACCCAGGCCGCGACGGAGCATCTGCCCAACCGGCCGTTCGCCATCGACGATCCCAAGGGTTTCAATCTAGGGCTCGGCGTGACCCACCGCGATATGTGGCATCGCTTCTATCAGGAGCAGATGCAGATCGACGGCGGCAAGAACGACAAGTTCGTCGCCTGGGCGGATTCGGGCGCCATGGTGATGGGTTATTACGCGGACGGCGCGAAGCTGCCGCTGTGGAGCATCGCCAAGCAATTTGTGCTCACCGACCATTTCTTTCAGGCCGGGTTCGGTGGATCGTTCTTGAACCACATGCTGCTGGTCTGCGCCTGCGTGCCCTCCTATCCGCATGCCGACACGGCGCCGGCCAAGCCGGTGATCGCCGCCGTCGAGGCCAACCGCGTGGCATTGAGGACGGTCGCCAACTCGCCCAAATCGGCGCTCGACGGCATTCCCAAATTCGTCTCCGACGGCAACCTGACGCCCGATTTCTATGCCGTCAACACGATGCAGCCGCCCTATCAGCCGAGCCTCGTCCCGCCCGCCCCGGGCGGCGATCCGGCGTTCGCCGACCCCAACAATCCAAACACCCTGCCGCCGCAGACGATGCCGCATATCGGCGATCTCCTAAGTGCCAAGGGCGTCGGCTGGGCGTGGTACAGCGGCGCTTGGCAACTCGCGTTAGACGGCAAGAATGTCGGCCCGGGGCCGAACACGGTGCCGGACTTCCAGCACCATCACCAGCCGTTCAACTATTTCGCCGATCTGGCGCCGGGCACGCCGGCCCGGCGCGAGCATCTGCTCGACGGCGGCATGGACGGCGTCGAGTTCATCAAGGCGATCGACGCCGGCAGCCTGCCGCCGGTCACTTTCTACAAGCCGCAGGGCAATCTCGACGAGCATGGCGGCTACACCGACGTGCTGTCGGGCGATCGCCACACTGCCGAGCTGATCGAACATCTGCAGAAGAGCCCGCAATGGGCGCACATGCTGGTGGTGGTAACCTACGACGAGAATGGCGGGCTCTGGGATCATGTCGCGCCGCCCCAGGCGGACCGTTGGGGGCCGGGCAATCGGATCCCGACGCTGATCATCTCGCCGTTCGCCAAGCGGGGCTTTGTCGACCACACCCCCTACGACACGACCTCGATCCTGAAGTTCATCACGCGGCGCTGGCAACTTCCGGTGCTGCCCGGGTTGACCGCGCGCGATGAAGCGCTCGTCCGCCACCATCATCCTCCGATGGGCGATCTTACCCGGGCGCTCGTCTTCAAAGGCTAGCCGACGATTTTCTTGCGGCCGCGCCGGCGCCGGATCAACATGCGCGCCGATCAGGAGATCGAGTGCCCGTGCTGACCGCCGACAGCCCCGTCCTGGAGGTGTATTACGCCACGACTTGCGCGCCC
>Ga0335076_10008691_pt1 | contig 10257 bp, 9 predicted proteins | sample Lox_Sample_25_FD_206717 | JGI IMG/M metagenome (GOLD analysis project Ga0335076, IMG submission 206717) | Soil microbial communities from Loxahatchee National Wildlife Refuge, Florida, United States - Lox_Sample_2.5 | ecosystem: Environmental > Terrestrial > Soil > Wetlands | place: USA: Florida...
GCGTCCGTCGAAGAAGCTCGATTGGAAGCGCCTTGGTCCCTTCAAAGTGGTGAAACACATTGGTCTACAAGCCTACAAGCTTGCTCTCCCAGTCTCCATGCGCTATATCTATGACACCCTTCACATCTCACTCCTTGATCCCGTCAAATCCACCGCCATTGCTCCACACGGACTTCCTGCCGCTCCGCCTGCCACCTACATCAAAGATGATCAAGAACACTTTGAAGTTGACGACATTCTCGATTCCCGCCGTACCCGAAATCGACTCGAATACTTGATCAAATGGAAAGGTTATCCTGATTCTGACAATTCTTGGGAACCTTCTTCACACATCGCAGCCCGCGGCCTTGTTAAAGAATTCCACCGCCGACACCCTACGAAACCCGCTTCTTCTTTACGCCGCCGAATCCACACTGTTTCTTTCATCTCACCCTCCAACGAATCCCTCTGGGATCTCCGATTTCACTTCGATTAGCCTTTCGTTTTTCCCTTTTTCACCTTCGAATTTCCTTCACTCCCCCTGCCTTTCACACATCTTTCCGGAGCCAATCGTTAGGTACTTTTTGGATTTCATTGTGGTTGTTTTCAGGCTTTCTGCAGGCTCAGGCTGGACATCACGAAGTTGTTTTTCATTCATTCATGAAGGCTCAAGAGACTTCGCCTCAAAAAGGGGGATACTATCACGGGTTAAGGGGCTCGTGGCTCTTGGCTCTCATGGCTCCCGCGGCTCTCCGCCACGTGACCCAAATATTTCGATTTAGACTAGTTTTACTTGGCACGCCGCCACCATCATCTGATCCTTAACAATTAACTCTACTCACTCATTCTTTACCATCTTCATCTTCTTCTTTCATCAACTCCATCCGGACGATTCACGTCGCTGCTCATCCATCTAATTTCCATCATTCTGACCACCCACTTCACAATCATCAAAGAAAATGCTTGTCCATGGACAAAGTCTGGATATTGGTCCAAATTAAAATATCAAGCTTCAGGAAAGCCTGCGTGTGGAAACCTTCACAAATTCCTCGTTCTTTGACCTAAGTGGATATTCTGAAGCAGTAGCATTCTGTATAGATTTGCACAATGCCATATGGAATCATCTCGTTCAGTTATGCAGTTAGCAAAATCAGATTTGGTAAGTTTGGCGGGCGAAGACAAAATTTTATGTAACCGCCCTCATTGCAACACTAAAATCGGTGTTAAAAAAAAATAAAACAAAAAAAGAGGCAGAAATGCTCCCCGCAATTTCACAATTACCCCTTGATTTTCCCTCATTTAGAAACACAAACGGTGCAGGTTTCAGTCTTACTCGGACCGCGCAATTTCCACGGCGACGGCGACACTGCCCCCATCGCCAAGACTCTCGAGAGTCGCCTAAAAATCCGGCGCACTGGTGACTTCCGTGTTTCAACTGCAACCGAGCTGCCCATTTCGTCTCATGACTGGCTCCGGCCTCCGGTCCATTTGAGCGTGTTTTCTGTTGCCTCGGCAGTCCGGGGCTTCCTCCCGCAGGTCATCTCCTACCGTGCTGCGACAACGACATTCTCTCATCGTGTATTTCGTCATTCGTTACCGGCCCATCGCTCGTTACTTCGACCGCATTCTGTATAACCTACACGCCAACCTCGTAACACGTGTCGCATTTGGAGAATGGTAAAAAGTGGCTTTCATGCTGCAGGTGCAGGTCACTGAAGCGGTGCAGAAGGCATGACAGAACTATCAATTCGTCCAGTTCCGATGCCGGATTCTTCAAGCCATCCTCATGATGACATTCATAATCTCTCGGCTACTGCACGACGACTGATTGATCCCTCCGATTACCACCAGTTATCCCCCCTCGATGCCCTTGCAGCCCAAGGCCGTCTCCTCAACGAACGTCTCAATGAACAAGGCGGAGAGACGCATTTCCCTCCATCACTGACGAGCCGTACTTCCGGTTTCCATGATTCCGTGCTCCCCAAATTCGGGATAGATGATGAAGATCCCCCCACACAAGGACGCCGTCATCGTATCCCTAGCAAACGAAGGGGAGATGGAGCGCGCAGCGAACCATCGGGAAGTAGTAGTAGACCGGTCAATCCGAGTGGGACACTTTCACTAGACCCGTTGTCGCTGGGGGTTCCTGACATTCCGAGGAGTATAGGTGGGACGCCGAATCCACGCGTAGATGTCGGTGACTTGTCGCGGTCCGGGAGTCAAGCGAGTTCTTCACAGTTGAGTCTTTCCACATCGTCTGATGGGTCTATGACACCGACAGAATCCTATCAGGCTACGAGAATATACCAACCTCCGCCCAAAATTGAGCCCCCCAGATTAAGGCCTATCATCAAGACTCAGCAGCTCGTTCGTCCCCCATCGCCGAGTGTGTCTCCACCCGCTGCCAACGGCGATAATAGACACCCGGAGAAAATAACGCCCTCAGAGCATACATCTCCACATCCCTTTTCTCCAGACTCCGCAAACACGCTCGATCGTCCCCGTCTTCCCTCCCTCCAATCCAAATCTGCCGACTCCACAAACACCCGTCCACCGACAGGACGAGTCCAAAGCATAAACTTTTCCAGGCCCTATTCCTCCCGTTCCTCCCAATACTCCGAAACAACGTCAACCTACGAAGTAGACTATTTCTCGTCGTCCCCACACCAACTAACATCCACCTCAGCCATGACAGCAGACTCAACCCGACTCAGCGTCCCGAGCCGTTCCCCTGACACCGAAAGCGTTATCTCCTCCCCCGGTCTCGGAGAAGAGGAATACGCCAAATTACCACGGGGACGAAGAAGGAAATCCCGACCGATGAATGATAATAGCGTATTCTTTCATTCGACGAGCAAGACGAATTTGGATACTGCGCATAGATGGCCTGTTCCACTGACTGGTTCGGGGAATACGGAAAGAGCATCCTTTCCGTTGCAGCCATCGAGTTCCGGGAAGGAGGACGGAAAGAAGGACGGTAGTCTTGGGGGACGGACGTTATCGACCAGGACCTTATCAGCGACTGATATTCCGCCTGTGCCTGTGAGACCTCAGACCTCAGGCGACATCATTGAATCCTCTGCCCATCAAAAAGGGGCAGTTAATGGCGAAGCACCCTCACCAAGACCATCTCAAGCTTCCTCGCCCCCTACAACGAAACCCCGCTACACCCTTCATCCCCAGCTCACAATACCCCCACAACAACAAGAAACCTTCAAAAGCCCGACTCAAATCCTCAACGTGCGAAGTCGAAGCTTCACCTCGTCAACAACCCTCAACATCCCAACATCACACGCACCTCTCACCCCCGAAGACCACGCCACCCGCGGCATTGAATTTCACGAACAAATGCTCCTCCCGCAAGCAACGCACCAATTCCAACTGTCTGCCGAGGGCGGCTCAACAACCGGAATGCTCCTTTATAGTTTGTCGCTGCGACATGGATGGGGATGTGCGCCGAACCCCGAGAAGGCAGTGGAATGGCTTCATGCGGCGGCGGAGTTTGCTTCTGCGGCAGTTGATGAGAACAGCGTGAGACCGCTCGCGGGAAGTAAGGACCTTACACATAAGAGTGAAGATGGGAAACAAGGGGGAGCGGTGTTGGCATTGGCTATTTATGAATTGGGACAGAGTTATATGAATGGGTGGGGTGTTGAGAAGGACAAATATCTTGCGTTGAGATGTTTTGAAATGTCTGCAAACTTTGGTGATACGGATGGTCAATGGTACCTTCACTTGTCCTATCTTTTCCCTCTCCCAACCGGTTTGCACTGATTGCTAATACCGATTGGTAGTGAAACGGCATGGTGCTATTTAAAGGGCATCGGCACCAAAAAGAATGCAAAAATGGCCGCACGGTATTATCGCATGGCCGAACGCCAAGGCGTCAAAAACGTCGGACTAAGCTGGATCTGGAAGGAAAAATACGATGACGTCGAGGAGGAGAAGAAGGTAGCTGTTGAAAAGGGTGGTAATATACGCCGCAGTGCTACGGACGAGACTGGCGCGTCCTCATCCGAAGGTGGACCTAAAAGAGAGAAAAGTCTTTTCGGACGAAAGAATACCGCTTGAATGCTTCAGATGTATGATACTTTGGTATTTCTCTCCTTCTTTATGTTTGCTTTCATGGGGGAGCGCGTAACTTTTATCGAATATTTTTCGGCATGATTCACTATGTCTGGAATATACCTAATTTGTAGTGAATTTGTGATAGCTCACTTTAAATTACGAGAAATTGCAATCCTCTTTCCCCCCTATCGGTGAAGCATTTAACGTCTCGTCCTTGCATCGGCGGGTCAACCGATAGGGTGCAAACGCATGCACCTCGCAAATTACGTGACTTAGGCGGGCAATTCAATCAGCAGATTAATCTGAGATAGAAATATGAGTGAGATGGAAAGCGTGCCTTGATATTTGCAGTATCACAGCAAATATCGCTGCCGTTTGGTTGAAATCGGACCCAGATTAAATGTCATCGAATTGAAATTGGGGGGCGGGGGGTTCCCTTTCACATGGCGCATATTCTAGTTTTGGAGGAATGGTAATAGTAAAGAAAATCTCCTTACACGGCTAATGCTAAGACAATAGAATCCCACCAAAACAATTGCTGAAGAAGGAAAATGCTAATAATAAAAATAATGCTACTGTGACTTGCAAAAGTCCTGTCACTTCAGCCCAGTTTGAAATAAATTTTCACCACCCTTGTGAAATCTGTCGACTTTGCAAAGAATGGTCAAGAAACACATCAGTATCAACAATGGAGCTTAAGAAAAGCCCGATGGAGCGATTGTGAAGGGGGTAGTCCGGATGATGGAAATTAGATGGATGAACAGCGACGTGAATCGTCCAAGTGGAGTTGATGAAGGAAGAAGAAGAAGATGAAGATGGTAAAGAATGAGTTGATTGCTAAGGATCAGATGATGGTGGCGGTGTGCCAAGTAAAACTAGTCTAAATCGAAATATCTGGGTTACGTGGCGGCGAGCCCTGAGCCTTGCGAGCCCCGAGCCCCTTAACCCGTGACAGCGATGCAAGAGCATCACGAAACTTGTTTTTGGTTGTCAGGTTCATACCGATGAACCCTAACCCTGATTGATTAACTTGGTCATGGATGAAATTTAGATTCTGACCATTAATAGGCATATCGCCAATTCTCATGTCTGTTGCCCTTGCATCAGGCACTGAGTGAGCTGCTGCTTGGCTGCTGGTAAGGACTAGATGCCATCCATTGATTCCATGCCTTAGAACTGTCAAAACCAAGCTGGTTTGCACATATTAGGCCAGAAAGTTCAAAGTCGACAGATTTCACAAGGGTGGTGAAAATTTATTTCAAACTGGGCTGAAGTGACAGGACTTTTGCAAGTCACAGTAAAAATTAAAAATAGATTAATAATTACGTAGCGAATGAACTGAAGAAAATGCCTGCAGTAGTTGCGGGATCCCCGACGCCACATAAAGAAGACAAAAGCTATCACATCTAGAGTTGAGGGTTAAACACACGCTCATCTCCATACATGTATCTATGGTAGTACGAAAAATCAGCGAAAATCAAGCAGTATATAAGCTCAATCGTCACAGATCTCCCATCCCTCGTCAATGAGGGGGTCACAGACCTGGCAATTGGCATACAGCTTCCCAGTGACATCATATCCCTCGATATCTGTCCATAACATAAATCCAGCCACATGCCCATGACGCAAATAAGATTCATCCTCAAGATATTCTCCGGAAAGCAAGAGGGGGGTTCCGCACATCCCCAATCGCAACCGCGGCTCAGAATTGATCACTGGTGACCGGGCAGCAAAAATCCCTTGATTGACAACAGCATAACGCGCAGTTGAGGACGGGCCAGGAGGTTGGTGGCGAAGGCCAGTACGAACTCCAAAGCAACGGACACATTGTCGAGAAGTAAACGCAGAGTCGATGACAAAATATTGTCCAAACTTAAGAAGCGATGAATGGAATAATCTTTGAGCAGTCGTGTTGACATCAAAAAGAGTGTTTTTGAAAGGAAATGATGTCTCAACAAGACCAATGTCCTCGCCGAAAGCTTCGCTGATCACACCTACCTTGTTCCCTGCGTGATAAACATCTTTGTTCGGAGTTTGATCCCATCCGTGAAGGGCACAGGTAAATCGTCGGCTCTCACCCTTGCATACTTTGACACCGCTATTTGTCAACATGTTGCCATCAAACCCAGCATTGACACCAACATTTCCTATACACTCAAGAACCACCCCTGGCCTTAAGGCACCGCCGTTTTCGGGTTGGAGATAATTCGTATCGTCAAACGAACCTTCGAGGATGGTAGGTTCCGGATGCTTAGCCCGGGCATTTTTGTGAGTAAGAAGTGGGCCATTAGCGTAGCCAAAGTTGAGCGAACCGATTCGTGGAGGCAGAACTTGAAGTAATGTTTGAAATTCACTGGAGTCGGTTTTTTCGAGCTCAAGAAGGATCTGCCGAGGATACGACGAAATGAACAAAAGCATTTGGGATACGGTTGAAAAGCCAGTCAAAGGTTGTAAGGCTTGGAAGATGGAATGGTTTCAAGTCCCCCGCAATCGTTGGAGGTACCGCGGCGGGGTGATCTTGCTTCGCAGAAGAGGCTTCGCCCATGAAGTCAGAGCCAAATGGATAAGGCCCCCCCTCTTTCATAAATACAGCCACAAGACCCGCAACCATGAAAGGTTGCTTCATCGCATCAGGGAGGGGATTGCACTCGATGATTAGGAAGGGCAAGATGGGTGTGACAGCGATCACACCAGGGAAATGCTGGCGGAGTTGGGCAAATATCTCCGCAATGTCGTCAGGTTGAATCAATTTGAACTGATTGGATTCCACATCAAAGAACGTTACATCTGTCCTGAACGTTGCCTCTTCCAGTTCATCAGATGTCTCTTGAAGTTCTGTGGAGGGACTTTGGCGGAGAGGATAAGGGTCACTGACTCGGGGGCATGGTTTGGATCTGCGGGGCGACAAGTTGATGCGCTTCTTTCGCAAAGAGCGGCGGGGGGCTGGGAGGAGCCGGAGGAGCCAGAGGAGCCGGAGGAGTTGGAGCGGCTGGAGGAGCTGGAGCAACCAACATGGGTACGAGGACAGGGATCGAATCGGAGTCCAATATGGCCTAGTCGTCTTTTTGGTTTTATTTTGCTGGATGCCGTGAATCGTGCTGCGGTACAGGGTCGGAAATGGGAGCCTAGAAGGGGAAAGGGGCGGAGATGAAGGCTATGGTGAAGACCGAGAGGGGGGTGATGACTGTGGCTTCTGTCGCTTCAGCCCAGTTCGAAATAAATTTTCACCAAGTGTGGGTGTTTCGATATTTAGGGTTAGCCCTAGGATTACTTCCCGCCGCTTGATTAATTTGACCTTCTTTTCTTAGAACCAGGGATGTCTGCCGGTCGAGCCAAACTGGGGAGGTGACCGGAGACTGACCAGCTTTTTCCGGTTTCAGATCGGGTTCAGGTTACAATTCATGTAATGTGATTGGATCCTGAATCACCACAGTTACATTATTGATCGAGTTAATTTAAATATTGATCGGGCTCAGTTTTCATAATCCAACATATCGATTGAGTCCGGTTGGGCCGTTGTGGTGATTCGAAATCACATGATTCTATATAGTGAACAATTAATTATAAATCTTGTCATGATTAATATTCCTGTTACATTATAATGTATAAATATCAGTTTTGATTTAGATTTATAATGCTTGTACGCAGTAATGTCCACTGGTTGAGTCAGATCTCAGTTCTGGGATGTATCAATTCGACTGGTAGATCGTACTGATGCATTGTAATCTGACCAATTTCAGATTGATCGAGTTACAGTGTATTTGTTATTCGACTGACTTTCAAATCGGTCGGATTACGACCTCAGCCCAATCCGACCGGTTCGGAATCGGGTTTAAATATTATCAAACCCTATTCAACCGATTCAAGCTCAATTCGATATTGTAATATATAAACATTATAAATTGCAGTTAATATAACGATTTATACGTTATCAGATGTAACAGAAATACTGATCGCCACATGATTTGTAATTAATTGCTTGTTATATAGAATTATATGACTTCAGATCACCATGATGGCTCAACCGGACTCAATCGGTATGCTAGATTATGAAAACTGGGTTGAATCGATATTTAAATTAACTTGATCGATAATATAACTTTGATGATTTGGGATCCGGTTCACTTTAAAGAATTGTAACTCGAACTTGATCCGAAATCCCAAAAAGCCGGTCAATCTCCGGTCGACTCACCGGTTTCGCTTGACCGGCGGACATCACTGCTCCCTATCTATGCCTAGCTATGAAAGTTTGAGGTTTTTAGAGAGCCAAACTATCGATTGCTTAGCAAGCAACTTTTAGAGCATGTTTTTTAATATATCTTCACAAGTTTTAACCTGAGTCACATAATCAAGGATGATTTTAAATCTGCTGACTAATCTCTTTTTCATCATTGCTAATTAGTTTTAAAACTGGCTTGAAAAAACTAGAATTGTCTTAAATTTACACTTATTATTGCTATAACTTTCCAAGTTTATAATACAATTATATAATTAAGGCCAGATTTAAGAGTTTTTATTAGTAGATATTACCTAATACTAATATCGTATATGTAAATTTCAAACCGGTTTAGCGGAAGCTTAAAAAATATCAAATTCCTTATATTTTGATTAAATTTTCATCCATTCTCACTATAGCTCCATCAGTTTTTGTTATAATCATGCAGTGATGTCCACCGGTCGAGCCAAACTGGGGAGTCGACCGGGGACCGACCGGCTTTTTCCGGTTTCGGATCGAGTTCGGGTTGCAATTCTTAGAAAGTGACCGGATCCCGGATCGAGTTCGGGTTACAATTCGTAAAAGTGAACCGGATCCCGGATCGCCAAAGTTACATTATCGATCGAGTTAATTTAAATATCGGTCAAGTCGGGTTTTATGAATATTTCATATCGGGCGAGTCGGATGAAGCCATTTTGCTGATCCGAAGTTACATGATTCTATGTAACGGGCAATTAATCACAAATCATATGGTGATCAATATTCCCGTTACATTGTAACGTACAAACCATCGTTTTTGATCTGGATTTATAACTTTTCTATGTTACAAATATCACAGTCGGTCGAGTCGGGCTCGGTCCGATTCTGAGCCGGTCGAGTCGGGTTTGACAATAATTGAACTCGATGCAGAACCGGTCGGATCCGACTGACTCTAAAACCCGACCGGTCTGAAAATCGGTTGGGTGACAACCCCGCTGTAACCCGATCGATCTGAAATCGGTTGGGTTACAACACGCCGGTACGATCTACCGGTCGAATCGGATACATCCTAGAACCGGGATCCGACTCGACCAGCGGACATTACTGTAATCATGTGATAATAGTAGAAAATTAACTGTCTAATTATTTACTTTTAAAATATTTTTATAGCTTTAAATTAAATCAAAATTGGATGAACTGTACTGGAAAATATCTCTGTTCAGCGATTTAAAAGGTAGTGAAAGTCCAGATAGTTCAGCTAGGCATACTGTCATGAATGACAGCGAGCCCCGCGAGCCCTGGGACAGAGCCCCATCCCGGTGAGAGGACAGGCAGTGGTTCGGTGTAGATAAAATTTTCACACAGCGTGTAGACTTTCTTTAGCTTGCAACAACCCAATTCAACGAGATTTTGAGTCGCCACAGCCTGTGCCTGAGACCCACCGTGACACCTACCATTGAATTATTTGGTTTTAGTTAGCTCAAAAAGGATTTTTCTGACGTCAATACAGTTTATATTGACCGATTTATGGGCAAAAACAAAACAAAAGCAAAAAGTGGTGCGAATACTATTTTAATTCCGCCTAAAGTCTACAGTGTTAGTACCAGGATCATCAAATTTTTTTCCCTCGTCTTCACACCAGCGTACGGTCCGGCGACCACCCCTGAACCGGCGGGCCAGTCCACCGCCACATGGCCAGTCTACCGCCACATTACAGCGCCATGGCCTCCGAAATAACTCTCTTGGATGAAATGTTCAAAGTTGACGAAGTCGACAGTAGCCGATATGACAGAGGTAAGCCCAAGACTGCCTGCAAACCCTGACGCTTGTTAGTGTCATGCGTAAAGGGCTCATCGCCATCCTCCGATTTAACCCTCATCCTCGACATCAACAGTGAACTCTATCCCCTCCAAAAAGACGAAATGATCTCTCTCAACTTGTCCTCGTTGCTGCGGTTGGATGGCAAAGAAGATAAAGGCTGGCGGGATTTAGGCAAAGGGGAGAGGACCCTGGCA
>Ga0335076_10008693_pt1 | contig 10256 bp, 10 predicted proteins | sample Lox_Sample_25_FD_206717 | JGI IMG/M metagenome (GOLD analysis project Ga0335076, IMG submission 206717) | Soil microbial communities from Loxahatchee National Wildlife Refuge, Florida, United States - Lox_Sample_2.5 | ecosystem: Environmental > Terrestrial > Soil > Wetlands | place: USA...
CGCGACCCCAGGCGAACCCGCCGAAACCCGTTTCGCCGGGCGACGTTAACGCTACGTATTTACATCTTATAAACCGTTTTATCACAGGGTCTGACTCGGTGTGGCGGGTCCCCGGACGCGTCGCCGTGGCGTTAACCATTTTAGTGCGGGTAGTATGACCGTACCGTTCTCCGGTCTCGGCGACCCGGCCGCCAACGGCGGCAAATCGAGCAAGGTCGGCGGCTACAACATCGACAACGCCGTCCTGACCGGCATCAAGAACGCCAGCAAGGCGACCGGCGTCGATTTCGGCTACCTGATGGCCCAGGCCGCCCAGGAGAGCAGCTTCCAGGCCGACGCCCGCGCCGGCAGCTCGAGCGCCACCGGGCTCTACCAGTTCCTCGACTCGACGTGGCTGTCGATGATGCGCACCCACGGCGCCAAGTACGGCTTCGCCGACCTGGCCGGGCGCATCCAGCCGGACGGCCGCGGCGGCTTCGCCGTCAGCGACGCCTCGTCGAAGCAGAAGATCCTCGATCTGCGCAAGGACCCCAAGGTCTCGGCGGTGATCGGCGCCGAGTTCGCGCTGTCGAACAAGGAAACGCTGGAGTCCGAACTCGGCCACAAGGTCGGCTCGACCGAGCTCTATCTCGCCCACTTCCTGGGCGCCGGGGGGGCCAGCCGGTTCCTCAAGGCGATCGAGCGCAACGCCAACCAGCCGGCGGCCGACCTGTTGCCGCAAGCCGCGCAGGCGAACCGCGGCGTGTTCTACGACCGCGATACCGGGCGCGCGCGCACGGTCGGCGACATCTACCGCATGTTCGCGCACTCGATCGAGAGCAAGCAGAGCCAGTTGGGCGGCAGCGTCGACACGGGCGCGGGCGGCGGCACCATGGTCGCGGCGGCCGGCGGCTCGAGCTTCCATGGCGGCGGCCCGGGGGCGTTCCTCCATACCGCGCCGCCGTCGAGCGCCGCCGCGTTCGGCGCCAGCGGCGACCTGTCCGGCGGCCCGACCCTGTCCCTGATGTCGATCCTGGCGCTCGCCGCGTTGGATGCGCCCGACCCGACCAACGCGCTGGGCGCCCGCGAGACCGCCGACGGTCGTGTGGTCCACGGCGATGGCCGCGTCACCCGCCCCGATGGGCACGCGGCGCGCCGCGACACCGGCGTCGACCCGACCGCCAAGCGGACGCTCGACCAGTCGATCTAGCCGCTCACCCGCGTCAGTCGCGGCTGTTCCATCGGTAGTACGGCGTCGTCACCATCGGCTCGGACCAGCCGGCGTACCACGCGTGCGCGTGGCGCTTGAGGCGCTGCAGCATCACGGCGGTCTCGCGCTGCTCGGCGCCGATGCCCTTGGCGCACACCCGGCGGATCTCGTCGTAGAGCGCGCGCGCATCGATGGTGCGCCAGGCGCGCTCGTCGATCACCAGCACGCCGCCGACCATCACGCTGTTGACGTCGCTGCCCATCGCGCGGTGCAGCAGGGCCTCGACGATGTCGAGGCCGGGATCGAGCCAGGGATCCTCGAGCACGCGCTCGAGGTCGACCAGAACGGCATCGGCCTTCTGGCCGGGCGCCAGCGCCCCCAGCACCCCCTCGAAGCCGCACACGCGCGCGGCATTCACGGTGCCCATCGCGAGCACCGTGTAGGCATCGAGTGCCGGCTTGGCGAGATCGAAGTCCGGTGTGCGATGGAGCTTGTGGATCATGCGCAGCTCCATCACGGCGTCCTCGTCGTCGTTGATGGTCTTGTCGTCCATGCCCATCGCGACGTTCACCCCGGCCTGGACCATGTGCCAGATCGGCGCCAGGCCGTTGCGCATGTTGAGGTTGCAGCTCGGGTGCGTGGTCACCGAGGCGCCGCGGCGCGCCAGCAGCTCGATATCGCGCGTGGTCACGTGGATGGCGTGGCCGAACGTGACGTTGCGGTCGACCAGGCCGAGGTCGTCGAGCCAGTCGAGCGTCGGCTTGCCGTGCGCACGCAGGCCGTAGGCCTTCTGGATCGGCGTCTGCAGCAGGTGGATGTGGATCTGGCTGCCCAGCCGATCGGCGGTCTGCTTGACCCGCTGCAGGAAGCCGTCGGTCGCGCCGTGCGCCCACGAGGGCGACAGCAGGATGCGCGTCTCCGGTCCGTCGAAGCGCGCATGCAGCCGCTCGAACAGCGCGAAATACGCCTCCGCCTGCGCCGTGCCGTCGCCGGTCGCGCGCGCCGCCGCCCAGGCCTTGAGGTCGGCCGGCAGGGTCTCGATGAAGGCGGCCTCGTCGAGCGCCAGCTTGTTGGCGTTGCGGATGCCGGGCGAGAAGCTCAAGCGGATGCCCGCCGCGCGATAGGCCTCGATGGCGCGCTCGGCCCGGGCGGCGGCCTGCGGTCCGTCGTCATCGAAGCCGTTGTGGTGCACCGTCGTGCAGCCGCCGCGCAGGTGGCGCAGCGCGGTCAGGCCCGCGGTCAGCTCGGGCGGCAGCACCGGCATGACGGCCCAGTCGAACAGCGCGTTCTCGAGATAGTCGTGGCGCACGCCCTTCTGGATCGGCGACAGGCCGCGGCCGTGGCAATGCGCATCGATCAGACCCGGCATCAGGAGCTGCCGGCCGTTGCCCTTGACGGGCAGCGTCGGATGGCGCGCCCGCACCGTCTCGTAGGGGCCGACCTCGGCGATCGTGCCGCCGGCGACCGCGATCGCGCCGTCCTCGATCACCCCCGCGGGCCCGCGCCGCGGATCGGTCACGAGGTATCGGCTGCGCAGAATCAGCTGGTCCATCGCACCCTCCGGCTCGCCCCGCCGGACGGCAGTCTACGCAGGTCGGCGGCGCCGGACCATGGCGCGGCTCTAACGGCCCCGGCGGGCCTGGCGCTCGGTGTGCCAGCCCTTGAAGCGCCGCTTGTCGGAGGCATGTCGGGCGAGCCGCCGCACGACGCGCACGATCCGCCACAGCCTGGCCATGTGGACCTCCTTCCGGGATCGGCCGCTGGGTAGCACGCGCGTATGACGCGCCGGTGACCACCCGACGACAGCTCGATGACCTGCTAAACGCCGGGCAAATACGTGGCGTTCCGCGCGCGCGAGTTCCGGCGTCGCCGGCACGAATCGGCCGTGGCGAGGGCGCCTCGCCCCCGAACCGGGCGAATCGCCGCGCATTGCGCGCGAAGGCCCGCGCTAGCCCTGGTCAAGCGCCGACGAACCGGCAACACTCGGCGCGGTGAACCCGGGCGACAAGCTGACCTTCTGAGGCGCGCAGCGCCTCGGAACGTCATCGCCGCGCACGCCGGGATTCCGGGCGCCGAACGGCGGGGGCACGCGATCCATGGAGCCCGCTTGCGCGGGCATCACGCTCCTGGGTTTTGGACTGAGGAGGACGCGCCGTGACCACCAACAAGAAGCAGGTGCTGGCGGCCCACACGATGGTGAAGGCGGGCTGGGACTTCATCGCCAAGCGCGACGACGTCGAGGCCCGGCCCTACCAGCTCGGCATGCCGACGCCGCAGCTGCACGAGGCCTTGCGCGCGCTCGACGGCATCGCGCTGGGCGGGCTGACGCCGTTCGGCGCGGCCGAGCTGGCCGCCGCGCCGCGCCTCCAGGTGGTGGCGCGGCTGGGCGTCGGCTACGACAAGGTCGACGTGCCGGCCCTGACCGCGCGGCGCATCCCCCTGATGGTCGTCGGGACCGCCAACTCGGTCTCGGTCGCCGAGCAGACCCTCCACCTCATGATGGCGGTGGCGAAGCGCGGACGCCGGCTGCACGACCTCGTGGTCGGCGGTCGCTGGGGCGAAAAGGCGGCCGACCCGCCGGTCGACTTCTACCAGAAGACCGTGGTGATCGTCGGTTTCGGGCGCATCGGCACGCGGGTCGCCAAGCGCCTGCTCGCCATGGAGATGACCGTCTTGGTCTATGACCCCTATGTCGCGGCGGATGCGATCCGCGCGGCGGGCTGCGAGCCGGTCGCCGATCTCGACGCGGCGCTGCCGCGCGCCGATTTCCTCACCATCCATTGCCCGAAGAACCGCGAGACCGCCGGCATGTTCGATGCCACGCGCCTGGCCCGCCTCAGGCCCTCGGCCTATCTGGTCAATGCGGCGCGCGGTGGCCTGGTCGACGAAGCGGCCCTGCATCGCGCGCTGACGACCGGCAAGCTGGCGGGCGCGGCGCTCGACGTGTTCGAGCAAGAACCGACGCCGACCGACAACCCGCTGCTCAAGCTGCCCAACCTGGTGGCCTCGCCCCACATGGCCGCCGGCACGGTCGAGTCGACCGAGCGCTCGGCGATCGCCGCCATGCGGAACATCCTCTCGGTGCTCGACGGCAACCCGATCCGCGAGAACGTGGTCAATCCGGAGGTCCTCGGCTGAACCGCCGGGCGGCTGCCCACCCCGGCGGCGATTGTCCCACCGCGGCCATCCATGCCACCATGACGAGATGACGAATGCGCCTTCGTGGGTTCGGGACGCCCGCGTCAATGCCCTGATCGGCACCGGGCATTTTCTGTCGCATTTCTACGTGTTGTGCCTGCCGCCGATGTTCCTGGCCTGGCAGCGCACGTTCGGCGTGAGCTTCGCCGAGCTCGGCCTGTCGGTCGCCTTGATGTCGGCGACCACCGCGATCCTGCAGACCCCGGTCGGCTTCCTGGTCGATCGCTACGGCGCGCGGCGCTTCCTGGTCGGCGGTACCCTGCTGATGACCCTGGCGGTCGCCGGCATGGCGGCCGCGACCGCCTATTGGCAGATCCTGGTGTTGGCGCTGCTGTCCGGCATGGGGAACTCGGTGATCCATCCGGCCGACTACGCGATCCTGGCCGGCTCGGTGAACCAGCAGCGCATGGGCCGCTCGTTCGCGTTGCACACCTTCAGCGGCAATCTCGGCTCGTCGCTGGCGCCGCCGATCACCGCGCTCCTGATCGTGCTCGCCGGCTGGCGCGGCTCGCTGGCGGCGGTCGGGCTGGTCGGCATCCCGGTCGTGCTCCTGATCCTGTGGCAGAGCCGCATCCTGCGCGATCAGGCGCGGCCGCGCGCCGCCGGGCGCGGCTCGCTGTTCGCCGGCACCGGCCTGCTGATGACCCGGCCGATCCTGCTGTTCTTCGGCTTCTTCCTGTTGAGCGCGATGTCGGGCGCCGGCATCCAGGCCTGGCTCATCACCGTGCTCCACACGGTACAGGGCATGAGCCTCGAGACCGGCTCGACCGCGCTGACCGGTTACATGGTCGGCGCCACCAGCGGCATCCTGCTGGGCGGCTGGGTCGCCGATCGCACGTCGCGCCACCTGCTGACCTTCGCCGTCGTCCTGACCGTGGTCTCGGCCGGCATGATCCTGGTGGTCGCGACCGTGCCCCTCTCGGACCTGCCGGTCATCGGCGTGATGGCGCTCGCCGGCGTGCTGGTCGGCGCCAGCCGGACGCCGCGCGACGTGATGGTCAAGGATGCCGCGCCGCCGGGCCAGATCGGCAAGGTGTTCGGCTTCGTGAGCGCCGGGCTGCCACTCGGCGCGGCGATCACGCCGGTGCCGTTCGGCTTCCTGATCGACATGGGCCGGCCCGACCTGGTGCTGGTGCTGGTCGCGGTGCTGCTGCTGGCGAGTCTCTTGTTCATGGGGAGTGCCCGCGTCACCGCGCGCCATGGCGCGGTCGCCATGGCCGCGGAATAACAACACCAAGAAACCGGAGGCGACGTCATGCTGGAGACCACGATCGCGGGCAGCCTGCCGAAGCCGGCGTGGCTCGCCACACCCCTGGTGCTGTGGGCGCCCTGGCAGCAGACCGGCCAGGCGCTCGCCGACGCCAAGCGGGACGCCACCGTCCTGGCGATCAAGGAGCAGGAGGACGCCGGCATCGACATCGTCAGCGACGGCGAGCAGTCGCGCCAACATTTCGTCCACGGCTTCCTGGAGCAGATCGCGGGGGTCGATTTCGACAAGCGGGTCACCATGGGGATCCGCAACAACCGCTACGACGCGCAAGTGCCGACCGTCACGGCGGCGCTGACCCGGAAGGCGCCGGTGCACGCCACCGAAGTGCGGATCGCCCGCGCGCACACCACGCGCAAGCTGAAGTTCACGTTGCCGGGGCCGATGACCATCATCGATACGCTGGCGGACGCGCACTACGGCGATCGCGTCAAGATGGCGATGGCGTTCGCCGATCTGCTCAACCAGGAAGCGCGCGACCTCGAGGCGCTCGGCGTCGACGTCATCCAGTTCGATGAGCCGGCATTCAACGTCTACATGGCGGAGGTCAAGGAGTGGGGCATCGACGCGCTGCATCGCGCGACCGCGGGGCTGCGCTGCAAAACGGCGGTGCACATCTGCTACGGCTACGGCATCAAAGCTAATGTCGATTGGAAGCAGAGTCTCGGAAGTGAATGGCGGCAATACGAGGAAATCTTTCCGGCGCTCGCCGCGAGTCGCATCGATCAAATTTCGCTCGAATGCGCCAACTCGCGCGTGCCGATCGAATTGCTCGGACTCCTCAAGGGCAAGGACGTGCTGGTCGGCGCGATCGACGTCGCGACCGACGCTGTCGAAACGCCGGAGCAGGTCGCCGACACGCTGCGCAGCGCGCTGCGCTTCGTGCCGCCGGAGCAGCTTTATCCGTGCACGAATTGCGGCATGGCGCCGCTCGATCGACGCATCTCGTACGACAAGTTGAAAGCGCTCGCCGCGGGTGCCGCACTCGTGCGCCGCGCGCTCGCCTGAGATCGCCGTAACGCTCCAGAAGAATCGGATGGCCAGCGAACGGCCGCTAGACTAGTCACGCACGCCGCGACTGCTGTCTCGAAATTCGGAGCAGTCCGCGCGACCCCTCCAGTGGACGCCCACCATCTACGTCTTTGATTACCTGAGGCGCTCGGAAACCCTCGCTCTTGCATTCAGGAATATTTGTCTGTTAACTATTTGTATACCCTTCGAGACGCCTTATGGCCCTCGAATCAAATTCATGATTGGTGATAATAATCAAAAGATTATAAGCCAATTTGCTCAAACTTGAGCCGGATTTTCCAGGGAAGGGCGCGCCTGTCGGATTGGGTGGCGGCGCCCGCCAAACCCTGACCGGCGGACGGGAAGGGGCAGCCACGATGCACGTCACGACGATTTGCCGCGCTGGTCGCGCGTTGGTCACCTCGACGCTGTTGCTCGGCGTCGCCGCTTGCGCCGAACCGGGGGCCGGGACCCCGGGGCCGCTCGACGGTCTGGTGACCAGCCTGCGCGAGGCGCAGCAGTCCGAGGGCGCGCCCGTCGGCACCCCCGCGGTGGCCGCTGCCCCCGCCCTGCCGGTCGCCGCCGCCCCGGCGCCCGATTCGGCCCCGGCCCCGGCCGTCCAGGTCGCCTCGGCGGCCGCCGGCCTGTCCGCGCCGGCCGCCAAGGCGGCCGCGACCGCCGCCGCCAAGCCGGCCCCGCCCGACCTCGCCACGATGCAGCGCCAGCTCGACGAGCTGGAGAGCCGGGTGGCCGCGCTGACCGCCGAGAACCAGCGCCAGATGGAGCGCCTGAGCGTGATCACGAACGGCGCGATCGCCGACATGGAGCAGCTGTTCAACTCGTTGCGGCTCGAGCTGCGCTCGGCGCCCAACAGCGAGCCGGCACCACCGCCCAAGCGCCGCCGCAACACCCCGCCGACCAGCCAGAGCGTGCCGAGCGGACAGGGTGGTCCCTTCCTGCCCTGGCCGCCCAAGCGCATGACCGGCGACCTGTCGGCGAGCGATCGCGTCGAGCCGCTGCTGCCGGACCTCAAGACCCTGTTCCTGCTGCATCAGGTTGCCTCCGCCCTGCCGCTGGGAGCCCCGCTCGACGAGGCGGTGGTGACCGGCCCGTTCGGCTATCGCCACGATCCGTTCAACCGGCGCTCGGCCTTCCATGACGGCATCGACCTGCAGGCGCCGATGCGCAGCCCGATCCATGCGGCCGCCGCCGGCACCGTGGTGGTCGCCGGCATGCGGCCGGCCTATGGCCGCGTGGTCGAGATCGACCACGGCTTCGGCATCCACACGCGCTATGCCCACCTGTCGGCGATCAGCGTGCACGAAGGCGACCGGGTCGAGCGAAACCAGCTGATCGGCGCGCTCGGCTCGAGCGGCCGCAGCGCCTCGCCGCACCTGCACTACGAGGTGCTGTTCAACGGCCGGCCCCACGATCCGGCCGACCTGCTGGTGCTCGCCCGGGGCATCCGCTCGCTGCGCTAAACGCCGGGCTGCGGCGCGCCGCGCGCCGCCAACCGCACGCCCGCCAGGATCAGGGCGAAGCCCAACAGGTGATAGGCGCGCAGCTGCTCGCCGAGCAGCACGGTCGCCAGCGCCGCGCTGTAGAGCGGCACCAGATGCAGGAAGACGCTCGAGCGGTTGGAGCCGATCAGCTCGACGCCCCGGTTCCAGAAGATGTAGGCGCCCAGGCTGGGAAACAGCGCGACGTAGCCGACCGCGAGCACGGTCGTCCAGGTCAGCGACAAGGTGTGCCCGGACAGGTGCTCCCAGGCGAGCAGCGGCGCCGTGCCGACCCCGGAGATCACCGACAGGACGAAGATGAAGCTGAGCCAGTGGATCGCCGGGCGCAGCCGCAGATAGACGGAGTAGATCGCGAACACCAGCATGTTGAACACCACGAGCACGTCGCCGCCGTTGAAGCGCAAGGCGACGAGCGTCCCGAGCTCGAGCCGGGTCACGATGGCGACCACCCCCAGCATCGAGGTCGCGATGCCGACCATCTGGAGCCGGCTCAGCCGGTCGCCGAAGCTGACCGCCGCCACCGCGGCGATCAGCACCGGGCCGAGCGAATTGAACACCGACACGTTGAGCGCGGTGGTCAGCTGAAGACTGAGATAGTTGAGCGCGCTGAACAGCGTGCCGCCGACCAGGCCGAGCATCAGGAGAATGCCGCTATGGCGGCGGATCAACGGCCAATCGCGTACGACGTGGCGGCGGGCAACCGGCCACAACAGCACCGCCCCGATCATCCAGCGCAGGGTCGACAGCGCGAACGGCGGCACGATGTCGGCGACCGCCCGGCCGACGATGTGATTGCCCGACCAGAACAGGCTCGCGAGCGCGAGCAGCACGTAGGGGCTGTCGAACAACGCGCGACCGGCGCGGCGCACCATCGAGGCGGCGGACACGCGGGCCTACAGGATCTGGCTGAGGAACTGGCGCGTCCGCGGATCGCGCGCCTCGGCGAAGAATTGCCGTGGCGGCCCGTGCTCGACGATCACGCCGCGGTCGGTGAAGTAGATGTGGTCGGCGACCTCGCGCGCGAAACCCATCTCGTGGGTGACGATCACGCAGGTCATGCCTTCCTCGGCGAGCTCGCGGATGGTCACCAGGACCTCCTTGACGGTCTCGGGATCGAGCGCCGCGGTGACTTCGTCGAACAGCATGACGTCGGGGTTCATCGCCAGCGAGCGCGCGATCGCGACCCGCTGCTGCTGGCCGCCCGACAGCTCGCCGGGGAACGCGTCCTCCTTGCCCTCGAGCCGCACCTTGGCGATCAGGCGCCGGGCGCGCGTTTCGACCTCGCGGCGATCCTGCTTGAGCACGTGGATCGGTGCCATCATGACGTTCTGCAGCGCGGTCCGATGCGGGAACAGGTTGTACTGCTGGAACACCATGCCGACCTTGCGCCGCAAGGCGAGCTTGTCGAGCCGCGGATCGTGCACCTCGCGACCCTCGACCAGGATCGAGCCGCTGTCGATCGGCACCAGCGCGTTGATGCAGCGCAACAGGGTCGACTTGCCCGAGCCCGAGGGGCCGATCACGCACACCACATTGCCCTTGGCGACGTCGAAGCTGATGCCGCGCAGCACCTCGATGTCGGCGAAGCGCTTGTGCACCTCGACGAGCCGGATCAGCGGCTGGTCGGGGCTCCAGGCGGGTGCGGCCGCCGGCTCAGCCATCGACCGCGAAGCGCCGCTCGAGCGCCGTCGTCCAGCGCGCGATCGGATAGCAGTAGGCGAAGAACCACAGCAAGAGATAGAGATACATCGGCACCAAGAGTTCGCGCCGCGCCTCCGCGGCCAGCGCGTCGCTGGTCAACGTCATCGCCTCGTTGACCCCGACGATCGAGCACAGCGGCGTGCCCACCACCAGGATGGCGTAGAGATTCATCCAGGGCGGCAGCATGCGCTTGATGCATTGCGGCAAGATGATCATCCACAGGGTCTGCCGGCGCGTGAAGGCAAGCGACTCCGCCGACTCCCACTGGCCATAGGGAATCGACTGGACGGCGCCGCGGACGATCTCGGCCATGTTGGCCATCACGGGCAGCGACAGGCCGAACGTCGCCTTGGCCCACGCGGGCAGCGGG
>Ga0335076_10008694_pt1 | contig 10256 bp, 9 predicted proteins | sample Lox_Sample_25_FD_206717 | JGI IMG/M metagenome (GOLD analysis project Ga0335076, IMG submission 206717) | Soil microbial communities from Loxahatchee National Wildlife Refuge, Florida, United States - Lox_Sample_2.5 | ecosystem: Environmental > Terrestrial > Soil > Wetlands | place: USA: Florida...
ACGAGGGGCAGCTGGGAGCCCGTCTCCTCGACTCCCTCGGCGGCGATCGCGCCGACCGAGTACCCGGTCACCGGCTTGGCCTTGCCCTTCATCAGGAACTGCCGTGACGTCATCTCGAAGCGCGTGCGCGAGCGCTGGAGCACATCGCCCGTGGCGAGGATCTCGCCCTTCTCCGCACGTGCGCAGAGCCTCGCGGCGAGGTTGACCGTGTCTCCCATGACGGCGTACGTGGTGCGCGCCTCCGAGCCGATCGGGCCGGCGAGGACGGGGCCGCGGTTGACTCCCACGGAGATCGGCGGCCCGACGCCAGCGTCGACGATCGCCCGGACCGCGCGCAGCATCCGTTCCTCTTCGTCGCCCTCGCTCGCCGGCGCTCCGGCGACGAGGTAGAGCTTGCCGCCGTCGCGATCGATGTCCGACTCGAGCCACGTCACGTGCCGCTCCTGCGTCTCGGCCGAGACGACGTCGGCGAGTTGGGCGAGCGCCTCGGTTGCGTCGCCGATGCGCTCGACGAGCTCGTCGGTGCCGGAGTACTTGACGAAGGCCGCCGTCACGCGCCGATGCTCGGCCTCCACGGCATGCTGCTCGATGGGCATGCGCAGCGCCGGCGGCAGGAGCTCCGGGAGCCCATCCGAGCCGAGTCCGTTCTCGTCGGTAGCGGGCGGGAGCTCTCGGTCGCCCGCTTCCGGCCGCAGCAGGTATGCGCCGTCTCGCTCCGCGGCGACGAAGCCGTCGAGCGCTTCGGCCGTGCGCGACGAGGCGAGCACCTCGCCGGACTGCGCCGCGTCTTCGAGCTCGAGCGTGGCCGAGGCCGTGGGGCCGCACACGAGCAGCTCTCGGTGGTGTCGGCCGAGCAGGAAAAAGTGACAGGGGCCGGAGACGAGCCCCGCACACATCGAGAGCTGGACAGGCCCGACACTCGACTCTCCCGCTCCGCCACCCTCGGCGATGAAGCGCTGCATCCCGAGCGCGGCGCGTGCGGCGCGGTCCTCGTGGCCTGCTCCCTCGAACACGAGCAGGAGCGCGTCGCCACGGAACTTGAGCACGTCGCCGCCGTAGCGGAGGGCTAGGTCGATCAGGCCGGAGTAGCAGTGGCTGATCAGCATGATCAGCTCCTCGGCGCCGAGCTTCCCCTTCTCCTGGAGCCGCTCGGAGAGCGCGGTGAACCCGGAGATGTCGAGCCCGAGCAGCGACGCGTCGAGCACGCGGGCGCGCTCGCCGGGGGCGTCTGCGTCCCACTGCGCAGCCAGCCGCGGGACGTACGGCCGGAAGTCGGCGGCCGCAGTGATACTCATCGCTACACAGTACGACGGGTTCTTCGGAGCGCCAAGGGTAGGCTTCCCGCCCGTGGCCAAGGTGGCTCCGGAGGAACACGAGCTGCGGCGGGTGATCGACGAGGAGCGCGAGGTCGAGGGCCTCGGCGCCGACGATCTCCTCGCCATCTACCGCTCCCTCGTCCTGCTCCGCACCTATGACGAGCGCTCGGTCGTCTACCACCGCCAGGGGCGGATCGGGACGTACGCGATCTTCTGGAACCACGAGGCCATGCAGGCCGGCTCAGTGCACGCGCTCGCCGACGAGGACTGGATCTTCCCGAGCTACCGGGAGTCTGCGATCGGGCTGCTGCGCGGGATCTCTGCGAGCACCGTCCTCCACTGGTGGCGCGGGCATCCCGCCGGGTGGTGGAACCCCGCCGAGTACCGCGTGGCCTCGATCTGCGTGCCGATCGGGACGCACGTTCCGCACGCCGCCGGTCTCGCCTGGGGCGAGAAGCTGAAAGGCAACTCGACCGTTGCGATCGCGTACTTCGGCGACGGCGCCACGAGCGAGGGCTCCTTCCACGAAGGCGCAAACTTCGCCGCGGTGATGCAGGCGCCTTTGATCCTCTTCTGCAACAACAACCAGTGGGCGATCTCGACGCCGCTCGAGGCGCAGACGCACGCAGAGACACTCGCCGACAAGGCTGTCGGCTACGGGATGCCGGGTGTGCGCGTCGACGGGGGCGACGTGCTCGCGGTGTACGAGGCGACCCGCGAGGCGGTCGAGCGGGGCCGCGCCGGTGGCGGGCCGACGCTGATCGAGGCGGTCACCTATCGCGCAGCGCCGCACGCGACCGCCGACGACCCGCGCGCCTACATCGACCTCGACCGCGTCGAGGAGGAGAAGCGCAACGAGTGCGTCGGCCGCTACGAGGCGTATCTCCGCAGGCTCGGCGTGCTCGACGAGGCGACAGGCGGCGAGATCAAGAACGAGGCCCTCGAGACGATGCGCCGGGGCATCGCCGAGGCCGAGGCCGAGCCCGAGCCGGATCCGGAGCTCGTCTTCGACAATGCCTACGTCCTGCCGCCGCCGAACCTCCGCGAGGGCTGGGATGGCTGAGAAGTTCCTCGTCGAGGCGGTCAACGACGCGCTCCACGTCGAGCTCGCGCGCGACGAGACGGTGCTGGTGATGGGCGAAGACGTGGGACGCGCGGGCGGCGTCTTCCGTGCGACCGCAGGGCTGCGCGAGCGGTTCGGCGAGAACAGGTGCGTCGACACGCCGCTGGCCGAGGCCGGCATCCTCGGCAGTGCGATCGGGCTCTGCATGGCCGGCTGGCGGCCGGTCTGCGAGATGCAGTACGACGCATTCTCGTATCCGTGCCTCGACCAGCTGATCACCCACGTCGGCCGCTACCGCTGGCGCACCGGCGGGAAGATGGAGTTCCCGCTCGTCGTGCGCATGCCCTACGGCGGCGGCGTACGCGCACCCGAGCTCCACGACGACTCGCCCGAGGCGTACTACGTCCACACACCGGGTGTGAAGGTCGCGATTCCGTCGACCCCGGCGGACGCAAAGGGGCTCCTCGCCGCGGCGATCCGCGATCCCGACCCGGTGGTCGTGCTCGAGCCGAAGCTCATCTACCGGAGCGAGAAGCAGGAGGTGCCCGAGGGCGAGCACGTCGTCCCGCTCGGCCGGGCGCGGCTCGCGCGTGAGGGGACGGACGTGACGCTCGTCGCCTACGGGGCGATGGTGCCGGTCTGCGAGCGGGCGGCCGATGCGCTCGCGGGAGAGGCTTCGGTCGAGGTGCTCGACCTCCGCTCGCTGAGGCCGCTCGACGAGGACGCATTGCTCGCGTCGGCCGGAAAGACCGGACGCGTCGTCGTCGTGCAGGAGGCACCGCGCACCGCCGGCTTCGCGGCCGAGGTCGCGGCTGTGCTCGCCGAGAAGGCGATCCTCGACCTCCGCGGGCCCGTCCTCCGCGTGACCGGGTTCGACGTGCCGTATCCGTACTGGAAGATCGAGGATCGCTACATGCCTTCGGTCGAACGGGTCGTCGGTGCCGCCCGGAAGCTCCTCGAGTTCTGAAAGGCTCCGGATCTGGCTCGAGCGCGGCGAGTCGGGGTACTGGCTGCGCGACGCCTCGACCGGGGACGCGATGAAGTGGGACGATCCGCGCGTGCGAGTCGTCAAGCTCGCGGGCGCGTCCTACCGCGCCGAGGCGTTGCAGAACGACGCGTTCGCCCCGGGTCGGCGGCTCGCGCTCGTCCGGGAGCCGGAGAACGAGCACGACCCGAACGCGGTCGCCGTCTGGGACGAGGAACGCCGCGTGCAGGCGGGGTACGTTCCGGCCGGGGTCGCCCCGGAACTGCACGGTGACGAGCAGGCAGTCTCGCTCTGGGAGTTTCGGGGCCAGGACGGCGGTCGGATCGGCCTGCGCGTCCTGCTGGCACCCCCGGACGCCTGGATCCAGGAGCCGCGGGCGTGAGAGGCTGGTTCTCCCGCGACTACGAACCGGCCGAGACGATCGAGCCCGGCGGGTCCGTCTCGTTCCGGGTTCCGAACGCCGGCTGGTCCTGGGATGCCGACGTCGAGCCGGAGCGGCCGGAAGGCGCCGGCCACGCGCTCGAGGGACCGTTCGAGGTGCGCGGAGCGCGCGCCGGGCAGACGCTCGCGGTGCGCATCGACGAGGTCGTTCCGCGCGACTGGGGCCGGACGTGGGCGGACGGCGAGACCTTCACCTGGTCACTCGAGGGCGATTGGTGGCGTGTTGGCGAACGCCGTATCCGCTCGGCGCCGTTCCTAGGCGTGATCGGGATGCCGCCGGCGGAGCCTGGACAGCATTCGACCACGCCGCCACGGCGCTGGGGCGGCAACATCGACTGCAAGGAGCTCGTGGCCGGGACGACGCTGTACCTCCCGATCCCGGTCGACGGCGCGCTCCTGATGGCGGGTGACGGACACGGAGCGCAAGGTGACGGCGAGGTGTCGGGAACCGCGATCGAGTGTCCGCTCGAGCGGGCAACGCTCACGCTCGACGTCGACGATCGCGACCTTCGCTCCCCGATCGCTCGTACCGCGGAGTCCTGGATCGCGTTCGGCTTTCACGAGGATCTCGACGCCGCGGCCGAGGAGGCGCTCGAGACCATGCTCGATCTGATGGAGCGGGAGCTGGGCGCGTCGCGGCCCGAGAGCCTTGCGCTGGCGAGCGTCGCCGTCGACCTCCGCGTCACGCAGGTCGTCAATCAGGTCAAGGGAGTCCATGCCGTCCTGCGGGACGACTCGATTCGATAGGAATCCCACGTGGCCTACGAGTTCAAGCTGCCCGACCTCGGCGAGGGCCTGACCGAGGGCGAGGTCGCCCGCTGGCTCGTCGAGGAGGGCCAGGACGTCGCCGAGGACGAGCCGCTCGTCGAGATCGCCACCGACAAGACGACGGTCGAGATCCCTTCGCCGGCGGGCGGCAAGGTCTCCCGGATCCTGGTGGCGGAGGGTGAGGTGGTTCCGGTCGGGACCGTGCTCGTCGTGATCGGTGGCGACGGCGCCGCTCCCGAGCCTCAGGACGAGGATCAGCCGCGTGCGGAGCCCGCGCCGCGGTCGGCGGAGTCGCCGGGGGGCGAGAAGGTGCGCGCGACGCCGCTCGTGCGCAAGGTCGCGGGGGAGCTGGGGGTGGATCTCGCGTCCGTGACCGGGACCGGTCCGCAGGGGAGGATCAGTGAGCAGGACGTCCGGAACGCCGCGGGAGGCGCCGAACCCGCCGCCGGAGCAACGCGCATCCAGCTGCGCGGGGTCAAGCGGCAGATGTTCGAGCACCTCACGCGTTCACATCGCGAGATCCCGGCCGTGACCTGGGTGGAGGAATGCGACTTCTCGGAGGTCGAGCTCAAGGCGCTCGTTCCGCTGGTTCTCCAGGCGGTGACCGAGTCACTCCGCGAGTTCCCGGAGCTGAACGCACTGGTGGAGGACGGAGAGCTCGTGCTCCTCGACCGTTACGACATCGGCGTCGCCGTCCAGACCGACCAGGGCCTCGTCGTTCCCGTCGTGCACGGCTGCGACCGACTCTCGCTCGAGGAGCTGGACGTCGAGGTGCGGCGCCTTGCCGACGCTGCGCACGCAGGGACGCTGAAGCCCGAGGAGCTCCGCGGCGGCACCTTTACGGTCACGAGCGCCGGCAAGGCGGCCGGCCTGTTCGTGACCCCGCTCGTGAACCATCCGGAGGTGGCGATTCTCGGCGTTCACCGGATCGAGGAGCGGGCGGTCGTGCGGGCGGGTGAGGTCGTCGTCCGCCGAATGGGGAACATCTCCATCACGTTCGACCATCGTGTGGTCGACGGCAAGCGGGCCGCCGAGTTCGGGCTCGCGGTCATCGGCCGCCTGGAGGACTAGGCGAGGACGGCCTCGGCGCGCTCCCACTCGCGGGATCTTCCCCGAACAACGGGCGAGAGGCGCGCGCGGTTACGGTTCCCCCATGGGTTCGTGGTACTGGATCGGAGTGAGCGCAGGGCTCGGCGCCGCCGTCGGCGTCCTCTTCGGTGGAGTCGCGGGCAACGGACGCGGAGGAAGGATCGCTGCCATCCTGCTGGCCGGCGCGGTGGGTGCCGGAATCGGCTTCGAGATTGCAAATTGGCAATCGGGCGGCTGGGGTGACCGCGCCGCGGGAATTGCCGGGGGCGTTGCAGGAGCGCTCTGCGCGACGCAGACCGTGGGCGGCGCACTCACGCGCGGCGGCACGCGGGTCGCCACGGGGGTGCTCGTAGCCTGCGGCGCGATCGTCGTCGCTGCGCTCGCGTGGATCCCGGCCGCCGGGTACCTCATTGCGCTCGTGTTGCTGGCTCTCGTGCCGCTGCTGTCGCGTGGGCGACCGGAGCGGTACGCCGGTCTGCGGACGCTCGCGCGGGACGAGTAGCCCTCGAGTGCCCAAGAAGCTCGTCCTGATCGTCGTCGATGGGATGACCCCGGCGGCGTTCGAGCGAGCCGTCGACAGTGGCCGGGCGCCGGCGCTGTCCTATCTCGCGGAGCACGGCGACCATCGCGAGGCCACCTCGGTCTTCCCGTCGCTGACGCCCGTCTGTCTGACCTCGATCGCGACCGGCGCCGGGCCAGGCGTCCACCACATCCCGTCGCTCGTCTGGTGGAACCGGCAGGAGCGTCGGATCGTGGAGTACGGCTCGTCCTTCGCGGCCCTGCGTGCAGCCGGCCTCTCCCAGTCGCTGCTCGATCCGATCTTCAACATGAACGCACGCCATCTCGCACCCGGCGCTGTCACGATCTACGAGGCGCTCGAGGACGCCGGCCTCGTCGCGGCCGCCGTGAACATCACGTGCTACCGCGGCCGTCACCGCTACCTGCCTGCGGTTCCGGGCACGGGCCGCGCCGCCTACGGGCCACGCCGCTTCTTCTTCTACGGCCTCTTCGAGTCGGACCGCACAGGAGCGCCGTTCGCGGTCCGCAGTCGCCGTGGCGGCTCGGTCGACGCTTACGCCGCCGCGGTCGGGCGTTGGCTCGTCACCCGCGACGGCTTCGACTTCCTCGCCTTCTACCTCTCCGGCTACGACTTCGCCTCGCACGTGGCCGGCCCTGACGGCGAGCCTGCCGATCGAGCGCTCGAGCAGGCAGACGCCGCGGTCGGCGCGCTTCTCGAGGCCGCCGGCGGGCCGGACGAGTTCCTCGAGCGCTACGCGGTCGTCCTCCTCTCCGATCACGGCCAGACGCGGGTCGAGCGCGCGGCACGCCTGGAGGAGCCGTTCGCCGACCTCGCGCACGAGGTCGTCGTCGCAGCCTCGAATCGTGCCGGGCAGGTCTACCTTCGCCCGGACGCGCATGTCGAAGCCGCGGACCTCGCCCGGCGGCTGGACGGCTTCCCGGCGGTGGACGTCACGCTCCGTCTCGAAGGGAGCGACATGGTCGCCCGGCGAGACGGTGAGGATGCGCCCGTCGAGAGGCTCGACCATCCGGACGCCGTTTGGCGCGCGCGGTCTGCGCTCGCGAATCCGAACGCGGGAGATCTGCTCGTCTCCGCGGCGGAGGGCTGGGAGCTCACCGACCTCGGCGGCCGCCATCACGCCGGCGGCGGCAGCCACGGCTCGCTCGTCGCCGGCGACTCACTCGTGCCGGTCGTGACGGTGGGAGTCCAGGGTCAGGTGCACCGGATCACCGATGTCGCTCCGGCCGTGCTCGCGCACTTCGGCATTGAGGCGCCGGGTTCGATGGAGGCCCTTGCTGGTGTCGGCTGACGAGCGCGCGCGGATGGTCGAGTGGCAGCTCCGCCGCCGCGGCATCGACGACGAACGGGTGCTGGAGGCGATGGGACGTGTGCCGCGCGAGCTCTTCGTCCCGGCCGGGCTGCGCGAGGATGCGTATGCCGACGCCGCCCTGCCGATCGGCGCCGGCCAGACGATCTCGCAGCCCTACATGGTTGCGCTCATCTGCGTGCAGCTCGCCCTGCAGGGAACCGAACGGGTGCTCGATGTCGGTACGGGCTCCGGATACCAGGCGGCGGTGCTCGCCGAGCTCGCCGCGGAGGTGCACACCATCGAGCGGATCCCGGAGCTCGCGGAGAACGCACGCGAGAACCTCGCCGCAGCCGGATACGAGGGGCGCGTCCACCTCCACGTCGGCGACGGGACGCTCGGCGTTCCGCCGTGCGCGCCGTTTGCGGCGATCGCGGTTGCGGCGGCCGCGCTCGAGGCGCCGCCCGCGCTCTACGACCAGCTCGAGCCGCGCGGCCGCCTCGTCGTCCCGGTCGGCGGCGCAGACGGGCAATGGCTGGAGGTCGTCGTGCGCACGCCCGAAGGGCCTGCGGTACTGCGTACCGTTCCTTGTCGCTTCGTGCCTCTGGTCGCCGGCCGGTAGCCGAGGCGCTACCCTCGCGGACGACCGTGGAACGTCCGGCCGCCCATCTCGAGCCCGCGCGGCCACGCGTGCTCGCGTCGCTCCGTTCCGTCCGCAACTGGCAGGAGCTCGGCAAGTTCTGCGTGGTCGGCGCGATCGGCTACCTCATCAACCTGGCCGTCTACGACGTGTTGCTGCACGAGCAGGTCCACTACCTCGTCGCCGCCACGTGCTCGTTCCTCGTGGCCGTCACGAGCAACTACACGTGGAACCGCCTCTGGACCTTCCGCGAGCATCGTGGCCACGTTGGCATCCAGGGCATGCGCTTCTTCCTCGTCTCCGTGGCCGCGCTCGGGGCGAACCTACTGGTGCTCCACGTGCTGATCGCCTACGGGGGACTCGGCAAGCTTCCCGCGCAGGCCGTCGCCATCGTCGTCGTGACGCCGCTCAACTTCGTCGGGAACAAGCTCTGGTCGTTCCGCCGTGCAACGCGGTAAGTAGCGTGCTTCGGGTGAGGGTCCTCCTCGCCGTCACCCTCGCTGCGCTCGCCGCTGCCGTACTGGCCCCGTCGGCGCTCGCCTCGACGAGCACGACTTCGACAGGTCCCACCTTCGATGCGAAGGGACATCTCGTCGAGACGCCGTTCGTTCCCGCGCAACAGCAAGCCTCCCTCACGCAGGTGCAGGCGCTGCGGAACTTCGAGCGCGATCCCAAGGTCGCTGCCTGGCTCTCGCGCTACCCGCGCTCCGGCCGCAGTCACGAGGTCACGTACGACAAGACGTCGGGCGAGTGGACCGTGAAGATCTGGTGGGGAGCCGCCGGCGAGATCGCGCAGGGCACGGTGCTCGACTCGACCGGCTCTGTGACCGAGGCCTGGACCGGCCCGCAGGTCGCGTGGGGAATGGCGCGCGGGTCGCCCGGCGCGTTCGGCGGGACGGCGATCAACAACCCCTGGATCTGGGGAGCGTTCTGCGCCGTCTTCCTCCTCGGGCTCTGCGACTGGCGGCGCCCGCTCTCGCTCCGGAACCTCGACCTGCTCTTCCTCCTTTCGCCGACCGCATCCCTGTGGTTCTTCAACCACGGGGACGTCTTCACCTCAGTGCCGCTCTTCTATCCGCTGCTCATCTGGGTCGTGCTACGCGGGACGTGGATCGGGGTCCGCAACCGCGGCACTCCGGGTGCGCCGCGTTGGCCGGTCTGGGTGCTGCTCGGCGCCACGATCTTCCTCGCGGGTTTCCGGGTCGGGCTCAACATCGAGCGCTCGAACGTCATCGACGTCGGCTACTCGGGCGTGATCGGGGCCGAGCGGATCGTCAGCGGGCAGGCGCCCTGGGGGAACTTCCCCGTGGAGAAGGTCGCCCCGGACGGCAGGAAGCTGAAGCCGTGCGGCCCGGCGGATACCGCGGGTGAGATCCGCAACTGGATCCAGACGGACGGGCGTTGCGAGGGCGCGAATCCCGAGGGCGACACGTACGGGCCGGTCGCGTACGAGTCGTACATCCCGAGTTATCTCTTCCTCGGCTGGAGCGGGAAGTGGGACACGCTGCCGGCAGCCCACTTCACGGTGATCGCGGTCGATCTCCTCACGCTGCTCGGCCTCTTCCTCGTGGGCCTGCGCTTCGGCGGCCAGCGCCTCGGTGCCGTGCTCGCCTTCGCCTGGGCGGCCTATCCCTTCACGCAGTACGTCTCCAACTCGAACACGAACGACGCGATCATGCCGTGCTTCCTCGTCTGGGGGTTCTGGCTCGTCTCGAGACCGGCGGCACGCGGTTTCCTCGCGGGCTTGTCGGGGTGGACGAAGTTCGCGTCGCTGCTCGTCGCGCCGCTCTGGCTGACGTACCCCGGCCGGAGACCGAGCAAGGCGTTTGCGTGGGGGTTCGCGGCCGCGACGCTCGCAGCTTTCTCGATCCTGCTGCTCGCGCCGGACCCGTTCCACGAGGCGCACGTCTTCTGGACGCGGACGGTCGGCTTCCAGATCGGACGTGCGGCGCCATGGTCGTTGTGGGACTGGCGCCAGTACCACGCACACGGGCTCCCCGACCTCCACATCGTGCAGCGCGTCCTCCAGGCTCTGCTCCTCCTCGGGGCGGTCGCAGTCGCCTTCGTGCCGCGCCGGAAGTCTCCGCTTCAGCTCGCAGCGCTCACGGGGGTGTTACTCGCCGGCTTC
>Ga0335076_10008695_pt1 | contig 10256 bp, 10 predicted proteins | sample Lox_Sample_25_FD_206717 | JGI IMG/M metagenome (GOLD analysis project Ga0335076, IMG submission 206717) | Soil microbial communities from Loxahatchee National Wildlife Refuge, Florida, United States - Lox_Sample_2.5 | ecosystem: Environmental > Terrestrial > Soil > Wetlands | place: USA...
GCTCGCGGCGCCGCTCGGTCAGGCGCACGAGCGCGAGGAGTTCCTCCGCCTGCCGCGTCCAGTCGTGGTGATCGCTCCAGATCGAGAGAAAGTGCAGTGCCGCGCCTTTGCGATGCGCTTGCACGGCGAGGCGCACGTTCTCCAGCACGGTGAGATTCGGAAACAACTGGGTGAGCTGGAACGCGCGCCCGAGGCCGCGCTGCGTGCGCAGCGGCGCGGGCAGGTCGGTGATGTCCTCGTCGTCGAGCAGCACCTGACCCGCGCTGGCCTTGAGCTGGCCCGAGATCAGGTTGAAGTAGGTGGTCTTGCCCGCGCCGTTGGGGCCGACGATCGCGGTGAGCGAACCCGGCTTGAACGAACACGAAACGTCGTTGACGGCGACGTGGCCGCCGAAGCGAATGGTGAGCGAACGCGTTGCGAGCATGGCAGCTGCGTCATCCCGCCTCTCACTACTTGTTCCGGATCGGCACGTTCATCTGCTCAGGCTTGATCTCCTCGACCAGCTCCGGAATGCCCCACGCGACGTTCGGATCGACCTTGATCTTGAAGTGATACATGCTCTGCATCGCCTGATGGTCTTCCTTGCGAAAGGTCATCTTTCCCTTCGGCGTATCGAAACTCAGGCCTTCCATCGCGGCGATCAGTTTCTCCGTGTCGGTGTCGCCGTTGGTCTTCTTCAACGTCTCGACGATCGCCATCGCCGCCGCCATGCCGCCCGCGGTGAAGAAGTCCGGCGGCGAGTTGAAGCGCTTCTGGTGTTCTGCGACCAGCCATTGGTTGGCCGGGTTCTTCGGGATCTGGTAGTAGTAGTAGGTCGCGCCTTCCATGCCGGGGAACTGCTTGTAGTTCGCCATCGCCGGCAGGATGTTGCCGCCGGTGGCGATCTCGATCCCGTAGCGCTTGAGATCCAGGTCGGCGATCTTGAACGGGTTGCCCGCGCCGGCCCAGATGATGAAGATCACCTTGCGCCCCGGCTTGTCCTTCAGCGCGTCGATCAGGCGCTGCGCGCCGGCGGTGAAGTCCGTGGTCGTGGTCGGCAGGTATTCCTCGTGCACGATCTTCGCGGTCTTCAGCGCGTCCTTGAATGCCTTGACGCCGTCACGTCCGAACGCGTAGTCCTGCGCGAGCGTCGCGATCACGACGTTGGGCTTGTCGAGCGCGACCGCGTTGGAGATCGCGTCCTGCGACGAGTTGCGGCCGGTGCGGAAGATGTAGCGGTTCCACTTGTCGCCGGTGATCGAATCGGCGACCGCGGGCTCGACCAGCAGGATCTTCTTGTATTCCTCGGCGACCGGCAGCATCGCAAGCGCGACACCCGACGACGTCGGGCCAACCGCGATATCCGCTTTGTCATCGCTGTAGGCCGCAGCGAGCTGGCTCTTGCCGATGTCCGGCTTGCCCTGGCTGTCGCGCTCGATCACGACCAGCTTCTTGCCGGCGACTTCCATCTTGCCGCCGGTCGCGTACTCGAGGCCCATCGTGAACCCGGTCTGGGTCTGTTTGGCGTACGCCTCGAGCGGTCCGGTCTTGTCGTAAACGTGCGCGATCCGGACTTCCTTGCCTTGCGCGAACGCGAGTCCGGCGGTCGCGAGCAAAGCCGTGGCGGCAAGCCACCGCAGCAGACGGTTCATCGATGTGTCTCCTCGTTGATGTGCGCGCCGCCGTACGCGGACGGCGCGCTTGATGGGGCGATGCGGCGCAAGGAGCGTGCCACAGCGGCTCGCGGCTTCAAAACGTTGATTTCGCGGAAGCACAGAATGCCTCGGAGCCTGCGCGGCGTTCGCCACATGTCTGAGATCCGGACAACTGTCCGGCTTCAAGACATCCTGAGATCTGCGACGAGGCCGGATGTTGAGCCGGCCCCGTCGGCGCTGCGCCTCGACAGGAGTTGGCGGTTCACTTGCGCCCGCGCACGGCCCGTTCCGCTGCCGCGATCGTCTCCGCGATCACGCACCGCAAATGATCGCGCAGCCAAACCAGCGCGGGATCGTTCGCAAGCCGCGCGCTCCAGAGCAACGCGTGCGGCAGCGGTTCGATCGCGAGCGGGACCCGCATCGCGGTCACGTCGAAGCGCTGTGCCGCGTCGACCATGACGATCGCCGGCAGCGTCGCGAGCAGGTTCGAATGCGCCAGCAAAGGAGCCACCGCGGCGAAATTCGGCACGCTGGCGGCAACCGTCCGCTGTGCGCCCGCTGCGGCGGCCGCTTCGCTGACCGGATTGCTCGTTCGGTCACCGACACCGACCACGACGTGGGGCCAGCGCGTCCAAGCCCCAGGTCCCAGCGCCGCAACGCCGGATGCCCGCGGCGCGCGAAGCAGCACCACTGCAGCGCGCCGACCGGATCGGCAGCGACGCCATCGGGCATGCGCAAAATGGCTGGTGTGAGAGCGAGATCAGTGTGTCCTTCCGCCACGTCGCGCGGCGTGTTCTCGCGCGGGCTCGTCCAGTCGAGTGCGACCGCCGGCGCTTGCTTGCGAGCCCGCGCCAGCAGTCTGGGGAACAGGCTCGGTGCGACATCGGGCAGCGCGAGACGAAACGTTCGCTGCGCCGTCGCAGGTTCGAATACCCGTTTCGGACTCAACACGCGTTGGACGCTGCGCAATGTCGGGCGCACCTGCTCGATCAATTCGATCGAGAACGGACTTGGCTGCATGCCGCCGCGTGCCTTGACCAGCAGCGGATCGCCGAGTTGCTCGCGCAGGCGCGCCAGCGCGTGACTCACCGCCGACTGCGTCCGGCCGAGTTTTTCGGCGGCGCGGGTGACGCTGCGCTCGGCCATCAGTACCTCGAACACCACCAGCAGGTTCAAGTCGACGCGCCGGAGATCGATTTCGTTCATGAGCGATGCGACGTTTTCGTTGGACAGCGGCTCGCCGGACTTTTTATCGTACGCGCGCGTTCAACCACCCCGATGGCGCGTGCTGCATGGCATTCCCTGATCGAACCCGTCGCGACGCGCTCCAGAGTCTCGCCCGCGCCGGAGCGTGCACCGCGATGGCCCTTGCCGCGCCAGGCGTGCTTCTCGCCCAGGCGAGCGTCGATGTTCCAAACGTGTTGGCGCGCAATCTGGTCCTGGCCGCACCGACGATCTGGAATGATCGATCCTGTCTGGCGGTCGAACTCACCGACGAGGTGCAGGCACGCGTCGTCGCGACACGCGGCGGCAATGGGCCCAGCTACGCGATCGTCGACCGCGACTTCGTCGACGGCGTGATCGAAGTCGATCTCGCCGGCGAACTCACCAACAAGGGCGGTGCCGACGCGCGCGGCTTCGTCGGCGTGGCGTTCCATATCGATGCCGACAACCGTCGATACGAGGCGATCTATCTGCGCATGACCAACGGACGGCTCAACAGACCGCAGCCGCCGGCGCCGCGCATCGATCGCGCAATCCAGTACGTGGCGCATCCGGATTTTCACTTCAACGTTTCGCGCGCCCGTGTCCCGGGTCGCTACGAGCGCGGCGCCGATGTCGCGCTCGGGCGCTGGCACCATCTGCGCATCGAGATCGCGGGGCCGCGTGCCCGTGCCCTGCTCGACGGCAACGAGGCGCTTGTCGTCGACGACCTGCACTACGGGGGTCGCAGCGGGTCAGTGGGGCTCTTCGTCGACGATGGATCGCGTGGTTATTTTCACCAACTCCAGGTTGTCCGGGCGGCAGGCGCCGATCACTGAGCTTGCCGGGCCGGCCCGCATCTTGTAGCGGCGGCCACGGATGAGGTACAAGGGGCGGCGAATCAGTCGAGCGACCCGCCATGACCAAGCCGATCTACATCCTCAACGGTCCGAACCTCAATCGTCTTGGCAAGCGCGAACCCGAGATCTACGGCACGACCACGCTCGCCGAGATCGAGACCAGTTGCCGCAAGGCCGCCGGGCGCGTGCCGATCGAGTTCCGCCAGTCGAACGCGGAGTCGCAGCTGATCGACTGGATCCACGAGGCGATCGACAACGGCGCCGGGATCATCATCAACCCGGCCGGCCTGAGCTTCACGTCGGTGCCGATCATGGATGCGCTGAAGATGTTCGCCGGGCCGGTGTTCGAGCTGCACATCTCGAACATCCACCGCCGCGAGGCTGTCTACAACCACTCGCTGATGTCGAAGGTCGCGACCGCGGTCATCATGGGGCTGGGCGCGGACGGTTATGTCACCGCGGTCGGGGCGATGGTGCGCAAGTTGCCAGCAGGGTAAGACTGGAACAAGGCTGCCTGCTCACGGTCGAGGTCAGGCCCTGGGGTTGGGGTCCTGCAAGCTGTGGAAGAGAGCGCCTGACTCGCTGAGTCGACGCAGCGCTGCTCAGGAAACTTCCGGCGGCGACGCTCGCATCGCCGCCAGCTTCTCGTAGAGCGTCGCCCGCGAAATGCCAAGCAGCTTCGCGGCCGAAACCTTGTTGCCGCCGGTTGCCGCCAGCGCTGAAAGAATCGACTCGCGCTCGAGCTCTGCGATCCGTTGCGGAAGCGGCGATGGATCGGCGCTCGCCTTGGCTTTCGCGCGCTGAGCCGAGGGCAGCACCGACGCGAAGTCTTCCGCTTCCAGGTGGATCTTGTCGGTGAGCATCGCCACCTGTTCGAGCGCATTGCGCAGTTCGCGCACGTTGCCGCGCCATTCCTGCGTCGCGAGCAGCTGGATCGCGCCCGGTGCCAGTTCCCGCTGCGGCATGCCGCTGCGCGCCGCGATCTGCTCGAGCAATGATTCGGTCAACGCGTCCAGGTCGCCGAGTCGCTCGCGCAGCGCCGGCACGCGGATCGGCAGCACGTTAAGCCGATAGAAAAGATCGGCGCGGAATTGCCCGGCGTCGACCAGTGCCTGCAGGTCGCGACTCGTCGCGGCGATCACGCGCACGTCGATCTTCAGCACCTCGTTCGAACCGAGCGCCTCGATTTCCTGCTCCTGCAACGCGCGCAGCAGCTTGGCCTGCAGCGCGAGCGGCATGTCGCCGACCTCGTCGAGGAACAGCGTGCCGCCGTCGGCGAGCTTGAACTTGCCATCGCGCTGCCGGCGATCCGCGCCGGTGAACGCGCCCGGCGCTACGCCGAAGAACTCGGCTTCGATCAAGGTGTCGGGAACCGCGGCGAGATTGATGCCGATGAACGGCCTGTCGGCGCGCGTCGATGCCGCATGGATCGCATGCGCGAGCAACTCCTTGCCGGTGCCGGTTTCGCCCAGCAGCAATACGGTCGAGTCGGTCGCCGCGGCGCGCCGTGCCTGGCGCTTGACCTCGACGGTCGCCGGGCTGGAACCGATGAAGCTCGCGAACGTGTATTTCGGGCGACGCCGCGCGGCCAGTTCGCGGCGCGCGTCGTCGAGATCGCGTTGCAGCCGCGCGAACTTGCCGATCAAAGGCTGCAGCGTGGTTTCCGGATGATCGAACAGCACCATGCCGAGCGCGCCGATCACTTCGCCGTTTTCGTCGCGCAGCGGAATGCGGCTCACCACGAACGTGCCGGCCTTGTTGGTGAGGAGGTCGACCAGGATCGGCTTGCCGGTTTCCAGCACCTTGTGCATCAGCGTGTTCTGCACAACTTCCTCGACCGGCTTGCCGACGAAATCCTCCTCGTGCTCGAAACCGAGTGCGGGGAGAAAGCGCTTGTACGCGTCGTTGATCCAGACGACGTGTCCGGCCTTGTCCACCAGCAGCATGCCTTGCGCGGCGTTCGCGAACAGGTCGAACATCGACCGCGCCGCGAGCTTGAGGATGCTCGCGGCGTCGCGGGGCAAGGACGAGCGTTTGGACATCGAAGGTCGCGCGGATTCGGCTGGCATCGTCCCTGCGTCGCAAGGATGGCCGCGCAGGCCGCACGCCGGATACCGCTCGGCCGATTCTATCCGCGCCATTCGAATCCGCAGGTATAAACACATCATGCGCTGCGAACTCGACCATCTCGTCGTCGCCTGCAAGGATCTCGAGCAGGGGACCCGGTGGGTCGCGGAACGCCTCGGCGTGGAACCCGCAGATGGCGGCAAACATCCGTTGATGGGCACGCACAACCGCGTGCTGAAGATTGCCGCGCGCGCGTACCTCGAGCTGATCGCGATCGATCCCGACGCACCGGCGCCCGGGCGCCCACGCTGGTTCGACCTCGATTCACCGGAGCTGCAGGCGCGCATCGCGCAGTCGCCGGCGCTCGTCACCTGGGCGGTGCGCACCGACCGCATCGCCGAGGCCTTGACGCACGTTCCGGAGCTGGGAAGCGTGCACGCCGCGACGCGCGGTGCGCTTTCCTGGCAGATCACGATTCCCGACGAAGGCAAGCTGCAATTCGGTGGCCTGCTGCCGACGGTGCTGCAATGGGGCGATGCGCATCCAACCGATACGATGCAAGACAGCGGTTGCGAGCTCGCGGAGCTTGCGCTGACGCACCCGATGTCGGCTGGCCTGGTGCCGATGTTCCGCGCGCTGCGCATCGCCGGGCCGGTCGACCTGAGGGCCGGGCCGAAGGCGCTGGTGGCGCGCCTGCGTACCCCCAGGGGCGACATCGAACTTTCATAGCCGGCGATGCTGATCGTCCACAACCCGGTGCATCACAAGCATGCCGGCGATCCGATCGCGGGATTCAAGTTGAAGAGCGTCGACTACCTGCGTGTCGGCGCCGCGATCGCACGGGCGGCGCTGCCGACCGTGTTCGTGATGGAAGGCGGGTACGCGGTCGCCGAGATCGGCGTGAACGTGGTCAACGTGCTCGAAGGTTTCGCGGCGCGCTGAGCGGACTCAGATCCCCGCGTACCACTGGTAGCCGTTGTCCTCCCAATATCCGCCGTTGCCGCCGGCGATCTTGCCGAAGCTTTCCACCAGCTCGACCCGATGGACGTACTTGGCGTGTTTGTATCCGAGCTGGCGCTCGACGCGCAGGCGAATTGGCGCGCCGTTCTGGATCGGCAGCGTCTTGTCGTTCAGGTCGTACGCGAGAATGGTCTGCGGATGATAGGCATCGAGCATGTCGATGCTCTCGTAGTAGAAGTCCTTGCCCTCGTCGTCCATTGGGTCGGCGCAATGGAACACCGCAAAACGAGCGGTCGCCTTCGGCTTGGCCAGCGCAAGCAGATCGCCGAGCGGCACGCCCTTCCACTTGCCGATGGCACTCCAACCTTCCACGCAGTCGTGGCGGGTGATCTGGGTGCGGCTCTTCATCGCACGCAGCTCGGCGAGCGAGAACTGCTGCGGCTTTTCCACCAGCCCGTCGATCGTGAGGCGCCAGTCGACGAAGCTGTTCTTCGCGAGCGCCACGTATTCGGCGCTCTGCGGCATCGCCGTGCCGTTGCTGCGGAACTGCGGCGACAGGTCGGCTTCCGTGAACTCCTGCGCCATCGCCGTGCGCGGCGTCAGCAGATGTTGCACGCTGCGGCTCGTCTGCTCACCCGCTTCGAGCACCTTGGGGAACCATTCGCTGCTGGAAAGGCGGTCACAACCGGCCAGCAGCAGCGTGCCGAGGCCACCGAACGAACGCAGAAGGGCGCGGCGCTTCATTTCGAACTCTCCGTGATGCGAAACTGTCCCGTGATCATCGAGCGCATGTGATTCCAAAGTCCGCTGATCACCACTTCGAACACGTGGATCAGCACGAACGCGAACAGCAGCCACGCGACGATGAAATGAATGGTGCGCGCCGACTGGCGTCCGCCGAAGAAATCGACCCAGCCGGGCAAGACCGAGTCGAGCCACGGCGACATGGCCCAACCCATCAGGATAACCAGCGGCAGCAGCACGAAGATCACGCCAATGTACGCGAGCTTCTGCAGCACGTTGTAGCGCGTCGCGGCCACGCCGCTCGGATGGCGCAGCAGCAGATGGTCCTTGATCGAGCCGCCGATGCCGCGCAGCTCCGGCGTGGTCGGCAGCAGGTCGCGGGTCAGGTGGCGGCTGGCGATCGAGTAGATCAGGTAGACGATGCCGTTGACGACGAAGATCCACGCGAAGAAGAAGTGCCAGGCGCGCGCCATCGACAGCCAGTAGTGGCCGGGGACGGTCGCCCAGCCCGGGAAAGCGCGCTCGCGCAGGTGGCCATCCTCCTGGTAAAGACCGAGCACGCCCGTGGTGTCGAACTCGTAGCCGAGGATGCGCGTGACGCCGATGCGCCCGCGCGCCGCGTCGTCGCGCGCCCCGATCTGCAGCACCGGCGGCTGGCCTGTGTACGACGACTTGCCCCAATACAGCGCCGGGTGGGCGTTGAAGATCATCAGGCCGCTCATCATCAGGATCGTCAGCGCGACCACATTGATCCAGTGCATCACACGCACCGGCAGCGTGTGGCGGTAGTAGAGGTAGCTGCTGCGGGTCGACTGACCGGCAGGGAGTGTTTGGGCGGCCATCTGCGTCCTCGCGCTTCGAGCGGTGATTATGTCGCTCGGAGCCCGCGGTTCTTACGCGGCGGTGGCGGGTGTCAGCGCAGGGCAAGCAAGGCTCCAGGCGCCCGGCTCCAGCACCGGCGGTCGACTGACCGGTGGCGTGCGGCCGCCCCGCGATTTCCCTAGGTCGTGCACGCCGCGAAGCTCGTGTACGCCGCGAAGCGATTGCGAGCCCGATCCGATTGTCGTGGGCGCGCGATGCGCTCCACGACACATGCCGGTGCTAATCTGAACGAGCCGCCACCGCCCTCGAGTTTCACCTCGTCCATTGGCCGCCCGCACGCCCGCTCTTGCCAAACTCACGCGGCCGAGGATCTACGACGCGCTCGCGCGCCCGCGCCTGTTTGCGCTGCTCGACGAAGCCGCCGCGCGGCCCATCGTCTGGTTGAGCGCGCCACCCGGGGCAGGCAAGTCCACCCTGATCGCGAGCTATCTCGAAGAGCGCGGCCTGCGCCACCTCTGGTACCAGATCGACGGCGGCGACGCCGACCCGGCCACGTTCGTGCACTACATGCGCACGGCGGCGCTGCAACTTGCGCGCAAGGGCGCCACGCACACGTTGTTCCCGCCCGAGCCGCAGCAGGACCTCGGACGCTTCGCGCGCGGCTTCTTCCGCGACCTGTTTTCGGTGCTGCCGAATCCGTGCGCGGTGGTGCTCGACAATTTCCACGAAGCACACACGACGCCGGACCAGCGCGCCGCACTGGCGCAGGGATTGGAGGAGATTCCCGAGGGCATCACGCTGTTCGTCGTCTCGCGCACCGATCCGCCGCCCGAATTCGCGCGCCTGGTTGCCAATCGCCGCATCGCACGCTTCGACGAGACCGCGATGCGCTGCACGCCGGACGAAGCGCGCGCGATCCTCGGCACCGACACGCTCGATCCGCACGACGTGCAGCGCATCCAGACACAGAGCGACGGCTGGGTCGCCGCGTTGGTGCTGTTGCGCGAACATCTGAGTCGTGCGGGAGCCGAGCTCGACGAATCGCTCGGCGAAGGCAAGGACGCGATCTTCCAGTACTTCGCGGGCGAGATCTTCAACGGCGCCAAGGCCGCAAACCAGCGCATGCTGATGCTGACCGCGGTGGCGCCCTCGATCACGCAGGACGAAGCCGTCGCGCTCACCGGCGACGACGAAGCGCCCCGACTGCTCGACTACCTGTTTCGCCGCCACCTTTTCGTCGACCGGCGCCGCGGCGCGCAGACCACCTATCACTACCACGCGCTATTCCGCGAATTCCTGCGCGAGCAGATGCGCAAGCGCATGACGCGCGACGAACAGCGCGCCGCAGCGGCGCGCGCCGCGCAACTGCTCGCGGCACGCGGCAATGTGAGCGATGCACTCGGGCTTTATCGCGACGCGCACGACTGGCAATCGCTGAGCGGACTGATCCGCGCCAACGCGCTCGACTGGGCACGGCAGGGGCGCTCGCAGGCGTTGTCGGACTGGATCGAGGCATTGCCTGCGGAGGCGCGCCGCACGGATCCCTGGCTCGAGTACTGGGTGGGGCGCGCCTGGATCTTCATCCAGCCGCAGCGCGGCCGGCCGGCGGTCGAGCGCGCCTACGAGGCGTTCTGCGCGAACGGCGACTTGCGTGGGCAGGCGCTCGCGTTGAGCACGATCGTCACCGGCTACTACTACGAGTGGGCCAACTTCGTGCCGCTCGATCGCTGGCTGCCTGAGTTCGAACGCCTGCTCGGCGGCGACAACGCCGCGCTGCTCGATCGCGAAAGCGAACTGCGCGCACGCGCCGCGCAGCTGATCGCATTGCTGTTCCGCAAGCCGGTGGTCGACGAACTGCGGCGCTGCGCAGCGCGCCTCGACGAACTGATCGACGGAGAACCCGATCCCAACGTGCGCGTGATGGCCGCGTCGATCCTGTTCAACTATTTCAACTGGCTCGGCACGA
>Ga0335076_10008696_pt1 | contig 10256 bp, 6 predicted proteins | sample Lox_Sample_25_FD_206717 | JGI IMG/M metagenome (GOLD analysis project Ga0335076, IMG submission 206717) | Soil microbial communities from Loxahatchee National Wildlife Refuge, Florida, United States - Lox_Sample_2.5 | ecosystem: Environmental > Terrestrial > Soil > Wetlands | place: USA: Florida...
GGCGAAGCCCGGCTCCGTGCTCGCGGACCTGGCGAAAAAGCGCAAGGCGACGCCGAGCCAGCTGGCGCTCGCCTGGATGCTGAAGCGCAGCCCCGTCATGCTGCCGATCCCCGGCACGGGCAACGCGAAGCACCTCGAGGAAAATGTCGCGGCGGCGGCCATCGAACTCGCGGACGCGGACTTCCGCGCCCTCGACGAGCAGGGCCGCAAGGCCGGGCAGCGGGCCGCCTGACGCCGGCTCTTTCCATTCGTTGAAAGCTGCGGATGCGTTCGCGGTAACGTCGAGCGCATCCGCGCGTCAACGCAGGATGAAGGGATTGGCGACGGTCGACTGGGTCGCGATCCACACCGACTTGACCTGCAGATACTCCTTGATGGCGTCGAGTCCGCTCTCGCGGCCGACGCCGCTGCGCTTGTAGCCGCCGAAGGGCGAGGTGAAGCTGACGGCGCGGTAGGTGTTGACCCAGACCGTGCCGACGCGAAGTTTCTCAGAGAGACGCAGGGCGCGGCCGATGTCCTTGGTCCACACGCCGGCGGCGAGCCCGAAGCGCACGTCGTTGGCGATCCTGATCGCCTCGTCTTCGTTCTCGAACGGGATGACCGCGAGCACCGGGCCGAACACCTCCTCCTGCGCGATCCGCATGCGGTTGCTGACGCCGGTGAAGATGGTCGGCTCCACGAACTGGCTGCCCTTGGCGCCGGGACCGCGATAGGGGCCGCCGCCGAGCACGCAGGTGGCGCCTTCCTTGCGGGCGATGTCGATGTAGTCGAGCACCTTGCGATATTGCGGCTCCGTCGTGATCGGCCCGACATGCGTATCCGGCAGCATCGGGTCGCCGATACGCGCGGACTTCGCCACCGCGACGAGGCGCTCGACGAAGCGGTCGTGGATCGAGCGCTGCAGCAGCAGGCGCGAGCCGGCGATGCAGGTCTGCCCGGTCGCCGCGAAGATGCCGGAGATGGCACCCATGACCGCGGCCTCGAAATCGGCGTCCTCGAACACGATGTTCGGCGACTTGCCGCCGAGCTCGAGCGAGACGTGCTTGAAGTCCTTCGCCGCCGCCTCGTAGATCTTCTGGCCCGAAAGATCGGAACCGGTGAAGGCGATCTTGGCGACGTCGGGGTGGCTGACGAGCGCGGCGCCGACGTCGGCGCCGAAGCCGGTGACCGCGTTGACGACGCCCTTCGGGACCCCGGCCTTGCCGCAGAGATGCATGAATTCGAGCGTCGAGGCCGAGGTGAATTCGGACGGCTTGATGACGGCCGTGTTGCCCGCCGCCAGCGCGGGCGCCAGTTTCCAGGAGAGCAGCAGCAGCGGCGAGTTCCACGGCGTGATCATGCCGCAGACGCCGAGCGGCTCGTAGCGCGTGAAATTGAAGATGTTCGCCTTGTCGGTGGGGATGACTGCGCCTTCGATCTTGTCGGCGAGGCCGCCGTAGTAGCGGTACCACTCGGCCATGTATTTCGTCTGCAGCGACATCTCGGCATAGAGCTTGCCGTTGTCGCGCACCTCTATCTCCGCAAGTGACGCCGCGTTCTGCTCGATGAGGTCGGCCAGCCGCAGCAGCAGCCGTCCGCGCTGCGACGGCTTCAGGCCGCTCCACTCGCCCTCGAACGCCTGCCGCGCCGCAGCGACCGCGCGATCGACATCCGCCGCGCTGCCATGCGCGATTTTGGCCCAGGGCTCACCCGTATAGGGATTGACGCTGTCGAACCACTTGGCCGGCGCCGCGTCGCTCCAGGCGCCATCGATGTAGAGCTGGTAGGTCTGCATGGGCTCCTCCGGTTGCCGTCGCGCGGGGACCGCGATCTTGCGCCATCTAGTGCCGGCTTGCATTGGCCCGGATATTCGAATACCGTATACAAGATCACGAGGATGGCGCCATGGATCGCCTGTCCCTGCACGAACCGCTGGCCGACCGCGTCTATCGCGCCATCCTCGATGCGATCTGCGACGGCGAACTGGCTCCCGGCCAGCGCCTCACCCAGGACGAGCTGGCGACACGGCTTGCCGTATCGCGCCAGCCGGTGCTGCAGGCGCTGCGGCTGCTGAAGAGCCAGGGCTTCGTGCGCGATACCGGGCGGCGCGGCGTGGTCGTGTCGTCCCTCGATCCTGCTTTCATCGCTCATCTCTGCGAGGTGCGCAGCGCGCTCGACGGCATCGCCTGCCGTGCCGCCGCGCAGCGCGGCCAGGCGGACGCGAGACTGTGGGGTCCGCAGCTCATCGCCGAGGGGCGCGCTGCGGTGCGCGCAGAATCCGTGCACGACATGATCGCGGCCGACATGCGCTTCCACCTCTTCCTGCACGAGCTCTCCGGCAATCCGCTGATCGCGGAGACGGCGGCCACGCATTGGCAGCACATCCGCCGCGTCATCGGCGGCTCGCTGCGCCGCCGCTATCTGGAGTGGCAGGGCATCTGGGACGAGCACGCCGGCATCCTCGACGCCGTCATGCGCGGCGACGCGGACGCCGCGGAGAGGCTGGCGCGGCAGCACGCCGAGGCCGCCGCCGTCCATCTCATCGCTTCCATCGAATCCGAAGGCGCGCCGCAGAAGAGCGCCAGGCGCACCTGAACCACCGGGAGGAAGGCATCATGAAGCTGACGCAGGCGCAGATCGCCCAGTTCGAGGACGAAGGCTACCTCTTCATCCCGAACCTGTTCTCGCCGGCCGAGATGACGCTGCTGCAAGGCGAACTGCCCGGCATCTTCGCGCAGGTGCGCGAGGAGGTCGTGCGCGAGAAGGGTTCGCAGGCGCCGCGCAGCGCCTTCTACGTGCAGCACTGGAACCCGGTCTTCGCGCAGCTGGCGCGCCACCCGCGGCTGGTCGAGCCGGGCATGCAGCTGCTCGGCTCCGACAGGCTCTACATGCACCAGTTCAAGATCAACGCCAAGGCGGCGTTCGACGGCGCCGTCTGGCAGTGGCACCAGGACTACGCCACCTGGTTCAACGACGACGACATGCCGGCGCCCGCGGCCATGAACATCGCCCTCTTCCTCGCCGAGGCCAACGAGTTCAACGGCCCCCTGATGTTCATCCCGAAAAGCCACCGTGGCGGCCGCCTCGCCGCTGCCCACGACAAGACGACGACCAGCTATCCGCTCTGGACGATGGACAACGACACGATCACGAAGCTGGTCGCGGAAGGCGGCATCGTCGCGCCCAAGGGACCGCCCGGATCGGTGCTGCTGTTCCACGGGAATCTCGTGCACGCCTCCGGCTCGAACCTGACGCCGTGGTCGCGCTGGATCCTCTATCTCTCGCTCAACCGCTGCGACAACGCCATCCGCCGCTTCAAGCGCCCGACCTGGATCGCCAACCGCGACTTCGCGCCGATCGAGACGCTGCCCGACGACTGCCTGCTGGCCTATGCCCGCAGCCGCGCCGCGGCGGCGTGATGGGAGCAACGCCATGAACCTGCACAAGCTGCTCTGCGCGCGTGCCGAGGCCGGCAAACCGCTGCGCGTCGGCCTCGTCGGCGCCGGCAAGTTCGGCACCATGTTTCTGGCGCAGGCGCTGCGCACGCCCGGCCTGCATCTGCACGGCGTCGCCGATCTGGCGCCGGCGCGGGCGCGGGAGAATCTGGCGCGCGTCGGCTGGCCGGCGGAGCGCATCGCCGCGGCCTCGCTCGGCGAGGCCGTCGATCGCGGCACCACCTGGGTCGGCGAGGACGCGCAGGCGCTGATCGCGCATCCGGCGCTCGACGTCGCGATCGACGCCACCGGCCATCCGCCGGCGGGCATCGCCCACGCGCTCGCCGCCATCGCCAACGGCAAGCACATCGTCATGGTCAACGTCGAGGCCGATGCGCTCGCCGGTCCGCTGCTGGCGCAGAAGGCGCGCGCCGCCGACGTTGTCTACAGCCTCGCCTATGGCGATCAGCCCGCGCTCATCGCCGAGCAGGTCGACTGGGCCCGCGCCTGCGGCTTCGACGTCGTGGCCGCCGGCAAGGGCACCAAGTATCTGCCGGCCTACCATCAGTCCACGCCGGAGACGGTATGGGGCCACTACGGCCTCACGGCCGAGCAGGCGCGCCTCGGCGGCATGAACGCGCAGATGTTCAACAGCTTCCTCGACGGCACCAAGTCCGCGATCGAGATGACGGCGGTCGCCAATGCGACCGGCCTCACCCCGGCGCCCGACGGGCTCGCCTTCCCGCCCTGCGGCGTCGACGACCTGCCCCGCGTGCTGCGGCCCGCGAGCGAAGGTGGGCATCTGCATCATCAGGGCCAGGTCGAGGTGATCTCGTCGCTCGAACGCGACGGCCGTCCCGTGTTCCGCGACCTCCGCTGGGGAGTCTATGTCGTGTTCGCGGCACCGTCGGACTACGTCCGCCGCTGCTTCGGTGAATACGGGTTGGTCACCGATCCGAGCGGCCGCTATGCGGCGCTCTACAAGCCCTATCACCTGATCGGACTGGAGCTCGGCATCTCCGTCGCCAGCGCCGGCCTGCGCGGCGAGCCGACCGGCGCGCCCACCGGCTTCCGCGGCGACGCGGTGGCGACCGCCAAGCGCGACCTCGCCGCCGGCGAGAGGCTCGACGGCGAGGGCGGCTTCACGGTGTGGGGCCGGCTGCTGCCGGCGGCCGACAGCCTGCGCCTCGGCGGCCTGCCGATCGGCCTCGCGCACGATGTGCGGCTGCGCCATGCCGTGAAGGCCGGCGCGCCGGTGCGCTGGGTCGACGTCGACATCGACGAGGCCGGCGAGGCTGTACGCATCCGCCGCGAGATGGAGGCGACGTTCCGCGCCGATCCCGACGGCGCGCGGCGTTCGGCCGCGGCGTAGTTCCGGGCCCGGCGTTCTCGGCCGCCGGCGGCCTGTGGGCAGCATTTCCGATTCATTGTTGCCGAACGGCCGCTTCTAACAGAAACAAAATTCCACGTTCACGGCACTGCGATCGGCGGCCGCCCCTGCCCGAATTTGTCCACGAGGCATTTTCGGGGCGGCCGGAACACGGCATGTGTCGGCAGGCTTCTCACCGTGCGCGTCGGTAAGCTTTCCGTAAATTCTATTTCAACCCTCGTTAACTCCCGGCGCGCATAGTCCCCATATTCAATGAGACAGTTCTGGTTTTTGAGTCGCGACTCAGGTAACCAGGATTCAGTGATGCGTTTTGGAGCATGTGTGTGAGCGCGATCACGGAACAGCTATGCGGGTCGCATGTTAATGTATGTCGGCCTGCCGTTCGGTCGGCGCAAAAAAACCTGTTGGATGACGGGGGGGTGTTTGATGGCTCAGGGACGCTCCAACGATGTTGCCCTTGCACGGTCGCGTCGGCGGACTGACGACCGCCACTAACCCAACCTCACGCGCGCTGCGGGCGGCGCGCGATACCCGGCCGTCGGCGGGCGTGTTCTGCGCTTCGTCACGGCAACGCCCCACTCTCACCACCATATGTCGGCCGGAGAACGGACGAAGCGATCGATGCCGCGCAGCCGGCATCTCCTGCATCCGGTTTCCCGCTTCAATGACTATATCCTCAGGTGTGCTATGAACTATCAGCCGGACGTTTTCGATCTCTACAGCAGCGCGTTCGAGGGCCGCAGGCAGACCGAGCTGTCGCTGCGCGAGTATCTCACGCTCTGCCGTGACGAGCCGATGACCTGCGCGACGGCCGCCGAGCGGATGGTCGCCGCGATCGGCGAGCCCGAGGTGATCGACACGGCCAAGGATGCCCGCCTCGGCCGCATCTTCATGAACCGGTCGATCAAGCGCTATCCGGCGTTCTCCGACTTCTACGGCATGGAGGAGACGATCGAGCGCATCGTCGGCTTCTTCAAGCACGCCGCCCAGGGGCTCGAGGAGCGCAAGCAGATCCTCTACCTGCTCGGCCCCGTCGGCGGCGGCAAGTCGTCGCTCGCGGAGCGGCTGAAGCAACTGATGGAGAAGCTGCCGATCTACGTGCTGAAGGCCGGCGAGCAGATCAGCCCGGTGTTCGAATCGCCGCTCGGCCTGTTCGATGCCGAGCGCATGGGCCCGGTGCTGCAGGAGAAGTACAACATCCCCCGCCGCTACCTCACCGGCCTGATCTCGCCCTGGGCGGTCAAGCGGATCGCGGAGTTCGACGGCGACATCTCCAAGTTCAGCGTCGTGAAGCTCTATCCGTCGAAGCTCAAGCAGATCGGCGTCGCCAAGGCCGAGCCCGGCGACGACAACAACCAGGACATCTCCACCCTGGTCGGCAAGGTCGACATCCGCAAGCTCGAGTTCTTCAGCCAGAACGATCCGGACGCCTATTCCTACAGCGGCGGCCTCAACCAGACGACCCAGGGCCTGCTCGAGTTCGTCGAGATGTTCAAGGCGCCAATCAAGATGCTGCACCCGCTGCTGACGGCGACGCAGGAGAGCAACTACGTCGGCACCGAGAGCGTCGGCGCCATCCCCTACCAGGGCATCGTGCTCGCGCACTCGAACGAGGCGGAGTGGCAGACCTTCAAGAACAACAAGAACAACGAGGCCTTCATCGACCGCGTCTGCGTCGTGAAGGTGCCCTACTGCCTGCGCGCCAACGAGGAAGGCGAGATCTACAAGAAGCTGCTGCAGTCGAGCGACCTCGCCAAGGCGCCCTGCGCGCCGGCGACGCTCGAGATGCTGTCGCAGTTCTGCGTGCTGTCGCGCCTGAAGGAGCACGAGAACTCGAACCTGTTCTCGAAGATGCGCGTCTACAACGGCGAGAACCTGAAGGACGTCGACCCGAAGGCCAAGTCGATGCAGGAATATCGCGACGTCGCCGGCGTCGACGAGGGCATGACCGGCGTCTCCACGCGCTTCGCCTTCAAGGTGCTGTCGGAGACGTTCAACTTCGACAACGAGGAGGTCGCCGCCGATCCGGTGCACCTCATGTACATCCTCGAGCAGTCGATCCGCCGCTCGCAGTTCCCGGAGAACGCCGAGAAGCAGTACATCGACTTCATCAAGAGCGAGCTGGCGTCGCGCTATGCCGAGTTCATCGGCAACGAGATCCAGAAGGCCTACCTCGAGAGCTACGGCGACTACGGCCAGAACCTGTTCGACCGCTACGTCGCCTATGCCGACGCCTGGGTCGAAGACCAGGACTTCAAGGACGCCGACACCGGCCAGCTGTTCGACCGCAAGATGCTGGACCAGGAGCTGTCGAAGATCGAGAAACCGGCGGGCATCGCCAACCCGAAGGACTTCCGCAACGAGGTGGTGAAGTTCGCGCTGCGCGCCCGCGCCCAGAACAAGGGCAAGAATCCGGCCTGGACATCCTACGAGAAGATCCGCGAGGTCATCGAGAAGCGCATGTTCTCCCAGGTCGAGGACCTGCTGCCCGTCATCAGCTTCGCGACCAAGGGCGACAAGGAGACCGAGAAGAAGCACACCGAGTTCGTCAACCGCATGGTCAGCCGCGGCTACACCAACCGGCAGACGCGGCGCCTGGTCGAGTGGTACATGCGCGTCAACAAGGCGGGATGAGGCCTCGAGCAAGGCCACGGGCATGAACATCGTCGATCGCCGGCTCAACCCGAAGGGGAAGAGCCACAGCAACCGGCAGCGCTTCATCCGGCTGGCCCGGGAAACGCTGCGGGAGGCCGTCGCCCGCTCGATCAAGGAGCGCCCGCTCGGCGATGTCGATACCAAGGAAGTGGTGCATATCCCGAAGAAGCGCATCCAGGAACCGCGCTTCCACCACGACTCGCGGGGCGGCTATCGCGAGCATGTCCTGCCCGGCAACAAGGAGTTCGTGCAGGGGGACACGCTGCCGAAGCCGGACGCGTCCGGTGGCGGCGGTGGCGGCCGCGAGGGCAGCCCCGACGGCGAGGGCGAGGACAATTTCCAGTTCGCGCTCAGCCGCGACGAGTATCTCGACATCCTCTTCGACGAGCTCGAGCTGCCGGACCTCGCCAAGACGCACCTGAAGGAGGCAACGGCGCTGCGCACCACGCGCGCCGGCTACAGTCACAGCGGCTCGCCCTCCAATCTCAACCTCGTGCGCACCATGCGCAACAGCCTGGCGCGGCGCATCGCGCTGCACCGGCCGAAGTCGGCCGAGATCGAGGCGCTCGAAGCCGAGATCGAAGAGACCGAGGACGCGGACCGGCGCGCCGAACTGAAGGCGCGCCTCGACCATCTGGCGCGCCGCGCCAGGTACATCGCCTACATCGATCCGTTCGACCTGCGCTTCAACCGGTTCGAGCCGACGCCGAAGCCCAACGCCCAGGCCGTCATGTTCTGCCTCATGGACGTCTCGGGGTCGATGAGCGAGTCGATGAAGGACCTCGCCAAGCGGTTCTTCCTGCTCCTCCACCTCTTCCTGTCGCGCAAGTACGAGCAGGTGGATATCGTCTTCATCCGCCATACCTCGCAGGCCAAGGAGGTCGACGAGGAGACCTTCTTCCGCAGCCAGGAGACCGGCGGCACCGTGGTGTCGACCGCGCTCGCGGAGATGCAGCGTATCGTCGCCGAGCGCTACCCGCTCGACGACTGGAACGTCTATGCCGCCCAGGCCTCCGACGGCGACAACTACTCGGGCGACAGCGAGACCTGCACCCGCCTCTTGCGCGACGAACTGCTGCCGCTCTGCCAGTACTTCGCCTATGTCGAAGTCGTGGACGAGCGCGAGGCCGGGATGTTCCGCTCCGAAGCCAACGCGAGCGCCCTCTGGCGCGACTACAAGGCCGTCGCCGAGGGCCACGCCAACTTCGCGATGCGGCGCGTCTTCTCCAAGGCGGACATCTTCCCGGTCTTCCATCAGCTGTTCGCCAAGACGCGCAAGGCGGCCTGAGATGGCGATGCCCTCGGCCGCCGCCAAGCGTTCCGCGAGTCGTCTGCTCTACGACAGCGGCGAGTGGACATTCGACACGCTCAAGCGCACCTACGACGCGATCGAGGCGATCGCCGTCGGCGAGCTCGGGCTCGATCCCTATCCGAACCAGATCGAGATGATCAGCGCCGAGCAGATGCTCGACGCCTACTCCTCGATCGGCATGCCGGTCTTCTACAACCACTGGTCGTTCGGCAAGCGCTTCGTGCGCGACGAGAAGCTCTACCGCAAGGGCTACAGCGGCCTCGCTTACGAGATCGTGATCAACTCCAACCCCTGCATCTCCTACATCATGGAAGAGAACACCATGACGATGCAGGCGCTGGTCATGGCGCACGCCGCCTTCGGCCACAACCACTTCTTCAAGAACAACTACCTGTTCAAGGAGGGGACGGACGCCGAGGGCATCCTCGCCTACCTCTCCTTCGCGAAGGCCTATGTGGCGCGCTGCGAGGAACAGCACGGCATCGCCGCCGTGGAGCGCGTCCTCGACGCCGCCCATGCGCTCATGGACCAGGGCGTCAACCGGTACGGCCGCCGCCCGCGCCCCAGCCTGGCGGACGAGAAGAAGCGCGCCGACGCCCGCCGCGCCCATCACGAGCAGACCTTCAACGACCTCTGGCGCACCGTGCCGACGAAGGCGAAGCCGGCGGCGAGCGCGGAAGACACCGATGCGGCCCGCCAGCGCCTCGGCCTGCCGGAGGAGAACCTGCTCTACTTCATCGAGAAGTTCTCGCCGCGCCTGCAGGACTGGGAGTGCGAGCTCGTGCGCATCGTGCGCCTCATCGCCCAGTACTTCTACCCGCAGCGGCAGACCAAGGTGATGAACGAGGGATGCGCCACCTACGTTCACTACCGCATCATGAACCGGCTCTACGACCAGGGCCTGATCGGCGAAGGCGCCATCCTCGAGTTCCTGGCCAGCCATTCCAACGTCGTGTTCCAGCCGGATTTCGACGATCCCCGCTTCTCCGGCGTCAACCCCTACGCGCTCGGCTTCGAGATGATGCGCGACATCGAGCGCATCGTGACCGATCCGACCGACGAGGACCGCGCCTGCCTGCCGCAGATCGCCGGCAACGGCGACGTCATGGGCACGCTCAAGGCCGCCTGGGCGGAATTCCGCGACGATTCCTTCATCGCGCAATATCTGAGCCCGCACTTGATCCGCAAGCTGCGCCTCTTCAAGCTCGCCGACCAGGCCGAGCAGCCGCACTACCGCGTCGACGCCATCCATGACGAGCGCGGCTACGAACGCGTGCGCCGGTCGCTGGCGCGGCAGTACGATCCCGGGCATCGGGATCCCAACCTGCAGGTGTCCGGCGTCGACCTGAAGGGAAATCGCCGCCTGGTCCTCACGCACAGCCTGAACAACGGCGTGCCGCTGACCGAGCAGGACGCCCAGGCGGTCCTCGCCTATGTCGCGGACCTCTGGGGCTACGAGGTGCACCTCCTCGGCGTCGACGGCGAC
>Ga0335076_10008697_pt1 | contig 10256 bp, 15 predicted proteins | sample Lox_Sample_25_FD_206717 | JGI IMG/M metagenome (GOLD analysis project Ga0335076, IMG submission 206717) | Soil microbial communities from Loxahatchee National Wildlife Refuge, Florida, United States - Lox_Sample_2.5 | ecosystem: Environmental > Terrestrial > Soil > Wetlands | place: USA...
TACGAGATTCAAAGCAAAGCAGGTCGGCGCTGGCAGCGAAGACTGGAGCAAGGACGACGGAGCGTTTAGACGGGGGAGGGGCGTCTCACCTCGAGGAGAGTCCCGATGGAGACAAAGTGGGTATCAAGCCTACGATTCGCAAAAAAGTTGTCCGTGCGAACGTGGCGAAGGCAACGCGCCGCATCCCTCAAATCCTGAAACGCAACAATAGCAGATCCATTCGAGGACACGGTCTCCGTAAAAATCCCCGATCGATCCCCAAGACCCTACCCACGTCAGCCCCCCCGAAATAAAATAACGTCAGGAACCTTGAGGAGTTCAACCAATGTCCATAATTGGGTTGTCTTCGGCAAGTTGGTGATCATGACGGATCGAGAGGCGATCACGCCTGAGGGAGCGTCGACGGGCGAAATCGTGGCATCAGAAAGTGGATCACCGGTACGGGTGGGCCAGGACGTGGGCGGGGAGGGTGTGCCGTTGGGAGAGGGAGTCGAGGGGGTGTATGGGTAGAGGTATCCGAGCGGGGAACGTTGGTCGGGCGGACTTGGAGTGAACGGGAGACGAGTGAGATGGGAGGGGGTCGACATTCCAGTCGAGGGGTTCTCATCAACGTTCTTTCCAAGGAAAAATTTGGGATCATTCCCTAGATTTCAGTATTCAGATAGAGAGCGAGGAGAGCAAAGGCGCAACGATGTTTTTGAGGAAGTACCTTTCCTGAGAGAATGAATGGCAACATCTGCGTGGCCGCCTTGTTGCTCCGCCATCAAATAATCCACCTCTTCAACACTCCTCAATGGTCCCATAGGCGGACTCTCCAAGATAAAAGATGGGATCACAGAAGTATCAGCTCCGTCCCTCTCTAAATCATTCCACAACGTAAAACTCCGTCGTCTACCACCCTGCCGTTCAAAACGTTCCCGTTCGAGAGTATTCGCGTTAGCGGGAGGACGACGAGAGGCAATGTTCTCGGGATAGTATCCACTGTGTGCAACAGGGAGAACGATTTCATCTGCTTCATCGACGAATTGATAGTGATCCTCCGCCGAGACGGAGGACGGGGAGGTAGAGAGAGTGGACATGGATTGATGGTGGCTTGATTGGGGCGAGGTGGGAGAGCAATCACGTCCAGGGACAACGGCTGCTTCGTGGTGCATCCGGGGAAATCGGCCTGCGATTTGGAAATGCGGAGGGAGTAACAAGAGACGATCTGATATCGGCGAAGGAGGAAGGGAGAAGGAGACAGAAAAGAAGGGTTGACAGATCGATGATTCTTGAAATGAGTGTGATACGGTTTTGTCTAACGACAGTGCATGTGATGAGGACGAGAAGGACGGGGGGATGGGTGGCGAAGGAGGAAAAAGACGGCCGGGTACGAGCAGCTCCACTCACACGCGGGCTCGGAGGAGGAGGCGCAGAAGACGCGTGGGGAGGGCGCAATTCATTTGTTTGCGTCGCCGTTGCCACAGGTGGGTTGCGCACCGATTGGCCTGCACCGCAGAGCGGCCCCCTCCGCCACGCATGCATTGCCCTGCATCGACACACCGCACAAATGCGCTCTGAGCTCAGGCGTCGACCCCACAACTTAACAATTCGCCTCGGAGACCGCCGTAAGTGCCGTTGGCATCCATCGTCTGGCGGTTCTCGCGGTTGGTGATCCTCCGATCGCCGAAAATCTTCGGATATTTACGTAAAGCCGAACGCCCCGGTTTGCTGAGGAACGTTCCTTCTCCATTTGATGTTGTCTTCTGCAGAGTTTCCTCCTGTGACCGGTCGGGACATCCTCAACTGCGCCTTCTCTTCCTGGTATGCCAAGTATCACAGACTAAGTCCCCGAGCACGTGTCATCAAACCGCTTCCTGAAGAGTTCATTTCGTTCCTCAAATCGGATGGCATTGTCATTCCAGGAGAGTATGCACGGAACAATAAACCCTCGTCTTATTGAAGGAAAACTACCAGCCTACTGTCTGAAATCGATGAAATCGATGGCGAAACACAAGTTGACCCAGAGGACCAGACAACCGTTCTTCCCAGACGCTTCAAGTGCTTATACAGAACAGGAGCCCGATCCGCTAGCCGACTTTACGGCCCTACTAACCCACGAAATATCCCTCTTAAACGGATCCGTCGTCCCAAAGCTAAACTGGTCAACTCCAAAGGTTACCTCTCCTTCCACAGACACCTTTTGACGCCGACAGGACGCCGTTTGGATATCGTCGAGCAACTCCTTAAAATGCCATACCCCACAGGAAATCTATCTTCTTTTAAAATCCTCCGATTTCATCTCCCACGATCTCTATCACGCCTATGACAATTGTATCCCTCCACTCCCGCAGCCGATAGAGTACGAACTCGTTCTGAAAGAATGGTATGATCTCGTGCCCAGCATGGAATTCCGCTGCTTCGTCCGTAACCGACAACTCCTCTGTATCTCCCAGCGCGATTCACACTATTACCCTTTCCTCAAGACCTTGGAGTCAGAGATCGTTCGTCTCACCACTGGGTTGTTTGAGCAGATTCGGGATTTTGATTCGGAGAGTTGGGTGTTTGATTGTTATATCCCGCGGACGAGGAGGAAAGCTCATTTAATTGACATTAACCCGTTTGCGCCGAGGACCGATCCCGGATTATATGAATGGGGCGAAATTTTGAGGATGGCGGGTAGAGATGATGGGGAGATTGGGATTCGGTTGGTTAGCGAGGAGAGGGGTATTGCTGGGGTCGAATTTTCGGCGCAGAGAGTGCCGAGGGATGTTGTTGATGCCAGTCAAGGGAGAAATGTGGTTGAGTTTGTTGTTGAGTGGGAGAAGATGCTGAGAGATGGTATACAGGACGAGAGTGAGAGCGATGTTTAGAATGAAATGTCAGTTGGGCTCGAGATCGGCGGGTGAAGATCGACGTTACGCATTTACGTGACGCCACATTTGCGTTTCCCCAACACTCGCGGGCGACATCGTCTTACACCCATCGACGATGCTGCCTCTTTTCCCCCGCGCAGCGTTGCACTTCCTCAACGCCTTTGTCGTTCTTGCAATCCTTTTAATCCTCTTCTTCCCATCCCCTGCCGAATCGCAACCAACCACGACCACCGTCCTCGAAGCCGGTATTCCCATGACCTCGACAATCGCACTCCCCACCTCCTCCGCACACCCAAATCTCTTCATGAACCTCCAGGATCCCGATACAATATCCTATATCCGCACCCACATGAAAGCCCACCTCCGCTGGGCAAGCTCTACGCTCGCCATCCTTGCCTCCATATTCCAAGTCCTTTGGATAATCACGCTTGCCGTAGGACGCATCTTCTTGCTCCTATTCCGTCCGTTGTATATCATCATTGAATTCCTTGTGAGCAAACTCCTTTTCCTACTCCAGCCGTTTATTATCATGGGCACTGGAGTCTATACTCTTTTCCTTCTATGGCCCATTCAATTCGCTAATTACCTCGCTACAACATTTTACCCTCTCTATGTGTTTTTGGCATGCGCCTCCATCGCTGGTCTCCTTATAGGCCTCGTCGCCGCAACAACCTCATCTTTCCTCAATAGCCTCATATTCCCCTCTCGTTCCCACAAACCCCAGGTCGCCACCACAACTATCAAGGAGGAGGAAGAACAACCCCTGCTGAGCCGTCCCAAAACCTCCGATTCCCACATCGACTCTCTCGCGTCAAGTGGCACCATAACCCCCTTCCCCCTACTCCGGCCCCCGCCCCCCTCAAAAGTTCCGAGTGAGCTGAACGATCAATTCCACATCCTCGATACAAACGCCCTCTTCCAATCCTTTTCCCTCCCCGTTCCGCCTGCCACACCGCCAGGGATCTTGTACTCGGCCCCCGCACCCCCAGGCAGTGTTGTTGTGGGAGAGACCATTTTTGAGGAGGACGATGATTCAGATGAGAAGACTCCCGTGGCACAAGCGAGTTGGAGCATTGGCGGGGGCAGGCCACTTGAAAGGGCCGAGAGTGCACAGCAGGCGAGGCGTGCCAGTGAGGGGGTTCCCTTTCCTGTCTCGGAGGGAAGAGGGACGTGGGCTGCGTCTTCTTCGCGTGGTGGGGCCAAGAGAGAGGGGATTGACGTGCAGGGGATTAATTGGAGGGATGATGTTGGCGTGAGGAGGAGGAATCGCGGTGGTGTCGGGCTTTAGATAGGGGTTCTTTATGGTATTGGTGTTTTGCATGGCATGGGGGTTTGCTGATTTTGTTACTTGGTTTTTTGGGGAAGAGCGATGGCGTTTGGCTGTTTTCAAGTCCCGTTTTTGCTTTACGAGAAGAATGACCGTAATTTGTTGATGTGATGCCAAATTATTTCCAACCCTGTTACAACTGTTCGTCCATACAATCCCTACACCAAAACCTATAATGATATCTAGAAATGTCACACCCGACCTATAAATCTTATCATTATACAGAATACTTGTATCCTGACCCAAAAAGAAAGAAACAGGTGACTCATCTCAAGTTCTCGGCGCGCGTGAATGCGGAATTGGTTTTGAGCGAAATATACATCTATCTGCGTCAACCTTTGAAGGGAAGATTCTTGCAGCTACCCGCTCCGTGATAAGACGAGGTGGAACACCACCGCTCCGCATAACCGCCGCCGCCTTAATCTTGCACAACGCATCATGGCCCCCAACCGACCACGCAAAGTTGTTAGGTTCAACGGGAACCCATCTCTCGCCCACGACCAGACAATAGGCCACCGCGGCCTTAATCAGGTCAGAGGTCAATTCGAGAGTCAGGTCCATCTGACCGACAGCGTCATTGAACACCCGAATATCTCGATATTCAGCGTTAAGATTTTCCTACCATCAGCAAGCATCACAGGAGAATTTGCGCTTACCATTTCCCTCGAATCCGTTCTGCAAAGCACCCGACGGCGTCTCTTGGATGGGGAACAAGTCAAATCCTCCATTTGACGAGCGCGATTTATGCTCATACTGCCTGCGTGACGTGTCCATTGGTGTCGGACAGCGTCCAATTCACCACGCAATCTTTCAACGAGTGCGGGATGTGTTTCTTTCACGTGGTTATAGAAGGCTAGTATATCAGGGTCGATGGGCATTGATCGGCCCGCCGGAGCATGCTGATGGAATTGCATCGTGACTTGATCCTGAAACTCAGGGATAACTCTAAGAACGAGGACATCCATGACATGAGTCGGATTCCCATCCCGTCTCGTTCCCTTCGGCTTGAGGTATTCTGGTTCGAGAACCCGCAGCCCGGATAGAAATCGGGTATATTTCTCGTATCGAAGTTGAAGACCGTTTTTGGTGGCGTCGACAAGGTTCGAGGCGAGGTGGGCCAGCGTGAGCGCGTCGGGATGTTCGAAATTGCCGTGTTTGTAGACGACATCTCGATGGCGAACCGTACAGGTGCCTAATTCGGATTCCACGAGAGATGATCGAAGACCGTAATTGATGAATTTGTCAGGACTAATCATCATACCGTCTGGTGCAACTTCATGAGCTGTCCGCAAATCTGTGTAGAACCAATCTTTGACGAAATTTTCGGGCTGGTTGGCGAAGCGTAAGTCAGCCGGTCGGAACGGGTCCACGAGCTTTTCGTCCCAACAGATCCATACCTAAATCAGCACAAAGGCCGGAACCGTGCATACCGTGTCCCCATCGTAGTCACCGCCAGAGAGAAGAGACACTTTACTTCTACTGCCCTTCGTAGAGAAAACGATGACATCGGTGAGATGCTTCAATCCGGGATGGAACACCGCCCTAACCTTTTGTATATCCGTAGGGAGTAAGGCCGGATTCTACGACATATTAGAGGATGAAGATAAAAGACCCAAGCACCCTTGCAACCAATACATCTCCTTCGATATAACTTGAATAACGGCCGGTTTCTTCATCAAGGAAAGGCTTCCCGAATTGAATTGAAACTTCATCCTCCTCGAGAATGCCAAGGTCATCAGCAATACAAATCAACGTCGACGATTTCGCGATCGAGATGTGCAGTTTGTCGCTAACTTTTTCACACGCTTTGCTGATGACATGTTTCAGTTTTTCGTTAAGGTAGCGGTTTGAAGTTGGCAAGAAGCCCGCTTCAAGTAACTTCACACAGTTTTCTTCCATCATCGTGGGGACGCCCTGGGAATCGTATGTGATGCAGCCTGGTTCCCGACTCGCCTTCTCGCCCGTTGCGCTGTCATTGTATTCTTCCAACCCGTTGCAACGAATGTTGTAGATTCCCCCAAGGTCAGCAATCCATTGCCGTAGTGGTAGCGGTTGATCCAATAGTTCGTTCACAACACCAAGGTGTTTGTGCAGGTCTTGTCGAAGGAGGTCCTGGAATACTTCTGTTGGGACGCCACTGTGAGCGAGGATGCCAATCAATTGGTAGTTGAGTGTATCGCCGAAACTTGGATGAGACTCTTTGCAAATATCCTACTGTTAATCCAAGCCAAGGAGAAAGAATACCAGCGTACGGAGCATCTCATCCATGCGAAAGGCAGTCTTGTCGTACTTATACTTCAGTTGCGAGCATCGAATCTCAATCCACTTTTCATCGGATCGAAGATCTGCCCGGGGGTCGAGATACCATACCCCCTTCGCTCCTCCGATTCTCCCTTGAACAGCAGTAGGCGTTTCCTTTGAAGCACGCACGCCGGACCGCCAAATCTCCCGGAACACCGCAGGACTCGCCTTCGCACACCCATCAGTCATGCATTCACCCGTTAGCGACTCAATGTCGGGGACCAGCCGGATCTCGTCGGGAGCAAACACGACGCTCGGAGTCGTTGACGAAAGGGAAAGCGAAATTCGAGACCACAGCTTCACGGCTGAACCGTTCTTGTTCTTTTCGAGGGAGATGAGCCACTGCATAAGGGCATTCCGACTCCATTCTGCCCCTGCACCATGGGTAGCAAAGTAATGCGCGGCACACGACTCCTTTGAATCTCTGACGAAGAATACTTGATACGTCCGACCGCAGATCTGAAGGGGTTCAGAAAGGAATTTAAGGACCTCGGGAATATGTCGCTGGTATTCCGGCTTGGGAATTGTAATTGTGATAAACCGATCAGAGCCAAATCGTCGATAAGCACGTCGCGAAGAGGAGAATTTCATGGGTTGGACCTCGTAAAAAATTGCGCCTCTACCGGGGATTACCATTTTTAGCGACAGATGAACGCGGCCGTCCGTCCAACCTTTTCCGGCGAGAGATTCATAAACGCGATCGGATGTCTCCGGGGGCATAAGGACACTCCTCACGTCGGCTATGGAGGTTTCTTCCGCGCGTTTGCGGAGTCGATCCCAAATTATTCGAGGTGAGTGAGCATAGGGACGCAATTGTTCGAATTGCCAGGCCCCGGCATCGTCGAGGTTGAGGGACATGAAATGATCCACTCGGAATACCTCCCAGTCCACTACGAACGGCAATTCACCATAGACATACGGTCTTCTTGGACGAGCAGGTTGCGCAGGTTGAAGGGCTGTTAATCGATCGAGGAACTTCTCAGCTCGCTCTTCCGCATCAAGCTTTCGCTTATTAGTTGGACTTGTCAAGGCTGCACCGTTACAATTGTTATGATGGAATCAATATACCAAGACGTTGCATTGATGACGTCGGCGATTCAGCACTTGTACGTTCCGCAATGTCGCTCACAGCGGGCTGGGAAAATGGTGGAGGGGGTGTCCCGCTGACCGTTGTGGTGTAAGAAATAGTCCGGTTGAATTCGCCGACTTACGACACAAGTGAGAACAAGCAATTTATATTTATTGTACCTGTTGCAGGTTCCTCCTGCGAAAGCGCCGTTTGCGAGGTCGAAAAGGCAGCCTCAAGCGACTCTGCGGTCTTCGTCTTGGCAGCGTCAACGCGACTGATGAAGTCCTTTAGCCAAATCTCAGTATCCGTATCGTCCACCATCATTGAATATTGCAGTCCAAACTCTTCAAAGCATTCCTGTGCAATCCCGTCTAACTGCCCCACATCTAAGACAAATAAATCCCTTACCGCTTCCCAGTACTGAAGCTCAATTGGAGAAGCGTCACTGTGGGGACGAGGCGGGAAGCAGAACGCGGAAAAGAGGGTTCTGAGTTCGTCGAATTTTTCCCCGAGGCCAGTAATTTCAGCGACGCCGAGCATGAATGCCATGGCCTCAGGAAGGTCAATTGCGTCGTTGGCCGAGCGTCCTACGCATGCGATTGTGGATATTAAAATAAGGGGGTGGGATGGGAAACGGATGCCGCCGGGGGAAGCGTGTTGGCTTTTGGTCTCAAAGGCAGTCAGTCGGCTGCACCATTCCGTGTCACGCCTCCACAAGCGATCCGGAGTCCGAATTTACCGCAACGGGCGCTCGGTGTATCGAAAATGATAGGCTGAGAATGAATGTTATTTCTTGGAATGACAGTCTATGGCGCATGGAAGCCTCCCCCTCTGGACTTCGGCAACTACTCACACACAGAAGTCACCCTTCGCCCGCCAGGCAGCCTGACGTATTTCCAAAGAGTCGATCTCGCAGATATCGCTCCGGTCGGAACGTAGCCGACTGGAACTCGTCCTCTAGCACACGCGTGATGTGAATCACGTGACAAATATATATTTCGTCGCTCCCTTTTCAGTATATGGTGATTCATGAAAAGCAGCATCATCACGAATAGGCGCCATACTCGCTCCTTGTCAGCCCTGAGACCTCACGGGCTCGTCCTGAGTCGCTTCCCCCAACTGCCGGCCCAGGCCATCGACTCCCCCGGTGGGTTCGTCACAGACCCAGAACGTGGTCACCGGCGACGCGGGACGTTCCCGCCTCAATGAGAAGCAAGACAACCAGGCATTGATCCTGGCGAAATTAAATGTCGTGGATGAGGAAACCCACGAATTAAAAGTGGACTCTGCAGATTTCGAATGCCGATTGGGAATGCCGATTCAAGAAAAGACTTTGAAACTCGCGATGCGACCACGACCCTCAAAGTCCTCACAGACCCCCAGAAATGAGTCGGAAGGACCGACGCAGAAACCATGGGGAATATAAAAGCTCGCGAGATCCTCGAACAGGAATTCAAAGCCACTAACGCATACGAAGGAATATGTGGTTCAGATTGGATAGCCTTTGAAATTGAATCCATGAGGGAACCGGACTTGACGGTCCCAAGGTTTAGTGGGGACACATGGAATCGGATGCCAAAGCACGCAAGAATGACAAAAGCGATGAGATGAACTTTCGGTTTTGTGGCTGGGGTTCGTACGGGTTGGGAGCCTACTGGCTTCGAGGACGTCTGCAGAGTACTTTGTTCTTTCTGAAGACGACATCATACAAAACTCGTTTGCGGTATCGGGGGATTCGGAAAGTGGGGTGATTGATGATGCAGGAAAACTCATTGCGTTTGTCGTGGCTAGGGATTGTTATCGACCCTACTATCAAATACCTAATCATCAGAATGCGGAATTTAGACGAGAGGACAGCACTATTTAACATGGTAACGTTTGACTTAAGGCTGAGGGTTACATTGATTACCTGCGCCAGCATTATTGAGAGATCTGGAGTTCAAGGAATGGGAATTTTAGGTCCGGACTATTAGATATGTAATCTAAATTAAAAGGATTAATGTCGCTTGTTCCTCATTCGGTGACGTAGAGGTGCTGTGCAAGCATCTTCCTGCGTGGTCCCGGATATCCTCCTTAGCGGCACATAATTCAAATTTTGGACTTGTGTCGCCTTTTTCTTGCTCCTCTCCCTTAGCCAATGTTTTGTGTGTGCAAGGGAAAGCCACGGTTTCGATCCTTCCCATTTCCGTTATTTGATATCTTCACTAGCGAGAAATGGTGAAATCTCTTGCCCTTGCAGCGATGTTCGTGGCTTGAGCTTTGTAGCAACCATCCTATGATCCTTCAGAAACCAATGGAAAGCATGATAATGGCGTCGATGAATGGCACCAGCGGTGTTGCGTGGCGGGATTATTCGTCAGGATAGCTATGCGAATGCATCGACCCTAAAGTGAAGCCGCAGAACGACTTGGGCGGGCACGATCTTCAATATTCCGATACTCGGCCTTGCAAATGAATATGGATCCATTTGGGGTATGGCGAGCCTTTCAAGCGATGGTATCAGTGTATGAGATCGGTTGATACCACACAATACCATCTCATATCGCCATGAGCAAGATAAATTATCAACTAGCGAATATTCGATATACATAGTCAACATACGTAACCCAAACGAAAAAAGCTATTAAACGGTATAAACAATCTTGCCGCTGACCATGATCAAGTTCTTGTCAGTCATCTCTTCCAGAGCCTTTTCGCCCTCTTC
>Ga0335076_10008698_pt1 | contig 10254 bp, 10 predicted proteins | sample Lox_Sample_25_FD_206717 | JGI IMG/M metagenome (GOLD analysis project Ga0335076, IMG submission 206717) | Soil microbial communities from Loxahatchee National Wildlife Refuge, Florida, United States - Lox_Sample_2.5 | ecosystem: Environmental > Terrestrial > Soil > Wetlands | place: USA...
CCGCGCAGCTCGGCGTCGACGAGCGGGATCAGCGCGTCGCGCTCGCCCGCGCCCCAGTCGGCGAGCCCGTGCGCGAGCTCGGTGTGGAGCGCGCTGCGAGCGAGCGTCGTCGTTGGTTCCACCGCTCCCGGCAACGCACCCGAGCATAGCGCGCGAGGCTCGCGTCGTGTCCCGCACCTTCCGCGGCTGACCGCTCTTGTGCGGGCCGTCACAGGGTCCGGTTTGCGCGCAGAATTCGAGCCTGCGTAGAGTCCCGCGCGCATGCAGAGCCGTCTATCCGTCGAGCGCCAATACGCCGAGTTCCACGCCCTGTTCGCCGCCGACTTCCGCAAGGACCTGCCCTTGTACCTGGAGCTCGCCGCGAAGTATCCGGGCCCCGTGCTCGAGGTCGGCTGCGGCACGGGCCGCGTGCTCGGCAAGCTGGGCGAAGCCGGCTACGAGGCGCTCGGCGTCGACGTGTCGCGCCCGATGCTGGAGGTCGCGCGCCGCCGGCTCGAGCCCTGGGCGGACCGCGTGCGGCTGGCCGACTTCGACTTCCGCAACAGCGCGCTCTTCGAGAAGTTCGACGTCGTGCTCGCCACGCTCTACGCCTTCAACGGACTCATCGACGTGGAGGAGCAGCGGCTCTTCCTCCGCCACGTCACGCGCTGCATGAGATCGCCGGGCGTGATCGCGCTCGACTGCTTCTGCCCGCTGCCCATGGTGAAGCCCGAGACGAACGGCCAGTGGCGCGAGATCGAGCGGACCGTGCGCGGCCACGTGCTGCGGGTGCGCGACAAGCGCGAGATGCTGACGCCGCTGCTCGAGAAGCGCACCCAGGTGTTCTCGATCGACGACGGCCCGCCGGCCGAGCACGTCTCGCACCGCCGCTACGTGCCGGCGCAGCAGGCCGAGCAGCTGCTCGCCGAGGCCGGCTTCGAGAACGTGCGGACGATCTACGAGTACGACCTCGGCAGCGCGCGCCCCATGGGCGAAGGCGAGCGCCCGACGGGGCCGTACCAGCTCGTCGCCGAGCGGTAGGACGCAGGCAGCGCGACGGGGTAGCATCCGTTCCCGATGGCACCGGGGCGGAATCTCCTCGACAAGGTCTGGGACCTGCACACGGTCCGCGAGCTGCCCGGCGGGCAGACGCAGCTGTTCATCGGGCTGCACCTGATCCACGAGGTCACCAGCCCGCAGGGCTTCCAGATGCTGGACGACGCGGGCCTGTCGGTGCTGGTCCCGTCGCGCACCTTCGCGACGGTCGACCACATCGTGCCCACCGACACGCACGCCCGGCCGCTGCGGGACGCGCAGGCCGAGGAGATGCTGGAGGCGGTCGAGGCGAACACGAAGCGCCACGGGATCCAGTTCTTCCCGATCGGCTCGGGCAGCCAGGGCATCGTGCACGTGATCGGGCCCGAGCTCGGGCTGACGCAGCCGGGCCAGACGATCGCCTGCGGCGATAGCCACACGTCGACGCACGGCGCCTTCGGGGCGATCGCCTTCGGCATCGGCACGAGCCAGGTGCGCGACGTGCTCGCCTCGCAGTGCCTGGCGCTCGCGCGGCCGAAGGTGCGACGCATTTCGGTGTCGGGCGCGCTCGGGTTCGGCGTCTACGCCAAGGACGTCATCCTGCACGTGATCCGCCGGCTCGGCGTGAAGGGCGGCGTCGGCTACGCGTACGAGTACGCGGGGCCGGTCATCGAGCGGCTCTCGATGGAGGAGCGCATGACGCTCTGCAACATGTCGATCGAGGGCGGTGCGCGCGTCGGCTACGTGAACCCGGACGACGCCACCTTCGACTACTTGCGCGGCCGCCGCTTCGCGCCGGAGGCCGGCGCGTTCGAGCACGCCGTCGCCTGGTGGCGCAGCATGGCGAGCGACAAGGACGCGCGCTTCGACGACGAGGTCGAGCTCGCGGGCGGCGAGATCGCGCCCACCGTCACGTGGGGCACGAATCCGGGCCAGGCGATCGGGGTGACCGAGAAGCTGCCGCGCGTCGACGAGCTGCCCGACGACGACCGCGCCGCCGCAGAAGACGCCTACAAGTTCATGGACCTCGTGCCGGGCCGCCCGATCGCGGGCACGCCGATCCAGGTCGCGTTCATCGGCTCGTGCACGAACGGCCGCCTCTCCGACCTGCGCGAGGCGGCGCGCGTGGCGAAGACCGGCAAGGTGGCGCCCGGCGTGCGCGCGCTCGTGGTGCCCGGCTCCGAGGCCGTGCGCGCCGCGGCCGAGTCCGAAGGCCTGCACGAAGTGTTCAAGGCGGCCGGCTTCCAGTGGCGCGAGGCGGGCTGCTCGATGTGCCTCGCCATGAACCCCGACAAGCTCATCGGCCGCGAGCTGTGCGCGTCCAGCTCGAACCGCAACTTCAAGGGCCGCCAGGGCAGCCCGACCGGCCGCACGCTGCTCATGAGCCCGGCCATGGTCGCGGCCGCCGCGCTGCGCGGGCGCGTCGCCGACGTGAGGGAGCTGTTGTGAGCGAGCGAGTCACCGCCGAGCGAGTCACTTCGCGGCGCGGCCGCGGCGTCGTCGTGCGCGGCAACGACATCGACACCGACCAGATCATCCCGGCGCGCTACATGACGTCCATCCGCTTCGCGGGCCTCGAGGAGTTCGTGTTCCGCGACGTGCGCTTCACCAGCGACGGCGTGCCCAAGGGCCATCCGTTCGACGACCGGCGCTACCGCGGCGCCGAGGTGCTGGTCGTGAACCAGAACTTCGGCTGCGGCAGCTCGCGCGAACACGCGCCGCAGGCGCTCGGCCGCTGGGGCATCCGCGCGATCGTGGGCGAGTCGTTCGCAGAGATCTTCTTCGGCAACTGCGTCGCGCTCGGCATCCCCGCCGTGACCGCGTCGCGCGCCGACGTCGCGAAGCTCATGGACGCCGTCGAGCTCGACCCCGCGCAGGAGCTCGCCGTCGACCTCGCTGCGCGCACGGTCACGTGGCGCGGCGGCAGCGCCGCGATCCGCATGCCCGACGGCGCGCGCGGCCAGCTCATGGACGGCAGCTGGGACGCCATGCGCACGCTGCTCGAAGCCCGCGACCAGATCCTCGCGAAGGCCGCCGCGCTGCCGTACGTGAAGGGCTTCTAGCTACGGGCGACGTTTCTGCAAACCGGGCACGAACGCGTTCGTGCGCGCGACGTAGTCCGCGTAGCCCGGCTTGCGCTTCATGAGCGAGCGCTCGAGCAGGGTCACGCCCGACACGCGCCGCAACAAGGTCGTCATCACGAGCGGGCCCACGATGGTCCATGCGCCTCCCGGCGTCGCGAGCGCCAGCGCGAAGAAGCCCCACCACACCACGCAGTCGCCGAAGTAGTTCGGATGGCGCGTGTAGCGCCACAGACCGGTGTCGAGCACGCGGCCAGCGCGCGCCGGATCGGCGCGGAAGCGCGTGAGCTGCACGTCGCCGACCGTCTCGAAGAACAGGCCGGCGAGCCAGAGCGCGCAGCCGACCGCGTCCCACGCGCCGAGTGCCGCGGGCTCCGGGGCGCTCGCCGCGACCTGCAGCGGCAGCGAGACGGTGAACATGAGCACGCCCTGCAGCGCGAACACGGTCCCCAGGCTCACGAGCGGGAAGCGCGCGCCCCAGCGCCGGCGCATCGCTTGATAGCGGAAGTCCTCGGGCTTGCCGCGGTTGCGCACGAACAGGTGGCCCGCGAGCCGCAGGCCCCAGCCGAGCGCGAGCGCCGCCACGAGCGCGCGCCGCGCGGGCGCGCCGTGCGACCCCGCGGCGGTGCCGAGCGCGATCGCCGCGAAGCCGAGGCCCCACGCCACGTCGACGATGCTCGCGTTGCGCAGCACCAGCGACAGCGCCCACGTGGCCAGCATGAGCGCCGTCACGAGGCACGCGTTCGCGAGCAACACGGAGCCCAGGCTAGCCACGCGCAGCCTCCTTCCGCGCGGCCTCGACGAACGCGTCCACGCGCGCCCATTCGCCGTCGAGCCAGCGCAAGAGCGCCTCACGCCCTTCCGGGATGACACTTCTCGGTGTACGCCAGAGCGCCACCTTGATCTTGCGCCCGACGATCCCGCCGCCGAGCAGATCCGCCATGCGCGCGAGCCCTTCGAAGCCGGTGTGCGCCACGAACAGCACGTCGGCCGGCGCGGCCGCCTCGAGCAGCGCCAGCGGCCCCGCGCTGCGCACGGGCAGCACGTGGCGCAGGCCGCGGACGCGCGCGAGCCGCTCGGCGTCGCCGGCCGCTGCGATTCGCTCGAGGGCGCGCAGGCGCTTCGTCTCCTCGAAGCGCGTGCCCTCGGGATAGATCAGCGCGCCGTCGCGCGGGCCGAGACCGCGCCCCACCGCCGCGATGGCGGCGCTCTCGCGCTCGCTCTCGCCGCTGCCGCGGGAGATGAACGCGCAGCCCAGCCGCTGGCCCACCACGTCGAGGCACGGGTCGAAGAGCAGCTCGCGCTTCAGCACGTAGCGCAGGCGGAGACCGTGGCGGTCGGCGAGCACGACCTCGGGCAAGAGGGTGTCGGCCAGGCTGGCGTGCCGGATCAGCACCACGAGCGGCCCCGGCTCGACGCACTCGCCGCCGTCGACCGACAGCTCCAGGTCGAAGATGCGCGCCGCCGCGCCGAACAGCCGGCACGCCCACCAGCGCTGCAAGGCGCCGTGCGCCTCCCGATCGCCCGCGCGACCCGCCAGCCACAGCCCGAGGCTCGCCGCCAGCCCCAGCAGCTCGTACGAGAGGAACACCGCCGCGTACAGGAACAGCCGCGGCAGCGTCCGCCGCGTGAGCGCGAAAGCGAGCAGCGCGAAGGGCGCGGCCGCGAGCGCGAGCGCCCACAGGAGGACGTAGCTCGAAATGCTCACCGCGCGGCGCGACCAGCGCGAAAGCGCCGGCTCGCCGAGCCCACTCGCCGCCAAGCTGACCTCGTGCCGGGGATGCTAGTCGATGCCCGGCGACGCGGTACACTCCCGGCCCGAGCGAACGGCCCGGCGAAGGGAGGCCCGATGAGCGATGCGCGGCGAGTGGTCGGAGACCTGACGGTCGACGCGAACAACCTCTACCGCGAGGAGAGCTACACCGACCTGAAGGTCGCGTCGCTGCGGCGGCTCGTACCCGTCACGGCGGCCGGTGAGCCCGATCCGTCGCGCGAGGCCCGCTGGATCGCCCAGACGCAGCTCATGTCGCAGGTCGGCCCGGTGCCGGTCTCGGCGCTCATCGAGGCCAAGACGCTGCAGGAGGCGATCGCCAAGTTCCCCGAGGCCGTGGGCCGCGCCGTCGAGGAGATGATCGAAGAGGCGCGCGAGATCCAGCGCTCCGAGGCCTCGCGCATCGTCGTCCCCGACACCGCGTCGGTGCGGAAGATCATCACCTAGCCGAGATGCGGACTCCGGGCGCGCTCGCGGCCGTTGCGGCCGTTCTCGTCGCCACAGGCTGCAGCTCGCCGGAGCGGCCGGCCGCCGCCGCGAAGCCCGCCGTGCCGGCCGGCGCCGTGCTGCTCTACGACGTCGACTTCTCCGCGCCCGAGCAGACGACGGGCCAGGACGTCGTGGTCGTGCCGCCCGGCACGACGCAGACCTTCCCGAGCCGCATCCCGTCGAACGTCTTCTTCGGACACCCGCGCGTGGTGGCCGAGTTCTGCGGCCTCACGCACCAGCCCGCGCGGCTGTCCGTCGCCAGCGGCGATCGCGGCATCGAGGGTCTCGAGTTCCTGCTCGACCAGCGCTTCGCGCACTACCACCTGGACCTCGACCTCTGCATCCCCAAGCTCGACCCGGCGCCGCTGCCGGCACAGCTGCTCCAGGTCGCCGTGTTCCTCGACGTGTCCGACGCGCACGCCATCGGCTTCACGTCGGCGGGCGAGATCGCCATGGTCGACCCGGCGCTCGCGCCCGAGACCGTGGAGCATCCGCGCACGATCGGCCGGTTCGAGATCGGCAAGCCGATGCACCTGTCGGTCGACCTCGACTCCGAGAAGGGCACCTGGCACGTCGAGAAGGACGGCGCGGCGGTTCTCGACGCGCCGATCAAGATCGACATTCCGCGCGCCATGCGCGTGATCGTGCGCGGCAACCCGACCACCGCCGCCGCGTTCGACGACTTCAAGGTCTGGGCCGAGCGCGACGTGACGAAGGGCGGCGTCGCACCGCTCCCCCCGACGACCGGCCCCGAGACCGGCCCCGAATGAGGAGGACTGCGATGGCACTGCGCCGAATCGGCTCCGCACTCGTCGCGCTCGCGCTCGCCGCGTGTCTCAACGTCGGGGAGGAGTTCCCGACGGATCCGATCGGGCAGATCCAGATCGGCCACACCACGCGCGACGACATCCACCGCATGTTCGGCGACCCGTGGCGGACGGGCATCGAGGACGGCCGGCGCACGTGGACCTACGGCCGCTACAAGTACCGCTTGATCGGCCGCACGGAGACGCGCGACCTGGTGGTGCGCTTCGACCCGAACGGCACGGTCGCCTCGTACACGTTCAACGCCGCGCCGCCGCTCGAGGGCAGCTACTAGCGCTTGGGCGCGAGCTCCTCGAGCGCGCGCTCGACGGAGCCTTCCGCGCGCGCGAGCGCGCGCGCCGCGGCGTCGGCGTCGACGCCGGCGAGCTCGCACAGGATGCGCACGCCGCGGTCGTGGAGCTTGGAGTTCACCGCGCGCAGGCCCGTCATCAGGTTCCCCTGCACGCGGCCGAGCCGCACCATGACCGCCGTCGACAAGGTGTGCAGGATCATCTTCTGCGCGAGCCCGCCCTTCATGCGCGTGGAGCCCGCGATGACTTCGGGTCCGACGACGGCGACGATCGCGATCTCGGCGGCCTTCGCGAGCGGCGAGTCCGGCGCGCACGTGACCGCAATGGCGCGCGCGCCGCGCCGGCGCGCGTGCTCGAGCGCGGCGAGCGCGTACGGCGTGCGCCCGCTCGCCGAGAGCGCGACCACGGCGTCACCGGGGCCGAGCTCGAGCTTGTCGAGCTCGCGTGCGGCGGAGGCCGCGTCGTCCTCGGCGCCCTCGACCGCGCCCAGCAGGGCCGGCGCGCCCCCCGCGACGAGCGCCTGCACCCGCTCGGGCTCGAGCCCGAACGTGGGCGGGATCTCGGCGGCGTCCATCGCGCCGATGCGCCCGCTCGTGCCCGCGCCCACGTTGATCCAGCGCCCGCCCGAGTCGAGCGCCTCGACGAGCGCGAGGCAGGCCAGCTCCAGCGCCGGCCGCGCCGCGTGCACGGCTTCGGAGACGCCCGCGTCCTCGTCGAGGATGCGCTGCACCAGCTCGCCGACGGGCAGGCGATCGAGGTCCGCGGTGCGCGGATTGCGGGCCTCGGTCGGCGCCTTGCGCGCGCCCGGCGGCGTGTCGCGGCCCGCCATCTACAATCCCGCCCCGTGACGTTCCGAGCCAGCGACGCGGCGCTCGCGCGGCTGGAGTGGCCGCGGCTGCTCGAGCTGCTCGCGGCGCAGGCCGCGACCGAGCGCGGCGCAGAGGCGCTGCGCGCGCTCGACTTCCCGGCGACACACGGTGGTGTACGAGAACGCCTGGCGCAGACGACCGAAGCGCGGCGGCTCGTCGACGCGGGCAGCGAGCCGCCGTTCGGCGGCGTCGCCGACCTGCGCGCGCAGCTCGCCGAGCTGGCCCGCGGGCGCGCGCTCACGGCACGCGAGCTGGCCGAGCTCGCCGCCACGATCGAGGCCGCGGCGCGCGTGCGCGCGTCGCTCGCCGGGAACGCCGCGCAAGCGCCCGGCCTCGCCGCGCTCGCGCAGACGCTGCCCGACCTGCGCGCGCTCGCGCGCGAGATCGCGGCGGTCGTGACTCCCACCGGCGAGATCCGCGACGACGCGAGCTCCGAGCTGCGCCGCCTGCGCCGGCGCGCGCGCGAGCTCGAGGGCGAGATCGAACGCCAGATGGCGCGGCATCTGCGCGATCCCGACGTGCAGGCTCATCTCCAGGACTCCTTCGCCACTTTCCGCGAGAACCGGCCCGTGCTGCCCATCCGCGCCGAAGCGCGCCAGCGCGTCCGCGGGATCGTGCACGACGTCTCATCGAGCGGGACGACGGTCTTCATTGAGCCCGAGGACGTCGTCGAGGCCGGCAACCGCCTGCGCATCGCGCAGACCGAGCTCGCGCGCGAGGTGGAGCGGCTGCTGGCCGAGCTCTCCAGCAGCGCGCGCGGCGCTACGCCGCTGTTGGACGCCCAGGGCGCCACGCTCGAAGCACTCGATGCCGCCTTCGCGCGCGGCCGGCTGTCGCGGCGCGCCGCTGCGCGCGAGCCCGAGCTCGCCGCGAGCGGCGGCTTCGTGCTGCGCGGGCTGCGCCATCCGCTCCTGCTCCTCGAAGCCGGGCTCGCGCCCGAGGACGTCGTGCCCAACGACGTGGCGCTCCAGGACGGCGCGCGCTGCCTCGTGCTGTCGGGGCCGAACGCGGGCGGAAAGACGGTGGCGGCGAAGGCGGTCGGGCTGGCCGCGCTGTCGCTGCGCGCCGGCCTGCACGTGCCGTGCGACGCGGGCAGCGCATTTCCGGTCGTCGACGCCGTGTTCGCGGAGATCGGCGACGAGCAGGACCTGCGCGCAGGCCTGTCGACGTTCTCGGCGCGCATGGCCAACCTGGCCGCCGTCGTCGCGCAGGCGGACGAGGCGTCGCTCGTCATCGCCGACGAGATCGGCGAGGGCACCGAGCCGGGCGAGGGCGCGGCGCTCGCGCAGGCCATCCTCGAGGCGCTCGTCGAGCGCGGCGCGCTCGTGCTCGCCACCACGCACTTCAACCGGCTGAAGGAGCTGGCGGGCTCCGACCCGCGCTTCGCGAACGCGAGCGCCGAGTTCGACCCCGAGACGTTCCTGCCCACGTTCCGCATCCACCTGGGCCAGCCCGGCTCGTCCGGCGCGATGTGGGCCGCGTCGCGCATGGGGCTCGACGGCGCCGTCGTCGAGCGCGCGCGCGAGCTCATGGACCGCGAGGACTCGCGGCTCGAAGCGCTGACGCGCGGGCTGTCCGAGCTGCGCCAGGAGCTCGAGGCGGAGCGGCGCCTGGCGCTGCGCATGCGCGAGGAGTCGGAGGTGGCGCGCTCGTCGTACGAGGCGCGGCTCGCCGTGCTGCGCGGCGCGCGCGAGCAGGCGCTCGAAGCGATGAAGTCCGACCTCGAGAGCGCGTTCGCGCGCGCCCGCGCCGAGATTGCCCACGTGGTGCGGCAGCTGCAGAGCGGCGCCGCCGCGCCGGGGCCGGCCGCGAACCGCGCGCAAGCCGAGCTCGTGCGCATCCGCGAGCGCGCGCAGTCGGCCGAGCGGGCCGAGCGCGCGGCCCAGCCCGAGGCCTCGGCGCCGCGCGCGCCGGTCGACGAGGCGGCGCTCGTCGCAGGCGCGCGCATCGAGCTGGCGGGCGTGCGCACGCCCGCGCTCGTGCTCGAGCCGCCCGACAAGCGCGGTCGGCTGGCGGTGCGCGTCGGCGCCGCGCGCACGGTCGTCGGGCGCGAGCGCGTGCTGCGCGTGCTCGGCGCCGAGCCGCCGAAGGCGCGCGCGAGCGGCTTCGCCGTGGCGCGCGAGGTCGACGACGAGCCGGCGCAGCTCGACTGCGACCTGCGCGGGCTGCGCGTCGACGAGGCGCTCGAGCGCGCCGACGCCGCGCTGCAGCGGCTGCTCGGCCGCGGCGGCGGGCGCATCACGTTCATTCACGGCCACGGCACCGGCGCGCTGCGCGACGCCATCCGCAGCTGGCTGCGCAGCGTGCGCGGCGTCGAGAAGTTCGAGCCGGGCGGCCCGCGCGAGGGCGGGAACGGCGTGACGGTCGCGACGCTCGCGCACTAGCGCGCGAAGCGCGCGGCGACTGCGGACGCGGCGGCCAGCCCGGAGGCGAGCTCGCCCTCGAGATGCGGTCCTGCGCACCAGTCCCCGGCGAAGAAGATGCGCCGGTCGGGCCGCGCGGCGAGCGCCGACTCGAGGCTCGCCAGCGCGCGGTAGTGGCCGACGGCGAACGCAGGCGCGGCCACGCGGTGGAGCCGCCCGCCGAGCGCGTGGCGGCTCGCGAGCGGGTGCACCACGCGCTGCGCGGACTCGAGCAGGAAGTGCGCGAGCTCGGCGTCGGGCCGGTGGCCGTGGCGGCGCCCGAGGTCCGGGCGCGCGACGAGCTGCAGCAGCCCGCCGCCCGCCGACGCGATCGCCGCGAGCTCGCCGCCCTCGCGTGCCGGCAGCCAGAGCTCGTCTCCGGGGATCTCTACACCATTGGGTGTCGAGAGCGCCAGCACCAGCGCGGGCGTCTCGGCGAGCCGCGCGAAGGCCTCGCTCTCGCGCGGGCCCAGCGCGCCCGCCAGGCGGCGCGCCTCGGCGGAGCTCGTGGCG
>Ga0335076_10008700_pt1 | contig 10252 bp, 6 predicted proteins | sample Lox_Sample_25_FD_206717 | JGI IMG/M metagenome (GOLD analysis project Ga0335076, IMG submission 206717) | Soil microbial communities from Loxahatchee National Wildlife Refuge, Florida, United States - Lox_Sample_2.5 | ecosystem: Environmental > Terrestrial > Soil > Wetlands | place: USA: Florida...
GGCCGACTGGTACGGCCGCGGCCTGTTCTCCTGACGTCAGGAGAACAGGCCGCGCCCCCCCACGGTCAGGCCGGGCTGATGTTCTGGTTGAGGTGGAATACGTTGCCGGGGTCGTACTGCCGCTTGACCCGCGCGAGCCGGTCGTAGCCGGCGCCGAAGTTGTCGCGGACCTTCGCCTGGTCGTCGCTGGAGGCGAAGTTGACGTAGCCGCCGGCCAGCGAGTGCGGCGCGAGCGCCGCGTAGTAGTCCTTCACCCACGCGATGTTCGCCGCGTTGTCCGCCGGGTCGGGCCACATCCCGGCGAGCACGGTGGCGTACTTCGCGTCCCGGTGCCCCCACGCGGTCGAGTCGGGGGCCACGTCGTGGACGGCGCCGTTGACCGGGTACAGGTGCACCGTGCTGTTGACGCTCGGCAGACGCTGCGCGTGCTCGGTGTGCACGGCGATCACCTCGTCGGTGAGGTCGCCAGCGAAGACCGCCTTCCAGTAGTGCTGCAGGCCGCGCGGGACCAGGGCGTCGAACAGGCCGTTCAGCGCGGTGTAGGGGATCGCGTCGATGTACTCGGCCATGACCGGGCCGACGTCGCGGAAGCCCTGCAGGATCTTGTCGCCCTCGTCGCGGTCGCCGCTCCAGCAGGTGACCAGGATGGGGAATGGCTCGCCTACCCGGTCCGCCGGGATGAACGGCAGCGGCGGCGCAAGATTCCAGGCCGGGAAGCCGCCGTACTCGCGGGGTGCGTCGTCGATGAACCGGTCGAAGGAGCGGAACAGGTCGCCCGCCGCCTCCCGCTCGAAGAGGATCAGCCCGCCGTAGATGTTCTCCGGCTCCGGGTGCAGCCGGAAGGTGAACTCGGTGACGACGCCGAAGTTGCCGCCGCCGCCGCGCAGTGCCCAGAACAGGTCGGGGTGCTCACGCTCGCTGGCGGTGACGATGCTGCCGTCGGCCAGCACGACCTGAGCAGAGATCAGGTTGTCGCAGGACAGGCCGTGCGCCCTGTTCAGGTAGCCGATGCCGCCGCCGAGGGTGAGTCCGCCGACGCCGGTGGTGGAGATGATGCCTCCGGGAGTGGCCAGCCCGTGCGCGATGGTGGCGTCGTTCATCATGGCCCAGGTGGCGCCGCCGCCTACCCGCGCGGTGTGGTTGGCGGGGTCGACCTCGATGCGGGTCAGGCCGGACAGGTCGACCACGATCGCGTCGTCGGCGGTGCCGAACCCGGGCACGCTGTGCCCGCCGCCGCGGACGGCCACGTCGCGGGAGGTGGCGACGGCGTGCGACACGGCGGCCTGCACGTCCTCGGCGCTGGCGCAGCGGACGATGGCCTCCGGCCTGGCGTCGATCATGAAGTTGTACACGTGGCGGGCGTCCTCGTACTCGGCGTCCTCTGGTCCGATGACGGGTCCGGTGACGAGCTTCCGCAGTGTGGTGGCGGACATGAAAGGTTCCCCCTTTGTCAGGCTTTCCGTGACTTGGGCTCACGCTAAGCACGACGCCGGCCCGCGTCATGACCAGTCCTGGTACCGTGTGCTCGGCCCGGGTAGCCAATTCTGGCTATCGACCGCTGTGGCCTGCGCGGTTACATTGAGCGCATGGCGGCTTGGGATGCGCCGCCGTATCCGATCCGCGCAGCCGGTGCGGCGATTCCCGCGTTCGTCGGGCGCGCCGCCGAGACGTCCGCCGCGGAAGAGGCATGGGCGTCGGTCTGTGCCGGGGGGCGGCAGGTCATCTTCATCGGCGGCGAGCCCGGGGCGGGCAAGTCGCGACTGGCGGCGGAGATCGCCTCGGCGGTGTACCGCCAGGGTGCCGTCGTGCTGCTCGGGACCTGCTCGCCCGAGCCTGGTGGTCCCTACCAGCCGTTCGCCGAGTGCCTTGAGCAGCTGCTCGGCGGCACCCAGTCCGGCGCGCTGGCCCACTGCCTGCCCGACTCGGCGACGGAGCTGCTGCGGCTGACGCCGCTGGTCTGGCGGCACCGGCCGGAGCTGCCCGCGCCCGCCGTGGACGGCGGGGACCACCGGCGGGAATTGTTCGACGCGATCACGGCGCTGCTGCACGCCGTCGGCGAGGACCGGCCCGTGGTGTGCGTCCTCGAGGACCTGCACTGGGCCGGGCAGCCCACCCTGCAGCTGCTCGACCACGTGGCCCAGCGATCCGCCAGGACCGCGTCGCGGCTGCTGGTGGTCTGCACGCACCGCACGACCGCGCCGGACCGCAGCGACGACCTCACCTTCGCGATCGCGGACCTGTACCGGCTGGACGGCGTGCGCCGGCTCGACCTGGCCGGGCTCAGCGTCGAGGAGGTCGCCCAGTACCTGACGACGGAGGGCAGGCTGAGCGAGCGCCGGGCGCGGGAGTACGCCACCGTGCTCCGCGACCAGACCGGCGGCAACCCGTTCTTCCTGCGCGAGCTGTGGCGGGACCTGGCGGGCTCGGACGCGTTCGCCGGCGCGGGTGCCGGCGGCCCGCCGACGCGAGCACTCGGCGCCCGGGCGCCGGTTTCGGTCCGGGACACGCTGCAGCGGCGGCTGTCCCGGCTGGCAGCACCCGAGCGCGCCGTGGCGGAAACCGCGGCGGTCCTTGGCGACGGCGGTGAGGTGCGCGTCCTGATCCGGGCGTGCGACGCTGACGCGGCGACGGTGCTGGCGGCGCTCGACGCCGCCGTGCGGTTCGGGCTGCTGGACGGCGAGGAGCTGGGCCGCGGCCGGATCGCCTTCCCGCACACGCTGACCAGGCAGGCGGTGCTCGACTTGATCGATCCGTCCCGCCTGGCGGGGCTGCACGCGCGGGTGGGGGAGGTGCTGCAGGCCTCAGGATCCGGGTCGCCGGCGGTGATCAGGCAGCTCGCTCACCATTTCGCGAGGGCCGCGGCCCTTGGCTACGGGGACACCGCGGCGGGCTACCTGCGGCTCGCCGCGAGGGAGGCCGAGCGGAGCCTGGCGTTCGAGGACGCGGCCGCCTGGTACACCCAGGCGGCCGACCTGACCGAGGGATGGGATCCCAATCGCGAGGAGCTGTGGTTCGACGCCGCGGACGCCTACGTCCGGGCCGGCGACTTCGCCAGCGCGCGGACCCAGTACCTGTGGCTGACCGACTCCCGCGACCCGCGGGTCAGGCTCCGTGCCGCGATCGGCTACGAGAACGCGGCCTGGCGTCCGGGACTGCCAGGTACCCAGGCCCGCGCGCTGCTGGCCCACGCGCTCGAGGGCGTTCCCGAGGACCTCGACAGCCCCCAGTACGTGTGGGCGCTGGCCAGCCTGGGACGTGCCACTTCGTTCACCGACGACGCCGAGAACTCCCGTCGCCTGGCCGACTTGGCGCTCGGAGAAGCCCGCCGGCTCGGGGACCGTCAGCTGCTGCGGCACGCGCTGGAGACGATGATGTGGCAGCGTGCCAGACCGGACTCGGTCGGCAGGCACCTGGAGCTGGCCACCGAACTCACCCCGCTCGCCAGGGAGGCCCAGGACTGGGCCGCGCTTGGCACCTCGGCGGTCTTCCGCTGCGCCATCGCCTACATACACGCCGACCGGGCCGCGTGGACAGCGGCGGCCGCGGACCTGGATCTCGCGGTGCGCGGCACAGGCCAGCCGTTCCTGCTGTTCATGCGCCACTCCGGCGACTACGCGCACGCGTTCCTCGAGGGCGACTTCACCGCCGCCGCACGGATAGCCGAGGAACTGCTGGAACTCGGGCGGTCGTTCGGACCGGACGACACCGAGGGCCCGTACGGGCTGCAGATGTACATGATCCGCAGGGAAACCGGCGGCTTGGAGCAGGTCCGGCCGCTGCTCGGCACCATCCGCCAGTCGTCAGGCACCTGGGAACCGGGGCTGCTCGCGCTCTACACGGAACTCGGGCTCGCCGATGATGCCCGCGAGCTGCTGTGGCAGCTGCTTGACCGCGTTGACGAAGCGGCTGCCAGGCAGACGCCCTGGGCTCAATGGACTGCGGTGCTGGTGTTTCTCGTGGAGGCGGCGCTGGCGCTCGGTGACATCTCCGCGGCGCGGCGGCTACGGCCGCTGCTGGCCCCGTACTCCGGTAAGCAGCTGATTGCCGGGCAGTTCGTCGCCGTGTTCGGCCCCGCCGACGCGTATCTCGCGGCGCTTGACTCGCTGCTGGGGGACCGCGACTCGGCGGACAGGCTGTTCGCGGCAGCGCTGGCGCAAGCGACCGGCTTCGGCGCGCTGATCCACCGGGCCTCGACGCTCACCGCGTGGGCGGCCCATCTTGGCGCCGCCGCGGTCGCCGGGGACGAGGACGCGCGGACGCGGATGACCGAGATGCGGGCGGAGGCACGGCGGATGGCGGCCAGCACGGGGCAGGAGCGGCTGCTGCGGCTGCTCGACCAGCTGGACGCCGCACCGGGTGCCGGGACGGACGAACGCGGCGGCCAGGACGGCCCGGACGCGGCCGGGCTGACGCCACGGGAGATCGCGGTCCTCCGGCTGCTCGCCGCGGGAAGCAGCAACAGGGAGATCGCCTCCCGCCTCAAGATCGCCGAGAACACCGCCGCCAACCACGTGCGCAGCATCCTGCTCAAGACCGGCGCCGCTAACAGGACCCAGGCCGCCACACTGGCCGTGACCAGGGGCTGGATCTCCGACCCGATCTCCGCCCCGTCTCGCTAGTCGGCTGACACCTCTTCGGGAATGCGGGCCCGCGAGCCGTCTGGCAGCACCACACCGGTGACCTCGACGATCGAGTCGGCGGGCAGTCCCGCGCGCTCCGCCGCCCGCCTGATCGCGTCGGCGAACGGCGCCTCGTACAGGCAGTACGTCTTGCGCTTGTCCGCCGACAGGAACGAGTAGAGCCAGCGCACCCCTTCTGACTCGTTGATCTTGTTGATCTGGTCGGACTGTTCCGCCGAGGCCTCCAGATCCTCCGCGAACCGGCGTTCCACCATGAAAACGGGCATCGTCATTCCCCCTCACGTCTGACGACAAACTACCGCGCGGACAGTGGCACCGCCACCAAAGGTTTAGAAGGTTTAAAGAACAGGCAATGTGACGATAAAGCCCGCGTGAGAGGCCACCTTCCGGCAGTGACGAGTGGGAGATTGCTGTGACCCAGACAGTGCAGGAACCCGCCGAGATGGTCGGCCGCCTTGGCCGGCACTGGGGCTGGCTGCTGGCCTACGGCATCCTCACCCTGATAGCAGGCATCGCGGTGCTGGCCTGGCCCAGCGAGACGCTGCTCGTCCTGGCGGTGCTGTTCGGGATTCAGCTGATCATCTCCGGCATTTTCCGGCTCGTCGGTGCGTTTGCCACCGACGACCTGACCGGCGGCACGCGCGTCCTCTTCGCGCTGCTGGGCGTGCTGTCGATCATCGTCGGCCTGTGGGCGGTCCGCCACGTGCTCCTGACGCTGCTGGCGCTCATCGTGTTCCTCGGCATCTTCTGGGTCATCAACGGCGTGATCGAGATCTTCACCGCCCTGTCGCACCGCGAGATGCCGCAGCGGGGCTGGACCGTTGCCATGGGGGTGCTCAGCATCGTCGCGGGCATCATCGTGCTGGCCTACCCTGGCCTCTCGCTGTATGGCCTGGCGATCATCCTCGGCATCTGGCTGCTGATCTTCGGCGTGATGGAGATGGCGGCCGCGTTCCGCCTTCGCTCCGCCGCCCACGCGGCGCCCGGCATGGCCTGAGGATCGCGCGAACGACGTCGGCAGCCGGGTCGGTTTCATCCATTCCGGATGGTGAAGGCTGTCGCATGAGCGGAGCATCATGACCTCAGCGACACCGCATTAGGGTGCCTTCGGGCAGGTCAAGGTGAGGGGGACGGCCGTGGTTCTCAACCTTGTCCTGATCGGCATCGCGGTAGCGCTGGACCCGTTGCCGCTGACCGCGTTCATGATCATCCTGCCCTCTCAGGGTGGCGTGCGAAAAGGCGCGGCGTACGTGTTCGGGTGGCTGGTGTCCCTGGCCATCGTGGTCACCATCACCGTGCTCGCCACCGGCAACAGCCCCCCCAAGCCGAGCACGGCGCCCTCGCTGGCGGTGCTCGCCGTGAAGATCGCGATCGGCGCGGCCCTGGTGGTGATCGCGGTCCGGCACATCCGGTCGAGGCAGCGGCCCAAGCCGCCGAAGAAGCCGCCTAAGTGGCAGGAACACGTGGACGGCATGTCACCCTGGTTCGCCTTGGGCCTGGCCCCGGCGCTGCAGCCCTGGGTCCTGATCGGGGCCGGCGCCGCTACGGTTGTCGATGCCAAGCTGTCCAGCTGGGAGAGCTATATCGCGCTGTTCGTGTTTTGCGTGCTGGGCTCGGCGTCCTATCTGGCCCTGGAGATCTACGCGGTGCTCCAGCCCGACCGTAGCCGGGCGCTGCTGGCCAGGTTCCGGACCTGGATTGACACCCACACCGACGAGGTGATCATCGTCGGGAGCCTGATCCTGGGCCTCTGGCTCATCGGCAACAGCATCTACCTGGTCGTTACGTGACTGACCTCGCGGGCCTCACGCCTCCAGGAGGCCTAGCTCGCGGGATCGCGTGACCGCCTGACTACGGTTGGACACCCCCAGCTTGCGGTAGATGGAGATGGCCTGTGACTTGACGGTGTTGGGGGACAGGAACAGTTCCTCGCCGATCTCGGGAAACGACAGGTGCGTGCAGAGCAACGGCAGCAGTCGCAGCTCGGCGGCGGTCAGCGCTGACGCGCCGGGGCCGCTCGAGCCGCGCATCGTCGTGAGCCGGGCCCGCAACTCCTCGGTCTGGCCGACCAGCACGCCCAAGTCGGGGCGCTGGAGGAGGATCTGCTCGACCTCGCGCAGCAGGGTCCGTGCCCCGGCCGGGTCGGCCAGCGCGAGGTAGCATGCGGCCAGCTCCAGCCTGGCCTGCACGGCCACGTGCGGCACGGCGTGGGTCAGGGCAGGGCGAAGACGCTGCGCCACGGCCAGTTCCTCGCGGGCTCGCTGCCTGTCACCGCGATGCAGCGCGATCCGCGCGGCGGCGGCGTACACGATGGTGATCGGCGGGTGGTCGTCGAGATTGGCACCGCGCGCTAGCGTCCTGGCCTGGTTCAGGTACCGCTCGGCCGAATCCCACTCGCCGTTGGCAATCGCCAGCAGCGACCGTTCGGCCAGCGCCACGCAGGGTCCGACCGTCACCCCGCCCGGCTGGCCCTCCGCGATCGCGTCCGCGAAGAGGACATCGGCCTTGTCCGGATCGCCGGCCATCAAATGCGCCAGCCCCAGGTACAGGATCGCCGCGGTCCGCCAGAAACTCCCGCCGGCCATGGTCGCGGCGGCCAGTTCCGCATCGGCGCGCATCTGAGCCGCGCCGTCCCGGCACAGCAGCGCCCTGAGCAACGCCAGCCATGGCTGTATCGACGGGCTTCCGTCGGGCAGGCTGGTGACAGCGGCTCCCCGCTCGGCGGCCCGGGCCCACCGTTCGGCGTCGTCCGGCTTCCCGGTGAGCGCGGCGAGCAGGGCGGCCAGCATGGCGGCCGCCGGGTAGTCTTCCACGTCCGCGTGATCCTGGAGCCACCTCAGCCACCGTTCGGCCGTCGCGACCATGCCGCGCTGGTACGCGGGGAACGTCAGCACGGTCGCAAGCCGGGCCACCGAATCGGCGTCGCCCGCCTGCATCCAGTACTCCAGTGCCTCATCGGGGCGCCCGTTGCCTTCATGCCACTGCGCCGCCCGCCGCCGCAGGACCGGGACCAGGCCGGGCTCCAGGCGGTCCAGCTCCGCCAGGAGCAGGTCGCGGAACAGGTGGTGATAGCGGTACCACTGTCCCCGCCGGTCCAGCGGCACCACAAGCAGGTTCGACTGGGCCAGCCCGGCCAGCGTCGCGGCCGAGCCTTGCAGCCCGAGCACCGCGTCGCACAGCGGACCGGACATGCGTTCCAGGGCGGCGGTGCGGGTCAAGAACAACGCGTCCGCCTCGGGAAGCCGGTCCAGGACCTCAGACCGCAGGTAGTCGCGCATGAAGATGTCGTCCCCGCTGAACACGGGAGCGGTTTCGCCGTCCCGGCTGCCCGCCTTGATGGCCAGCGCGGCGATGTGCAGGCCGGCGGCCCATCCCTCGGTCCGCCCGTGCAGCTCGGCGGCCTCGTCCGCACCGAGGATGACGCCAGCGTGGTCCAGCAGCGCCGCCGCCTCCCCGGCGGTGAGCGACAAATCGCTGGGGCCGATCTCCAGGATCCGGCCCTCGGCGCGCAGCCGCGCGACGCGCAGCGGCGGGTCGGCCCGCCCCGCCAGGACCAGCTGCGAACCGGCCGGGACATGATCAGCCAGGACCGACAGCGCGGAGCGGCATTCCCGGTCACGCAGTACGTGCACGTCGTCCAGCACCAGCACCACCGGCGAGGACAGTGCCGCGAAGGCCGACCCGAGCCTGGGCACGACCGAGCCGGGCACCGAACTGCCGGACGAGGCAAGCGCATCGAATACCCGCTCATCGATCGGCTCGATCTCGTCCAGTGCCGCCGCGACATAGGCCAGCAGCACCTTCGGGTCGTTGTCCGCCTCCTCCACCGTCACCCAGGCGAACGCCCGCCTGCTGCGCTCAGCCCACTGCGACAATGCCGTCGACTTCCCGTAGCCCGGCGGCGCGACCACCGACACGACCGGCCGGTAATCGTCCCGGGCCAGCCGCCTGAGCAGCACCCGGCGATCGACGATCCCCGGCCGCGGCGGCGGACGGCGAAGCTTCGACACGATCAGGTCGAACCGCGGCCTGGGCGCGCGCCTCGCCCGCCCATCCCGCTCGGATACCTCGCTGACACTCATGCCAAGCAGACCCCCCCACAAGACACCCGGTCATGATCGCTTAGAGCCTCAGACCAGGTCAAGTTAGGCGCGCGTCAGCGGAAGGGACACTAGGGCATCATCCGTCGCGGGTGAGGGGTCGCTGGCGGCTGGACGGTCGCTACTGCGCTGGTGACGCAGGACTAAAGAACCTGTGGTCTAAGCATGTCTGGCAGACATGCATCGCACATCTGTTTCGGATCACAAGCGCGTGCGACTTAATCCTGAACCCAGATGGTCCGTGAACTCCTTGCCTAGCATCGATGTCTGGGCAAAGGAGTCTTGTTGACGCCAGCTACCAACGGCTCACTCCCCGAACATTACGAAGGCGCGTCCGGAATTCGGCTTCGCCCAGCTGCCTGAGTCCTCGGCTTCGTCCCATAATGAGGCCGACTATAGGGGCAAGCACGCCAACCAGGATGATGAGCAGCAGCAGGAGCGCAGTGGAGGAAGTGGAGGAGGAAGCGGAATGAACGTGGTCGATGATCCACTGGAATACATGCAACGCGAACAGAGCGATGATAAGCAGTGCGATCCCAGCCCACGCAGGAAAGAACCTAGCAACCATGAGAGCGACCAGGACTCCGATCCAGAACACGTGACTAGTGCCCGCCGACCCTACTACCGGGGCCTGTTGGCTTGCAGTCGCTAGAATTAACCCTCCCATAAACAGAACATTTGCACTCGACGCTCCGGTCCACGCGAGGATCAGCAAGTCGTGATCATTCCGCAACATGCATCCCGTAACGGTCGCACAAAGCCGAATGACGATCTGCGGCATTCATGGAATCGCGGAAATGTAATTTCAACAGTGTAACTTCCGACGGGCCCGCGGTGATTGCCGGACCTGGGCTTGGCTATGCGGTTTGCTCAGCGTTGTTGATGCGACGGGGCCGCTGGCTTTGCGATTTGCGGATTGTCGCGGAGCGCCAGACCGGTTCACGGCCCATCCTGGGGTCGGCGGTAGGCATCTGGCCGCGGGCCGCGCTGATCTATCTGCACGGCGGCGATGCCCCGCAGGGTCCGTTAGCGCTCAATGATTCCACGAGTCTGGGCGAATCACCCTCGGTTGGGTGACGACCTCACGCGGCTGCCCCGGACAGTATCGGGCCAAGTCGCCGAGTGAGGAGTCGCGGAGATGCGGATCGTGATCGCGTTGGGTGGCAATGCGCTGCTGCGGCGCGGTGAGCCGATGACCACCGAGGTCCAGCGGCGGAACATCATGGTCGCGGCCAAGGCGATCGCGCCGCTGGCCGCCGGGCACAGCATCGTGGTCGTGCACGGCAACGGGCCGCAGGTGGGCCTGCTGTCGCTGCAGGCCGAGTCGTACGCCGACGCGGAGCCGTACCCGCTGGACGTCCTGGACGCGGGCACTCAGGGCATGATCGGCTATCTCATCCAGCAGGAACTGCGGAGTCTCCTGCCGCCGCAGCAGCAGGTGGCCACCCTGCTCACCATGATCGTGGTGGACCCGCAGGACCCGGCCTTCTCCCATCCGACGAAGTTCGTCGG
>Ga0335076_10008701_pt1 | contig 10251 bp, 9 predicted proteins | sample Lox_Sample_25_FD_206717 | JGI IMG/M metagenome (GOLD analysis project Ga0335076, IMG submission 206717) | Soil microbial communities from Loxahatchee National Wildlife Refuge, Florida, United States - Lox_Sample_2.5 | ecosystem: Environmental > Terrestrial > Soil > Wetlands | place: USA: Florida...
CCCGGGCTGGAGCGAGTTCTACATTGAGACAACGCGACGCTTCGCGCATCATGGCTACCTCGCGATCTGCGCCAACCTTTACGAGCGCGAGGGTCGAGGCAGCGACGGCGATCCTGACGACGTCGCCGCCAAGGTGCGCGCCGAGGGCGGCATTGCTGACTCACAGATGGTTGGGGACACCGAAGGCGCGGTGAAGTGGATGCGCGCGCAGCCCAATCATAACGGCAAGGTTGGTCTCTTCGGCTCCTGCTCCGGTGGCCGCCACGCCTTCATCTACGCCTGCCAGCGTAGTGATGTCGACGCTTGCGTCGAGCTGTGGGGAGGCCGCGTTGTGATGGGCAAGGAGGAGCTCAATCCCAAGACGCCCGTCGCTCCGATCGACATGACGAAAGACCTCTCATGTCCGCTGCTCGGCCTGTTCGGCAACGAGGATCGGGCACCGAGCCCCGAGCAGGTGAATCAGCAAGAAGCCGAACTCAAGAAGCACGGCAAGACTTATGAATTCCACCGCTACGACGGAGCCGGCCATGGCTTCTTCTATTGGCACCGGCCGCTTTATCGGCCCGAGCAGGCCATGGATGGTTGGAGCAAGGTATTCGCCTTCTTCGGCAAGCATCTAGCGAGGTAGGGAGTTCCTGCATGTGCACGTCCATCATCGAATTCGCACGCGCGCACGGCATGGCGAAGCGCGGGTGCGAATGGTTCCCGCTGTCGCAAACAGTGGTTGCTTATGACCACGCGCGACATGCGCAGCTTGGCGATGTCGTCACGCTCGACTTCATCAACACAGACCTTGACCCCGGTTCGCGCGTCGGAATCGAGCTCTCGCTGGAGACAGCCAAGGGGCTGCGCGCCGCTCTCGATCGCGTGATTGCCGCAGCCGAGTTCGAGGAGGCCGAAGTGCGGGGCGGGACGGTAGCCAAGCGCGGGTTTGCGCTAACGGGGTGAAGAGACGGCAGTTCCTTGAAACTCCGGGCGGGGTTGGGGTTCCGGCGGGCGGCCCAATACGTGGGTAGATGAAGAAAATCATCCACGGCGAGCGTCATTTTTCCAACCTGAGGTCGTTTGCCGAGCGAACTACCCCCGACCCAGTTCACTCGGCCTCAGAAAGCCCGCAGACGGGTAACCCAATTCGACACCGCGTCGCCGCTGCTCATGTCGGGCTGCACAAGGCCATCAATCATAAAGGTCGGCGACACATGGATGCCATTCTGGCGCGCATACTTGCAATGCGATTTGATCTCCCGATCCAAATCCGGAATGGCGAAAGCGTCCGCCAAAGGCAAGCCACTATAGCCTTCGAGGCGCGCGATGATGTCGCGTGGCGTTGCATCCAAATTTGGACCGCTGCAATGGCGTGTGAACTCGAACTCCTCACGGCGTCTTGCGACCGCCGTCATAACCGTCTTTGCCGCCTCCTTGCCTCCCTGCAGGGTGGACGCAGCCAAGATGCAACGGACAATTACGCCGGAATACATGTGCCAGGGTTGCGACAGGAGACGGACTTTGACCGTGATTCGATCATCGCCCGAAAGCTTCAGCGTGTCGTCAAGCTTCCCGAAAGCCTTTGCGGAGAATGGGCACGTGGGCTCAAGAAACATTTCAAAGATGCGGGGGCCATGGCCCCAAGCCAAAGGTTCAGCCTTCCAGGTCACCGTCTGATTCATTGAGTTCGTCCCGTCTCCGTGCATGCCGCGCGGATTCGCCGCCCTATGTCACGATTTATGACTCGTTGGGACCTGTGCGGCATACCAATCGAGAATCTCGACTCCATTCATATGGACGATTCCTTGACGGCTATTGATGTCTGCGTACGCTTTTTCGAGATAGCCGATCCGGTGAGGCTGGCCCATGATGTAAGGATGCAGCGCGACGGCCATGATCTTCACGCGCTCCGGGCTCTCGTCAAGGTAGCGGTCAAGCGTGTCACGGCACTTTGTGACCCAGTAAGGCGACTCGTGATTCTGCAAAATCATCGTCGCGATGTCATGGGTCTCGAAGTTGTAGGGCAAGGTTACCAGCGGTCCGTGTTTGGTCCGGATTGTCGTTGGCTCGTCGTCGTAAACCCAATCGCCGATATAACGCACGCCGGCCTCGGCCAGCAGATCGGGAGTGTCCAACGTCTGCGTTAATCCTGGACCTAGCCAACCCACGGAGCGCTTGCCAGCGAACTTTTCGATCACATCCATCGCTCGATGAATCGTGCCGCGTTGATCCTCCAGCTTGTGCATCGGAATTTGATCGTAACCATGCGCCATGAACTCCCAACCTGCGTCTCGAGCCTGCGCCGCGACCCGTTGGTAGTCCTCGCAAACCCGCGCGTTGACTGACAGAGTCGGACGAATGCCGAGCCTCTCAAACAATTTGAAGAACCGCCATACGCCGACGCGCATGCCGTATTCGTGCCAGGCCCAGTTGGTGACGTCGGGCAACATGGTCTGGCCGGACGGCGCCGGCATGGCGGTGCGCGGCATTGGCCGCGAAATGTCCCAGACCTCCAGATTGACAATCGTCCACACGATGACCTTGCCGCCGCTGGCGAGTTTGAGGGGCGGTCGGTCGACGATGGCGGAATAAGGGCTTCTCTCGCTTGGATTCATATCGGCGCTTCCTCTCCGAGCCCGAATGTGTTCGGGTCGTCGTCAAATTTACAGTCACAGTCGCGTCGACTGTGCACAGCAGAGTGTTATAGGCGTTGCCGCACCGTGACGGTCTCGATCATATGTCAGGGCGCCCCAGGTCGTTCTTATAGATCTTCGGTATCTCCGTACCTCTATCACTCGACTGGACAGAGCGCGATTGACCTCGTCGACGAAATCTGTCCTGCCCAAGTGGGGGCGCGGCGCGGCCGCCCAGCGCGAGAGGCGAGCTTTGCTTTCCCGCATGAAGGTTCGTCCTCGATCTTGAATGTGGCGGCCGTGATAGCCAGGCTGATGCCCGTCGGTGGACATATGCGATTTCCGCTTTACGTTGGAGAATTATCTGTCCAGACGTGTAAACACTTCGATCTGACCCGTTCGTCAAGCCCTCGGCGAATGACCGCTACTTGCGCACAGCCGCCGTCGCGGCCTTCGCGGTTACCTGCCGGTTACAGTCACGCAAATTCACTTCCGTGAACGCCAATGCGCTCTAGTTCTTCCCTGTTCACGAATCCCTTTCGACCCTGTTTCGCGCATTCCTGTGAACCCGCTTGAACGCCCTTGAACCGCGTCGCAGCTGTTGAACACTCTGAAACTACGCTTCCTAAACCTGGGGTCAGAGGTTCAAGTCCTCTCCGGGACGCCACTCTCCGCACAATTTCCGATGGACAGGGGTGAACGGGCGAAGGTCGTCGTCTCCGACTTGAACGAGCCGGGCGCCAAGGCCCTCGCATCTGAGCTTGGACACAACGGCATGGGCGTCAAGCTCGACGTCACGGATCAGGCATCGAACGACGCCATGGTCGCCGCCGCCGCCGTTTCCCATTTCGGCGGCATCGACATCCTGGTCAACAACGCCGGCATCTTCGACCTCGCTGACATCATCGAGATGCGGGCGCATGGCGCGCCCGGACGAGATTGGCGGCCTTGCGACGTTCCTCGCCGGCGAAGACGCCGACTATATCGTCGCGCAGACCTCCAACATCGACGGCGGCAACTGGATGAGTTGAGCGATGAAATCGATCCTCACGATCGGTGAGATCCTCGTCGAGATCATGGCGACCGAGAAGGGCGACTGGTTCCTCGAACCGGTCAGCCTGATTGGCCCGTTTCCGTCCGGCGCGCCGGCGATCTTCATCGATCAGGCCGCTAAATTTGGTCAGCCGGCCGGCCGCCATCATCGGTTGCGTGGGCGCCGATGACTTCGGGCGGGTCAACCTGGATCGCCTGCGCCGCGATGGGGTCGACGTGGAGGGTGTCCGGATCGATCCTGAGATGGCCACTGGCAGCGCCTTTGTGCGCCACAGGTTCGATGGATCTCGCAATCCGGTCACGCGCGGGCGGCAGGCGATTTGTCTCGATGAGAGCGAAATTGCACTACGCACTTATCGCGATCGTCAGCACCCCCTTGTACGCGCCGGAAGCGCCGCGCGTGACCATCGGCGTCTGTGCTGCGATCTGCCTGGGCGTACTGTCAGCGAAGACGTCGTCGCGCTCGATGCTGACCGAGGTGAAATTTGCGGCGCTGGCGCCGTAACGCGAGGCGGCATAGATGGCTCGGCATGCCTCCGCCGGCATCGCCATTTGCGAGGTTAGCAGCCGATTCTTAAAGCTCGTCGCTCGATCAAGGTTCATGTAGACTTCGAAATGGATGTGTGGATAGCGTCCCGGATAGCAGCCAGGAAAAATCGTCGTGAAGGTCGCATTGCCAACCGAATTGGCAACGCCGACGGCACGCAGATAGGAGGCGTTCGGAAGATCGTAGATTGAGTAGCGCCCGAGCGCGTCACAGTGCCAGAGATAGATCGCGTGGCCTGCTAACGGCGCGCAGGCTTGCCGAGCGTCCACGAGTGTAATTTCAAGATCGAAGACCTGGCCTTCAGCGGCAATTGCCGTTTTGCCTATATTGGTGCGCATGTCGCGCCGTACGATGCCGCTGCTTTTGAGGACATTGGACAGCGTGCCATGCGCATCGTTCGATCCGTCGCTCGGGAACGGCCCCTCGGTCTCGGCAGGGTCGGCAAGGCACTCGCGCCTGTCGGAGGCTTGGGCGATCGCATCGGCTTGAGCGGTCGGGAATATCCGGCCTTTGCCTAAAGCCGAAAGCGCGCCCATCGCGCTCGCCGACGCGACTAAGGCCAGGGCCCGGCGTCGATTGAGGAAAGCGCTGAGGTCGTGTTGCAAGCCGAGATCGTGATCGTGCGGTGGGGCTTTGCCTCGGATCATCACAACCTCCAGCTGGGAGTCCAAGGAGAGTGCGTTTCATACCGACGCCTCTAACGGTTGGCGCCCCTGTTTATTCGGATCAGTGGCAGCTTTCGACGTAAAGCAGCCATTGCCTACCGTGGCCCCCTCTGGGGTTCACCCCTGAAGAACCGGAACTCCGGGCCGAGGATCTCATCCCTTGCGAGCGTCCCCGCCTCGACCCCAAGAGGGATGATCGTCCGACATGCGCGCGGCGGAGGTTCGACAGGCGCGTTTTCCTTCCCGCCTCAAACGGCGACGCCCAGCAGAAGCACGGCGAGGATCGGGACCAACAGGACGCCCATCAGCGGAACGATGAATTTGACGTACTGATCGAAGCCGACTTTCGCCAGCGCGAGGCCGGCGACGAGAATCGCGTTGGTGGGAGCAATCAGGCGCAGCCAACCTGCCGCCGCACCCCAGGTGGTGATCACCAGCGCCCGGTCGACTCCGGCGAAATCGCCAAGCGGGGCCAGAACCGGCATCGTGAGCGCGGTGCCTGCCGCGCCGCCGCCGACAAGGAACGACAGCGGCAGGCTGCCGAGAAAAGTCAGGACCACGAAGACGGCGCTGGAAGCACCCGTCAGCAGCCCCTCCATCGAATGCAGCACCGTGTCGATCGTCTTGGTATTTGTCATCACAACCGAGACGCTTCGCGCCACCGTGACGAGAAACGCCGGCCCGGTGAAATCGATGACCCCCTTGATAAAGGCTTTGGCGGCAGTTTCCTCGTGGAGCCGCCCCACAAGCGCGGCCACAATCGCCATGACGAAGAACAGCGCGGAGAGTTCCGGCAGCCACCAGCCGAGCTCCCACCAGAGCGGCGAATTGACGGTCTTCTCCGTGTAGGGGTCGACCGGGGCGTTGTCCAACAGCGCGCCCCAGGGAACAATGGAAAAAGCGAGCAGTCCGAAGGTGAAGAAGACAAGGGCGATTACCGCCGCGTGCGTCGCGGTGAGCGGATCGGGAGCCTCAGCGTCTGCCGCCGCCAGCGCTTGGTCCGCGTCGTCGATCCCGCTCAGCGATTTTGACGGGTCGGCTTTCACTCGAGCGGCGTACCAGAGCGTATAGCCGATCGCAGCCGCCAGCGTCAGAGCGAGAAGAACAAGGCGCAGACCTATGCCGTCGGCAAGGGTGACGGCAGCCTTCGATGACCCGATGCCGGTGAGGAATGGGTTGATCGTCGAAGCAAGCGCGCCGACGAACGGAGCAACCGTGACCACCGCGACCGTGACCATCCGGTCGTAGCCGAGCGCGATCATGAGCGGGACCATCATCGCGTACAGGCCGAGGGTCTCGTCGCTCCAGCCCTTGATCGATCCCAGGACGCCGAACAGCGCCATCAGGGTGGCGATCAAGAAAGCTCCGCGCTCGCGAAAGCGATGAGACAAATGGTGGATGCCGAGATCGAGCGCTCCGGTCGCGAAGACGACCCCCATAAACCCGCCAATTGAGAGAACGAAGAGGAACACTCCGACGGAGCCGAACATCACGCCCTTGTTGGAGGGGCCCACCTGTCCTGTTGCGGGATCCTGGACACCGTACATTCCGTTGACCGGCGCGAGCAGCAGGTCCTCGACGCGGCCAACGAAGCCGAGTGGAGGTTCGACGTATCGGAAAGAGCCCGCGACCGGGCTCCCAGCCGGGTCATGCGTGTACTGGCCGGCCGGGATGAAAAAAGTCGCGATCCAGACAAAGACGAGGACGCAGGCGAGAATGGTGACCGGCGCCGGAAATGCGCGCTTCTCGCCTGAGCACGGCGCCGGTTTGGCAGGGGCGTCCTCAGACGACGGCTGAACCCTGTCGCTCAACACCTTCCTCCCCTGCGGGCTCTCGACTGGCCACCGCTTTTCGCGACCTCTAGGGCCAAACGGAGAGTGACAGGCGGCGCGTCCCAAGACAAATGCCGCCGTCGCGCAATGGCCGGGGCTTCGCGATTCCGGCCGGATCAGCGTCACGCCGGTTCGTTCCAGGCTCGATCCGAGAGGCGAAGTGTGGTAGGTTTTCGCTAAACAAACGGCTCGACCCACCCGGCTAACGGGGGCGGGCGCAAGCGGGGGAGGAAGCATGACGTCTTCAACAGCGTCGTCGGCGCCGTCGGCCGTCTCCTCGACTGAACAGCAAAAGCTGCCGCTCTCCTCCCTGACCGCGATGGTCATCGGCTCCATGGTCGGAGCCGGCATTTTCAACCTCCCCGGACGCTTCGCGACCGCGACCGGCCCGTTCGGGGCGCTCATCGCCTGGGCGATCGCGGGGACTGGCATGTACATGCTGGCGCGCGTCTTCCAGGCGCTGGCCGAAAAGCGGCCCGATATTGACAACGGCGTCTTCGCCTACGCGAAGGCGGGCTTCGGCGACTACGTCGGTTTCCTATCTGCCTTCGGCTACTGGCTCGGCTCCGTTCTCGGAAACACCTTCTATTGGGTCCTGATTGGCGCAACGCTTGGGCGGTTCTTTCCTCAATTCTTCGGCGACGGCACGAGCGCGTCTTCGATCATCGTCTCGCTTATCGGCGTCTGGGCTTTCCATTTCCTGATCCTGCGCGGAGTCAAGGAGGCGACCTTCATCAACAAGGTCGTCACCGTCGCCAAGATCGTTCCGCTGATCCTCGCGGTGCTGATCTTCGTCTTCTTCTTCAATTATTCGCAGTTCTCCGAAAACTTCTTCGGCGGCGTCGGCATGCCGGAAAAGAGCCTGATCATGCAGGTGCGCGACACCATGCTGATCACCGTATTCGTCTTCATCGGCATCGAGGGCGCCAGCGTCTATTCGCGCTTCGCCCAGAAGCGGTCGGACGTAGGCTCGGCGACCATTCTCGGCTTCGTGGCCGTCAGCGGTCTGATGGTCGCGATCACGCTGCTCCCCTACGCCACGGCGCCGCGCGCTTCGATCTCTCGCGTGGCCAATCCCTCGCTAGCCGGGGCGCTCGAGCTTGTCGTCCGCCATTGGGGCGCGGTGATGATCTCGGTCGGCGTGCTCGTCTCCGTGCTCGGCGCCTTCCTCGCCTGGACCCTCATCTGTGCGGAAGTGCTCTTCGCGGCGGGCAAGTCGAACGACATGCCGCAGCTGTTCGCTACGCAGAACAGCAACGAGGTGCCGACATACGCGCTCTGGCTCTCGAACATCCTCGTCTCGCTGTTCATCATTTCGACCTACTGGTCCAGCGACGCCTTCAATTTCATGCTCGACATGACAAGCGTGACGACGCTTTTCCCCTATCTGCTCGTCGCGGGATACGGGTTGATGCTGGCGCGCAGCGGGGTGGGCTACGAAAAGGCGCGCGCCGAACAGGGTCGTGACCGCGTCATCGCGTGGCTGGCCGTCATCTACACCATCTTCATGATCATCGCCGCGGGCTCGAAATACGTGATCCTGACCTGCGTGCTCTTCGCGCCCGGCACGATCCTCTATTTCTGGGCGCGGCGCGAGCAGAACGCGCGCCTGTTCACGGGGACGGAGCTCATGGTCTTCGCCGTTTTGATCGTCGGCGCGGCGATCGGCGTCTACGGACTCGCGACCGGCCTCATCACGCCCTAACAGGAGTTCGACAATGGAAACCAAGTTCGGCGTCCATTCCGAAGTCGGCCAGCTTCGCAAGGTGATGGTTTGCGCACCCGGCCGCGCCCACCAGCGCCTCACGCCTTCGAATTGCGACGACCTCCTGTTCGACGACGTGCTCTGGGTCGACAACGCCAAGCGCGATCATTTCGACTTCATCACCAAGATGCGCGATCGCGGCGTTGACGTGGTCGAGATGCACAACCTGCTCGCGGAGACGGTCGGGGTCCCGGAGGCGAAAAATTGGATTCTCGACAATCAGGTTACCGCCAATCAGGTCGGCGTCGGCCTTGTCGATGAGGTCCGCAGCTATCTCGAGGGCCTCAAGGACCGCGACCTCGCCGAGACGCTGATCGGTGGCCTATCGACCCAGGAGTTTCCCGAGAAGATCGGCGGCGAGATGCTGGCGCTCGTGCGCGACGCGGCGGGCGTGAACGAATATCTGCTGCCGCCGCTCCCCAACACCCTTTACACCCGCGACACGACCTGCTGGATCTATGGCGGCGTGACGCTGAATCCGCTCTATTGGCCGGCGCGTCACGAGGAGACGATCCTCACCACATCGATTTACAAGTTCCATCCTGACTTCGCCGGCAAGGTCAACGTCTGGTGGGGCGACCCCACCAAGGACTGGGGCCTCGCCACGCTCGAGGGCGGCGACGTGATGCCGATCGGCAAGGGCAATGTGCTGATCGGGATGAGCGAGCGCACGTCGCGACAGGCGATCAGCCAGCTGGCGCAGACTTTGTTCGAACGGGGCGGGGCGGAGCGGGTCATCATCGGCGCGATGCCGAAACTGCGCGCGGCGATGCATATCGACACGGTCTTCACCTTTGCCGATAGGGACTGCGTGCTGATCTATCCGGACATCGTCAACAAGATCGAGTGCTTCTCCTACCGCCCGGGATCGAAGAAGGGGACGCTCGACCTCCGCAAGGACAAGGGCGGGCTGACCGAAACGATGCGGGAGGCGCTCGGCCTGAAGTCGATCCGGGTGGTGGAGACTGGGGGCACCGATTACATGCGCGAGCGGACGCAGTGGGACTCGGGCGCCAACCTCGTCTGCGCGTCGCCCGGCGTCGTGTTCGCCTACGACCGGAACACCTATACCAACACTCTGCTGCGCAAGGCGGGGATCGAGGTCGTCTCCATCGTCGGCGCGGAGCTCGGGCGCGGCCGGGGCGGCGGCCATTGCATGACTTGCCCAATCGCGCGCGACGCGGTCGACTATTGAGAAGCGGGGGCAGTGAGACGCCGCGAATCGCGGTGGGCTAGGATGGCGGCCATCGCCGTTGTCGCGACGTTCTCCCATCTCGCGCTGTTCGCATCGGCTGCGTCGGGGGAAGACCGGAGCGACGCAGGAATTGACGCTGACGACGCTCGCACCGACGCGCTGCTCGGCGCTTTCGGTCCGCAGAGGCCGGAGTCGGGGGCTTACGCAAGAGCGGCGCATCCTGGGCGCGCCGGCAGACGATACGGCCCGCGGCCGCACTTCAGGGCGACGCCGCGAGCGCCGCAGTGATGGCGCCCAATCAGAGCGTCGAGGAAGCTGGGCAACCGGGGATTGGGCGATGGGGAGGCGGCGGGACGGGCGGGCGACGACAGGCGCGAGGCCGTGCCGGCGCGCGTGCAGTTGGGCGCTCGGCCTTGCTGTCGTCCTCGCCTCGCCGGTCGCGGCCCGCGCGCAGGCTGCGGGCGACCGCAGCGACGCGGGGGTCGACGCCGACGACGCGCGCATCGACGCGCTGCTTGGCACGCTCAATCTCTCGACGCCCCAGGCTTTTGGAAATCTCTATTCGACCGCGCCGGG
>Ga0335076_10008702_pt1 | contig 10251 bp, 12 predicted proteins | sample Lox_Sample_25_FD_206717 | JGI IMG/M metagenome (GOLD analysis project Ga0335076, IMG submission 206717) | Soil microbial communities from Loxahatchee National Wildlife Refuge, Florida, United States - Lox_Sample_2.5 | ecosystem: Environmental > Terrestrial > Soil > Wetlands | place: USA...
GGCTTCCTTGACGCCTTCGTGGCCCAGTTTGTGGAGCGTCTCGACAAAAGAAGGCTCGAGCCATTTCGCCGGGCCGACTTTGCTCTGGAAACACAGGATGCGCGTGCGGGGCCAATTGGGATAACGCTTGGCGCCAAGTTCGTTGACCAGGCGGAAAGTCTCGTTGATGTGCTTGGGGTAGGGATCGCCTTTTTCGGCGAGGCTGAGCGGAATCCCATGGGCGCTAAAGACCAGATGGATGCGGGATGAATCCGGGAACTGGCGGAGGCACTTGCCGATGTTCTGCACGAGGGCCTCGATGTAAAGCGGATGGTCGTAAAAATCTTCGATGGTGCGCTCGGGGAGCGAGTCTGAAGGCTCGCCGTAGACGCGGCGCCATTCCTTCAGGCTACTGAGGGTGGTGGCGAAGGAATAGTGGGGATAGAGCGGCAGGAGCACCAGTTCATCAAGACGCCCGGCAGATTTCAGAGCACTGACGGCACTCTCGGTGAGGGGTTTCCAGTAACGCATGGCAGTCACAGCAACCGGGTCGATGTATGGCTGAAGAGCCGCGACAAGCTTGGTGCGCTGGCGCTCGGTGAGGACGCCGATGGGAGAGCGCCGGCCGATCATTGCGTAACGTCCCCTAACCGCAGGCGAACGTTTTTTCGCGATATAACGCGCGAGAGGGCCACGAATAAAGTTGAGCGGGCCCAGAGGGATGATGTCAGGATCGTTGAAGAGATTGTTGAGAAAGGGCTCGACAGTCTGGAGAGAATCGGGCCCGCCGAGTTGAAAAAGGACGATGCCGACGCGTTTTTTGGTGCTCAAGTGAGTTCCCTTTCGTTGGGGCGCGAAGGTTTTGGTAATTATGCACGAAGAAGGGTCCGCTGCCGTAATTGAAGCCGGACTCGAAAATCGGCCGTTTGAGCGCCTGGCGCTACTTCTTCGCGAGGGCGTTCTTCAGACGGTCCACTTCGGCGCGCAGGGCCGAGGTGCGCCAGACGATTGAGAGAAAGAACACGAAGAAGATACCCCAGCCGATGAGGTACGCCGCAAAAACGCTATCGAGATTCTTCATTGGACCTCCGCTTCCCGTTGCAAAAGATCGACGTCGTGACGCAGTTTCTCGACGATGTAGCGCTCGACGATCAAGAACAGACAGAACACGTGCATGACGAAAACATTAAAGAAGAAGACTTTGCTCATGGTGGGATCGAGCCCGGAGCCCTGGCCGCCCATCACCACGGGCGCGGGATGCTGGGTGCGCCACCAGCGGATCGAGAAAAAAACCAGGGGCACATCCAGGAACGCAAAGATGCCGAATAGCGCGCTGAGCAAGGCTCGCCGGCCGGGTTCTTCGATGAGGGTCCGAAGCAGCAAGTAAGAGACGTAGAGGAGCCACAGGACGAAAGTCGAAGTCAGGCGGGCGTCCCAGGTCCACCAAATGCCCCAGACCGGGTGGGCCCAGATGGGGCCGGTAATCAGGACGATGGTGATGCAAGCGATGCCCACCTCCGCGCAGGTGACGCCGAGCCAGTCGTATTTCTGCTCGCGCTTCCAGACATAGAGCAGGTTGGCGACAAAGCAGACGAAGAAGACCATTTCGCCGGCCCAGGCAGTGGCGGCGTGAAAGTAGAAAATGCGCTGAATGACGCCCATGGTGCGTTCCGTGGGCGCGACAAAAAAGTTAGCGTAGGCAGCGGCGACGACGAGAGCTATGGCCACCCCGCCGAGAAGAATGCGTTTGGTCATCGTGTCATTCCTCCAGGAAATACTGACCGAAAATCCAGAGCGCGGTCAAAAAGACCATGTCGAAAACGCCGAGGAACGCGATTCCCTTCCATTGTACGACCGGCTCGCGATCCAGAAGGCTGCCGGTGACCGTGGCGCTCACCACGAGGACGGGCGTCAGAAGCGGGAGCAGGAGCAGAGGAAGGAGCAGTTCGCGCATGCGGGCTTGCGCTGAAATGGCGGAAATTGCCGTGCCGGCCACGGCAATTCCGAAGCTGCCCAGGAACAGCACGAGAACCAGCCAGGGCAGCTGAGACCAGAGCGTGATGTTGTAGAAAACGGCGAAAAACGGGAGCATCAGCGCTTCGGTAAGAAGCAGGAACAAGGTGTTGGCGATGAGCTTGGCGAGAAAGATCGCGAAGGGGTCGCTGACGGCCAAGCGGAGAGAGCTCAGTGTGTCATTGGCCTGCTCACGAAGGAAGCACGACTGAAACATCAGCGACGAGGCGAAGAGGATCGCCAGCCATAGGAGGCCCGGGGCAAATTCGCGAGCTTCTTCCGTGCCCGGATTGGTGGCAAAGCTAAACAGCACCAAGACAATGAGAATGAAGACGCTGGTAGTCGTCAGAAGCTCGCGGGAACGGAATTCCGTGCGAAGCTCCTTGCCGAGCAGGGTCGCGGTGTTGGACAGGAGGGCCATGGCGTCGCTTCAGGCACCTCCAAAGGAGAGAATCGAGCGCGGAGACGCGCCAGTCTTGGTATCGGCGACAACGGCGCCGGCATCCAGCTGAACGGCGCGAGTGGCGAGGGCAGAGATTTCCGACTCGCCGTGAAGGCTCATAATGACGGTACAGCCCGCGCGATTCACTTCGCCCAGAGTCTTCGCGAGCCAGGAAATACCGAGCGGATCCAGGCCCGTGGCGGGCTCGTCGAAGAGAAGCACGCTGGGCCGGTGAATGAGCGCTCGAGCAATGGCGATGCGCTGGCGCATGCCGCGAGAGAAGGTGCGTACGGCCGAGTCGCGGCGCTCGTAGAGACCGACTTCACGCAGCAGTTCGTCGGCGCGGGCTGCAGGACTGGGAACATCCTGCAGTTTGGCAAATAGGATCAGATTTTCTTCGGCGGTAAGCTCGTCGTAAACCATGGTTGTGTGGGCAACATAGCCGGGACGGCCCGCGGCGGAATCGCTGGCGGCGCCGGGGAAAGAAAGCTTTCCGGCCGTGGGACTGACGATGCGCGCGGCGATGCGCAGGAGGGTCGTCTTTCCGGAGCCATTGCGGCCGGCAAGGACCACGCACTCGCCCGGAGAAATCTCCAGCGAGACGCGGCGGAGGGCGAATAAACCGCCGTAGCGTTTATCGATGTTCTCGAAACGCAGACCGGTTGGTGGAAGGGCGAGAGTACTCACAATTCTTCCCGTGGTTTCTGGAAGTCATTTCTGGACGCCAAAGGACGTGGCATCCGCCAACGAAAACTTATCCCTGAACGAGGTCACGAAGAAGCTTCTCGACTTTGGCTCTTTCGCGACTGTACTCTTCTTCGGAAATGGTGCCGGCCTGCTTGCGCAGCTCCAAGCGAAAAATCTGGTCCTTGAGCGAATCCATGCTGACGCTGACGTGTTGATTGACAGCGACAGAAACATGGGAAGGCGTCGACTCCGGCGCGGCTGCAGGAGCTACGGGCTTCGCCGGTGCCGCCGGGGGCGCGGCAGTTTGCTTCTTCGGCGGCTTCTGCGACTTCGCGGGACGAGGCGACTCGACCGGAGCAGCTTCATCGGCAGATTCGACGGCCACCACTTGTTTGCGGGATAACAGGATTGCACCCATCGCGAACAGCGCCGCAAGACCCGCGAAGATGAACCATTTGAACTCGTCCAAACGGCTGGGAGCCGCGATTACTTCCTGGCCGCCGGTGCGAGAGTTCCCTTCCTGCGCGCCGCCCTGTCCGCCAGCGTCCGCGGGAGCAGCCGAACCAACACCGGAAAGGCTGACGGAGAGCACACCCTTGGCGGGCAGTGGGTCATGCGTGTAAACCATCATGCCCTGTTCCTGCCCGGAGGCCGTCAGGCCATCGCCACTGATCGTCACGCCCGGAGGCGCCACCACCAGAAGCTTGGACCCGGCGTAAGTGGCGGGCAGTTTCACGGATGCCGTGTTGTTCGGGTAAGGGAGTTCGTACGAGAGCCGTACATTGGTCTGACCGGGCCGGAAGGCGTAAGCGATCGCGAAGCGCCCTTTGCCCTTGTCAATCGAGGCCTGCGCGACCGACATTCCCATCGACGTGGTGGCGGAAACCTGGCCCAGCGTGCCGTTTTCAGGAATCGCAAAATCGAAATTGCCTTCGGTGCGGAAATAAGCCACCGGCGGATTCGAGGAGTTGGTCACTTCGTACTCTTCCGCGCCCACGAGCTTATCGCCCTGGGGCTGGAAGATCACGATGTGCGAGGGGATGGTGACGGTCTTGGGGTCTTTGGAAATGTCATAGACCTCGACCTCCACGTTGGGACGGCCCGGAGGCGCGAAGGTGTTGAAGCTGACGTCGTGGAGGGTGGCGCGGATGAGAATGGGCGCCGAGCCGATATTGTCCTTCGTGACGGTGAAGTGGCCGTTGGCATCGCTTGTGACAGTGGCCAGTTCCATCATGTTTTGCGTAGGGCTGAGAAGATCGAGAGCGACGTTAGGCTCGGGCTTACCCGTGGTGCGATTGATCACGATACCGCCAATCGTACCGGCATGGGCAACGGCAGTGAGTGTGAGGACGAAAGCTGTTGTGGAGAGGATGCGCGCGGCGAACGCCTTCATCGAGCGCTCCGCTCGGCCGCGACTGGGCGCACGGCGCGAGGACGGCGAACCTCAAACTCAGTAACCTGCTCGATTTCGGTGAGCACCAGAGCAGCTTCGTTTTCGAGAGAGTTTTTCATGAGCTCGTAATCGGCTTCGGAGTACTTCCCCGCCCGATATTCGAATTTCAGGTCGCGAAGATTCTCGTAGATGGTATCGCGGCGTTCGAAGAGCTGATCGAGTTTGGTGCGGTGAGGGGCGAGGTCCGACGCGTCGGGATGGATGTAAAAGATGAACAGGAACACGGCCGCGGCAAGGCCAAGGCACGCGCCGAGCACGGCCCAGTCTGGCACCAGCGCGAAGAGCAGAAGTTGGGCAAGGGCGAACATGGGCAATTAATCCTCCGTCTCGCGATCGGCTTGCGCGCGAGCCCGTAGCAAAGCGTCGTTGGCGGTGCCCACCGAGGGCGTTCCCGATGGCGTCGCGGGGCGATTGAAGTACCACTTGCGGACGATAAAGATCACAAGGGCCAGTCCCACGACAGCGTAAACGATAGGCATGAGCCAGGCGACCAGGCCGAAGCCATGCTTGGGGGGCTCGACGTAGACGATCGTGCCGTACTGTTGGACAAATGCGTCGATGATTTGCTGTTCGGACATGCCCTTGGCGAGCATGGAGTCGACTTGCTGGAGTTCCGCCTTGGCGGTTTCGCACGGGCCAGAGAACGCGCCGCCCGGGTGCGCACAGCCACCGGCAGTCATGTCGCAGCCTTTGCACATGCACTTGAGGTGCATGCCGATTTCCTTGGCGCGCGGCGAATAAGCGGTCTGGGCCATCAACAGGGGCACGCTGCCGAGTGCAGCAAGAAGAACGAACGCGCCGATGCGCTTGATGTTAGTCATGTCCCTCTCGCAAAGTAGCCGTTGGCGTCAACGCAGGTGCCGCGGGCGCCGTGGCAGCATCCGGAACCGTCGCCACACCAAGAGCGGCGCGACGATTCGGCATCAGCGCCAGGAGCGTTCCCATGACCACCCAAACGCCACCCAGCCAAATCCACTTGACCAGCGGGTTCAAGAACGCGTGGACGACGGGGATATTTGCGTCTGGATCCATACCGGCATAGACAACATAGAGGTCTTCGCGAAGCGTGGAGTAAATGGCAACCATGGTGCCGGCTTGCTGCTCATTGCCCTGGAACTGGCGCTTTTCGGGATACAGCATCATCAACTGCTTATTGTCTTTCAGAACTTCGACAATCATGCGTTGCGCGGTGTAATTCTTCTCCACCTTCGTATCCGCGCTCTGCAGCACAAGCGTATAGGGCCCCAATTTCATGGAGTCGCCGAGATTCATGGCCTTCTGCACATCGGTGTTGAAAGCGGAACCCGCCAGGCCGACGAACACGAGCACCATGCCGAAGTGCACGACGTAGCCGCCGTAGCGGCGCGTGTTGCGCATGGACAATTCGTGAGCGGCCATCATCATGCTCATGCCGGTGCGTGCCGCGATGACTTTCGCGCCGCGGTAAAACTCCATCACGATGGTCCAGAAAACGAAGATGCACAGAAAGAAGCAGATCAGCGAGTAGGTGTCGCGATAGCCCATCACGGCGAGAATGATCGTGCCGAGGACGCCGACGACGGCGGGCCAACCGAAATTCCGCCGCAGGCTATCGCCGGAGGTCTTGCGCCAGGCGAGCAGCGGGCCGACGCCAGTGAGAAACAGGATGGCGAGGCCGATGGGAATCATGACCTTGTTGAAGAACGGCGCCCCCACGCTGATCCGGTTGCTGGTGAACCATTCGGAGAAGACTGGGAAGAGCGTACCGGAAAGGACGGCAATGCAGGCGATCAGGAAGAGCAGGTTGTTGAACAGGAAGCTGGACTCCCGGGACACCATCGAGTCGAGCTGGTTTTCGCTCTTGAGGTAATCGCGGTTCTTGACGTAAGCGGTCAGGCAAACGAGCACCGTAACGATGATAAAACCAACAAACCACGGGCCGATTTGAGAGTTGGCGAAGGCGTGCACCGAGCTGACGACGCCGCTGCGGGTGAGGAAGGTACCCAGAATGCATAGCAGGAACGTGCAGAAAACCAGCCAGACGTTCCACACTTTCATCATGCCGCGCTTCTCTTGCATCATCACGGAGTGAAGGAAGGCGGTACCGGTCAGCCAAGGCAGCAGGGAGGCGTTTTCCACGGGATCCCATCCCCAATAGCCACCCCAGCCGAGCACGGCGTAGGCCCAATGCGCGCCGAGCAAAATGCCGAGAGACTGGAAGCACCAGGCAATCATGGTCCATTTGCGCGTCAGGTGAATCCACTTCTCGCCGGGATACCGCGCCAGCAAAGCTGCCAGCGCGAAAGCAAACGGAATCGTAAAGCCGGTGTAGCCGGAGTACAGATTCGGCGGGTGAATGACCATCTCCGGATACTGCAGGAGAGGGTTGAGGCCGTTGCCGTCCATGCGCGTGAAGGGCTCCAGGACACCGCTGGCGTTGACGGCGGCAAGGGTCTTGAACGGATTCTCAACGAAATTGTTCAGGGTGAGGAAGAAAATCTGTACGCCGGCCATGACCACGCCGACGTAGGGCATCAGTTCGCCGTTCTTATTGCGATAAGCGATGAGGACCGAAATCACGTAAACCGAGAGGAGGGTGCTCCAGAAGAGGAGTGAACCTTCCTGCCCAGCCCACAGAGCCGCGATTTTGTAGAACGCAGAGAGGTCGCGGTTGGAGTGGGACACAACATAAGCCATCGAGAAATTGTCGGTGAAGAACAGGTATTCGACGCAGAACGTGGCGAGGAAGATCAGGACACAGGTGGCGATGCCGGCCTGACGAGCGCTCTTGACGAGCAGCGGGTGACGCGTCTTGATGGCGAAAATCCCGCCGACGAACGCGTAGACTGCGCACACAAACGCGAGTAGAAGAGAAAAACTACCGAATACATCCATAGATTTTTCGCCCCTCCCCTTCGGATCGATCCAACGGGCGCCTTACATGCTGCTCGTCTGCGTTGCAGCAGCCGGAGCGGCGGGCTTGTCTCCCCCAGGCGCCGCTTCATACTTGGAAGCACACTTGGCCTGAACGTGTTCCGCGACGAACCGCCCGTCGGATGACGGACGACCTTCGACAAGAGCCTGAGACTTGTCGACAAACGTGTCGGGAAGCGGATCGCTGCCCACGTAACGCACGGCCAGCGTCTTGCCCTGCTCTTCCAGGACAAACTCGGTGCCGCCGGTGACATGGCGAATGCTGCCGGGAGCGACGGTTCCCGCAAGACGCATACGGTGATTGCGGGCGGAACCGGTGAGGGCCTGATACTCGGCAATGGTGTGGTAATAGGTTTTGCTTTCACCGTAGCCGAGCCACGCGAGGAACGCCAGGGCAACGACGATCACTCCGATGCCAACACCGAACTTAGCGCGATTCTGCACAGAGCACCTCAAAAGGCCCTAGTAAACAAGAGTTTAGCATAGGGGGCCGCAGGTAAGTACGGGATATAGTGTGGGTTACTGCGTCACCGGAAACAGTGACTCTCATCACACAGCTAACCTGATGAAGACTATGCCGTTTGTACATGAGAAATCCCCAAGACGGCTCGAAAGGCTTGAATTTCGGCGTCGCCCGGACTCGAATCTGTAAGCAAGACGCCAGCAGCCGGGTGAACTGGGCATCCCAAGTCCGTTTCGCGCAACCTATCGGCCACTGACTGTAGAGTGCGCGACATGAGAAGCACGCGTTTGGGCTTCAACGAACGCCGGACACGGGTGACCGCCGCAGCCAGTTGATTCTCGAGGAGTGGTTGCACCTCGAAGCCTGAGTGCTCGGGAGACAACGGACATTCGAGGACGTGAATGAGCATCAGGCCAAGTTTCTGGAATTCCGTCAGCGCCGATTCGCGATTCTTGCCGTGGGTCGAGACTCCGACAGCGTGCAAAACTCTGTGGGCTTCACCGTCGAAAGGGCCGTCCGGACTGTAAAGGAATTCATCGTTCGACTGTGGAGCGATTCCGCCCAGCACGAGAGCTTGAATGTGAATCGGCCGGTACCGCGTTGCCCACTCCAGGCGCCGGAGTCGCACGGCAATGTGTTGAGGATCAGCGAGTTGGCCGCAGCCGTCGCAGGGCAGAAGCTGTGAGACATGAGCCATGAAAGGAAATGGTAAGGCAAAGGCTCGAGGCGAAGCAAACCTAACTAAGGTACAGGGGAGGTACAGGGCCGAATTTGCCCGCAAGTCTCTTAAAAGTAGATCGTTACGGAATTACTTGGCCGCGAGGGCGTTGGGTAGCTTCGCCCGGAGGCACCATTTCAGCTCCTGGCTCAGTTCCGTAACTTCCATGCCGGGCATCACGATAAATTTGCAAGAGAGCATCTCACGCGGCTCATCGTCATCGGGAAGTTGGCAGGTGACACGGCAATATTGGCAATCCTGATTCCAGCAGAAGCGTCCGTAGGGAATCGTCTCCGGGCTGATGAACTGCGCTCGGGGACCTGAAATTTTTTCCCCATGATGTAAATGTCGACAAGTTTTTCGTACGGCCGAAATGGTTCCGACATGAAAGGATGATCCTTTGCGAGCGGTGCGGAGAGCTTCCCCGGAGCAGTGGGCCACGCGCTGCAGAATCAGAGTAGAGCGGGTAGGAGGGACGAACAACGAAAGGATGCGGTGAAAGTGGCGTATGTGGTACGGGGGTGGCGGCAGCAGACTGCCGGTCGGCTGTAAACTTGCGTTACCAGGTCAAGGTCATGCCGGGATGTCGAAGAACTGGCACATGCGGCGGAACTTCTCGTAGCGGCCGTTGATCAGCTCACGGGGCGATTGCACGGAAAGCTCCAAGAGCTGCCGCTCCAGAACGTCGCCCAGAAGTTTGGCGGCCCCTTCGTGATCGCTGTGCGCCCCGCCATCGGGCTCTGAAACGATGTCGTCGATGACGCCCAGTTCTTTCAGGTCGCTGGCCATGATCTTCATGGCGATCGCCGCCGTTTCCGCCTTGGCGGCATCGCGCCAGATGATCGACGCGCAGCCTTCCGGCGAGATCACCGAGTAGAAGCCGTTTTCGAGGATATTGACCTTGTTGCCGATGGCGATGGCCAATGCGCCGCCCGAGCCGCCCTCGCCGGTTACGGTCACGATGACGGGAACAGGGAGCCGGGCCATCTCGCGGAGATTGCGGGCAATCGCTTCGCCCTGGCCGCGCTCCTCGGCATCGATGCCGGGATACGCGCCGGGCGTGTCGATGAACGAAAAAATTGGGAGACCGAATTTCGCCGCAAGTTGCATCACGCGCAACGCCTTGCGGTAGCCCTCAGGCTTGGGCTGCCCGAAATTGCGGACCACTCGCTGTTTCGTGTCTCTTCCCTTCTGCTGACCGACCACGGCGGCGGGCCGTCCCCGGAACTTCGCAAGTCCGACGACGAGGGCTTTGTCGTCGGCAAAACCGCGATCGCCGTGCAATTCGATGAAGTCCGTGAACATCAAATGAATCCAGTCCAGCGTGTAAGGGCGCTGCGGGTGGCGGGCGATTTGGGCGCGCTGCCAAGGCCCCATGTGGGCGTAGAACTCGCGGCGCAGTTCAAGCACTTCCCTTTTGAGGCGCTCGAGCTCGACTTCGCCTTCCTCACTGGTCGCGGCGAGGCGGCGGAGCTCCTCAACGTCCTTTTCGAGACGCTCGATTTCCTTTTCACGGTCGACGGCGGGCACTTCTTTCTTGTCTTTACGGGCAGCGGCCATTAAGAAATCCTCTGAATGCCCTC
>Ga0335076_10008705_pt1 | contig 10249 bp, 12 predicted proteins | sample Lox_Sample_25_FD_206717 | JGI IMG/M metagenome (GOLD analysis project Ga0335076, IMG submission 206717) | Soil microbial communities from Loxahatchee National Wildlife Refuge, Florida, United States - Lox_Sample_2.5 | ecosystem: Environmental > Terrestrial > Soil > Wetlands | place: USA...
TTTTTCGAGGCGATAGCAGGTCTCCAGAACCCAGGTCAGTTCGACGATCACGATCAACGAAAGAAACCCGGGTGCTGCGGGAGATAAGGAACGAATAAGGCGCACGGCCGCGGCGCTTTGAGTGCGGTCGTCTTGTGTGACGTATCGAACTACAACACTCGTATCGAGACCGATCATCGTCCCGAGGCTCGCTGACTGATCGCCGCATTCATTTCCTCAACCGAGACCGGCTTACTACGCCGGCCACGGAATAAGCCCTCGAGGTCACGGATCGACTTTGTGGCCGCCATGATGACAAACTGCCCCTCTGAGAGTTCGACGAATTCGACCCGGTCGCCGGCCTCGATTCCCAGTGCGTTCCGCACCTGCACAGGGATGGTGATCTGGCCCTTCGATGTAAGGGTTGCATCCGCCATGGCCTTCACTCCTTTCGGAAATATATATTCCTTACATCATTGTAAGGAGTCGTAGCCGGCAAAGCAACCCGTAATCGGTTGTTCAGTTAGAAGGCGCTACAATAGAAATTTGCGCGTCTACTATTCCCCGGTTCTTGGCCGGTTTTTCCCGAGGGTTCATGTTCGAAGTCACCGTCGAAGACACATTTGCTGCAGGACACTACCTGCGCAACTACAAGGGCAAGTGCGAAAATCCGCACGGCCACAACTACAAGATTCGCGTTACGCTGGCCGGGGCCGAACTCGACAAGGCCGGGCTCCTGCTCGACTTCAAGGACCTCCGCGAGGTCATGAAGCACGTCATCGAGCGCCTGGACCACCAGATGATCAACGAAATCGAGCCTTTTACGGTGATCAATCCGTCTGCCGAAAACTTGGCTAAGTATTTCTACGACGAATCGAACGGCCGGCTGAAAGCCGTGACCAGCGGGCGTGTGCGCGTCAAAGACGTGACCGTCTTCGAGACCGACACGACGACGGCGAAGTATAGCGAGTGACGGATAGCCACTAACGTCGGTTCGTCGGATTCCGACGCGACGCCAGCGATGCAAATCACGGAAATCTACAAGTCGTTACAAGGCGAGTCCACGCATGCTGGGCTGCCCTGCATCTTCGTCCGCCTCACCGGATGCAACCTGCGTTGCACCTGGTGCGATAGCGAGTACACGTTTCAGGGTGGACGCAAGATGGCGCTCGATCAGGTGATGGAAGAAGTTGCGCGACTCAGCCCGGGCGGCGGTTTGGTCGAGATCACGGGCGGAGAGCCCATGTTGCAAGAGCGGGAGGTCGTTCCGCTGATGCAGCGGCTGCTCGACTCTGGCTATCGCGTTTTGCTGGAGACCAGCGGAGAACGGCCTTTGTCCAGCGTTCCTGCCGATGTCATCAAGATCGTCGACGTGAAGTGTCCGGACTCCGGGGAAGGCGAGACGTTCCATTTACCGAACCTGGAGAGCCTGACAGCCCGCGACGAAATTAAATTTGTCCTGTCCAGCCGCGCCGACTACGAGTTTGCCCGGGATTTCACCGCCCGACATCGACTCACGGATAAAGTGAATGCCGTTCTCTTCTCGCCTGCCTTTCGTAAGGATGCCACCGGCGCTCGGGATGCGTCTCATTGCCTGCTCGATCCGCAACAGTTGGCGGAGTGGATGCTCGCCGACAATGTGTCTGCGCGACTTGGACTCCAGTTGCACAAGTTCATTTGGGACCCGGCGGTCAAAGGAGTGTAGTGGCGAATTCGGACAAGAAACGCGCGGTCGTTTTGCTCAGCGGAGGCATGGATTCGTGCGTCTGCGCCGCGCTGGCCGCTCGCGACCTTAATGCTGCGGCGGTTCACGTGAGTTATGGGCAACGCACGGAAGAGCGCGAGCGCAATTCCTTCCTTGCCATCTGCCGCCGCCTTAACATTCACGACAAGCTCGTCGTCCGCAACGAAGCTTTACGAGCCATCGGCGGGTCGGCTCTCACCGATAAAGAAATCGATGTGCCGGAAGGCGATAATATCGGACACGGAGTCCCGGTCACCTATGTTCCTTTTCGCAACGCGCATTTTTTGTCGGTGGCCGTCAGTTGGGCGGAAGTATTAGGCGCGGAAAAGGTGTACATTGGCGCGGTTGAGCCGGACAGTTCCGGATATCCCGACTGCCGTCCGGCTTATTACGAAGCCTTTAATCAGGTCATCAAAACAGGCACGAAAGAGGGCAGCATCCAGATTGTGACGCCCCTGATTGCGATGAGGAAAGCTGAGATCGTGCGCCTTGGCCTTGAATTGGGTGCGCCCTTCGATTTAACTTGGTCATGTTATAGCCGTGAGGATCGGGCCTGCGGCGTTTGTGATAGCTGCACTTTGCGTCTGCGTGCCTTCGAAGCCGCGGGTGCGAAAGATCCCATCCCTTACGCGGATCACTAGAGTTCCGTAGGTGGGTCCATTCCCGGCGCGCAGATGCTTTCGCCTCCGGGAATCGAACCAGCTAAATCGAATTTGCCGGGAGGCAAAATGAAAAAGCAATTCTCAATTCTTCTACTCGCTGTTGTGGCCCTCGGGCTGTGTGCAATCCCCGCTTTCGGCCAGGCCGGTTCGGTCAAAGGCGTCTGCCGAGATGTGCAGGGAACCCCTGTACCCGATGCGGTCGTAGTTTGGGCCAACGTCGAGAACGGTCAGAAGTATCAGCTAAAGACCAACAAAAAGGGCGAGTATTTCTCCCTCGGCGTTTCGCCCGGCAAGTACAACGTGACCCTGTACAAGAATGCCGACGATGCCAAAGCCAATAAAGAAATGGACCACGTCAATGGCTTCCAGGTTCAGATGGACGAGAACACCCTTGACTTCGACCTGAAGAAAGACCAGGAAAGCGCCGCCAAGGGTCAAGGCCTGACTCCTGAACAACTGAAGCAGATGCAGGAACAACAGGCGAAGCAGACCAAAGAAGTCAGCACCGTCAAGTCGCTGAACGAAAAACTGAACGCGGCGAAGGCTGCCGCAGACACGGGCGACTATGACACCGCCATTGCCGACTTGAACGAGGCCAACCAGATGGACGCTACTCGCGACCTGATCTGGTTCAAACTGGGCGACTACTATCGGCTCTCCGCAACCAAGCAAACGGACCAGGCCGAGAAGACCAAGCGCCTCGATTCCGCGGTGCAGTCCTATCAAAAGGCCGTGGAACTCAAGAAGGCCGTCACCAACGACAAGGATCCCAATGCCGCCAAGAATCTTGCCGCTTACTACAACAATCTGGCCGACGCTTATTACAAAGACAAGAAAATTGACGACGCGGTGAAGACCTATGAACTGGCCGCCCAAACTGATCCCAGTTCGACCGCCCAGTCGTATTTCAACATCGGTGCAGTGTTGACCAACTCCGGACGCCCCGACGAAGCCAACGCGGCATTCGATAAAGCCATTGCCGCCGATCCCACTCGCGCTGAGGCGTACTACCAGAAAGGGCTGAACCTGCTCGGCAAGGCCACGCTGCAGGGGGACAAGACGATCGCGCCCCCAGGCACAGCCGAAGCCTTCCAGAAGTATCTGGAACTCTCGCCCACTGGCCCGAACGCCGAGAGTGCGAAAGCTCTGCTGGCGAGCATCGGTTCCACCGTCGAAACCAGCTTCGGAAAAAAGAAGTCAACCAAGAAATAGCGGTTACTTAAGGTCGTAGCGTGGGGCGGCTCTTGCAGCCGCCCTTTGTTTTGCTTGGACTTAGCGGGGACGTTACCAACGTCTATGTACTGAGAGTTCTCGCGCAGCGTCAGTCCGCGCGGTACAGTTAAATCACTGAGTTGTCATCCCTGGCTGTGGTGCGTGCGATTCCTTAAAGGTAGAGGAGCGAATGGCTGCACCGACCGTTGCACCGATCTCCGTCTCATTAGAAGGTTTTTCCGGCAGTGGCCGAGTCGCGACGCCTGCGTTGCTCAGTGCGATGCTGCGCGCCGCTGACAAAATCAGCGATTTGATCTTTTCCCCGGGCCGTCCGCCTCAGGTGCAGGTTTACGGGCAGATGATTCCGGTCCAGGTCTCGGGCTTTACCATGCTCTCGCCCGACGACACGCGGCACATCGCAGCAGATCTCATTGGAGACAACAAGCAGGCGGTCAACACTCTGCGCGAGCAGGGCGCCTGTGACGTTTCTTTCGGATTGCCGGGCCTGGCACGCTTCCGGGTCAACGTGTTTATTCAGCGCGGCAGTTGCGCCGTAGTCATGCGCGTGATTCCCACCGCCATCCCGGATTTCGCCTCGTTGCGCATGCCTTCCCAGTTGTCCGACGTAACCAAGTTGCGCGACGGCATCGTACTCGTGACCGGGGCCGCAGGATCGGGCAAGTCGTCCACACTTGCCGTGTTGCTCGACGCCATCAACCGCGAGAAGTATTACCACATCATCACCATCGAAGATCCCATCGAATTTCTGCATAACCACAAGTGCTCGACGATTCATCAGCGCGAGCTGCACAGCGACACGCCCAGCTTCGCCCATGCACTACGGTCGGCCATGCGGCAAGCGCCGAAAGTAATTTTGGTCGGAGAGATGCGCGACCGCGAGACCATCGAAATCGTGCTCGAAGCAGCTGAAACGGGCCACATCGTTTTGTCCAGTTTGAATACGATGGACGCCGCGAAGACCGTCGAGCGCATTGTGAGTTCGTTTACCCATGCCGAGCAGCAATCGGTGCGCGAACGCCTGGCGAAGTCGTTCCGTTACATCATCTGTCAGCGGCTGATCTCCAAAGCCGATCGCGGTGGCCGCGTGCCTGCCTTCGAGATCCTGAAGGCCAACATGCGTACCCGCGAGTGCGTGGAACAGGGCGAGCGGGAAGAGAAGACTCTGCTCGAAGCCATCAAGGCCGGATCCTCCGAAGGCATGCAGTACTTCGACGGAGAGATTGCCAAGCTGGTGCGCGATCGCGAAATCGACCTCGAAACAGGCCTGACTTTCGCCAGCAATCCCGCAACGCTCGGGCAAGAACTCGCTCGCTAGCCTGGTTCAGAATTCTCCTAACGCCAGGTTCGTTCGCCGCGGACCCGTGTCGTATGATCTGTCCATGTCCGGTCTGTCCTCGGATTCCACCGTTCTGACGTTTGAAGAAGCCCGCCGTGTGGTGGAAGATCACGCCTCCCAGCTAAAACCCATGGGCGCCGAGAGCGTGGCTCTCCTGGATGCGGCGGAACGCATTCTTGCTGAATCCATCGTGGCCGACCGCGACATTCCCCCGTTTCCCCGATCCACGCGCGATGGATACGCGGTTCGCTCCGCCGACGTGCAGCAAGTTCCCGCAACGCTGAGCTTTGCCGGCGAAATCAAGGCCGGCGAAAAGGCAGAAGCCATTCCTCAGATTGGCGAGGGACAGGCAGTAGCCATCATGACAGGAGCTCCGGTTCCCGTTGGAGCCGACGCGGTTGTGATGGTCGAATACACTACGCGCCGGGGAACCCAAGTTGAAATCGCGAGACGAGTTGCGGTGGGAGAAAACGTGGTGCCTCGCGGTGCGGAAGCGGCACAGGACGCGACGTTGATTACACCGGGCACGCGGCTCACCGAGGCTGCTATCGCTCTGGCAGCCTCGGTCGGCAAATCGACGCTCCAGGTCTACCGCCGTCCCGAAGTCGCCGTCCTCACGACCGGCGATGAAATTGTCCCCATCGACTCGGTCCCAGGCCCTACGCAAATTCGCAACTCGAACAGCTATTCCCTTGCCGTCCAAATTAAAAAAGCGGGTGGAACGCCCAAACTTCTCCCCATCGCTCCCGATGAATGCAACGGTCTGCGTCAGTTGATTGAGCACGGCCTGCAGTCCGACCTGCTGCTCATGACGGGCGGAGTTTCGATGGGCCGCTACGATCTGGTGGAGCAGGTTCTGTCGGACCTGCGCGCCGCATTCTTCTTTACTGGCGCGAAGATTCAACCGGGCCGTCCGGTAGTTTTCGGCCAATGTGGCGCGGACGCTCCCGTCCGCGAACCGCGTTCCACCTACTTCTTTGGCCTGCCCGGAAATCCCGTTTCCACCATGGTCACATTCGATCTTTTTGTGAAGCCGATGTTGCAAGCGCTGGCCGGCCAGTCTGCCGAAAAACTCAGATTCCTCCACGCGCGACTCACGAAAGAAATCCGTACCAAGACCGGCCTCAAGCGGTTTCTTCCCGCGATGCTCTCAGGAGAATTCGATAACTCGGAAGTCGAACTGGTTCGCTGGCAGGGCTCGGGCGACATTGCCGCCACGGCACGCGCGAACTGCTATATCGTGATCGCCCCGGATCGCGAGGTCTATGCCCCTGGCGAGTGGGTGCCCGTGATGATGCGCTAGCTTCCCCCGTTAAAAAACCAGGGCACGCCGCATGTAAGATAGAACCAGCGCATGGCAAGAAAACTTTCTCACTACGACGCTGCAGGTCACGCGCGCATGGTCGATGTTTCTGGCAAATCGCCCAGCCGCCGCGAAGCCGAAGCCAGCGCTTTCGTCGAACTGAATTCCGCCGTGCTCGCAGCCCTGCCCAACAATCCCAAGGGAGATCCGTTGGAAGTCGCGCGCCTGGCGGGCATCATGGCGGCCAAGCGCACGTCAGAGTTGATTCCCATGTGTCATCCGCTCCCCCTGGCGCACATTGATGTCGATCTGCGCGTGTGCGAGAATGGCGTCGCTGTTGCCTCGAAAGTTACGACGACCGCCGAGACCGGCGTCGAGATGGAAGCGATGGTGGCGGCCAGCGTTTCGGCGCTCACCATTTACGATATGACCAAGGCCCTCGACAAGGGCATCGTGATTCGCGAAATCGCGCTGCGGCGCAAGAGCGGCGGCAAAAGCGGAGACTACCGTCGTAAGAAGTAACTACATTCATGGTTGATAACGTCAAGCTGCTGGTTGTAGACGACAATCCGATGGTCCTGGGAATGTTGCAGCAGGCGTTTGGTTCTCTCGCCAGAGTCACAACCGCGACCGACGCTGCGGACGCTCTTCTCAAAGCCGTCGACGACGTCCCCGATCTACTGGTCTGCGATTACCGCATGCCCGGCATGGACGGCCGGCAACTCGTCGAGAAATTGAAGAGTCGCCCAGCCACCGCGAACTTTTCCACCGTGCTTATGGCCAGCAAGGCGGATATCGTCGAGCGTCTCTCGCCGCAGGATGCGGCCGACGATTACCTGGAGAAGCCCTTCTATCTCAAAGATGCCACGCGCCGTGTCAAGCGCATGATCGACCGCATTGCGCTGGAGAAGATGGCGAAGACCGCGCCGTCAGACGGCGTGGTGCGCGGCAATTTGTCGCAGATGAACGTGATCGATCTCATGCAGTCGCTGGAGATGGGCCGCAAGAGCTGCCAGCTCACGCTGAAGAATGATAGCGACAAGTGCGAAGTCTTCTTCGCCGAAGGCCAGGTCAAACACGCAACTTACGGATCCCTCGTCGGCGATGAAGCCGTTTTCAAAGTACTGCGCTGGACGGGCGGAAATTTCCAGCTCGACTTCGAAGGCAAGACTGACAAGGAGACCACGAAACTCAACACGCAGGGACTTTTGATGGAAGGTCTCCGCCTGCTCGACGAATCGCAGCGCGACTCCGGCGGAGAACCGGAACCCGAGCCCGCCCCAGTCGCTTCAGCCGCTCCTGCCCCTAGTACGCCCGCGCCTTCCTCGAAACCAAAACACGAGGAAGAGGACGACGTTCTGCTTGACGGCTAATATTCGTGGCGCAAGTCAGTTTCGAAGGTGCGGTGTGTTTTAAAAGGGCTCGGCTTGAAAGGTTAGGGAGAAGAGCCAAGCTAGCGGAAAAAGTTTTGAAGGGGCACGGCTTCAGCCGTGCCGCTGAGCGTCAATTTTAATCACCCGGGCTTTAGCCCCTGAGGGCGCAGGTTGATAAAGGGCGAGATGGCTGCGACAGATGCTGCAAAACTCACCGCCGCCGTCGTTACAGTCAGCGATTCCTGCACTCGCGGCGAACGCAAAGACCTCTCGGGTCCCGCCGTCAGTGACTTCCTGCAAAACCGCAATTTCGATGTGACCGTGCGCGAAGTCGTTCCCGATGACTCGATCAAGATCCAGAACCTGCTGATTCGCCTCGCCCGCGAAGTGCGGTTGATTGTCACCACCGGCGGGACGGGTATCGCCCCTCGCGATGTCACGCCCGAAGCGACGGTCGCCGTCTGTGACCGCCTCCTCGATGGCGTCGCAGAGCGCATGCGCAGCGAAGGGGTGAAGAAGACTCCGTTCGCCGCACTCAGCCGCGGCGTCTGTGGAGTGCGCGGCAGCGCCCTGATTCTGAATCTGCCGGGAAGCCCGAAAGGCGCAATCGAATCCTTGGAGTCGGTAGCAGGCCTAATCCCGCACGCTTTGGACTTGTTAAGCGGCAAAACCGATCATCCAGAGAACAAGTAAGATAGCGCCGGACGACCCACCGCGAGCAGAAAGCCGGCTCGAAAGACGAAGGAAGATGCTCTGATTGTGCTAATAGAGCGTAGTGCGCGATTTTGCAACTTAGCGCAAGTTCACTCCGAATAGCCTTCGTCCCCATCGTCATCTTCCTCGTCGCCGTCATGCTCTTCTTCTTCTTCTTCTTCTTCCTCCTCCTCTTCTTCTGGATCGACTTGAAGGAGGACATCAGAGACTATTGAGTGATCGACAGGGGCCGAGCCGGGGCATTGTAAGTATGTTTCGTCCATGATCAATCGTACGCTCTCCGACAACGAGACTGACCGGGGTCGATGAGTGTGATGGCAAGTGGCTGTTGAAAAAGTCCGTGATCGGAGTGTCTTTTCGGCTGCGATGATTGCGACGGCCGAGTTTTTCTTCTTACCTCAGCAAGAGGCGGCTTCCACGGTGGGTGTTGTCGGTTGGCTGAGGAACCGCACCAGTCGCTTGATGTTCTGGGCCACGGCTGCCAGGAAGAACTGCTCCCGCACAAACCGTAATCTCCGCAGACGCAAGCGACGCAATCCGATCTGATTTTTGAGTTCCGCGAACAGGGCTTCCACCTTCTTTCTTTCTCTCTGTGCCTTGGCAAACTCTGGCGTGTTCGCCAACTTCCGCGCGCGTTGCCGGGCAGGTTCGTCCATGTGGATGGCAAGAAAGCGAAACGCTCCGCTGGTGCATTGGGCTTTTAGCGCACACGCACCGCAACGTTTGCGGGTCCCGATGTAGGCATAGGTGCGGTTCCGCATGCTGCGGCCACCATAGTTCAGTTGCTGCCCCGCAGGACAGCGATAGCTGTTGCTTTCGGGCTGATACGTGAACCTCTCGGGACCGTAGAACGGGCTGTTCTTTCTGTGGATACTGTCGCGGGTTCGCATATAGGGCGTGATGCTGCGATCCGCCAACCAGTGCAAGAACTCCCCGTTCCCGTAGGTGGTGTCGGCCGCTACCGATTCTGGTGTTCGCTCTTGCCATTGCGTGAAACGAGTGAGCATGTCCTGCGCGGCTGCTGTTTCCTGACTCATCCGTGCTGCCGTCGCTTGTACACCGACGATCACGCAACTGTGATTGTCGATCAGATAGTTGTCGTAGTACCCCAGTCGGGCCGGTGTCCCACCCTTGGTGGCGTAGGTCGCGTCGGGATCCGTGGTCGATACTTGATCCTGCTCATGCACCGGCTCTGCGGTGGGATTCTGCTGCTCCAGTTCGACCAGGTACTGGCGCACGGTTTGGTTCACTTGTGCTGCCTCCGCTAGCTGCTGGCGCGGAATGCGGCTCTCCTTCGCCGCATTCGCCTCCACGAAGCTGCCATCCACCGATAGATGCTTGCCCTGCACCAGTCCCACTTCCACACACTGCTTCACGATCTGCTCAAACAACTCCTCGAACAGCTTCGATTCCTGAAACCGTCCATGCCGGTTTTTGGAGAACGTGGAATGGTGCGGAATCTCCTGATCGAAGCCCAGACCGGTGAACCAGCGCCACGCCAAGTGCATGCGCAGTTCCTCCACCAGCTTCCGCTCGCTGGTGATGCCATACAAGTAGCCGATCAACAGGATGCGCAGCAGAAGTTCAGGGTCAATGGAAGGACGGCCGGTATCGCTGTAACTCGCTTTCAGCTTCTCCCGCACAAAGGCAAAGCTGATGTGCTTTTCAATCAGCCGCAGCAGGTGCGTCTCAGGAACGTGATCTTCCAGACGGAAGTAATAGAACAAGGCTTCAGAACGGTCGTGTTGCCCCATCATGATCAGCAGGCCTCCGACGATGAGAATCCAATAGAGCATGGGCAGGATCACTTCCTTCTAACATGCTTCTGCTGAATCTCATCCCGCTAATCGACGTGACTTTTTCAACACCCACAGGCGATTTCACTTATTGACAGTATTTGCGCAT
>Ga0335076_10008706_pt1 | contig 10249 bp, 12 predicted proteins | sample Lox_Sample_25_FD_206717 | JGI IMG/M metagenome (GOLD analysis project Ga0335076, IMG submission 206717) | Soil microbial communities from Loxahatchee National Wildlife Refuge, Florida, United States - Lox_Sample_2.5 | ecosystem: Environmental > Terrestrial > Soil > Wetlands | place: USA...
GATCTGCGGGAATGCGGTGTTGCCGTCGAACGGGTGCCGGAGGGGGAGATGCTCGCGACTGGCAGGCGGGTTCGCTTCGAAATCCCGACCGGCCACCGGATCGAGCTCTATGCCGACAAAGAGCCGGCGCTTTATCCGGGCCAGCTGCGCAACCCGCGGCCGTGGACGGAGGCGGCCGAACATGGCATCGCGCCGATCCGCATGGATCACACGCTGCTCTACGGCCCCAACGTCAACCAGGCCCTGGGCCTCTTCACCGAGATTCTCGGTTTCTACCTGACCGAATATGTCACCCTGCCGGATGGCGAGACCAAAGGCGCGCTGTGGCTGAGCTGCTCGGTCAAGGCGCACGATATCGCCTTCGTCGAGCACCCCGAGCCCGGGAAGCTGCACCACGTCTCGTTCCTGCTCGACTCCTGGGAGAAGATCCTGCGCGCCGGCGACATCCTGTCGATGAACAAGGTGCCGGTCGAGATGGGGCCGACCCGGCACGGGATCACGCGCGGCATGACGATCTACGGCTTCGATCCCTCGGGAAACCGAATCGAGACCTTCACGGGCGGTCTGCAGAGCTATCCCGATCAAGCGCCGATCGCGTGGAGCTGGGAAGAGCTGCCCTCCGGCCTCGACTATCCCCAGCGCAAGCTGCATGAGACGTTCCTGAGCGTGGTGTCCTAAGGGTCTATGAATTCACCACGGAGGCACGGAGGACACGGAGAATAAGTGTTTGACGCGCGAAGCGCGCCATTCTCGGTTCTCTGTGATCTCCGTGCCTCCGTGGTGAATCTTTTCCTGCCGTGGGGCAGGGGAATGGGATTACGTCGGCCACACCTTCGGCAGGCGGCGGGCGAGCCAGGCGGTGAGGGCGGCGTTGACGGCGACCGGGCGCTCCTGCGCCATCCAGTGACCGGACTCGACGGTGTGCTCGGTGAGGTCGGTGCAGTCGCGGCGCATCGGCTCGGCAAGGCGCGATCCGACCGTGTCGCAGGTGTAGTCGTAAGCGGCGTGCAGGAACAGCACCGGCAGGTCGAGCCTGCCGCCCTTGACCGAACGGGCCGCGTAGTCGGCGTTGCGCGCGTGGTTCTTGTACCAGGAGTCCGGGCCGAAGAAGCCGGTTCGCTGCAAAGCCGCGACGTAGCTGCAGAGGTCTTCGGGTGAGAGGACATTGGCGTCGCGCGGCAGGTCGGGCGCTTGCCCGGTGCCGCCGAACCAGCCGCCGTCGCGATGGACCAGCGCGGTTCGCGCCGGCTTGCCGCGCGCGGCGGGATTGCCGGCGCGAAACATCGCCTTGACGGTATTCTCGACATTCGCCTCGAAGGCCGACCGGGCGGCGTCGAAGCGGTCCTCGTAGAACCGCATATATTCCCATTGGCCCCAGGGGTACTCGCCCTCCGGGTAGAGCGTCCGGTCGATCAGCGGCAGCAGGTTCTCGATGGCGAAGCCCTTGGCGATATAGGGAACGCAGAGATTGGCGATCGCGTCGCAGCGCTCCGGATGATGGCTGGCGAGGCTCCAGACCACCGGACTGCCCCAGTCATGCCCGACCCACACCGCCCGCTCGTAACCGAGCGCATCGATGAGCTGCAGCATGTCCTCGACGCTGCGCTCGACCGCGTAGTCGGCGTGGTCGGGATGGATCGTCGAGCGGCCGTAACCGCGCATGTCCGGAGCGACGCAGCGGAACCCAAGCGCGGCAAAGCTGGGCAATTGGTGGCGCCAGCTATGCCCGAGCTCGGGCCAGCCATGCACGAAGACGATGAGTGGCGCCTGGGGTGCGCCGCAAGCGAGATAGAAGGTGGTGTGGCCGGGCGCGCGAGCGACGTGTTCGGTGATCGCAAACATCGCGTGGTCTCCTTTCCCTAGCGCGCCGAAAGCGAGGCGTAGGTGGCGCCTCGCGCGGCGGCGATCTCAGCCACCAATTTTTTGGTGATCGCCTCGCGGAAGGTGGTGAAATCCTGGACGACGAGCAGGAAGGCGCCGGGGCCGCCGATCACGTTCTCGCGGTAATACGCCGGCAACCCGCCGGGCGGCTGGACGTGGGCGAAATAACCCGGGTTGGGATGCGCGTTGATGATGGCGAGGCCGTTGATGGTGAACCCCGCCGACACCGCCTCGTCGCGCGCGTCAGGAAGGGGGCGGCCGGAATTGTTGTCGCCGTCGCCCGAGACATCGATGACGCGGCGGGTGGCCGCCGCCTTCAATTTCGTGAAATAGTCCCGGCTGAAATCGAGCGCGGCGCTGATCGAGGTGCGGCCGACGAAGGAGCGCGGCGCTTGGATAAGGGTTGCCGCGAAACCCGCGGCGCTTTCGCCGTCGCGCACCACCGTCCAGCCCGCCACCACCTGCTGCTCCTCTGGCCCTGACCATTCGACGAAGCAGATGGCGATGGCGCCATGCGGGCCGGCCGCGATCGCCTTCAGAACCCCCGGATCGGTGACCGCCGCGGCATAACCCTGCCGCTGGAGCTTGAACTCGTCGTCATCGACGCTGCGCGACACGTCGGCGGCAAAGACGACGGCGACATCGACCGTTTCGGCGCGGGCTCTCGCCGCGCCAAGGCACAAGACTACGGCAAGTAGCGTGATAGCGTATGCTGACCGCATGGGCGCCTCCCTCGCCTTGAAGATAAGGCGGTACGGCGCGGTAGGAAAGTTTCCCTGGCGCTCGTGCCCGATCAAATTGACCGAAGCGTGTCGGGACGATTAAATCGAAGCAGCGCGGATAGCGGTTCCTGCCGGCAGGGTGGTGCCGCGACATCACCGCCTTGTGATGAGCGACGCTCGATCAGGTCGCTACATGGATGACATTCGATCGCTCGGAGAACCCTCGTGAAACGTGCTGCAAGGTCAGGCAAGGGCGCCACCGGGACCGGGGCAGTGCTGCTCGCCGCCCTGGCGCTCTGCGCCTGTACCACCACCCCGCCATCTGGGCCAAGCCTCGCGGCGATCCCAGCCCAGGGCAAGAGCGTCGCGGCGTTGCGCCAGGACGATGCCGATTGCCGGCACGCTGCCGCGCAGCAGATCGCCGCTGGAGCGCAGCCGCAAGCGGCGGCGGGCACGCCGCAGCAGCGCTACGACGCGAGCTACGCGCAATGCATGTCCCAAAAAGGCGATACCGTCGCGCGCGTATACCGCTTCCCCTCGCTGGTCGCGACCGGGTTGCTGTCCTCGGTCGGCACGGGGCCTGCAGGCGTCGGGAGCGGGCACCATTGATGCCGCGCCGCACGGCGATCGCGCGGCGCGATCGCGTTACGCGCCGCAGCAGGGCAGCTGGAAATACGCCACATCCTCCTTGCCGCCCGCGGTCACCGTCGCTTTCAGCGTCCATGCCCCCATCATGTGGAAGTACATGCCCGAGACGCTGATGATGCCATTCTCGCTCGCGAGCTTGGGCGTTGAGTTCATGCCGTGCGCGAAGCCGGTCTTCATGCCGTGGCGCATGCCGGCCTCGATCACGATCGTGGCGTCCGAAATCTTGTTGTGCGGCGCCGCGCCGTCATAGACGCCGAAGCGGATCGAGAAGTATTTCTCATAGGGAATCGGCGCCGGCACCGAGAGCAGCCGGACCAGGAATTGATGATGCTCGGTATAGGCGCTGCGCGTCGGCTTGAAATGCGCCGGCGCGTCCGACATCGGCATGTTCATCGGCGTCTTGGTTTCGCCCTGATCGGCCGCGATGGCCGGGACGATGAGTACGGCGAGCATGGCCGCACTCGCCAGCAATCGTGTCGAGTGGATCATGGGTGGCCTCCCTTTCGTCGCGGCCGGACGATTGCGGCAGCGTTCCCGCCGTCAATCCGGTAAAGCGGCGCGCGGTTGACCGGATCAATGCAAGAACAGGGATCGCCGGTCAACTTCGGCGTTATACCGCCTTGGCGTTGCGCAGCGCGGCTTCGCCCGGCGCATTCGGGCCGGCGGTTGATCGACGCGCCTCACATCTTCATGCCCGGCATGCTGCCTGGCGCCGCCGCGCCTGCCTTTTGGACGATGACCATGGTCTTGACGGCGCCGGCTTTCTCGAAGGTCAGTGTCAGCGGGAAGTGCTCTCCCGCCTTGAGCGGGTGTTTCAGCCCCAGCAGCATGATGTGCATGCCGTCGGGTTTGAATTCCGCGCTGCCGCCGGCCTTGACGGGCACATCCGCCATCGGCCGCATCTTCATGACGCCATTATCGTTGAGCGTAATATGCAACTCCGCCTTCGCGGCAACTGTGGTCGACGCTCCGGTCAAGCGATCATCGGCAGTACCGTGGTTCATCACCTTCAAGTAAACCGCGCCGTTCGCCGCCGAAGCGGCAGTGGCGCGGGCCCAGGCATGGCTGACCTCGATGGGGGAACTGGCTTGCGCATAGGCGGACGATAAGACGGCCAGGCAGAGGGCTGAGGCTAAAGCGAGGATGCGCATAGGGATACTCCTTGAAGCGGGCGGCCACCGATGAGATTGCCCTTCATCGTCGCGCCGCCCGACCACGTGGAAAACGAACGCGACGGGGCTGCCCACGGACGCCCTCGCGGGAGGTGAACCGGGGGAGGGGGCTACCTGCCGCCGGGTCCATGGCTCAGCAGCGGGAGCACGGTCGTGTCGAGCTGCTGCTCCGTGACCCCCGTTTCATCGGGACTGAACCGCGCGCGCACCACGCCATTCGCATCGACGACATAGGTGACGGGAATGGAGCTGGGCCTGCCGAAGCCGTTCACGTCAGTATCGACGAGCATGGCGGCAGGATAGGAAAACGCCTTCATCACCTTGACCACGTCGCTGCGCTCACGCGGAAGATCGGCGCTGATGCCGATCATCTCGAGGCCTTGCCCGTGGTGTTGCTGGTAGAAGGCATTGAGCGCCGGCATCTCCTGGCGGCAGGGCGCACACCATGTCGCCCAGAAATTGACGATGACGACCTTTCCGTGAAGGGCGGCAAGGTCGAAAGTGCCGCCGCCCAATTCCTTTGCCGTCAGCGCCGGTGCCGGTTGTCCGACTTCGGTTTCCGCCAAGGCCAAGTGCGCGGCCAACCCAAAGGCCGCGACACTCGCCAGAGACGTAACAATCCTGAGACTTCTGCTCATGTGAGCCCCGCTGTCGTTAGAAATGGTAGGCGACGATGAACTTCATCAACCATGGTGCCGTCAGCTGGTCACCCCTGAAGCGCTGCCACACCGGAAATTCGAAATCGAGATAGGTCGAGAACTGATAGATGTCGGCCTCGACCCCCGGCGAGAGCAGCAGGCGCTGGTAGCCGGAGGCAACCGGTTGCGCCGAATTCGGGCCGCTGTCGCGGGTCCGCTCGGAAAAGATCGCCTGAGCCAACGGGGTCACCATGAGATTGCCGAACACAAAGCCGTTGTAGGTAATCCCACCGGCGGTATCGATTTCGGTCCCGGGGCGGTAGCCTTCTTGGGTGAAGACCGGCTGGTCGAGCAGCGTCTGGGCGTACCAGCTCCAGATGTTGTCGCTCGTCAGCGCGGCGCGATGGTAGCCGCCGAGCAGGAGATCGGTGCTGCCGCTGCCGATCTGGCTGTCGCGATCGACGATGTCCGGTTGGATCTGGTAACTGCCGGTCGGCAGTTTGACGCCGAAGGTCAAGCCCGTCGACAGGTCTTCCGAGAACCCGGTGTAGATGCCCTGGACCCGGATATCGCCGAGATCGGACCAATGGGCCGTCTGCAGATTCGGCGGGGAACTCCCAAAATTCGTGTCGGTCGTGAACCTGCGGTCCCAATAAGGGATTTCCAGCTGAACTCCCCAGCTCCGGTTGAACAGGTATTGCAGGCCGGCGGTGTAGAAATAGGTCTCGAGGTTCTTGTCGCCATTATCGGAGGCCGGCGCCCGGCCCGTGTTATGCCAATTGATGGTTTGATCCTGGTAGTCGAGCGACAGATATGCGGTGCCGCCCGCCGAGGTGGGCAGCATCGAGGCCGTGCCGACGGCGAAGACGTCGCAGCCGCAGGCGCAGGCCAGGCTCGGCTGCGGCGACATGCCGAGCAGAAAGGCCGCGGCCGAAAGCACGAAAGAAGTGATTCCGATGGGTAGCGTGACGGCAAGGCGCCGGATACTCGTTACGCCGCGTCGATCGAAAGAAAGAGACATGATTTCCTCGCGTGAACAGGAATGGACTCCACGTCGAAAAGATGCGCGCCGTCGGGACGATCAAGCGACCGGCCGAACGGCTTCACTCCAGGGATGGGCGGGGGCGCGCGCGCCTCGTAGAGGGCAACCCGCGGGTGTGAGACGGCGGTGACGCCGCTGGCGCGCAGGGCGATGCTGGTCCAGCTCGCCGGCACGGCGAGAAAAATCTCCGCCGCCGCGATGTAGGAGGCGCCGATAGCGGTACAGGCCGTACAGAGAGGACAGCAATGCCGGGAATGACGGTCCCCGGTGCCCGGTGCTCCGGCCGTTGAATCATGGCCGCCACCACACATGGCGAACGCCGCGGAAGCGGGGCCACCGGCGTCGGCGAGCCGGAGCTCGACCGCGATGAGCATCGGCAGCAAGGCCTGCACGTAGAGCGCCAGCAGCGCCAGCCAGGCGCCCAATGTCCGGGATTTCCGCGGGCCCGGGCTCATGGCTCGCTCAGCTTCCGTGCCACCTCGGCCCTGTCCCAATCGGGATCGGCCGACGGCATGCCGGCGGAGAGCTCGAGCGCGCGCTGCCAGTGGCCGCGCGCCTCGTCGCGCCGCCCGAGCGCGGCGACGATATCGCCCAGATGGTCTTCGCAGGGGGCGCATCGCGGCTCCAGCGTGACCGCCCGCTGCGCGTGAAACAGCGCGAGCTCGAGCTTCTTCTGTCGGAAGAGCACCCAGCCGAGCGTATCCTGGAAGCCCGGATTCTGCGGCTCGAGCGCCGCGGCGCGGGCGGCCCAGTTCAGCGCTTCGTCGAGATTGCCGCCGCCCATGGCGAGGCGCCAGGCGACGCCGTTCATGCCGTCCGCGTTCCCCTGGCGCGCGGCAAGGCGATAGAGACGCGTCGCCTCATCGTCGTTCCTGGCCACGCCTCGCCCCGTGGCGTACATGTCGGCGAGATCGACCTGCGCCACCGGGTTGCCCTTGTCCGCCGCGGCACGGAAGAGCCGAACCGCTTCCCGATCGTCTCGCGCGACGCCGCGGCCAGCCGCGTACATGGCGCCGAGGTAGGCGTTCGCTGCGACGTCGCCTTGACCCACGGCAAGACGGAAGAGGCGGAGGGCGGCGGCATAATCGACGGGAACATTGCGTCCCGCGACATAGAGGAGGCCGGTCGAAGCCTGCGCTTGCGCATTGCCGGCGTTGGCCCGCGCGCAGCCTTGGCGGGCGGCAGCATCGCTGAACGCGCGGCAATCGAGCGGCGGGTCGGGCCGCGATTGCGCGTTCGCCGCCCCTGCCGCGGCCGCTAGAGCGAGCAGCGCTACGATCGCCGCCCGTCCCCGCATCATCGCGCCCTTCGCTGTCAACGCGTCTGAGGCTGTGGAGCGGGAATGGCGCCTGCGTAACCCATCAAATTTTGCTACTCGCGCTGACATGCTCTCCAACTGTCATTTGATCGAGCCGATCTCCGAAAAGCCAAAGGCGCCGGACCGCCACAAGACGGTCCGGTCGAAGCGACTATTCCGTGGAGATCAGCCGAGAGGAGGAGCGCGCGAGCGATAAGCGGCGGTTGCGACGAGGCGCGGTATCTGGTGCGGCGCGACGGCCGCCGTCACGATCGCGTGAACGATCGGGACGGGCAGTGCCGCAACGGCCGGCGCGGTGAAGACCGGGCTCGCATGGAGCGCGAGGCAGATCGGGCAGAGCCCGCAGCCATCGTCGTCGCCCTGGGATTTACCGGACCCGCCGGGATGTTGGTCCGCCGCCCCATGGACATGGCCCATGGGGCAGAGCTCGAAGACGCTGTGCTCGCCGGCATTGGCCGCGAGCGAGATCTCGGCGGCGACGAGCAGCGGGATCAACGATTGGAGGAAGAACGCGAAAAGGCCCAGCCAAGCGGCGATCGCGCGGCTCTGCCTCCTCGAGATCATCGGCGCTCGCCCCCTCGCGAGACTGAAGCTTCGGTGACAGTAGAGTGAACCGCGCAAGGCGGCAAGGGCGGACGGAAACCGCGGCGATGGTTTCCCACCGGGAGAGCGGTTGTTAAACTCGCGGCAATAGGGGAGGGACGAATGGAATACCGCAATCTCGGCCGGAGCGGCCTCAAGGTCTCGGCGCTCTGCCTCGGCACGATGAATTTCGGCGGCGCTACCGATGCCGCGACGGCCGAGCGCATCGTCGACCGCGCGCGCGAGGCCGGGGTCAATTTCATCGACACCGCGGACCAGTACAATCAAGGCCGCTCCGAGACCATCACCGGACGGGCGATCGCGCGCGACCGCGACCGCTGGGTGCTCGCCACCAAGGTCTACAACCCCATGGGCAGCGGCCCCAATGAGGGCGGGCTGTCGCGCAAATGGGTCCTGCAGGCGGCCGAAGCGAGCTTGAAGCGGCTCGGCAGCGACTACATCGACATCTACTATCTCCACAAGGAGGACCATGGAACGCCGCTCGAGGAGAGCCTGCGCGCCCTCGGCGACCTCATGGCGCAAGGCAAGATCCGCTATTTCGGCGTCTCCAACTACCGCTCCTGGCGCATCGCCGAGCTCTGCGCGCTCGCCGACCGCCTCGGCATCGCCCGGCCGGTGGTGAGCCAGCCCTATTACAACGCGATGAACCGCATGCCCGAGATCGAGCAGCTTCCCGCCGCCGGCTTCTACGGGCTCGGCGTCGTGCCCTACAGCCCGATGGCGCGCGGCGTGCTCAGCGGCAAATACCGCGCCGATGCGCCGCCGCCGGCGGAGAGCCGCGCCGGGCGCCAGGACAAGCGGATGTTGGAGACGGAATGGCGGCCGGAATCGCTCCGCCTCGCGCAGGAGATCAAGGCCTATGCGCAACAGCGCGGCATGACCGCCGGCCAGTTCGCCGTCGCCTGGGTGCTGAACAACCGCCTGGTCACGGCGGTGATCGGCGGCCCGCGCACCGAGGAGCATTGGCAGGATTATCTCGGTGCCCTCGACTGCCGCTTCACCGCCGAGGACGAGGCCTTGATCGACCGGCTGGTGACCCCCGGCCACCCCTCGACACCCGGCTACAACGATCCGCAATACCCGATCGAGGGCAGGCCGGTGCGCAGCACCGGGTGAGGGCGGCGCTCGCTGTCGCGCGGTGAAGACCAGAGCAAAAGAAGTGCTTCCCCCTGCTTGCCGTTCTGCCCTAGAACGGCGGGGGACGACCGGGGAGAGATCGATGCAGCACCGCTACGCCGTTGCGCTCTCGGCCGCTGTTTGGCTGGCCGCCGCGTCGCCCCTCCAGGCCGAGGACAAGGTCACCCTCGGCACCGACTGGAAGGCCGAGGCCGAGCATGGCGGCTACTACCAGGCGATCGCCACCGGCATCTATCAGAAGCATGGGCTCGACGTCGCCTTGCGCCAGGGCGGCCCGCAAGTGAACCAGGCGGCGCTGCTGGCGGCCGGGCGGCTGGATTTCGACGAGGTGCCCAACTCGTTCATCTCGCTCAACTTCGTCAACGAGAAGATCCCGATGGTCGCGGTCGCCGCGATGTTCCAGAAGGATCCCTCGGTGCTGATCGCGCATCGCGGCGTCGGCAATGACAGCCTCGCCGCGCTCAAGGGCAAGCCGATCATGATCGGCGCCGATACGCGCGTCGGCTGGTGGCTCTTCTTGAAGGCGAAGTTCGGTTATACCGACGACCAGATCCGGCCTTACACCTTCAACGTCGCGCCCTTCCTGGTGGACAAGCAGGCGATCCAGCAGGGCTATGTCACGAGCGAGCCGTTCCTGATCGAGCAGCAGGGCGAGAAGCCGCTCGTCTTCCTCCTCGCCGATGCCGGCTATACCAGCTACGGCTCGATCATCGAGACCTCGGAGAAGCTCGCCCGCGAGAAGCCCGATCTGGTGCAGCGCTTCGTCGATGCCAGCATCGAAGGCTGGTACAGCTATCTCTATGGCAATCCCGCGCCCGCGAACGCGCTCATCAAGAAAGACAACCCCGAGATGACGGATGCCGTGCTCGCCTATGCCGTGGCGCATATGAAGGAAGCCGGGATTGTCGACAGCGGCGATGCCAAGACGCACGGCATCGGCGCCATGACCGCGGCGCGCTGGCGCGACTTTTTCGACATCATGGCGCAACAGGGCCTCTACCCCAAGACGCTCGACGAGCGCCGCGCCTATACGCTCGCCTTCGTCAACAAGGGCGTGGGAATGAAGAAGTAGGGCGAGATGGCGAGGC